>ERZ826051.420-NODE-420-length-49990-cov-26.328868_pt1 | contig 49990 bp, 40 predicted proteins | sample MGYA00519928_ERZ826051 | MGnify/ENA primary metagenome ERZ826051 (study PRJEB31778, sample SAMEA3449219) | human gut metagenome | biome: human gut; feature: human-associated habitat; material: faeces | place: United Kingdom | collected 2010/2012 ...
CAAAAAATTGTTCAGGCTTATGATGATTATGAAAATAAGCAGACTGCAAAGACTGCAAGAAAGCAGAGGAAGAGCAATAAATGAGTTTTTTTATCGAAAAAGAAGTAGAATGCAATTTTAATTTTGATTATGAAAAGGTCGCAGAAACTGTTGTTTCTGCTTCACTTGAGCACGAGAGCTTTCCGTATGAGGCGGAGGTTAATTTGACACTGACAGACAATGAAGGGATACATGCCATCAATAAGGAGTACAGACAGATAGACAGGCCTACAGATGTATTATCTTTTCCGATGCTTTCATATGAAACGCCCGGAGATTTTTCTTTCCTTTCAGATGAAAATGAGGATGATTTCAATCCTGATACAGGAGAGGTCATGCTAGGTGACATTATCATATCCGTCGACAAAGTAAAGGAGCAGGCCATAGAATACGGACACAGCGAAAAAAGAGAGTTTGCCTTTCTGATTACACACAGCATGCTTCATCTGTTCGGATATGACCACATGGAGGCTGATGAGGCGGCCGTAATGGAAGAGCACCAGAGAAAAATACTTGACGCTTTAGGTATAACACGCTAATATTTAAGCTGGTTATCAATTGAAACAGAGGATTTTATAAATGTCTAAAAAAAACAATGGGGCAAGTAATGCCTTAGTACAGGGCTCTATACTTGCCGTAGCATCTATCATAAGCAGAATAATAGGACTCATATATCGTATACCGATGCAGCGTATATTGGGCGATATCGGAATCGGCTATTATTCCACAGCTTTTGAAATATATAATGTCATGCTGATTATATCATCATACAGCTTACCACTTGCCGTATCAAAGATGGTTTCAGCCCAGATGGCAAAAAAAAGGCGGACTGCGACGTATCAGATACTGAAGTGTGCTCTGCTTTTTGCAACCATCAGTGGCACAACAGTTGCACTCATACTGTTTTTTGGTGGCAATTTTTTTGCAACAACGCTTCTTAACACACCATACAGTATTTTTGCCTTAAGAGTACTGGCTCCGGGGCTTTTGGTAGTTGCAGTGCTCGGCGTCATCAGAGGCTTTTTCCAGGGACTGGGTACTATGATGCCGAGTGCCGTCTCACAGATAATAGAGCAGATAGTAAATGCCATAGTCAGTGTATGGGCTGCATATGTGCTATACCGTACAGGTACAAGAATTGGCGCAGTGCTTGGTGACAAGGAGCACTATGCCGCTGCCTACGGTGCAGCCGGTGGTACACTTGGAACAGTGCTTGGCTCTGTAGCGGCTCTTTTATTTGTGGTATTTATCTTTGCCATCTATATGAAGGTGTTCAAGAGACAGATGAAAAGAGAACGAAATGTCAGGGTGAGCTCATTTGGCTACACCATGAAGATTCTTGTAATTACGGTTATTCCGGTGCTTTTAAGTACTACTATATATAATATCAGTGGTATTATCGACCAGGGTATTTTCAAGCAGGTTGCACTGCTTCAGGGATACACTCAGAATGATATAGACGTATGGTGGGGTGTATACACCGGAAAGTACAAGCTTTTAATCAATGTGCCTATATCCATAGCATCAGCTATGGCAGCATCCTTTGTGCCGGTGCTTACAGGCGCATATCACAGGGACGATATGGAGGCAGTGAGAGGACAGATTAATCTTTCCACACGCTTTATCATGGTTGTCGCATTCCCATGTGCAGTAGGACTTGCCGTATTTGGGCTGCCGATATTTAATATACTGTTCTCAAGCACCCGTGCAACAAATGCTGAGGCATCACTTATGATGTATGTCGGTGCGGTTGCGGTAGTATTTTACTCGCTTTCCACTCTGTCCAACGGACTGCTGCAGGGAATTGACAGGCTCAAGGTTCCTGTAATCAACGCTGCGATATCCATTGTAGCGCATGTCATAGTACTCATACTGCTTATGCTCATATTCAGGCTCAATATACATGCAGTTGTGCTTGCCAATACGTTTTTTGCATTGCTCATGTGCTTTATGAACAGCATGGCTTTAAAGAAGTACAGCGGCTTTAAGCAGGAAATAAAAAAGACCTTTATCATACCGGCCATAAGCTCGCTCATAATGGGAGTTATTTCGTATATAATATACTTTATACTTTACAAGGCCTGTCATATTGAGATTATCGCCTTCATTCTTGCTGCAATCATTGCGGTTATCTCATATGCAGTGGCGCTGCTTTTACTCAAGGGACTGACTGAGGATGAGCTTAGACATTTTCCAAAGGGCACACTTATCATAAAAGTGGCAAAAAAATGTCATTTATTATAAAATTGAATAAATAACAAAAATTTACAGATACTGATTTTGAGGTGATAATATGAAAAGCAAAATCAGTATCTGTTTTTTAACTATTGTTGTAATTCTTCTTGCACTTGTTATGATAGAAAAAATCAATACGCAAAGAGCAGCAGACAAGGCTGCGATAATTGCACAAAGCAATGAAAATGATAAAGAAGAAAAAAATGAAAAAGAAAGCCTTCTGACATCAAATGAGGCTAAGAATGCAAAATACTGTATCAAAAACGACTCCGGAATGCTGTCTGTATACAACGCCACTGCAAGTGAAAAATACTTTGACACAGGCGTGTATTTTGAAGAACTGCCCGATGAAGCAAAAAATAAGGTTACAAACGGACTCTACTTTTTTAACGAAACTGATTTGTACGATTTTCTTGAAAGCTATTCGAGTTAATGTTAAAATAAATCAGTTAGGGGAAAGAATATGTACGATTTAATTATAATAGGTGCCGGTGCATCCGGGCTCATGGCGGCAGCAACTGCTGCATCAAAGGGAGCACGCGTGGCACTTTTAGAGCACAAGGATGATATAGGAAAGAAAATACTTGCAACAGGAAACGGCAGATGTAATTTCACAAACACTGATATGTCTGTAAATAAGTTTCACGGCAGTAAAGCGCTGATTAAAAACGGGTTGTCACAATTTAATTATGCAGACACAATACGTTTTTTTAAAGAACTTGGAATACCTGCATATGACAATGCAGGCTACATTTATCCAAATTCAAGGCAGGCTGCATCTGTTGTGGCAGCCTTTCGCATGGAGCTTATGAAGCTTCATGTGGATGTGAAAACAGGCATAAGTATTACAGAAATTAAGACTACAGGGATTATGGCTAAAGACACAAAGTCTGCTGCTAATCCGGCAACTAATAAGAAGACAGATGACCTGACCGGTTACTGCATCCAAACAGACAAGGGCAGCTTTAAGTCCAAAAGGCTTATCATAGCGTGTGGCCTTACGGCTTCCCCAAAGCTTGGAAGTGACGGAAGCCTGTTTCGACAGATAGAAGCTCTCGGACACCATATCCAAAAGCCATTACCCGCGCTTTGCGGTTTTAGCTGTGATGGTCTTAATTTCAAAAAAATCACAGGTGTCAGGTGCGATGCTACCGTCGCTTCCGTGATAGACGGTCAAATGACAGAGCAAAATACAGGGGAGCTGCAGTTAGCTGACTATGGCATCTCAGGCATCCCGGTTTTTCAGATTTCAAGTCTTATGTCAAGAGCCCTCGATAAAGGTCAAAGGGTCAAGGTGATAATTGACTTTTTGCCGGCTTTTAGTGATGATGAGCTTAATGGATACATAAAGGACAGAAGCATTACAACGACAGACAACCGCTCGCTAAATGAGATGCTTAACGGACTTTTAAACAATAAGCTTCTTCTTGAGCTAATACACAAATCAGGTGTATCTCCTGACAAAAAGGGAAGGCTGTTGACAGATGATGATTGTAAAAGTCTCACCCGCTCAATAAAGCATACAGCCGTTTCGGTAAAAAAGCCAAGAGGAGCCGAATTTGCACAGGTGTGTGCAGGCGGCATATATACAAAGGAAATAGATGTACGTACATTGGAGTCCAAAATCCATCCAGGGCTTTACTTTTGCGGAGAGCTGCTTGATGTGGACGGCATATGCGGTGGCTACAATCTGCAGTGGGCATGGACAAGTGGATATATAGCAGGAGAAATGCAGTAAATGATTAAAATTAACCAGATAAAGCTCCCCGTCACGCACAGTGATGAGGCATTAAAAAAGAAAATAATAAAAATGCTTAAGCTCAATGACAAAACAGGCTTCACATACCGCATATTAAAGAAATCACTTGACGCGCGTAAAAAGCCTGAGCTGTTCTATACATATTCAGTTGCTGTAGAGCTAGATGATACAAAAAATAGCGAAGAAGCAATTGTAAAAAGAGCAGCCAGCTCATCTGTGCTCATATATAAAGAAAAAGAGTACATGATACCTGCATGCGGCCATATACCGCTTGACAGGCGCCCTGTTATTGCAGGGGCAGGCCCTGCCGGCCTGTTTTGTGCATATATATTGGCAGAGGCAGGTTTTCGCCCGATAGTTATCGAGCGTGGCAGCCGGGTTGAGAAAAGAACCTGCGATGTACAAAAATTCTGGGAGAGCGGCATACTTAATCCCAAAAGCAATGTACAGTTTGGTGAGGGCGGTGCCGGAACCTTTTCAGACGGCAAGCTGAACACATCCGTAAAGGATCCTTCGGGCAGGAATCGTCTTGTGCTTGAGACATTTGTGCGCTTTGGGGCAGATACGTCCATACTTTATGACAACAAGCCACATATTGGTACTGATGTGCTTTCAGAAGTAATTGTCAACATGCGTGAGTTTTTGGTTGACAAAGGGGTTACATTTGTATTTGACACCTGTGTAAACAATCTTGACATAGTTTCCAAAAAGCTATTAAGTGTTTACACGGATTCTGACAGTAACAATAATAGTGAGATAAAGACAGATGTATGCGTTCTGGCACTCGGACACAGCGCCAGAGATACATTTGATATGCTTTACAACAAAGGCTTTGATATGGAGTGCAAGAGCTTTGCAGTCGGCTTTCGCGTGGAGCATCCGCAGCGCATGATAGATGAATCACAGTATGGTATTCAAAAGAAAATTATACTTCCGCCAAGCCCATACAAGGTCACATCCAATTTTCCGAATGGCAGAGGAGTCTATTCATTCTGCATGTGTCCGGGAGGATATGTGGTCAACTCATCGTCAACCGAAAATCACACGGTGGTTAACGGCATGAGCTATCACGACAGAAACAGCAAAAATGCGAACAGTGCCATCATAGTATCTGTTTCGCCGAAGGATTTCGGAGCAGATGATGCCCTCGCCGGAGTGAGATTTCAGGAAAAGCTTGAAACAGAAAATTATAAGAGAGGCAATGGTTTAATACCACAGCAGCTTTTCGGTGATTTCTGTGATGACAGATTAACAACAGCATACGGTGATTTTGGCTCTTGTACAAAGGGAAACACCGTCTTTGCAAAGCTGAATGGACTGATGAACGCAGACATGGAGCAATCGTTCAAGCTTGGAATGGAACATTTTGGCCATCTGATACATGGCTTTAACAGAAAAGATGCTATTTTGTCCGGTATGGAGACACGCACATCTTCTCCGCTTCGCATAAAAAGAGATGAATCCTTTGAGAGCAACATCTCGGGTGTATACCCTTGCGGTGAAGGCGCAGGCTATGCAGGAGGCATTACATCTGCGGCAATCGACGGCATAAAGGTCGCAGAAGCAATTATTAAAAAATATAGGCCGGATTTTAAATAATATTTATACGCATGAATAATATTTATACACGTAAAGAGAGGAAATATTCGTGGCAGAAGTATCACCAATGATGCAGCATTATCTGCAGACAAAAGAACAATATAAGGATTGTATTTTATTTTATCGCTTAGGAGACTTCTATGAGATGTTTTTTGACGATGCGATAATGGTTTCAAAGGAGCTTGAGCTCACACTCACAGGCAAAAACTGCGGACTTGAAGAAAGAGCTCCTATGTGTGGAGTACCGTTTCACGCGGCAGACTCATATATCAACAGACTCGTATCAAACGGTCACAAGGTAGCTATCTGTGAACAGATGGAAGATCCAAAGCAGGCAAAGGGAATCGTAAAGCGAGAGGTAATCCGTGTTGTGACACCTGGCACAAACACTGATATGGCTTCTTTAGATGAGGCAAAAAACAATTACATAATGTCGATTGTATACACTGAGGACAAATACGGCATAGCGACCTGTGATGTCACAACAGGTGATTTTTTTACGACAGAGGTGGATGCGGAAAGAAAGCTGTTAGATGAGGTGAGCAGATTTAATCCATCGGAAATCATATGTAATGAAGCCTTCTACATGAGTGGAATAGATGTTGACGATATGAAAAACAGATTATCAATTACTGTTTCAGCACTCGACTCATGGTATTTTTCTGATGGTCTTGCAAATGAGACACTGCTTTCACATTTCCATGTACAGACAATAAATGCTCTAGGGCTTGAGGATTATGAGAGTGGAGTCATAGCTGCCGGCGCCCTGTTAAAGTACCTTTATGAGACGCAGATGAACTCGCTCGACAATATACTTGAGCTTCATCCGTACTCAATAGGCAAATATATGATAATAGACAGCTCATCAAGACGTAATTTGGAGCTTGTAGACACCCTTCGTGAAAAGCAAAAGAGAGGCTCACTGCTTTGGGTACTCGACAAGACACGCACGGCTATGGGAGCAAGACTGCTTCGCACCTATGTCGAGCAGCCTCTTATCGAAAAGGCAGAGATAATAAAGCGCCAGAAGCTTATCGAAGCCCTTAATGCAAACGAAATCACAAGAGATGAAATAAGGGAATACCTTAATCCTATTTATGACCTTGAGCGTCTCATCACAAGAATCACCTACCAGTCAGCCAATCCGCGCGACCTTATTGCCTTCAGGGATTCTTTAAAAATGCTTCCACCAATAAAGCAGCAGCTTTCAGACATACCGTGTGAGCTTACCGATGAGATTAATGAAGAGTTCGACGAGCTTAAGGATATATATGAGCTTTTACTTTCATCCATTGAGGATGAGCCTCCTATCTCACAGCGCGACGGAGACATCATAAAAGCAGGCTACAACGAGGAGGTTGACCGTCTTCGAGACGCAAAAACCAAGGGAAAGACATGGCTTGCTGAGCTTGAAGCCGGTGAGCGTGAAAAAACCGGCATCAAAAACTTAAGAATCAAGTATAACAAGGTATTTGGATATTACCTTGAGGTCACAAACTCCTTCAAGGATTTAGTTCCTGATTATTATGTGAGAAAACAGACACTCACCAATGCAGAGCGCTACATAACACCGGAGCTTAAGGAGCTTGAGGATACCATTCTCGGAGCTGAAGACAGGCTCACATCACTTGAGTATGAGCTGTTTCGTGATGTAAGAAAACAGATTTCCGACAATGTTTCAAGGATTCAGAAAACAGCCAGAGCTATAGCACAGATTGATGTTTTTGCTTCGCTTGCGCTTGTTGCCAGTCAGAATAATTACTGCAAGCCAAAGATAAATGAAAGCGGAATAATAGACATAAAAAACGGACGTCATCCTGTAGTTGAAAAAATGATTACAAATGACATGTTTATAGAAAACGATACATATCTGGATCAGCACAAAAACAGAATCTCAATCATCACAGGGCCAAACATGGCCGGTAAATCCACCTACATGAGACAGACAGCACTTATCGTTCTCATGGCACAGATTGGAAGCTTTGTACCTGCACAAACTGCAAATATCGGTATTGTAGACCGTATCTTCACGCGAGTCGGTGCATCTGACGACCTTGCAAGCGGACAAAGTACATTTATGGTTGAGATGAACGAGGTGGCAAATATATTAAGAAATGCAACCTCAAAATCCCTGCTGATTCTTGATGAGATTGGACGAGGCACGAGTACATTTGACGGACTAAGCATCGCCTGGGCAGTTGTAGAGCACATAAGCAATCCAAAGCTCCTCGGCGCAAAGACGCTTTTTGCAACGCATTATCACGAGCTCACCGAGCTTGAGGGCAAGCTTGACAGTGTAAACAACTACTGCATCGCTGTAAAGGAAAAGGGCGATGATATAGTATTCCTAAGAAAAATCGTAAAGGGAGGAGCTGACAGAAGCTACGGCATACAGGTTGCAAAGCTTGCAGGTCTGCCTGATTCAGTCATAGAGCGTGCCAAGGAAATCGCAGAACAGCTTCTTGCAAATGATATCACAGATACTGTAAAAAGCATATCCGTTGACAATGGCCACAAGCATAAAAAGGAGCATCTTGACGAGGTTGATATGACACAGATTTCGCTTTTCGACACAGTGAAGGATGATGATATAATTGACGAGCTTCGAAGCATAGACATAGGCAACATGACACCACTTGATGCGTTAAACAAGCTGTATCAGCTCCAGAACAAGGTTAAAAACCGCTGGTAGAAAGGATTAAAATGCCAAATATTGCCATATTAAATCAGGAAACAATAGATAAAATAGCTGCAGGAGAGGTTGTTGAGCGTCCGTGCTCCGTGGTTAAAGAGCTGGTGGAAAATGCCATAGATGCAGGCTCCACAGCCATCACTGTTGAGATAAAGGAGGGCGGAATCTCATTTATCCGTATCACTGACAATGGCTGCGGAATTGAAAGAGACCAGGTTGCGGTTGCATTTTACCGTCACAGCACGAGTAAAATCCGCTCGGCAGAGGATTTACTTACTGTAAAGTCACTCGGTTTCAGAGGTGAGGCGCTGTCAAGCATCTCGGCCGTTGCCCGCGTTGAGCTTATCACAAAAACCTACGATGAGCTCACCGGCACCAGATATGTGATCGAAGGCTCAAAGGAGCTTTCCAACGAGGAAATCGGTGCTCCGGACGGTACTACCTTCATAGTAAAGGATTTGTTTTATAATGTTCCGGCAAGACGTAAGTTTTTAAAGACAGCACAGACAGAGGGCAGCTACATAAGCGATATGGTTGAAAAGCTTGCACTTTCGCATCCCGATATATCGTTTAAGTTCATAAACAATAACCAGACAAAGCTTCACACCTCCGGAAACGGCAACAGAAAGGATATCATATACCATATATTCGGCCGCGAGATATCGTCATCACTGCTTGATGTGAAGCATGAATGCGAATACTTTAAGGTGGAGGGCTTTATAGGAAAGCCTGTCATCACGAGGGGCAACAGAAATTATGAGAATTATTTCATAAACGGCAGGTATGTAAAGAGCAATATATTGTCACGTGCAATAGAGGAGGCCTACAAGAGCTTTCTAATGCAGCATCAGTATCCGTTTACAGTGCTTTACTTTACATTTTTCAGTGAGCTGGATGTCAACGTGCATCCGACCAAGATGGAGCTTCGGTTCGACAACAACAATGAGATATATGTCGAATTGTGTGACACAATATATGCAATTTTATCTCGTAAGGAAATGATTCCCGAGGTGCCTGTAGACAGTACTCCAGCGCCTAAAAAGATAGTGCATGAGTATAAGGAGCCAATACCGGAGCCGTTTGAGAAGAGGCGTATCAATGAGGTGAGGGCAGCGGAATCAAGGAGCGTGTACGGACAGAGCGTGACGTCAGCAGTAAAAGATTACTCAGCAATAGAACCTGCTGTAAAAACGCCAAAGACTTCCACCGCGTATGAACCTGCACAGGTTGTCACCGGCACCCAGCAGACACTCGGCGATTACGACAAGGTTTTTCTTACAGAAAGCGCCAAGAAGCAGTTTTCCATTATAGGCCAGCTCTTTAAGACATACTGGCTCATAGAGTTTGAGGACAAGCTTTATATCATAGACCAGCATGCAGCCCATGAGAAGGTGCTGTATGAAAAAACGATGGCAAGACTTGCCAATAAGGATTTCACATCACAGCGCATAAGCCCTCCGATTGTCATGACTCTTGATGCAAGGGAAAGCGAGATGCTTGAGAAATACAGGCCTCAGATAGAGCAGTTTGGCTATGAGGTGGAGCATTTTGGCGGCAAGGAATACATGATCAGTGCAATTCCAGATAATTTGTTTAACATAGATATGAAGGATCTGTTTATAGAGATGCTCGATGATTTTTCCAATGCGACAGGCAGGCAGACTCCTGATATCATCACGGAAAAGGTCGCATCCATGTCGTGTAAGGCAGCAGTCAAGGGCAATGACAAGCTTACTCTTCCTGAGATAAATAAGCTGATAGATGAGCTTTTGTCACTCGATAATCCTTACAACTGCCCACATGGCAGACCAACCATCATCTCTATGAGCAAATATGAGATAGAAAAGAAATTCAAACGTATCGTATGACAACATACACATTTGGACTGAGGTGCAATATGACACAAAAACCGATGATTGTCCTGACAGGACCGACAGCAGTAGGAAAGACAGCTCTATCGATTGAGCTTGCAAAAAAAATAAATGGTGCTATAATATCCGCGGATTCCATGCAGGTATACAAATACATGGATATAGGCTCTGCGAAGATTACAGTCGATGAGATGGACGGCATAAAGCACTATCTGATAGATGAGCTTGAGCCATCTGACGAGTTCAATGTATTTATCTTCAAGGATATGGCAAAAAAAGCACTTAATGAGATATACGAAGCAGGAAAGATACCGATAGTTGTCGGCGGCACCGGCTTTTATATACAGGCACTTTTGTATGACATTGATTTCACAGAGCAGGATGTGGATGAGGCATACAGAAAGAGCCTGTACGACTTTGCTAACGAGCACGGAAACCATGCACTGCATGAAAAGCTTAAGGATATCGACCCTGCATCCTACGAGAGCATCCATGAGAATAACGTAAAGCGCGTCATCAGGGCAATTGAATACTATCACACCTGCCATGAGCCGATTTCAAAGCACAATGAGACTGAAAGAGCCAAGCAGTCTCCATACAGCTTTGCCTATTTTGTACTGGATGATGTAAGACAAAGGCTTTATGAGCGGATAGATAAGAGAGTTGATATCATGGTTTCAAACGGACTTGTCGATGAGGTGAAAAAGCTAAAGGCAATGGGCTGTACAAGCGATATGGTATCCATGAAGGGCATAGGATATAAGGAAATCCTTGCATATCTCGATGGAGAATATTCACTTGATGAGGCTGTGGACAAGGTAAAACTTGAGTCAAGGCGTTTTGCAAAGAGACAGCTAACCTGGTTTAGGAGAGAAAAAGATACCATATGGATAGAAAAAAATGAATATTCATATGATAATAATAAAATATTAAATAAAATACAAGAAATTTTAGCAGAAAAGAGGATTATAATTTGTTAGATACCAATGAAGCCATTTACAGGCAGTATGAGACACTTGGAATATCAAAGAAGGTTTTGGATTTCGGAACCTCTGTAGAAAAGGAGCTTAAGGAGCGTTTTGACAAAATAGACACAAATGCTGAGTATAATCAGCTTAAGGTCATAGCCGCCATGCAGAAAAACAAGGTGAGCGCAGAGTGCTTCCAGGCATCAAGCGGCTACGGCTACAATGACCTCGGAAGGGATACACTTGAGAGAGTGTACGCAGACTGTTTTGGCGCAGAAGATGCACTTGTAAGGCCTCAGATTACCTGCGGCACACATGCACTTGCACTTGCCCTCATGTCAAACCTGCGCCCGGGCGATGAACTTTTAAGCCCTGTCGGAAAGCCTTACGATACACTTGAGGAGGTAATAGGCATACGCCCTTCAAAGGGCTCTCTTGCTGAGTACGGCATCACATATGCGCAGGTTGACTTACTGCCTGACGGTGAGTTTGATTATGACGGAATAAAGAAAGCCATCAATGAAAAAACGAAGCTTGTCACAATCCAGCGCTCTAAGGGCTATGCTACAAGACCTACACTTTCGGTCAAAAGAATAGGTGAGCTCATTGCCTTTGTAAAGAGCATAAAGCCTGATGTGATCTGTATGGTCGATAACTGCTACGGTGAGTTTGTCGAGGATACAGAGCCTATCCAGGTTGGAGCGGACATGATGGTTGGCTCACTGATCAAAAATCCGGGAGGCGGACTTGCACCAATCGGAGGCTATATTGTCGGCAAAAAGGAATGTGTTGAAAATGCCGCATACCGTCTCACATCTCCGGGACTTGGCAAGGAGGTTGGAGCTTCACTCGGAGTCATCCAGTCATTTTATCAGGGCTTTTTCCTTGCACCGACTGTCGTAAGCGGAGCATTAAAGGGGGCAATCTTTGCCGCAAAAATCTATGAAAAGCTTGGTTTTAAGGTGGTTCCTGACGGTACTGAAAGCCGCCACGATATCATACAGGCTGTAGAGTTCAATAACCGCGATGCCATGATAGCCTTCTGCGAGGGCATTCAGGCAGCAGCACCTGTAGACAGCTATGTGACCCCTGAGCCATGGGCTATGCCGGGCTATGACAGTGATGTCATCATGGCAGCAGGCGCATTTGTGCAGGGCTCATCCATTGAGCTTTCTGCCGATGGCCCTGTGAAGCCGCCATATGCAGTTTATTTCCAGGGAGGACTCACATGGTACCATGCAAAGCTTGGAATTTTGATGTCTTTACAAAAACTTTATGAGAGAAATCTTGTTAAGCTTGATTAGGTGTGCTACAATTAACTGAAAACTTTGCTTAAATCCGTTGTCAATCGCCTGGGAGAAGCGAAAGGGATTAATGCATAATAACAAAACAATTAAAAATCTGCCGGCTTCAGAGCGACCATATGAGAAATTTTTATCGCTTGGAGCATCAGGCCTGTCAGACGCTGATTTACTTGCCATCATTATAAAGACCGGCACAAGAGACAAGACTGTGATTGATATTGCACAGGACATACTTTCCGGCAGGCATGGCAATCTGCTCAATCTCTATGAGATGTCCTATGAGGAGCTTCTTAGTATCCCCGGGATAGGGCAGATAAAAGCTATACAGCTTAAAGCGATAGCAGAGCTGTCGCTTCGCATAGCAAAGACAAAAAAGGTTCAAAGCATCAGAATGAATAATCCTCAGACAATAGCTGACTACTATATGGAGCAGATGAGGCATCTCACAAATGAAGTCGTCATCTGTGCCTATTTTGATGTGAAAAGCAGATTCTTAGGAGACAAGTTCATATCCAAGGGTTCACTAAGCTCATCTGTAGTGGACATAGGCTCCATCATCAGGACCGCCCTGGACAAAAATGCATCAAAACTTGTTTTATTGCACAATCATCCAAGCGGAGATTGTACTCCCAGCAGAAATGATATTGCTGTCACAGACAGATTAATTGAGGGCTCAGGGATTTTTTCCATAGAGCTTTGTGACCATATCATAATCGGAGATAACGAATATTATAGCTTCTATGAAAATAAACTTATATAAACAGAAGACGAGGTAGAATTATTATGAGCAACAACGTTTACGGAATTGATCTGGGAACAAACAATTTCAAGGTATACTCAAAGGCTACAGGCAAGACAATGCTTGAGAAAAACACAATAGCCGTAATAGACAAAAATCAGATATATGCATATGGAGACCGCGCATATGCCATGTATGAAAAGGCGCCTGAGACAATCAACGTCATATTTCCTGTTGTAGAGGGAGTTATTGCTGACTATAATCTGCTTCAGACTATGATTTTTGACTTTTTGGAGCACAAGACAAAGGCACGTATCAAAAATGCCGAGTTCATCATCGCTGTGCCGACAGATATCACAGATGTAGAGAAAAGAGCATTCTACGAGCTCTTCTATAAGAGCAAATCAAAGCCTAAAAAGGTCATGCTCTGTGAGAAGCCTATCGCTGATGCTGTAGGTCTTGGAATAGATGTAAACGAGCCAACCGGTGTCATGATAGTAGATATGGGCGCTGACACAACAGAGACATCCGTTATTTCACTCGGTGGCCTGGTGCTTAGTGACCTGCTTCATTTCGGTGGCAACAGACTTGACGAGTCAATTATCTCCTTTGTGCGAAAGGAGTTCAATCTTGTAATCGGACAAAAGACTGCAAAGCTGTTGAAGGAGACTATAGGCTCTGCACTTCCGGGAAGAGAGGACAGTATGGTCGTAGTGGGCCGTGATGTGGTAAGCGGCCTGCCTATTGAGATGGAAATTGGTTCAAAGATCGTTTACGAGGCTATGAAGTCAAACCTTGAGTCTATATGCACATCAATAAAAATGATTCTTGAGAAGACTCCACCTGAGCTTGCAAAGGATATCATCCATTCAGGCATTTATATCACAGGAGGCGGCTCACAGCTTGCAGGACTTGACCAGCTCTTTGAACAGATTACAGGTATAAAGGTCATCTGCTCAGAATGTCCTGAGGAGAGTGCAGTACGCGGACTCGTACAAATAGTTTCTGATTCAAAATATAAGAGACTTCCGTTCAGCATCAAAAAATAATAACCGAGGTTAACATGAGTAAGAATTTTCGCAATCGAAAGAGAAAGCACAATAAAAAGCTGCCTGCAAGATACACACTGTTGATTATGACAGCAGTCTGCTTTGTGACCATGCTGTTAAGCCTTACCTTAAATATCTCCGGTGGCCCTTTAAAGACTGCTGCCGGATATGTATTCATCCCAATGCAGAAGGGCATAAACAGCTTTGGAATCCACATTTCAGATAAGGTTACAGAAATACGCACATTAAAAAATGTCAAGGCTGAGAATAAAAAGCTCAAGGCCGAGGTAGAAGAGCTTACAACACAGCTCACAACAAACAAACTTGAACAGTATGAGCTTGACAATTACAGACAGCTTCTGGATTTGGATGCCAAATATCCATCATATCCCAAGGTCGCTGCCAGTGTCATAGCAAAGGACAGCGGAAACTGGTTTTCTACCTTTACTATCGACAAAGGAAAAAAGGATGGAGTGGACGTAGGCATGAATGTGCTGGCGGGAAGCGGACTTGTAGGTATTGTTACCGATGCTGGCGATAATTTTGCCAAGGTACGCTGTATCATAGATGATGCCAGCAAGGTCAGTGGCATGGTTTCCACCACGGAGGACAACCTCACCGTCAGTGGCAATATAAAAACCATGAACGATGACAAGGTAATTACCTTTACGGAGTTAAAGGATGACGACAACAAGGTGAAAGAGGGCGATCCTGTTGTTACCTCATACGTGTCAGACCGTTACCAGCAGGGCATACTGATTGGCTATGTGACAAAAATCGAAAATAATTCCAACAATCTGACAAAATCCGGCACTATCACACCGGTTGTAGATTTTGAGCATATCGAAAATGTCATGGTCATAACACAGCTTAAGCAGACCGGTGACACTAAGACAGCTGACAACACCGAAAGTGCAGAAACAGCCGGTGACAGCCAGACTGAAAATTCAACTGAAAATAAGTAAGGAGCAGCATGAGACGTAGAATTGTTTTATTTATAATAATAACTTTATGCTTTGTATTACAGACCACGCTGTTTAAGACTCTTTCCTTTGCCAATATCTCACCAAACCTGTTGATTATAGCCGTATCATCCTTTGGCTTTATGCGTGGAAAAAAGGAAGGACTGTGGGTAGGCTTCTTTTGCGGCCTGCTTATTGACATATTTTGCGGAAAATATATAGGACTGTATGCTTTAATATATATGTATATCGGTTTTATCAATGGATTATTCCAGAAAAGATTCTATCCTGACGATATAAAGCTTCCTATGCTTCTGATAGGAGGCAGCGATTTGTTTTACAATCTGGTAGTATACTTTTTCATGTTTTTACTGCGTGGCAGATTTAGCTTTTTGTACTATCTGAAGTCAATTATCATACCTGAATTTGTATACACAATGGTTATCAGTATACTTTTGTATCTGGTATTTCTTAAGGTAAACCAGAAGCTGGAAGCATACGAGAAAAGGAGAGCAAAGAAATTTGATTTATGATATAAAAGATTTTCTGAAGAAATTTTTCAGCTCAAGACTTTTTGTATTGGCAGCAGTAATTATTCTCATGTTTGTCCTGCTTGCCGAAAGAGTCTTTACCCTTCAGATTATTAAAGGTGCGGATTATCAGAAAAACTTCATAATGCTGATTAAAAAGCCGCTGTCCATAGAGGCATCAAGAGGCAATATATACGATGTAAATGGTGAGCTGCTTGCTTACAATCAGCTTGCATACTCTGTAGTCATCTCAGACAACGGTAGCTATTCATCTACGAAGGAGCACAATCGTCTTTTAAACAAAGAGCTTAATGAAATTATCAATGTGATAAAAAACAATGGCGGCTCCATATATAATGATTTTCCGGTTGTTTTAAACGATGATGGTACATACAGCTTTACATTCACATCTGAAACCTCAAAAAAGAGATTTCTGTCAGATGTGTTCGGAAAGAAATATGATAAGCTCGAATACAATAAAGCACTTGGATTTGATGAGGCAAATGCCAGCGCCCAGAATATTATTGATTTTCTAAGCTCTGATCAGAATGAATGCTTTGATATAAGCAGCAAGTATGATACACAGGACACTTATGATATTGTAGTGATGAGATATGCCATAAAACAGAACCGATTCACTAAATACAAAACCACCACTATTGCAAAGGATGTAAATGATTCGATAGTAGCATATGTCAATGAGCATTCAGATACTCTTACCGGCATATCAATTGAAGAGGATACCATCCGCAAGTATAACTATCCTGAATATATTTCATCGCTCATAGGATACACAGGCAAGATATCTACCGACGAGTATAATGAGCTGTCAAAGGATGATGACTCATATACACAAAATGATATGGTAGGTAAGTCAGGCTTAGAGCAGTACTATGAGAGCTATCTGCGAGGCAAAAACGGTGAAAAACAGGTCTATGTAAACAATGTCGGTAAGATAAACGAGGTAATAAGTCAGGAGAATCCTGTTTCCGGAAATGATGTCTACTTAAGTATTGACATCAAGCTGCAGGAGGCCACATACAAGCTGTTAGAGCAGGAGATAGCCGGAATTGTTTACTCCAAAATAAAATCCGGTGAAATACCTATAAGTGATGTTTACTTTGCACTGATCAACAACAATGTAGTTGACCTGACACATTTCAATGCATCAGATGCATCAGCAACTGAGCAGGCTATATACAATTCCTTCAGCGGTCAGCTGCAGGATGCATTATCCACTATTGACAGCGAGCTTGAAAGTGGTACCTCAGGCACTGCCTCCATGTCGGAGCAGACACTTGATTATTTTACATGTGTTATGTCAGTGCTAAACGATGATGGACTGCTGTTGAGCAAACAGATAGATACCTCTGATTCCACATATGCCTCATGGAAGGCAGGCACACTCTCGCCGCGTGATTATCTCAAATACTGCATTTCAAAGCAGTGGATAGATATCACAAAGCTTGATGTGGACCAGAAGTATGCTGATTCAAGCGAGATTTACACAGCACTCTGCTCGTATATCAGGGATGCCATGACTGACAATAAAGACTTTGCCAAAATTATATACAAATATATGGTAAATTCCGGGGCGGTCACTGGACAGCAGCTGTGCCTTCTGCTTTTTGACCAGGGTGTACTCGATTATGACGATGCAACAGTAAGCAACATTGCCAATGGCTCCATCAGTCCATATGCATTTCTTATGGACAAAATAAACAACATAGAGATAACACCTGCACAGCTTGCCCTTGACCCATGTACAGGCTCCTGTGTCATAACTGATGTAAAGACAGGACAGCTAAAGGCTTTAGTCAGCTATCCGGGCTATGACAACAACAAGCTTGCAAACACTGTAGATGCTGATTACTACCAGTCTCTAAGAGAGGACAAGTCTAATCCGCTATGGAATTATGCAACCCAGGAGCAGACTGCACCGGGATCTACCTTCAAGATGGTATCAAGCACCGCAGGTCTTGCCGAGGGAGTCATTGATACTTCGTCAAAGATTAATTGTACCGGAATATTTACAGAAATAAGCAATCAGCCAAAATGCTGGATTTATCCCGGAGCGCATGGTATGGACAATGTATCTGAAGCTTTAAGGGATTCATGTAACGTATTCTTCTACACAACAGGCTTCAGGCTTGCAAGCAAGGACACCGGTTCATATGACGATGAAAACGGTATGAAATACATACAAAAATATGCATCTATATACGGACTGGACCAGAAATCAGGTGTTGAGATAGTAGAAAAGACGCCGTCCATTGCCACACAGTATCCTGTTATGGCAGCCATCGGACAGAGTAATAACAACTTTACGACTATTTCTCTTTCAAGATATGTGACAGCAGTTGCTTCCGGAAAGCTTTATGACTATAAGCTGATGAACAAAATTGTTGATGCAGACGGCAAAACAGTCAAGCAGTATGATTCAAAATCAACCGATATATCAGGCACACTCACTCAAAGCCAGTGGGATGCCATCCATCAGGGAATGCGTATGGTGGTCGAAGACCTGCACGATGTATTTGGCGGCTTTACAGGCGTTGAGGTGTCCGGTAAGACAGGAACAGCACAGCAGGTTGAGACAAGACCAAACCATGCACTGTTTGTAGGATACGCTCCATCAAGCGATCCTGAAATTACAATAGCTACACGTATATCATATGGATACAGCTCACACAATGCTGCAGCTGCATCCAGAAATATAATTTCATATTATTATAATCTGGAGTCACTTGACAATTTACTCGCAGTCAAGGCTGAGGGTGTAAACTCATCAGGCTCAAGTGCCAGAACAGACTAGGAGGTTTATTTTTGTGAGTGAAGCAATAGTTTTCACTTCAGGAAAAGGCGGTGTTGGAAAAACTACGGTTATTTCCAATATCGGAGTTGAACTTTCACAGTTAGATAAAAAAGTCATCATGCTCGATACAGACATGGGACTTCGCAATCTGGACCTGGTAATGGGAATAGAGGACAAGGTCAATTACAATATCCTCGACATCTTAAACCGCTCATGCCGTATCAGACAGGCAATCATACGCAATAAAAAGTATCCCAATCTATATGTAATTCCTGCAGCACCTTCCATGGATACGCTATGCAGCTATGAGGCACGCTTCAAGATACTTATAGAGGAGCTTAAATCAAGCTTTGATTATTGCCTGATAGATTCTCCGGCGGGTATCGATAGCGGCTTTTGGTTTTCAGTTTCACCTGCAGACCGTGCGATAGTAGTTACCACACCGCATGTATCTGCAATACACGATGCAAGGCGATGCATAAGCCTGCTCGACAGCGCACATCTTGACGATATATCAGTCATTGTTAATGCATATGACAAGCATATGGTAAGAAGGCATCAGATGATATCAGATAATGATATTACAGCACTTCTTTCTACTAGGATTATTGGCACTATTCCCTATGACAAAAGTGTTATCATTTGCCAGAACAGAGGAATACCTGTCCGTGAGGCCAAAAGCAGGCTTGGTCCTGTATTTGCCCGAATATCCGGTCAGATAATCAATTTCTCTGACGATATGAGAGGTGCCGCTGTATGATGCATAAATTTTCCAAAACAGGAGAATACGCCAAGAAAAGGCTTAAAATAGCACTTGCAGAAGATAGGAGCACAATATCTGCTTCTGACAATATGGCGCAGATTAAAAAAGAAATAAAAAGCGTGATACAAAGACATATGAATATAAGCGATGAAGCTTACGAAGTCCGGATTATCATGCGCGACAAAAAATCAATTAATAACCTTTAACAAAATACCTTTTGACCATCATGTCATTAGTATTAGAATTAAGATTACAGAGATAACAGATAGGAAGTAACAAAATGCTCAAACAGTACAGACTAAAGAATTATCACTTTCAATTAGTAGTATACATAATAGCTTTGTCGATTATAGGCATCCTGCTGATAGGCAGCGCCAAGCACTCCGTACAAAGCAAGCAGATAATAGGCTTTGTAATGGGACTGACTATTATGATAGTGCTTTCCCTTATAGATTACACATTTCTGCTCAAATTCGTGTGGATATACTATGCCGGAATGATTGTGCTGTTGTTGCTTGTTCTATTTGCAGGTGATGATGCAAAGGGTGCACAGCGCTGGTTTGAGATCGCAGGTATCAGATTCCAACCGTCAGAGATTGCGAAAATTATACTTATTTTGTTTTTTGCTTATTTCTTTTCCAGGTTTGAGGATAGTATAAACACAGTAAGGACTCTGGTATTATCTGTAATTTTTGCCGGTATCCCTTTATTCCTTATCTTAAAACAGCCGGACAACTCAACGACAATTCTTACTGCATTAATTTTCGCTACCCTCTTGTTTATTAGCGGATTAAGTTATAAAATAATAATGCCGGTACTTGGAGTTTCAGTACCGATAGTTTTGATAGTGATAAGCTATATATATACACATGCCGATGCACTCATCAAAAAAGGCTTTTACCCTGCTACACGTATAATGTCGTGGCTTGACCCAACAAATTACGCTGATACAGCAGCACAGCAAAGGAACTCTATCTGGGCTATAGGCTCAGGACAGTTGTTTGGCAAGGGACTTAACAACTCTGTTGTAACCTCTATGAAGAACACCAACTACATCATAGAGCCTCAAACAGATTTTATATTTGCTGTTGCCGGAGAGGAGCTTGGCTTTATTGGTACAATCAGTATAATAATTCTTTTGCTTCTTATCGTAATTGAGTGTATACTTATAGCAAGGAAGGCAAAGGACACAAGCGGAAAGCTCATATGCTGTGGCATGGGAGCACTTATAGGCTTTCAGGCCTTTATCAATTTGTGCGTAGCCACAGGTCTTATGCCCAATACCGGTATGACTCTTCCATTTGTCAGTTATGGACTTACGTCACTTGTTTCACTGTACATGGGAATGGGAATTGTCCTGAATGTTGGATTACAGCCGAAGAAATATTCATAGGGAGGTTAGCAATGAACATAGGATTAGTTGCACATGATTCAAAGAAAAAACTGATGCAGAACTTCTGCATAGCATACAGAGGTATCTTAAGCAAAAATAATTTGTACGCCACAGGCACCACAGGACGTCTGATAGAGGAGGTTGCAAACCTCTCAGTACACAAATATCTTGCAGGACACTTAGGAGGCATCCAGCAGCTTGGAGCACAGATTGAGCACAATGACATAGATCTTGTCATCTTTCTGCGTGATCCATTAAAGCCTAAGCCACACGAGCCTGAGGTAAACAGTATTTTCCGTATTTGTGATGAGCATAATATACCACTTGCCACCAATCTGGCTACAGCAGAGCTGCTCATTTTATCATTGGACAGAGGAGATCTTGACTGGCGTGAGATGTACAAGTAAACAAAGAATTAAACGACTGCTATGTCTGACATGCATAGCAGCGGTTTTTATGACCGGCTGTGGTACAAAGATTGAGAATGCATATGATACTTATTCCACAGATTATATAAATGGATATAACGGAAGTAATTATTTTGCGTCCAACCTTTGCGTCACAAATGATGTCAATTTTGGTCAGGACAATATGCAGTTTGCAAAAACCGCAGAGGGAGCCGGAGCCTTTAATATTGACACTCATCAGGTGCTGTATAGCCAGAATCTGTTTGAAAAGCTCTATCCTGCAAGCACTACAAAGATTTTAACTGCATACATAATTCTTAAAAACTGTGATTTAAATGCGACAGTCACAGTAAGCCATGACGCTGCAAACCCGGGTCATTCATCATCGGTATGCGGCCTAAAGGAGGGCGATGTCATTACAGTGCAGGACTTATTGTATGGGCTCTTACTTGAGAGTGGCAATGATGCGGCAATAGCACTGGCAGAGTACTGCAGTGGTTCTGTAGAAGAATTTGCCAAGCTGATGAACAGCACTGCAAAAAGTTTTGGTTCCACAAACAGCAATTTTGTCAACCCAAGCGGTCTTCCTGATGAAAATCATTACACTACCATATATGACATGTACCTCATTTTTTCCAATGCCATATCCTTAGAGAGCTTTGTTGCAATCATCAGTTCACAGACTCATGATGTGGCATATACAAATTCCCAGGGCGTGGCTGTTTCAAAGACCTTTAAGAATACCTGCGGCTATCTGACCGGAGCATATACAGCTCCTGAAAACGTCACAGTGACAGGAGGAAAGACAGGCACTACGGGTGAAGCCGGCTATTGCCTCGTACTGCTAAGCCAGAATGCTAAAAATGAGCGCATCATAAGCATAGTTTACAAGGCAGATGGTAAAAAGGATCTTTATAGCTTCATGAATGAAATACTTAGTGGATTTGCTAATTAAATATTGAGTTTTATGGTTATTTATACTATAATAATATAAAAATACAATTATTTTTTATTAATAATCACAATATTTATCCATAGGAGGAATGAGCCATGATAGAAATTATTTGTGGAGACAAAGGCAAGGGCAAGACAAAAGAGCTGTTAGACAAGGTAAATTCATCAATTAAGGGAAATGAAGGTTCCATAGTTTTTCTTGATAAGAGCCAGAAGCACATGTATGAGCTTAATAATCAGGTTCGACTAATCAATGTTATGGACTATCCTATTGACAATTGTGATGAATTTTTAGGATTTATATGCGGAATCATATCGCAGGATCATGATCTGGAGGAGATGTATTTAGACAGCTTCCTTACAATTGCATCACTTGATGATGAGGGGGATATCACCAAGGCAATCGAAAAGCTTGATATAATCAGCGAGAAGTTTAAGGTGAAGTTCATCTTAAGTGTTTCAAGGAATATTGACAAGTTGCCTGAATGTGCCAAGGCAAAGGTTATCATTTCTTTATAAATGATTAATTATGGGGATGTGTATTTCACATCCCTTTTTTAAGGAGTAAAATTGTGTCCCGAAAGAATAAAAAAGTACTGAAATATCACACCGGCTTCAATCTGAATATCGGTTTTATAGTGTTTTTTGTAATAATAATCTATGTGATTTTTCACATATTTACGTATTTCACCTCAAACCCGGTATCTGAATACGAGGTACAACAGGGTACTATAGCGACCAACAACATATATAAGGGCATGATAATCCGCGAGGAAAGTGTAGTGTATGCTGAGGAATCAGGAAACCTCAACTACTTTGTGTCAAACGGCTCAAAGGTTGCAACAAGTGATGTTGTCTACTCTGTTGATACAGACGGCTCCATTGCAACCCAGATTACCGGTGCTCAAAATGATGCTTCCGCCATCACTGACGAGGCTGCCGGGCAGATTATCACTGACATAAACAGCTTTTCATCCGGCTACAACAGACGATACTTTTCAAAGGTTTATACATTCAAAAACGATCTGTCTGCACAGCTGACACAGGTTCTCAGTCAAAATGCACTGACAAGCCTGGCAGATACTATCAGTACTGCTGAGGCTAACAACACCTTCTATACATATAAGCCGACAGCTCCCGGAATAGTCTATTACGGAATAGACGGCTATGAGGATGTCACTACAGACAGCTTCACTCTGGATCAGTACAACAACACTAATTATGAAGAGACTGATTTAACCGACAACAGTACCATCAATCAGCTGGATCCTGTTTATAAGCTGATTACAAGTGAGAACTGGAATATACTCATAAATGTTCCTGACAATGTTGCCAAGAGCCTGAATGACAAGTCAGTCATAAAAATCAGATTCTGCGATGATGACTATACAACAACGGTATCGTTCAGCCTTTTGAAGAAGGATGATGCTTTTTTCCTGAAGCTGAATATGAAAAACTCGCTCATCCGCTATATAAATGAGCGTTTTACCAATATAGAGCTCGTGCTTGGAACAGACACAGGGCTTAAAATACCTAATTCAGCTATAACCAAAAAGGAATTTTTCACTATCCCAAAGGATTATTTCACTGCAAGCGGAGATTCCGATGATTCGTCACTCATGATAAAGGATAAAAGCAGTGGCTCAGTTACTATAGTCAGTCCAACAATATTCAGCCAGAATGATGACTTTTATTTCGTAGATGATGAATATCTTAAGGACGGCGATATCATTGTCAAGCCTGATTCTTCGTCAACCTACAGGGTTGGAACAGATAAGGACAAGCTCACAGGTGTCTACAATATCAACAAAGGATACGCTGTGTTTAAGCAGATAAAGGTACTTGCATCAAACGATGACTACACAATTGTAGAAGCCAAAACGCCATATGGCATTTCGCTTTATGACCATATAGCCTTGGATGGCAAATCCGTGAAGGAAAACCAGACCATAACCAAATAATTATTGGTAATAAATATTATTGAAAAATATACAGAAAGGGCAGATTTTATGTTAAAAGACAACTTACATCAGGTTCAGCAAAATATAAAGGCCGCATGTGACAGAGCTCACAGAAACTATAGTGATGTCACACTAATTGCAGTCAGCAAAACCAAACCTGTTGAGATGCTCAATGAGATATACGATGAGGGCATCCGTGAGTTCGGCGAGAATAAGGTACAGGAAATGTGTGAAAAGATGGAGGTTATGCCAAAAGATATTCACTGGCACATGATTGGGCATCTTCAGACCAACAAGGTGAAGTATATAGTTGGAAAAACATCACTTATTCACTCTGTAGATTCACTGCATCTGGCAAAGGAGATACAAAAGCAGGCCATAAAGCATGACTGCAGCTGCGACATACTGGTTGAGGTCAATATAGCAGGAGAGGCATCTAAGTTTGGCACATCACGAGATGATGCTATATCTTTAGTTGAAGAAATTGCTAAACTGGACCATATCCATATAAAAGGACTTATGACTATAGCACCATTTGTAGATGATCCCGAGGATAACAGACAATACTTTAGAGATATTAAGCAATTATCAGTTGACATAGCACAGAAAAACATAGATAATGTCAGTATGAATGTTCTGTCCATGGGTATGACAGGAGATTACACAGTAGCAATAGAAGAGGGCGCAACAATGGTACGTGTCGGTACCGGAATATTTGGAGAGCGCGACTACAGCAAGGCTAACTGATACTTTGCATATGCTATACACAAAATAAAAATAGAAAAGGAATATAGAAATGAGTTTCATAGATAAGATTCTTGACAAAATGAGTTTGAATTCTGAGGACGATGAGGAGTTCGATAACGAGGATTATTACCTCGATGATGAGGAAGAAGAAGAGCTTCCAAGAAATCCTTTCCGCAGAAAAAAAGAGGCTGTTGAAGAGGAAACGGCCATAAAAAGCACAAGGCGTGATACAACACCAAAGGAGAAGCCTGTTAAGACTACATCCAAGATTACACCAATATCAAAATCATCCAGAAAGCAGGTAGCATCAGACATGGAAGTTTGCGTAATAAAACCAAGTTCAATTGAAGACGAAATAGAAATAACAGACACATTACTTAACGGACGTACAGTCGTCATCAACATGGAGGGACTTAATGTCGATGTGGCACAGCGCATCATAGATTTCACATCAGGCTCAGCATATGCCCTGCACGGTAATCTGCAGAAGATATCCAACTTTATCTTCATCGCCACACCACACGGAGTAGATATCTCAGGAGATATCCAGAGTCTCATGGATTCATTTGATCTCCCGGGTTCATCTTATTAAGCGGAGTCTCTGATCAGCTATGAAGAAAAATAAAACAAAAAAACAGATGTGTACAGCAGGCATCATTGCATTGATTCTTGTAGCAATTGACCAGCTTACAAAGTATCTGGCTGTTATAAATCTAAAGCAATCATCCACGGGTGTATTTGTTCTCATTCCGGGAGTTTTCGAGTTCAGATACCTGGAAAACCAGAGTGCTGCATTTGGTGTTGATCTGCTTTCAATAATACAGAATATCTTTCATTTTACATATTGGTCTGAGAATCCATTAGCATTTTTGCGTGCCAAAATGATTTTTTTCTCAGTGATTACCATTGCAGTTGTTATACTTTTGTGTGTATGGTATCACAAAATACCTGTCTCAAAACGTTTTAGACTGCTGAATGTTGTTGTAATACTGTTTATTGCAGGTGCGCTCGGCAATCTGATAGACCGTATTGTAAATAATTATGTGGTTGATTTCTTTTATTTTAGCCTGATTAATTTTCCAATATTCAATGTAGCTGATATATACGTCACTGTAGCGGCATTTATGTTTATCATACTCGGGCTGTTTTACTACAAGGAGGAGGATTTTTCCTTAATCTTCCCCGACAAAAAGCATGAAAATAGATAAAGAAAATAAACAAAAAAAGAGAAAGCTTCACTATGAATAGAGATACATTTGAAGTCCAGAGTGAACAGGAGGGAGAACGACTGGATAAATACTTAAGCAGCATTTATCCGGATATTTCTCGCTCCTTTTTTCAACGGATACTAAAAGAAAATCAAATACTGGTCAATGATAAGACCCAGAAAGCAAATTACAGGCTAAAGACTGATGACATAGTAGATGTCACAATTCCTGATGCCGTACAGACACCTATCCTGCCACAGGATATTCCGCTTGACATACTCTATGAGGATGATGACGTACTGGTAGTCAACAAGCCAAAGGGCATGGTTGTACACCCATCAGCCGGGCATTACAGCGGTACTCTTGTAAATGCCATAATGTACCACTGCAAGGACTCTTTAAGTGGCATAAACGGCGAAATACGGCCCGGTATAGTGCATCGCATAGACATGGACACCACCGGTTCTCTTATTGTCTGCAAGAACGATGAAAGCCATATAAAGATATCGGAACAGATTAAGGACCATAGCTGCAACCGTATATACGTGGGCATTGTTTGTGGCAATGTAAAGGATGACGAGGGCACCATAGAGGGTGCCATAGGCAGAAATCCCAATGACCGCAAGAAAATGGCGATCAATGAGAAAAACGGAAAGCCGGCTGTCACACATTATAAGGTGCTTGAACGCTTTGGCGACTACACATATATGCAGTTTAAGCTTGAGACCGGCAGAACACACCAGATACGCGTGCATATGGCAAGTATTAATCATCCCTTGCTTGGAGATATGCTGTATTCAAGCTATTCACCTACCAAAAACCGGTTTAAAGGCCTGGAAGGACAGTGCCTGCATGCCAAAACTATAGGGTTTGTTCATCCAAAAACCGGCGAATACATGGAATTTGATGCACCTTTACCAAAATACTTTGCCAATTTGCTTGAAGTGTTATATAATATAAATAACAAATAAATTGAATTATCACATAGTGATATAGTATTAATTATTTATATAAGGGGGTCTGAATTATGGGATCAAACGAAATTTACACAATAGGAAGAGAATTTGGAAGCCTCGGAAAAAAGGTCGGACAAGATTTAGCTAAAAGACTTGGAATTAAATTTTATGATAAAGAGCTCTTACAACAGGCAGCTAAGGAATCAGGACTTTGCGAGGAAATATTTGAGTCGCATGACGAAAAGCCTACAAACAGCTTTTTGTATTCACTTGTCATGGACACATACACTGGTGGCTCTTATTCCACAGCACCGTTTCTTGATATGCCTCTGAATCACAAGGTATTTTTAGCGCAGTTCGATGCTATCAAAAAGATTGCGGCAAATGAACCCTGTGTTATTGTAGGCCGCTGTGCAGACTATGCTTTAGCAGACGAGCCACATTGTCTCAATATCTTCATACGTTCAAACATGGACGACAGGATTAAAAGAATCAGTGAAAGACTCAATGTCACGGAGAACAAGGCTAAGGACATAATTAAGAAAAAAGATAAAGAGCGCTCAAGCTATTACAATTACTATACCAGTAAAAAATGGGGAGACGCAAGAAGCTATGATTTGTGCCTGAACACAAGCCAGATATCAGTTGAGGACTCAATCGAGCTTATACTTAAATACAGGGAATGCATGAGAAGTCACAATAAATAATTGCATAATAAATAATTGTATTGTTGTATAGGAAAACTATAGATATAAAGCCATCGGAGCTGATACAAATAGAGGTTTCGGTGGCTTATTCTTGTACCATAGTGTTTTTTACAAGGTCATTTATTCGTTAAACTTAGATTTAGCGAATAAATGTGTGCCGCTAAAAATTAGTACCGCTCCGCTTGCAGTACCTTAGTATGCTTCCAATTTGTAACTGAAAAAATTTTTTCAGAAAAATAATCAAAAAATGAATTTTATTTTCATTATAACTTAAATTCAAAAATCACGATTTTTATCCAAAAATGAATTTTATTTTTAAAAGAGATTAAAAAACATCAAGGATATGAATAAGAAATCATATCCTTGATGTCATATAAAAATATCAAATATAATGTTTTCTGTGTCTTAATCCTTTGCAACGAGGACATATCTTTTTGTGCCTAAACTCAAACATAGCTCTCACTTTTGGAGACATCTTGTACAGATAACCACATTTCTTGCATTTCCACCATACTTTGCGCATGGAATTAGGCATAAGCTCATCAGGTCCGCACAACAGATAATTGTCTCTATAAGACCATTCATCCAGCCAGTCGGGTTTAACATCTTCAATTGTGTTGAGTCCGGCAAGCGGTTTTTTATTGTTACAGTAAGGACAAATGCTTTTTTCCTCCTTGACAGCTTTAACGTAATCAGAAACTTTCTTTTGGTAGACACCGTTGCAAGTTCTGCACTTCCAGTATGCATTATATGAGCTACCAAGCAGCACTTCTGTGTAGCTTTTTTCATTAGATTTATCCCATACATCATCTAAATCATCTATCACTGTCTCCAGCGAATTAAAGCCTGCTAGTGCCCTCTTTCCATTACAGTATGGGCACGGATTGTTACCATTTTTAACTTGTGTTACATAACTTCGGATTTTTTGTTTAAATGTTCCAGCGCAGACAGGACATTTCCATTCAACTGATTCAAAACTTGACGGACTGAAATCAGTATAGCTTCGATCATTTTTACTAGACCATATATCATCTATGTTATCAAGTACTGTATCCAGCGAATTGTATCCCGCAAGAACTTTGTTTCCACTACAATATGGACAGTTCTCGGTATTGGTCTCAAAATTGCGTATGTAATCTCTAATTTTACGTCTAAAATCGCCTCCACATTTTGGACATTTCCAGATTGCCTTTTGGGCGCTGAATATTGTAAATTCTGTATAATCCTGATCATTTTTACTAGACCATATATCATCTATGTTATCAAGTACTGTATCAAGCGAGTTATATCCCGCAAGAACTTTGTTTCCACTACAATATGGACAGTTCTCTTTTTCATCTTTTACATTCTGTATATATTTCGATATTTTTTTCTTAAATACACTTCCACATTTCATGCAGTTCCAATCCGCCAATATGTAACTGGTTACAGGAAATCTGCTATAAGACATTTTATTTGATGCGGCCCATACGTCATCTATATTGGTAATAACTGTATCAAGCGAATTATATCCTGCAAGAACACTTTTATTTTGGCAGTAGGGACATGTTTCCAATCCTTTTCTGCGTTCACTTACATATCTGTTTACAGGATAAGAGTATGTGCCGTGACAATTTTTACATATGAATAATGCCCTCATATCACAATTAAAAATGTAATGCGTGTAACTGAGCATGTTTTTGGGACTCCAGACCTCATCAATGTCATCAATATACATCTCAAGCGTATTAAATCCTGCTTTTGGTTCAAGATTTAAGCAGTATGGGCACCTGTTGATTCCTGACTCAGCATCTCTGATATACAAATCTATTGGGCTCTTAAAAGTGCCATGACACTTCCTACAAACCCATTTCGCATATTCATCACTGTCAGGAAGATAATTAGTATAGCTTTTTTCATTTTCGTCAGACCATACCTCCGCCGCATATGGCAGCACAGTTTCAATGGTGTTAAAACCTGCAAGCGGCTCTTTACCACTGCAATAAGGACATGGAACCCGGCCGATATCAAGTTGTAAAATATAGTATGCAATCATCATGCTGAATCTGCCGCCACAGTCAGGGCATTTCCACATGACTGTATCAAAGCTATCAGCTGGATACTCATTGTAATTCTTTTCGTTTGACCCGTCCCATACTTCATCAATGTTTTCGATCTTATCACCTGGACTGCCTTTTCTTTCTATTCTGTCCGCGTATGCACATTCAGGACATAAAGCTTCTTTTTCATTTCTCTCAATACCTTTTATATATGCAGCCACATTTCTATCAAATTCTTTACCACACTTAGGACATATCCATGTGGCAGTATAAAGACTTGTTATGGTACATTCCTGATAACTTCTTTTGTTGTGTTCTGACCAGCGGCTTTCTATATCGTCAAAGACTGTTTCAAGTGTATTATAACCTACAAGAGGCCTGCTGTTACTGCAGTAAGGACATGCTACTTTCCCGCAGGTTTTTAAAGTCTGTACATATTCTTTTATGCTTTCATAAAAGCTTCCACCACATTTTCTGCATATCCATCTGACTTTTTCTATACTGTCTGTTTCATATTCAGTATAACCGTTTTTATTCATTGGAGACCAGACATCTTCAATATCTTTAATCTCATCAGAAAGTGGATGGACTGCGGGTACAAATTTCCTACGGGCATGCGGTCCACAGAATATACATCCGCAGTTTTCCCCAGTTCTTCTGTCAGTCATATCTTTTATTTTAGTCTTAAATATATGTTCAGGATTATCCATACACCTAAACCATGCCACGTTTGCCGAATCTGCCTGAACGTTATCCGGGTTTATTCCCGGTCTGATCATTTCATTCCATCGTTTGTCCCACATTTTTGAGGCTATAGGGTTTGCAGTCCTCAATGTAATATTTTTTCCAGCCATATGTTACTTTCCAATCCTGTCATACAGATCTTTAACCACACTATTTGTAATGTCCTTTATATCATCGTCATCTCTTATTACCTTTTCTTCTGTCTTCACAGGATCAACGTACTCCCCTGTATTTAAAAGAATCCCTTCCTTTTTAAACAGTTCATTTGCAATTTCCGGATATACATAAGTATCAATGATTTTTCTGTATGCCCTGTTCATGGTTTTAAGGCCCCTGTTTTCTACAGACAGCTCAGCCACTGATGTTTCCGCTGTCATACTTCTTTCTTCAAGTTCCTCCACTCTCTTTGCGAGTTCCGAGATCTTTTTACCAAGCGTTTCATTTTCCTTAAAAATAAATGTTGCGGAGTCAGCAATTTTCCCATAATAGTTGTCTCTGGCAACAATAGCTTTTTTGAGAGCCTGCGGTGATGTGTTGTGCGCAAGAAAAGCGTCCACGTCAATATCACGATAAGCTGCAACCCTTGTTATCGCAGTTTCTGCCTGTGAGTTCTTTTCATTTTCTATATATTCCCTTACAAGCCTATTTTTCCTGACAAGGAAATCATTAATGTCATACCCAAGACTTCTTATGTAACTGCCTATTGCAGGAATTTTAAGCTTTGCAGGATCGTTCCTGCATTTCTCCATGTAAAATTTCTGTGCAAGTGCAAGCATTTCTTCATCTTCCATCTTCTTTGGTCTTGCCATAGCTGTTGCCTCCTTTTTCTGACCTTTCCTTTAAAAACTGTTCGTAATCATATGCATCGGATTTTATTCTTAAAAAAGTCTGCATGATATCTTCGCTGCTTCCGTTCATTTTTCTTGCAAGACTGATCACTTTTTCAAGATGCTTGCAGTCATCCATGATGTTTCTTTTATAAACCTCGTCATCCTTAAAATAGTCCTCTGCTTTGTTCTTCCTGTAATATCTGCAGCACGGGCAGTACCCCATCTCGCCCTTTGGACCGATAACATTTCTGCAGTCCGAATAATCTCTGTTTATGTACTTTTCAGAGTAACATCTGTTTCCATCACAGAGACTAATATAACTTAATGCATTTACAGGCAGATTTCCAGTGTTGCTTAATGTATATGTCACCTCACCCTGCAACACCTTCCTGTACTGGGCATATGTCCTGCATTCGATGAGGGAAGTGATGTTTGAGTAATAGTGAGATGCCATGTTTATATCATCATGGCCTGCAAGCATCATGGCAAGCACAGGCGTACCGCCATCTGCAATGATATTTATAAGTGCAAGGTGTCTTGTATCACCAAGATGCAACCTCTGAATTTCACCTTTATTCAAATGCTTTAAATTTCTGTCATCTATTATTTTAAGATGATACTTACCCGAAATAACATCATTGTAAAAGTACTTTAATACACATTTCATGTTGGTGTATGTAAAATATCTGTTTATCTTTGATTTTTTCCGCTCCCAGTGTCTGTAATGCGTATCAGTAATAAAAAGAGTGTGAAGCTGTGTACTTTCGTAACATGCTGTGTAATCCAGATATGTCTGTATATTTTCTGCAAGTGAATCAGGAATTTTATACTGCACTGTTATATAGTCTCCTGAAATTTTGTATGTTATATCTCTGCCGCTTCCCTTTATTTTGTTGCGTCTTAAAGTTATATAAAAACCGTCCTTTTTCTTTTCAAGGCATTTTCTTGGGGTCAGAATAAATTCTCTTGGTCTTAATGGAATAACTCCAGTTATCTTCCACCATAAATACAGCGGATAAAAGAACATTCTTTCCTCTTCTGTAATGTCTGACTTCCAATAATCATTTAAGATGTCATTAAAAAGCAGGTATGAATCAAACGATGCAAGTTCTCTCGGCTCACTGCTGTAAAAATCATCCTGATATTCAATGATTCTATCTATCTCTGTAAGAAGTATTTTGTATTCTTCTTCATCTGCCGGTTCCGGCAGTTTTCTGAAAAACTCCTTTGTCCTTGCAGGCATTTTTAATGAAATCATGTTGTCAAATGCATCGTGATCCTTAAAATTTGTTCTTACAACATGCTTTATGTCCCTTACGATGTTTATCAGTGAGCCAAGCGCATTTTCACCAAGGGCAAATACCACGTACACTTTCATACAGTTTATGAAAGCGTCAGTATCAATACCAAGCATACGCTCGTAAAACCTCTTATATGTAAACGGATTTACGTAAAAACGCATATTCATTTTTGAATATTCATCGGTCATTGGCCATTTGTTATCCTCAAACCTGCATTCTCCTATGACGCCATTCTTTTTAAAGGCTTCAAACCGCTTCTTTGCTTTTTCAATTCCAGAATTGTCGATATGTGCCATACCGCTTCTTTCAACATATAGTTTTTCTGCCGCTGTACTAACCATCCTAGTCCTCCCCTGCCGTACTTTCCTTTATGATTTCTCCAAGCATCTGGGCTGCCTCACTGCCATATGTCTCACCTGCACATGTCAATATTTCATTCATGGCAGGCATCACAATGTTTACAATCATCGATTCGCATTTTTCCTTCTCATTCAAACTTTCTGCGCTTTTGTACAGCCCGTTCAGTCTGTTGAACTCACTTGCCATGAGAAATATTGTTGATTTTGAGCTGATTTCATAGTCACAATTCATGCAGTTGTGGTTGTCATCATATGGACAGAGTTTTCCAAACGCACTGTACAGACAGCCGCATTCTCTCATTTTAGATACTGCTTCCCCATTTCCCATTCGATGAAGAACATTTATTACTGTCTCCCTGTCGGTGTTCCTGTATATATCAGCTGCCGTTTCTGCCGATTTTCTGAATGCGCTGTCAGATACTTTAACTGCTGTCTCAATTTCTCCCGGAGACATGCCAAGTTCCTTTATAAGCCTTGTCTGGTTTTGCACCGTAAGTCTGTTATAGCCGCCTCCGGTAATCATTTTAAGTAACATCGAAGGAATAAAAGACAACACTCCCCTTTCGAAAAGCTCTTTTGCAACATATTCTGGCGTAAGTCCGCTCATGTTTGCATCTTTAAGGTACCTGTATGTAGTGTGGGCAAACTCGCCGAAAGACCCTTTATGTGAACGCGCAAATGCAGCCATCATATAGCCCTTTGTGCTGAATTCGTCACCATTCTGCGACACTGTATCAGTCAGTTCAAATATAGATTGCATGTACGCTTTGTTCATGCGTCTTGCCTTGAAATCCGACTCGATAAAGAGCATTCCTATCTCATCGCCCATGTTTTTTGATATTTCTCTATAGCTTTTTATCACCCTGATCAAAGGCTCATTGTCGGAAACTCCAGCAATAATCCGATGTGCTTCGGCAATGGCAAACAGCATCCCTATATGCACCTCGCAGGATTCCGGCACATCAAATTTTATATATGGAACAGACGAATAACGCTTTGTTTTATTAGGCTTTAACGGACTGTTTCTTAATGGATATATGATAGAATAAATGACCTTAACAGCTTCTTTGTCTGTGAAAGTGCCTCTCTTTATATCCTTTAATATATCCTCCGGTTCTCTTTCAAGACGTGGGTGCGGTATTCTTACAAGGTCGGTGTCACGCAGTGCACATATGAAATGCAACGCCAGATAGAGCCATGTATCAGCATAATTCTTAGACTGTGCAGCCTTTTGGTACATGTGTCTGTCATCTATATAAGATGGACAATACAGATAATACAGAAGCTGAAGGTAATCCTCCTGCTCATATGCCTCGTTTTCATCTTCCCTGCTGATACGTTTTGTAAGCATATAATCATTTACATAGCATACACTGTAATGCTCCTTCACCCATGCAAGAAACATTGTAAAGGCATCACCAACATATTTAGGTATATCCTCGCACACCACATCTACAAGCTCTTTAAGTCCTGCATCAGTAACGAAGCATACATCCACTTTCAGGTACCTGAATATGAATTCATTGAGCTGCAGTCTGGTATCATCCGGAATATCAAAAGTCTCGTAAAATTTCTTTAACTTTTCAAATGTATTATTATCCTTTTCCGCAAGCATTTCTTCCAGCCTTTCCCTCTGTTTGTCCTCTGAAAGAAATGCCATATCAAAGTGCCTTTTGATGGCAGGCATAATATCTGCAAATTCGGTCGGGTTCACATACATATTTTTATCCTTCCATTGCACAGTTACACCAAACCAGTCATTATCAGCCAAAAATGCCGCAAGCTCATCAAAATAGTTTTCATTTTTTATACAATACATCTTCTGTAATTCAACAGCAAAATCCCTGAACTCTGTCAATGGCATATTACTTTACCCCCGAACATCTTTCCCGCCTTCCACAGGCTGTAATCAAAGTTCTCATTGTTCATTCTTCTATATCGCCTCTCAAGATCACTTTTATTCTGAAGATATACAAGTGCTGACTCCGGTGAGCAGTCTCCCCTCCAGTACTTAAGAGATGCCAGATCTTCACCAAACAGTGTCAGTTTTACGGAAAACCAGTGTCTTAAGGCATGCGGACGCAGACTTTTTTCCTGAAGAAGCAGCCCGTAGGAATTAAGCTCTGCATCTTCACATGAAAGAAGAATCATAGCCAGTTCCTTTACCGCTTTCTGAAATATGCTGTAATAATTCGGATAAGTCATCGCCATTCCGGACCTGTTAATATTTAACGGTCCATAATCTGCCTCGTATTTTCTGCCTTCAATATAGTCCATGTATTCAAGATAAAGCTCATAAAACACTTTTCTGAATGCCGGGTAGATTCTCTGTGTACGTTCCTTCTTTATTCCACCGACGTCAATTCCATCACTTCTCAATACCTTCTCCTGTTTTAAATCAACAGCTATATCCATTATTTTTCCATTTTCCATGGCAAAACGTATTCCCGGCCCAAGTGCTGAATCCCTGCGTCTAACATTGCATGTTTCTGACGGCCTGAGTCCGCCGAAGGCGCTTAATGCAACGCACATCAGAATATCAGGATACTTGTTCCTGACAAGATTCAGAAAAACTGAAAACACCTTTTCTGGCATATCCCTTAAAAGCTCCCTTTCAGACGATGTGTAATATACATTGAATACCGGCACTCTCTTTTTTCCAATACCGCCCTTCTTAGTCCTGTATTCGACAGTCTTGTAAAGATCTGACTTTCTGAAGCTGACAATCTTATTTTCAGCAAGTTCTGACAGGAAGCCAAGGTTTGCATCAATGCACCTGTTTACCGACTGTTCTGCCCTGCTTGTATTATCGCCATCGTCAGGAAGCTGGCACTGTCCATAAGCATTCATGAAATCTTTGGCCATCTCAACAGTAATGTCCGACAGTTTTTCAATCCTGAAGTCAGAATCAAAGAACAGGAAGTTTAACATTTTGGTCACGTAATAAAGCTTTTTATTGCTGTTTTCAGTAATTCTGTGAGCAGCCTTCCTGCTGTTTGTTTTCACATACTTATGCCAGTCTGTAAAAAGCATTATTGTTCCCATTTTGTCGATTTTGAGTACAATAAATAAAGATGTAATGCGGATATCCTTTTTTGTTATCAGGACATGCTTATACACTGAAAAACGCGGGTTAACAGTATTTTGTTTTTCCATTCAGTTAAAATCTCCCATTTCTGTGAATTTATAAATAAATGAAATACCATATGGTAATAAAGAAATGCCGTAAAACCAGCATTTTTGTTGACTTTTTACTGAAGATATGCTATAGTGAATACAGTTTTTGAGTTCTGTACGTTTTAATTATATATTAAGATGTATGGTAAATCAGGCACCAGCATTGCGGGCTGGTGCTTTTTTATTTATATGTCTGCATTTTACCATGTATTTATTTCATTCTGCTTGAAATGAAACAAACTCGCAATTATGTGTGATTAATGTACTATTCTCTCGTAGTCTTGTTGTAATTTCGTGATTTTAACAGCGTTTTTACTGTTTCGCCAGCTATATAAATCTCTTTTTTGTTAAGCTTTAAAATGTTATCATTCAGTGAGTCACTGATTTTGATCCTGTTTGTATCCTCGTTATATATCTGATTCGGTGTCAGCCCAAGGAGATCACAGTATTTCTGCACTATATATGCTGTAATTTCTGTTTTGCCACGCTCAACGTTACTGATATAATTCACACTCACACCTATCTGCTCAGCCATGTAACGCTGGGTAAATCCTAATTTTTTCCTCATGATCTGCATATTGTATGACAGTGTGCGTACAAAATCAGTCTTGTCTCTTATCTGCTCCTCGTTAAAACTTTTCTTCATCTGTTTTCTCCAAATTCTTCTTTTTATGCAAATAATTATAAGTTTTGTGTGTACAGCCGGTCAAGTCTCATCATAAACAGAAGTGATTTTGTATTATTAAAGCTAACTTAAAAAGGTAAATTCCAGTGTAGAACTAAATTCCACTGATACTTTTGGCATGCGGACATTTTGAAAAGATCGTATATTCTGACTGTACAAAGGAAAACATAAATTATAAAATAAACATAGATTTAGACCAACAGTTCTTTTTGCCGATATTATTAAATTGGTTATATGAAATGACGGTGTGAATTTTTTCTGTAAATTCACACCGTCGTAAACTCCTCACCAACTGTTTTTTATCCTCTTATATATTCAATGCGCTATAGTCATAAACATATGTATATGTATAAGTATAAGTATAAATATATGCATATATATAAACAAAATCATTTTTATAACTCTAAATACATAGGGTAATTTTTATTTATTTCCATATTATTTTCTTTTTCCATATATTTGGAAAAATTCATAAAAAGATTTCGTTCGTAAAACCTAAGTGCTTTTACATCTGCATATAAAATGATATATTTAATCATAAGCATTTTTTCTGACATATCTCTACATCTTTTTAATACATCAGCCATAATATCATCTGCGAAATACACATGATCATCCCTATCCTGTGCTTCTTCTGATTCTTTATCCATGTGCATCTTTTGATACTCTACGTCAACAGCAAATATATCAATCTTTACCGCCGGTTTTACGCTTATGTATTTATCAACTTTGTATGATATTCCAGAAGCAGCCAATGAAACAACTGCGCATATTTTTCCATTACTAATATCCGTATATTTGTAAGGCAACGCATCATCATTTACTTCATCGTCCTCAATCAATTCGTCATGTATGAATTTATCTAATGGTTCATTTCCACAAGAAAAAGCCTGAAGTTTTTCATAATCTTCAGGCTCTATTAATTCCAGCTTATATCTGATTTCTTCTCCGTACATATATAAAGACACTACTTTGCCAGTTTTTTCTTTCTATTCTTAACCCTATTAATAGCATCTACGCTGGATTTATTCTTTTTTGCAAAAAAAGCATCAACCATTTTACTATTTATAACAAAAGCATTTGTAACTGGTTTAGAAATAGCTGCCATAGTATTATCTCCTTTCCTTATTATCTTTTATATATCTATTATTTTCTTATCTATATTATAACATTTTTGATTCAAAAAGATACTTTCTTTTTTACCAATATTACAATAATTTATGAACTCCTTTTTTGTACAAAATTACTATAAATATGGATTTTGCATAATTTTTGTATGATATAAATATAGCACTTTGGACTGTGGAAGCATAAACCATTTACTCTTTAGCAGACATTTTACATATCTCTTTCAAGGCATTGACCAACTTCATAATATATATGGACTTTAGACAAGAAGTTACTGTTCACACCTCATCAATTTCATAACAACTTCGTTAACACAGTCATCTGTCAGTCCATCCATGTAGCTTATCTTAACTAACTTTTCCACGATTTGCAACTGCTCATAATCAGGAAAAATCTCATCATCAAGCACACACCAAGACTCCACTGCATGAGCATTCAGCCAGTTTATGATGCCTTCTCCGCGATTATAAGTCATATCGGCAGTGTGGTCATAAATATCAAGCCCAAACTGGTTCAGCTGATAACGAATCATCTCCTGAGACCTTGATGCCGTACCATCTTCATTAAGCCAGTCATCCTTCCAGCTTGAGATTAATACAAGCACTGCATCTGTTTTGCTTACAATTTTCTGTAACACCGCAAGATTTCGCGGGTCCAGCTCCGGATAGTCAAAGTTTCTGTCTACAGTTTTACTTGAGTTTAACACACCGTCAATATCAAGAAATATTACTTTCATAATCCCACCATGCCTATTCATCAAGTTTAATTATATCATTATACAATACAGTATGCTTTTCATCAGCCTGCAAATAGTAGTGATAATGCCCGAAATACCAGTGCTTATAATGCAGCTTTCCTTCCAAGATTTGAAAATAATCCGTCAGCACATCTGCCTTGCTTGGTTTATTTAGATAATGCACGATGGCGGTCTGTAAGTCAGTGGCACAGCAGTGTGTTATGACATAATCAACAGTAAAGTCTGCTTTTGCAAGATTATCAAGCCCTGTCTGCAGCTCCTGTTCTGTCGGAAGTTCCTGCGGCCACCATGATTCGCCGATTATACGATACGGAATCCAGTCTCTGCGGCGTTCCTTAAGCTTTATCTCAAATTCCGGATCATTCCGGTCAAGAGCGCTGCCGGGAATATCATGTGAAGCTGCTCCGCCAAATGTAAAGAATGTATGTCCTTCAATATTAAATATCTGTCCACGCTCAAGCAGGATGACTTTGTCTCTTACAATATGACGCACCAGACCACCATGCCATTCTTCCAGCGGATATTCTGCAATCATGTCATAGTTTTCATGGTTCCCCTGAATCCAGAGCGTTGTGAATGGCCTCTCTCCAAACCATTTACAGTTCCACTTAAAGTTTTTATCATGCGCCCAGCAGAGCCCAAAGTCTCCTGCAACAATTATATAATCATCCTCTGTAAGCTTTAAGCCTTTCTTTTTTAATGATTTGTTTGACAGCTTTGAAAAATCATTGTGTGTATCACCTGTTAGATAAATCATGATCCACCTTCTTTCTGAAATTTTCATCCTCATTCTAAAATATATTTATAACTGCTAAATACCTTAATTGGATTATAAACTGACCGCACACTGCTTTCAAGGCATAAAAATGAGTACGATTTTTACGTGATTTGTATTAAATGAGTATGATTTTGACGTGATTTTTTAATATGAGTACAATTTTTTCCAAAATAAATTGCATGAGTATAATTTCTTCGCATTTTATAGACATGAGTATAATTTTGGCAAAAATCGAATCAAATGAAGCTGTTTTATGCTAATGTGTATTTATGGAACAGATTGCTTTTTTCACAAATACCCTTTAAAATGTATATTAAATACAGGAGGTGTATGACTATGATTGGACAGACAACATTATCTAAACCACATGTATACAAAATTAGCGAAATACCTAATTTCGACATTGATTATCGCGGGTTGACAAAATTAGCTCGTCAAAAAGGCTGTTCAGTCGCCGCTTTATCAGATAGCGAAAAAAATCAAATTTATACACGGAAGCACTATGGCAGAAGTCAGAGAAAAAAGCATAAAGCTATGAATTTCAAAAAGGGCGTGTGAATTACGAAAGTTTTTCATGCGTCTTTTTATACTGATTTTCATTTTATGGACAAAATAAGGACATAGTTATTAACTATTCAAATGTGATTTTGATGGATTTTCGAAAGAAAATAGTAGAATTTTGAAGTGTTATAAATTTTCTATATAGCAAAGTATATGGTTATAGATGCATTATTTAGAATATATTTGCAGTATCATCAGAATGATAATTCGCGTAATATATTTTTCCTTTTATTTTGCTCAAATCTGCGTAATACTGTAGTAATTTCAAACTATTATAATCAGCGGTATAAATTAACTAAAAACAAACTATCAAATTATATTATGATAGTTTTATGAATATATCCATTGAACCGCTTTCTCACAGCCTGTATAATAATATCCATAAAAGGAATGGAGAAAAACATGGAAACATTTAAAATGACACAGTCACAGCAGGCCATGATACTTGGACGTGCCTGCATATTGAGTCTCGCTGACAAATACGGGGCTGATAAAATCAATATAGAATCAAATGATTTTTACATAAAATCTGGGGTTTTATTCAGTTATCTTGACGATGACTCACTTTACAACTTTATGGAGGCCGGACGTTATGCCGTGAACAATCTTGCTGAGATATATCCCAACCTGTCTGAAAATGATCTTAAGGCTGATGCTCAAATTACCTGTAGCAACAACCAGTACAGTGTTAAAATTTCAGAGGGAGATAATTCTTACAATATATACTGCCAGCCAAAACCAAATAATTTCCAGTCATATAGGCCGATACGTTCTTCCAAGGAAAAAGACTCTTGTATAGTAGCAAACTTCTGTAATGATTGGACCGGCTATAATTGCAGTGATGAATATGTAAATGCAATCAGCTCAATTGCAGAGATGCTTGCTCCGAAAAGAGACTTGTCATGGGATACAGCTTTTGGTGACGATATTTCTGAAATATATGCTGCTGTCCTATCTGCCTTTACAAAAGAAATCACCCGGCAATGCGAACTTCATGAGGATTTTGCCGGACTCATGGTGAAGCACTTTATGAGAAGCACCAATGTGAGCTCTGTCGAATATAATGTTAAACGTGGACGTGTTACATTCAAAAACAGAAACCTTGTTATGCCTGATGAGATGTACGACAATACCATCGGCCGCGTTATACTTCCATGCAGGCTGCTTGACATAAAGAAAAAGTCCACTGTTTCTGCAATTACACTCATATTTGACAACAATTGGAGCATTGACATGCGCATACACAAATCCACAACTAAGGTATATTATGGCGGGCTGAGCTTTGATATAAAGGTATATGAGAATACAGAAAACAGCATATTAAAACAAACAATTATTAAATAAACTATTGCTTTTAGTTATTAAGGCATGCTTCTTAAACATATTTTGAAATCTACTATTTAACAGAGAATATATCTCTATAAAGTTAATTTTCATTTATGTTATAATGAAATAAACTCTGTAACACTATATATATAAGCATTACAGAGTATCAATAGTTTAATACTTCAAATTTAAGTTACAACACAAGCTTTGAAATTTTATAAAAAGACGGTTGAAAAATCAGCCGTCTTTTATATTTGGAATTTATGATTTTATTATGAAATAGATAACACATCCTCCACAACCTGCTCTGCAGTCAGATGATTATCCTTAAGCACAGCATCCACATCATACCTGTCAAGAAATTCCTTCTTCAATCCATAATTCATCACTTTCATATTGCTTGCACCATAGAATCGTGCGATTTTTTCACCAAAGCCGCCATCTAAAATACCATCCTCTAAAGTAATAACAGTATCATGATTTTGCTTAAGCTTAGTCAAAAGCGCCTCATCCAATCCGGTGATGTAATACGGATTGATTACAGTTGCGTTGATTCCGGCTTCTTCTTTAAGAAGCTTCGCAGCCTCCTTTGCCAGTTCAAAGAAGGTTCCCAGACCGATAATCGCAATCTTTTCTCCTGTCTGAGCCACCTCATATCTGTTGAGTCTTCCAAAATCCTTAGTCACCCTTGAACCATCTGAAATCATCGGTCCGCCCGGCAGCTTTATTGCAACCGGATAAGATGTCTGCTCCATACTCCAGTCGAGCATGGCCAGATACTCTTCCTTTGTTGCCGGTGCCAGATATACCAGATTTGGAATATTTGAAAGCATCGGAATATCCTGAAAGCCTAAGTGTGTAACGTCATTCATTCCATATACGGAACCCTGATATATTACCATTGTAATCGGGCTGTTATTGATGCAGACATCCTGTGATACCTGGTCAAAGGTTCTCTGTACAAACGAACTGTATACACCATAAAATGGTTTACCACCATTTACTGCGACACCTGATGCCAGTGCCACTGCAGTCTCCTCTGCAATACCTACATCGACAAACTGACTGCCAGCTTCTTTTCTCTTATCCTCTGTAAAGCCCATAACAGTCGGCGTACCGGAAGTAATTGCAACAACAGAAGAATCATTTTTCATCTTTTCAAGCAGATATTCACAGGTCACAGAAGAATAATCCTCTTCCACATTGTCAAATAGCGGCTTTCCTGTTTCTATATCGAATGGGCCGCTGTAATGCCACTGCTCCTTGCATTTTTCTGCAGGGGCATAACCCTTGCCCTTAAGTGTGTTTATATGCACTACAACCGGTTTAGTGCTGTCCTTGACCTCTTTAAATGCCTTAATAAGAGCTGCAACATCGTTGCCCCTGTCCACATACACATAGTCAAGTCCCATAGCCTTAAACAGATTGCATTCTGCCTGACCGTCAGTCTTTCGAAGCAGAGCAAGATTCTGATAGAGACCTCCATGATTTTCAGCAATCGACATATCGTTGTCATTTACTATAATAATAAAATTGCTTTGAAGCTCAGCAGCAAAATCAAGTCCCTCAAGTGCTTCTCCTCCGCTTAATGAGCCGTCTCCGATGACAGCAATCACATTGCCGTTTTCACCCTTTAAGTCTCTTGCCTTTGCAAGACCTGCAGCCAGACTGACCGACGTTGATGTATGTCCGACTGTAAAAAAATCATGCTCGCTCTCGTTTGGATTTGTATAGCCTGACACATCATCATAGTGCTGTTCAGACAAATACGCTTCCTTACGCCCCGTAAGCATCTTATGAGGATAACTCTGGTGCGATACATCATAAACAATCTTGTCCTTAGGTGATTCAAATACATAATGTAAAGCGATTGTCGCCTCTACCATTCCAAAATTCGGCCCAAAATGTCCGCCATGCTTACTTGCTCTTACCAAAAGGGCATCTCTTATCTCATGCGCCAGCACCGGCAGTTCATCTATCTTAATTTTCTTTACATCTTCTGGTCCGTTAATTTTCTCAAGATACATATTATATTTTGTCCTCCTATTTGTCCCAGGTCAATTCACCTGTCTTTATCGCATTCTCATATTTAGAAATTTTATACTGTAAGCGTTCCATCGTGTTTTCAATCTGTTTTTTCTGCTCATCAAGCTGCTCGTATTGCTCCTTGAGAAGCTGACACCTCGCTTCAAATGTAGCATCTCCCATCTGAAAAAGCCTGATATATTCTATAAGCGCCTCAATCGGAACTCCGGCATTGCGCATACATATAGTGTGCTCCACCCAGCTGATATCTGATTCGGTATAATCGCGTATACCTCCTGCAGTCCGTGCAATCTGTGGAATCGGACCTATGCGTTCATAATACCTGAGTGTATCAGTAGACACACCAAAACGCTCACTCACTTCCTTGATAGTCACTCACATCGCCTCCTTTTTGATTGTTACAATGAAACTATATCACTTGGAGTCCACTCCAAGTCAAGAGCTTTTCATCTGTTTTGTATACATTAAAAAATTATCGTGTTATAATCTCAATAATAAAATTTAAAAAGATTTACACTTGGAGGAAAAATATGAACTATACAGAATGTATCGAAAATGCCAGACCACGTCTTGGAAAATACTGCAAGGCATGTCCTGAATGCAACGGACGCGCATGTAAAAACCAGATGCCCGGTCCGGGCTCAAAGGGTATCGGCGACACAGCCATACGCAACTACGACAAATGGAAACAAATCCGTGTAAACATGGATACTATTGCCGAAAATAAGCCTGTAGACACCTCTCTCTCCCTCTTCGGCCGTACTTTTAAATATCCGGTATTTGCAGGTCCTGTCGGTGCGGTACAGCTACACTACGGAGACTGTCTGGATGATGTAACATACAACGATATCCTTGTGTCAGCCTGTGCCGAGAACGGCATCGCAGCTTTCACAGGCGACGGAACTGACCCAAATGTCATGGTTGCAGCCACCAAGGCTATCAAAAATGCAGAGGGTGCAGGAATACCTACCGTAAAGCCATGGAACATTGAGACCATACGTGAGAAAATGAAGCTGGTACATGAATCAGGCGCATTTGCAGTAGCTATGGATATCGATGCAGCCGGTCTTCCATTCCTCAAAAATCTTGATCCGCCAGCCGGAAGCAAAACAGTTTCAGAGCTTTGCGATATCATACAGATGGCCGGAACCCCATTTATTGTAAAGGGGATTATGACCGTAAAGGGTGCGCTTAAAGCAAAAGAGGCAGGCGCAAGCGCTATTATTGTATCAAATCACGGTGGACGTGTGCTGGATCAGTGTCCTGCCACTGCTGAGGTTCTTGAAAGCATCGTAAAGGCTCTTGAAGGCTCAGGCATTAAGATTCTTGTAGATGGTGGCATCAGAAGCGGCACAGACGTCTTTAAAGCCCTTGCACTGGGTGCAGACGGAGTTCTTATCGCAAGACCGTTTGTAACGGCTGTATACGGCGGTAAGGCCGATGGTGTACGTGCATACATAGACAAAATCGGTACAGAGCTTGAAGACACCATGAAGATGTGTGGTGTATCTTCGCTTGATGAAATCACAAGGGACTGTGTGATGACCTTCTAGTTTAAAAACATGCTTCATGACTTTTCGTTTTTATATAAATTCTTCATACAAAAGCACCATAACCGGCATCGTCACTACAGCACAAAGCGTTGTCACTACATTTATTGCGCTGGCATACCTTGAATCATTGCCATACACCTGACACATCTGTGTAACAGTCGATGCCGAAGGCGTAATAACCGCCAAGAAAACAATAAGCATAATCTTTGGCGCATCTGCAGAAAGATATGCCATATGGCTGATTTTAATAAGAATAAGTGATATCAACGGAACCAGAAGCATCCTGAGAAAGGTAACAAAATACACCCTTCTGTTGGCAAAAACCTTCTTCAAATCCATCCCTGCAAAAAGCATGCCTGTCACAATCATGCTGGCAGGTCCAATCATACTGCCGACAGAACCGATTGTGTCATTGATAAGCTGCGGCAGATGAATCCTTGTAAAGAAAAGCACCACTCCTATTACTATGGAAATCATATTGATATTAAGGACAATCTTTCGCCAGTCATAGGAGCTTTCACGGCTTATAATCTTTTTGCAGTGTGTCCACAAAAATACCAGCTGCACACTCATGAAAGCACAGCCGTAAAGCACCCACTCCTGCCCCAGTATAAATGTCACAATCGGAACAATCAGATTGCCTGAATTTGAATAATAAACTGATGCGACCTCCACCTCATTCATATGGAAAAGCCTGCCCATAGCAGAAATGATAAACAGCAAAACTAACTGCAAAATCACCGATGCCGCAAATGCAATCAAAAGACCTCTCACTGTTTTTGAAGTGTAATCCACCTGAAAGGCATTGATAATAACACACGGTATAATCAGATACAGCACAATCTTTGATAAAACCTTGCTGTCCTCATCCTTCACAATACCTGCTTTCACGATAATAAAACCCATTAAAATCATGATAAAAAGCTCTATTATCTGTTCCATTAAAAGTATACTGATATGCATAAAAATCATCTCCTGCTCTAAATATCTATGTCTTAAAAGGCATGCATATCTAATTCATAATTTATAAATCTATAATCTCGTAGTCCACTTTGAACAATCCCACACATCCGTCGCAAGCCCATCATAGAAATCCGGCTCATGGCATACCATCAGTATGCTGCCCTTATATTCCTTCAAGGCACGCTTCAGCTCATCCTTAGCATCCACATCCAGATGGTTGGTAGGCTCATCCAGAAGCAGAATATTTGTCTCTCTGTTTATCAGCTTGCACAGGCGTACCTTTGCCTGTTCACCACCGCTTAACACACGCACCTGGCTTTCAATATGCTTCGTGGTCAGGCCACACTTGGCAAGCGCGCTTCGCACCTCGTACTGCGAAAATGCAGGAAACTCGTTCCATATCTCCTCAATACATGTGGTTGTAACCGACTGATCCATCTCCTGCTCAAAATACCCAATTTCCAGATAATCTCCAAGTGTAACACTTCCTGAAAGCGGCTTTATCAACCCAAGAATACTCTTAAGCAGGGTTGTCTTTCCGATGCCGTTTGCACCGGTAAGAACAATCTTTTGTCCTCTCTCCATCTCAAGGTCGAGAGCAGATGAAAGAGGATCATCATAGCCGATGACCAAGCCATTTGTCTGAAAAATATAACGCCCCGGAGTACGCGCAATCTTGAAATTAAACTCCGGCTTTGGTTTTTCTGCAGCAAGCTCAATAACATCCATCTTGTCAAGCTTCTTCTGACGTGACATCGCCATATTCCTTGTAGCTACACGCGCCTTATTTCTCGCCACAAAATCCTTCAGCTCTTTAATCTCCTGCTGCTGTTTGTTGTACGCAGCCTCAAGCTGGGCTTTCTTCATCTCATAGACTTCCATAAATTTGTCATAATCCCCGACATATCTGTCGAGCTTCTTATTATCCATGTGATAGATGAGATTTACCACGCTGTTCAGAAACGGTATATCGTGCGAAATAAGAATAAACGCATTCTCATAATCGTTCAGATATCGCTTAAGCCACTCAATATGCTCCACATCCAGATAGTTTGTAGGCTCATCCAAAAGCAGAATATCCGGCTTCTCCAAAAGGAGCTTTCCCATAAGCACTTTGGTTCTCTGACCACCGCTTAAATCGGTGACATCCTTATCCAGCCCCAGGTCTAAAAGTCCAAGAGCCCTTGCAACCTCCTCAACCTTTGCATCAATCATATAGAAATCATGCATGGTAAGCATGTCCTGAATCGTGCCGGCTTCCTCCATCAGCTTATTCATCTCGTCCTCGTCCACATCGCCAAGACGCGCATATATGTCGTTCATCTCATTTTCCATATCATAAAGGAAATCAAATGCAGAGGAAAGAACGGAGCCGATAGTCATGCCCTTTTCAAGCGCTGTGTGCTGGTCGAGATAACCCACACGCACCTTCTTGGCCCACTCTATTTTGCCCTCATCAGGCATAAGCCTGCCTGTGATAATATTCATAAAAGTCGATTTTCCCTCACCGTTTGCACCGACAAGCCCTATGTGCTCGCCCTTCAACAGTCTGAAGGAAACATCCTCAAAAATAGCACGGTCGCCAAAACCATGGCTTAGGTGCTCTACGTTTAAAATACTCATGTATACCTCTCTTCAAGATTTTATTTTCCCAATATGGCACTTTCTTCAAGATTTAGTCTGTACGCCCATATTGTTTTGCCAGTCTGTTAAGCTCATCATGAACCTCTTTCACCAGATTTTCCGGGCCTATTATCTTAAAATTATCCCCCATTGCCATAATCCAATGAATAAAAAGCTTGTTATCAGCTACCTTCACAAAAACACGCGAATGAGCTTCATCCTTCTTTAAGATTGTCACATCAGTTCCAAACCTGTCAATCAGAACACCTATAGCGCTGTTTTTGCACAGTATCTCAGCCTTTATCTCTTCTCCGTTGTACATACCAAACTTTGATTTGCCATAAGAAGCAATATCGAGTTTTTTGAGCTTCTCTCTTCCCTCACGGACTTTATTTTCAATCAGGATATTCTTCATCTTGTCTACACGGTAATGATGAATATCCTTTACCTGTGTATCATGGTCATATCCAATCAGATAATAATTGCCATCATTCCACAGCAATCCCCATGGACTGACATGATATCTGGCGCCGTCATGCTTCACCTCAAGCTCTTTTTTCGTATTCCACCGACAATATTGAAAAGAAAGGCTTGAATTATTTGCAATTGCATTGTGTATGGCATCGACATTTTTCATGATGTCGCTATTCATGGTTTTCACTCTTCCGGCAACATATACCTGACGCTGCAGAGTGGCAGCCTCCTGTCTGCTTGTAAGACTCTCCAGCTTCTTAATAAGCTCATTGGATTTCTCCTCAGTGATGAACTTGGCAGCCGCGACAGAATCCACCAAAAGCTTAAGCTCCGCCAGCTCAAATGCCCTGCCTATCACCTTATAATGGACAGTCCTGCCATACTGCGTCTTTTGGGTTTTGATACCAAAATCATTCAGCTGTGCTATATCATCATACAGACTTTTTCTCGCGGCCGTGACATCGTATGCATGCAGCTTATTTAAAATCTCATCAAGCGTAATATCATGATTGGCATCCGTATTATTCAAAAGAATTTTGGCCAGATACAAAAGCTTTAGCTTTTGATTGCTCCTGGGTTCCTTAGATTGCTTCTCAGCAGTCAGCTCATTGTTTTCCGTTTCACTCATATACACTTATCTCCCCATCAATTTGTATTGTAACTATTCAGAATCACACCACGCACATTTGCAAAACTGCACGATACTCATCACTTGATTATTGCAGCAAGTTTTTCGCCACACATCACACCGAGTATACATCCTAAACAGCTCAACAACACATATCCGCACCCAAGCAGGCAGTGATTATGTTCAAACAGATTATAGGATTCCAGCGAAAATGTAGAAAACGTGGTAAAGCCACCGCATACGCCGGTCTTCCAAAACAAAACCATATTCTTGGATACTCCATCCCTGCCACTTGTGATTCCGACAATAAACCCAATCAGAATTGCACCGATTACATTGGTGATTAAAGTCAAAAAAGGAAATTCAGTTTTTAAAGGTATAAGGCTGATGGCATATCGGGCCATTGCACCTACGGCTCCCCCCCAGTGCTACAAATAAAAAATTCATGTTGATTATCTCCTATATGTAAAATACGCGATTCTCTTTTCTTGGAATCACGTCAGGATAATCTCCATCAACATATCCAAGGGCACAATGTCCGATTCCCTCATACTCATCCTCAATACCGAGTGATTTGAGAAGCTCCCTGCCCCAGTCTGACTCAAACTCTTCCTTCGCACGATGAATCCAGCAGCTTCCAATACCAAGATCATGAGCTGCAAGCATCAGGTTTCCCATCACAAGACTGCCATCATAGACATGTGTAGGCCAGTCCTTCTTTCCAAGAACGATAAGAATAACCGGCGCACCGTAAAATGGATCAGTATTACTTCCCATTATGTCAGCATTTCTCTTAGCAATTTCATCCCTTATTTCCTTATTTGTCACCTGAATAATGATGGTGTTCTGTGCGCCTCTGCCGTTTGCCGCAAAGGTTCCGGCCTCGATTATCCGGTCAAGGATGTCCTGCGGAATCATATCCGGCTTGAATTTGCGAATACTTCTTCTGGTTTTCATTTCTTCTAATACTTTGCTCATGATTTTGTCCTCCCATTAATTCAAATGATATATACTGCTTCCAGATTGTCGACACAATGTGCCGATAATCTGGGAACTGTGAAAACTTGACTTCATATTCTTATATATTACTTTAATGAATCAGATTCGTCTAGTTTAATTTTTAATAAAACCAACCTCAATTTATTGCTGAACGTATTATATCATATCGTAATGGAAATGAAAATTCGGGAATCTTGCTTACAAACCGGGACTTTCATTTACAAACCGGGAATCTCGGTTACAAAACAGGACTTTCATTTACAAATGGGGAGTCTTGGGTTACAAATGGGATTCTCAGTTTACTATTTACCAAAACATAATAATCTTTTTCACATAACGTTATATATTTATTATTTTTTGT
>ERZ826051.438-NODE-438-length-48473-cov-38.284357_pt1 | contig 48473 bp, 34 predicted proteins | sample MGYA00519928_ERZ826051 | MGnify/ENA primary metagenome ERZ826051 (study PRJEB31778, sample SAMEA3449219) | human gut metagenome | biome: human gut; feature: human-associated habitat; material: faeces | place: United Kingdom | collected 2010/2012 ...
CACGTCCTTCGATAGCTTTTCCTGTTCTCTTGCCATAATGCAGATAATTAAATGAATAAATCGAATGAATGGTGAAAATCCGCCGGCAAGATAAAGCCTTTTTCAGTTCATAACACCAAACGCGCCCCTTCTGGCGGGAAGAGGCACGGGTTGGCAGGGAAAGTCTTGAGCGTAAAATAAACTTTCAGCGGATTAGCAGGATAGCGCAACGAGAGGTGTAAAGTGTTGGCTTGTAATTAATAGCGCGTTAATTTGCGTTATGCGGAAATTGGTTCGATACGGTTTTACAGCCTATCGCCGACAAAGAATCGTTACCAGATCATTACGCGGAATTTACTTCGCTATTGAAGCGTAACACATTCTTTTTCTGTGTTTTGCACAATTTTACATCTTGACAAACGGCCCGACAGGTATTAACTTTGTAACCAAAAATCGGGTTTATTATGCGAAGCACGTTTCGGGTCTTATTTTACGTGAAGAAAGGCAGCGCCCGCCCCAACGGCGATCTGCCTTTGATGTGCCGTCTTACAGTAGATGGCGAGGTCAAACAATTCAGTTGCAAAATGGACGTTCCTCCGCGTTTATGGGATGTCAAGAACGGCCGGGCGACGGGCAAGAGCGTCGAGGCCATGCAAATCAATCTTGCCGTCGATAAAATCCGCGTCGAGGTGAACCGCCGCTATCAGGAGTTGATGCAGTCGGACGGCTATGTCACGGCCGCCAAACTGCGGGATGCCTACCTCGGTATCGGAGTAAAGCAGGAAACGCTGTTGAAACTCTTCGAACAGCACAATGTCGAATACCGGAAAAAGGTGGGTTTCAACCGTGAGGTCGCCACATGGAAAAAGTACTGCTGCGTGTGTAAGCGCGTGCGGGAGTTCCTCGCCCATACCTACCACCGGGAGGACATCCCGCTGAAAGAACTGAACCTTACCTTTATCAACGATTTCGAGTATTTCCTGCGCACGGAGAAGAAATGCCGCACAAATACCGTGTGGGGCTACATGATCGTCTTGAAACATATCGTCGCCATTGCCCGCAACGACGGGCGCCTGCCGTTCAACCCGTTTTCGGGCTATATCAACTCTCCCGAAAGCGTGGACAGGGGTTATCTCTCGCAAGAGGAGATCAAGGCCGTGATGAACTATAAAACGGCCAACAAGGCGCATGCCCGCATCCGCGATCTGTTCGTCTTCTCCATCTTCACGGGGCTGGCTTATGCCGACGTGAAAGGGCTGACCACGGACAACCTTCAAACTATGTTCGACGGTAACCTGTGGATCATCACGCGACGTAAGAAAACCAATACCGAAAGCCGTATCCGCCTGCTGGATATTCCCAAACGCATCATCGAGAAATACGCGGATCAGCGGCTCGACAACCATGTCTTTTATATGCCGTGCAACTGCCATTGCAACGACATCCTGCGCGAGATCGGCAAGCAATGCGGCATTAAAAACAAACTGACCTTCCATGTGGCACGACATGGCAGTTTTGCTTTCTTGTTAAAACTCAATAACTTACAAAATATTTCAGCTTGACAGGTAACGATTTAGAAACCAGTGAAATTCTATATTTCACCTCATTTTGCAGTAATTCAAAAGAACGCACTCCTAATTTTTGCAAAGTTAATAAATAATTTGGAATTTCATAATTATTGCTGGCTGTTTTTATGGTTTTTATGATGGTGTCACGGTTCTTTCATTTAAAAATGTTTGGAATTTTCAAATATCGTGACTAATAGACAGTTAGAACTTGCTTCTTATATCATCTTAAATAATATTGCCATAAATGTTATTTACAGGTATTAATGTAAATGCAATATAACCAAGTTGTTACCATCTTGCACCAAGGTTAAATGAAAGAGCCGTGTGGTGGTGTGCTGAAAAGTATAGGCAAAAAGCTATTCGTTATCGAAATTTCGCATTAGAATGATGAAATACACAAAATAATTTTGTATATTTACACCATAGAAAGAGATATAAAATCCAATTGACATAAAATGAATAGGATTAAATTGATTTTAGATAAAAAAGGGATAAAGCAAAAATGGTTGGCCGAACAATTGGGCAAAAGTTTTAATATGGTAAACTCTTATGTTCGCAATAGAAACCAGCCAAGCATTGAAACTCTTTATAAAATAGCTTCTATATTAGAAGTGGAGATAGATGAGCTCCTATCTCCAAGAGAAGATGTTGAAAAAATGAATCATGCTAATAGGCCATAATATGTCTGTCAGATTAAATAAAGTATGCAGGGAGCTTAATATCGGATTCCAAACATTAAGTGATTTCTTATTAAGCAAGGGTTTTGTAATAGAACTCAGCCCGAACTTCAAACTTACTGATGAACAAGCGGTTCTTGCATATAGGCATTTTTGCGACAAGGAATATATACCTCGCCCTAAGCCCATTTTACCAAAATCCGACGATTTGTCTTCAAATATTACTAAAATTTCCCCACTTGATGATTTTGATTGGTCACAATTTGAGTCATCTATGTCCGAAGCTGTAGCAGAAGATACGTCTGCCGCTGCTTCATTCCAAAAACACGATATTGTTAGTGCGACAGTTATAGCTCTTAACAGAAGGGAAACTGTTGTAAACTTAGGTTATAACGTAAATGCAATTATTCCTACAAGTGAACTGAGGTATAATCCCAACCTGCAAGTCGGTGATCAAATTGATGTCTATATTGAGGAGAATGGAAATAACCGTGGACAGCTTGTAGTCTCACACAGAAAAGCGAGATTAAGCAAATCATGGGATAAGATAAATGAGGTATTCAATAATAATGAGACCATTAAAGTTTATGTGAAATGCTGTACAAAAGGTGGTATGATCGTGGACGCCTTGGGCATGGAAGCGTTCCTGCCTGGTTCCCAGTTAGACATCGTTAAGGTATTTGACTTTGATAGCTACATCGGAAAGACTCTCGATGTAAAAGTTATCAAAATCAATACTGAGTACAAGAACGTTGTTGTCAGTCATAGAGAGGTTGTTTCTGAGAATTTGCAGAAAAGGTCAACGGACAAGACTTTGCTAAAAGATATTTGGCAGAAGCACACAGAAGTTCAAGAACACATACTGCGTCAAAGAACTGAACCTATCAGTATTATCCCTTCATTGACAACCATCGTCAACGAAAAGCTTCATGTCAGAATAGACACTTCGGACAATACAGATTTCCTGAAGTCGAGAATTATGGATTCTCTTGGCATCTCTGATCAGGATTGCCATTTTGATGATGGTTATGTTTTTGCTCCGTATAACAACTGGAGCAAATTAGATGAGCACGAGAAATCCAGAATCAGTACACAGGCAAACAAGGAATATGTTTCTTTCTCTTATTATCCAGTAATTGACGGCAAGATAACTGATAGCAAAGCTCAGTTTACCGGCATCAGAGAATTACTTGATAAACTGGAAATCGAATACGATTTTGATAAGAAGCGACGTCTACAAATTTCAATCAACGAACTTCAACGTCTTAAAGACAATGAAGATTTCCAGAATTTACAGGTTTCACTTCCTGATGAAGCATCTGCTATTATACAGACATATCCAAGTATATTGTACTACTTGGAAAGAGTGTGTCCAAATCACAATTTCAAGAATATCGAGGTATTTAAAGATACCTCTCGAATATTAGGCGGAGTTTCAATAAACAAGCAGCTTGTTGTCGAAGGAGGCTTCTTTAACGAGGATACGTTCACTCAGTTGGAAGAATTGTTTGAACTTAGAATGTGCAAACTGGAATATGAGTTTAAGATAGACAAATCCGCCATTGGTCAATATGACTGGAAGAAGAACAAGTTTGGGCTTCCTATATCTGAACAAGGTACGATCCTATTCCGGAAGAATGTGAAGCTTTCGGCTATTGACATCTTTGAAGAAGATGATATCGATGTTTTAGATGAAAGCCAGGAGGAGCCTTCAGTGTATACCGACTCCTTCGCTTTTAACAGTAAATATACTACAGATATACACTTCGAATACACTTTGGACTGCCAAATTATTAACCGGATATTTGGGAAGGGGAATTATAGGGTTATCTCTCGTTTCTTCTATAAGTACAAAGAAAACAGAAACTGGGCAACTACAGAGGAATTAGACCGTTTCAATGATCAGATACATACCGAACTTAAAGGAAAAGTCGGTATTGAGAAGAATGGCTCTTCGATTGGTATTGACTTCAAGTGGAAAGAAAATAGCTTGCCAGAGATTCTTACCCAACTCAGTAGAGAATACGGATTCATAGACTTTGGTCTATTCAAGAAGGGGCATAAATGCAACTTTGATATTAAGTACAAAAAAGCAGAGCTTACAAACATCATGGAGGAACTGCATGATTCATTTGATAAGCTTAATGTGGAACTAGTAAAGAAAGGTACCGAGCTTTCGTTCTTTAGGGAATTTGACAATCTTGAAGAACTTATAGCATTTAGACTACAACTTCAAAACAAACTCAATTCATTTGACGCAAACCGCTACAAGTGTGTAATCAACGACACACCTGCAGGCTACGTCAAGTTATTATACTATTACGATAAGAAGAGCCGTGATGAGGAAAGAGTCGATGCTATAAGAGAGTTGAAAGGCGCAAATTTCTCTATTGGTGATTTACCAATCGGTAAGTTGATTCGAATTTCCAACTATCCTGAAATCGTTATTGATATATCGGGTGATAATTATGAGGTCACAAAACAGTTGATAGAAGAAACCATGGTGTCTTCTATTACACCTGATTTGTCTGGTGATCTTGAAAAGCTTGCCCGTCTTAAAGAATCATTGAATAGAATCGTCCAAGGACGAGATGTTGAAAATGCTTCTTTAGGTGATTTTATCTTTGATGCCTCAAAAGCTGGAGGAATCAAAGATTTTGAAGAATCAATAAGACTGGAAGAACAGGAAATAAGCAAGCATATCCTTAATGGCAAGATAAATAAAAATCAACCGCAGAAGACAGCAATAGCAAAAGCATTGCTGGCTCCTGATCTCGCCATTATCCAAGGACCTCCGGGAACTGGAAAATCTACTGCCATCGCAGAATTGATTTGGCAGCATACAAGAAAATATCCTGATAAAAGAATACTTCTTACATCAGAAACAAACCTTGCCGTGGATAACGCGATTGATCGTGTGGTAAATCCATATCATAATCTCATTAAACCTATTCGTATTGGTGATGAGTCCCGTCTTGAAACGGAAGGTCTGCAATTCTCATATTCTGCTATGTACCGTTGGGCAAAAGGCGAAGATTGGAATGCAAAGAAGAAAAATGCTTCAATCAACGATGATGATGACGATGAGGAAAATGACGCTTACACTGATATGGACTCCATTTATGAAGCTCCAGAAAAACTGATACTTCTAAACTGGATGGAAAATATCGGTCGTCGATTGGATTCCGATAAAATGCCTTCTGTAGCTCAAGATCTTTGGAAGGATTTGCTGGAGAATCCAACTTCAGAGCTGAAGAACTTGTTTTTTGACAACTATATTAAGAACTGCAACGTTATCGGTGCTACATGTAGTTCTATTGGTCAAAAAAACATTATCATGTCTGAATCTATCGAGAATACTGGTAAGAGAAACTGCTTTGTCCCTACCAAATTCTATCGCATATATAGACAGATCTTCGCCGACAAGGAGGGGGTATATAACCCAAAAATATATTTTGATATGGTAATTCAGGATGAGTCAAGTAAAGCAACTCCTGCTGAATTGTCTCTGCCGTTAATATACGGTAAGAAGAATGTGATAATTGGCGACCATAGGCAGTTACCTCCTATGCTTTCAAGAGAATCGTTCATCAACTCATTTGATTATCTTATCAAGAGAGAGAAGAACGATGATGAACGTCAGAAAATGAAAGAACTAAAGAACTATGTTCTTAAGAATTTCAAAACTCTTGAAATCAGCCACTTCGAACGTTTGTTCACCCAGATTGACGACAACCTGAAGGGTGTTTTCAACTATCAATTTCGTATGCATCCGGCTATCAATGACGTTATTAAACAATTCTACAAAGATGAAGGTGGCTTGGAATGTGGTCTTACTACCCCTATTGATTTAGGTGTCGATGACCCTGACTATATTAATAATGGCGCATCAAGATACCATGGCATCACTGCTGGTCCAATCACCCCTGATACCCACGTTTTATGGATTGATTCGTCAAGTCCAGAGATGCTTGATGGTACATCTCGTGTGAATTATGGAGAAGTTGCAATCATAAAGAAGTTGCTGACAGATTTCAACGAATCTGAATCATTCCATAACTACGTAGATAGTTGGGATAGTGTTGAAGATAAACAGATTGGTCTCATTTCTTTCTACGGCAAACAGCTACGCCTGTTAAAGGATATGACAAGAGAATTTGACAGCTCACAAATTCCTGTCAGAGTTAGTACGGTGGATAGATTCCAAGGTATGGAGAGGAACATTATTATTGTATCAATGGTGAGAAGCCATTGCATACAGAATGGGAAAAATCAGAAACCTAATTTTGAACGTTATCCAGTAGATGGATTTCCAAAACAAGAAGACTTAGGTTTTGCTCAATCCCCGAACCGTTTAAATGTCGCACTTTCACGTGCGAAAAGATTACTTATAATTGTTGGAGATAGTAAATTATTTAGAACCAAGGATATATATAAAAATGTATATCAGACTATTGCTGATCCTAACAACAAATATGGAAAAATAATAACCGCAAGTGAATATGGACTATAATAAGATTCTGCAAGAAGGAAATCTCATATACTCTTCACGTCCATCTGACAACAAGTTCAGAGAGTGGAGATTGATTAAGACCATATGCAGTGTGGTCTACTATATAACATACGAACTGTCAAAACTGGATAAAGTTATACTGCTTACATTGCAACACAATGGAAAGTTGTATGAGAATCAGCTTGCACGCATCTTAGGATTCAATGTAGAAGATGATTTTGATTCTACTCCTAAAAGATATGCAGACCAAGGAGAAAAGGACATCTTTAATGGCATCCTCTCCCAGCTGACAACTTTCGGGCTGATAAATATAAATGAAAAAGAGGTATCGTTGTCACCTCTTGGAAAATTGGCATTGAAGAAAGGTGTTAAATACTCTTTCCATCGTGGTGCTATGGCTTTGATGCAATGTTTTGACATCGCACAGAAAGAGTCTTCAGAATACAAGATGTTCCCATTCCGTGATGCACTCGGAATAACATCCTCCATACAAGGAAAATCTGACGTACCATACGACGATTTTAACTATGATGGTATTGAGGAAGAACTCTATGCTACTTCCTCTGAACTCATAGCACGTCTTTCACTTCAATGCAGTGCCAACGTAAATATCTGCCGCGCAGAAGAATCAACAGAGTCTCGAATAAGTGAGATTCATGTTGATTTTAGACTGTATGAATATGAGGATGCTAAATATCCGTTTGTTTTTTACGACAATGAATTTTCTGAAGCTACTAATCTTCTTATGCATCAAGAATGCAATAATGATTACATTAACCAGAAAATCCATATCGGTGAATATTTGCATCTTGTTAGAGAAAGTCATAAAGAATTGAACTATGTTTCAATGATGCCATACATAGACGTATGGAATCTTAATGACTTCCTTGAAAGTGAACATCTGAAATGGAAAGACCAAGAACTATTTGCTGAAATTGCGAAACTGGCAAATGGTTCCCATTGGAATACTATATCTGTTGTTTTCCCAACAGATGCCCTTAAACTGTATCTGGAGGATTATAAAGATTCCTTGGACTGGATAGCTCTGTCTTCGCGCTATGATGATGATTTCATCGTTGAGACAGCTATTACATATCTTTGGGATTTTGAAAGTCTGTCGACAGACAGAAGTATTGATTTCGTCAAGCGTCTCATTGTCATTCCTAAGATCCATGAAGATGTAGATTGGGATTGGGAATCTATTTTGGAAAGACTTGACGATGAGTTTGTACTTGAAACCATAAATTTTATTCCTTACGATATGTACTCTGTAACAGAGAAATACATATCTAAGTATGATTCGATAATAGCAAAATTCCCTGAGAGGAAATGGAACTGGGAATATATTTCCACAAGTGCCGGTCTTGACTATGTATTACAGAATATCAATGCGTTTGCAAAAGATATTCATCTGGACATAATTATGTCAAGGGCATTTGCCTCTGTGGAATGGGCAGAAGCATATTGCGACTCAAGCGAATTTGCATTTGCTGTAATTGATAAAAAGGAATGGTTGCAGAATAGGTATAATGCAAATTCAGCTGATTACATTTGGACAATTAAAGTTATTGATTGGCATGAGAAACTGGGCTTTATTTCATGGAAGTCGGTTAACAATGCTGATGGCTTTGAATGCAATAAAGGAGTCGTTTGGAATAGTACGACATTTGAAAAATATCACGATAAGGAGTTCTCTGTAAAAGGTCTAAACCATATCACATCATCTATTACGGAGGTAAGGATAATTGACGTTTATCCTGATTTCAAATGGGTCTGGTCTATTCTCTCTGCGCGTGACATCGTTGTTTCTGACATTGAATTTATCAAGCAACATTTAGCTTTCATCACTTACTCTAAGGCTATTCCGCTAATAGCAGCAGAAAACCTTTCTCAGCTGTATGCAATAGACGAATTCAAACAGTTAGTTACAGAACAGGGTGCTTGGAATAAACTAACAGCTTATATTGAGAAGAAAACCATTCTGCAAAATATAAGCGACTCAAATTGGGACTGGAGTATTATCACTCAGAATTTCTGTGATACGCTTAATTTTGCGGCTCTCTCTAAACTGAATGTTTTAGATCGTCTTGATTGGGATTACATTTCAAAGAATGCAGATATTGATAAAATCAAGAAGAATCTTGATGATTACGAAGACAAGTGGAAATGGGCTACATTAACCACTCGTCTTGATCATGATTTTATTGTAGAGAACCTTCCTGAATACTACCTACTTTGGGATTGGGGATATATAATAGAATCTGTTCTTACTGAAGAAGACCTTGCAAAATCTGAATTAAGAATACAGATTGCAATTATTCTGTCAATGCTCGAAAAAGAAGTTAGAGCCTCTATCTGGAGCAAGCTTACAGTTCGATATTCAACAAGTGATATTCTGGAAATAGACAGAAATAATGCCTTGCTGATAAATAAACAAGTTTCTTATGAATGGGATTATTCTGATTTATATAACAGAAGTGATTTTGATATTGATGGATATTTAAAGTCATATCAAGAATTTTGTATTCCTGTAGACTGGGATGCTCTTTCGGCCTCTAAATCTTTGAATAAAATTCTTTCTTGGAACAAGAAAGTTGTCAAAGATTTCTTCGTATGGGAGAATGTGGTACTTGAAATCCTAGGTAACGAGGACTTCCATTGGAATTTCCAGTACTTATCTACCCTCTCATCAATTAACTGGTGCGATAACATTCTTAGAGTACGTAGTGAAGAATGGGACTGGAATTTTCTTTCAGAAAACAGCAAGTGTTTTAGTTACAATAGTAAGAAGCCAAATGAGATACTAAAACACATTGAGAAATTTTCTGCATATCTTGATTTTGCCATTCTCTCAAAACGACGTGATGTTAAGCTGACACTACGAATGCTTACATCATTGATTGCGGAGAAGTGGGATTGGAAAGAAATATCTTCTAACAGAGGATTTGAATTATCTGCTGAGTTCGTCACCGAACATGATAACTTTTCGTGGGATTGGTATGAACTGACATCAAGAAGAGACTGCCAATTTACCATAGAATATATCAAAGAATATAAAAACAGAAATTGGGACTGGTCTGCTCTATCAAGAAGGAGTGATCTCAACCTTTCTGCTGAGATTGTAATTTCTTTGATAGATAAAAAATGGGACTGGAAGGAAATCTTGCGCAGAAAAGACATTGAATTTACGGAAGAGCATATTTCTAAGTTAGCCCAGATCGATTTAGACTGGAAAGAGTTCAGCCGGAGAAGAGACTTCTTCCCGACTATGAACACTTTGAACATCCTAAAGGATAAAGATCTCGATTGGAATGACATTTCACAAAGAATGGAATTACACTACAATGTAATTCTGTTCTACAAGCATAAATTAAACTGGTCAATTCTCACCAATAGTACTCATATTGATAAATCCAATCCCAAGACCCTTGAAACCTTCAAAGAATATCTTGACTGGAATGCAATATCGCACTCTCCTGATTTTAACCCATCAAACGAGAATTTGCAGAAATTCAAAGATTATGTTAACTGGACCATTATATGCAAAAGGCCAGATTTTGTTGTTGACGAAATGACATTATCTTTATTTGAGGATAAAATCGATTGGAAGAGAATCTCTCAAAGTAGTACCATTGTCTTTACTCAAAGTCTGGTTGATAGATTCAAAAATCGTTGGGACTGGGTTGCTTTGGCAGAGAATCCTGCATTCAGAACCTCTGGCATTGATAACTTATACAAGAGTGAATTGAATCTGATGGAGTTCTATAATACTCTTAAATCGACGGGGTATAGAAGACCGTTCGTATATCACTTCACGCATATGTTCAATGCTATAGAAGTAATTAGGTCTCGAAAAATACTCAGTCGTAACAGGGCAACAGAACTTGGTCTGCTAAAATATGATGCTGCCGGCTCGGTTGTTCACAGGTCTGCAAAGGCACATCCATACGCACGATTCTATTATAGAACTGGAACTCAAACACAGTTCTACAATGAATGCTTGGGAAAGCAGAAAGGTTCCAAGTACTATGGACGTGCAGAGGATAATGGTTTGCCCATGTGTCCGATGCCAGTATTTTTCAAGTTCGACCTTCAGGAAGTATTAGCAAAACATTCTAACTTGTGCTATTACAGCACTGGAAATTTGCAGACTAATTGGGCTCGAATATATAAGGTGATAGATGACCCTCATAATATAGATGCCGTTAACCTGTACAGTAGCCAATGGAGTAAACAAGTCCAAGAAAAGAAGCAACAAGAATTTCTTGTAAAAAATGAGTTTGATTTTTCTGAACTTAAGGATTATCAAATCATCTGCTATGACCGGGAAGAAACGGAAATGCTAAAGTCTATATTCTGCGACGACCCAATCTGTGAACATATATATAGTATCTATGACTCTGAAGATGTATTCGAGCATGAGAACCCGCCATTGAAATTTGAAAAGTCAGATGAACATCTTAAGATAACAACAAGCTACAGCGGTGACTATATGTTCCAGATTGAAAGCGCTCAGATTAACAAAATCAGGGTGTTCAATCCTGCGTCTCAAATAAAACCGGTAAAAAGCCATGTGGTGCAGATACGAGACTACGTATCTGTAGAATGTGGCGATACTGAATTTGAGGTTTACTATGTCAATATGAGTCCGCGTGCTCGTTCACCGAGATGGCTGGTTTACAAATATTTTCCAAATAAAGCTGAAACCAAAAACACAGACTCAACTGTTATTGAAAACTTTTTGGGTATCAGCCTTGATGATGACTATTCACCAAAGGAAATGATTACTGCACTTGAACTTATAATGCCAAAACTGGAAGAGCTCTATAATACTCGTGTTAGGCATTATGTGGTCAAGAAGCATACCTTATTAGTATGCGAACAATTTGAGAAGTACGCCTTCACCTTTGATAATAAATATATGAACATGGATCTTATGCGTCTTGTACTGGCAATACACGATATAGGCAAGGCTATAGACCGTTCAACTCAGCATGAACATACTCTTTCATTGGTTCGTGAACTATGGGAAAACACTCCTTTTACCGAGCATGAACTCAATCTTGTAGAAGTACTGCTGAGAGATGATCATTTAGGCTCGTACTTCCAAAACAAATATGACTTGTCAGATTTGAAGGAAGAAATTGTTGCTGATGCGACAGAGCTAAAAATGTCTCCATCAATTCTTCTCCAATATAGAATGATATTATATCAATGTGACTTAGCTTCTTATACAAAAGATGCAGGTGGATTAAAATATCTGGAACACATGTTTGTGTATGAAAACGGAGAAAAAGCATTTGATGAGGAAAACGGCATCATAGCCATGTCAGAGGAATATGCAGATAGGTATGTAAATCTCAAAGAGTCTATTAATGAATAATATAAAATTTCATAAAGGTAATATCTTTAACAGCAAGACGCAGACGATTGTAAATACAATAAACTGCGTTGGTGTTATGGGCAAGGGTATCGCGCTCGTCTTCAGACTCAGATACCCTGAAATGTTTGAGAAATATAAGGAGTTTTGTCAGTCAAAGATGATTGGCATAGGAAAATTGTGGCTGTATAAGTCAGAAAATACGCCACAATGGGTATTGAATTTCCCTACAAAATTCCATTGGAAATATCCCAGCAAAATGGAATATCTTGAAACAGGATTGCAAAAGTTCGTAGATTCTTACAAGGAGAAAGGCATCACTTCGATTGCCTTTCCCCTTCTCGGAACTCACAATGGCGGACTTGATAAAATCGAAGTCCTTGACCTTATGCATAAATATCTCGAACAATGTGATATTCCTATTGAAATATATGAATATGATCCGTTAGCACCGGATGATATGTTTGAGGATTTTATGCTTAAATGGATTGATATTTCGCATTCAGAGAAAATCAAGATATTAGGTAGTCGTTCTTCAAAGCAGATTGAAATCATAGATAAAGCAATCAATGAGGACAATATAAAATCCATGATTGCTTTAATAGAGTATCAAGGGATTGGATTTACGACAATGCAGAAGTGTTTTCATTTTGCAATGAGCTATAAAAAAAATCTATATTAGAGTTATAAAATATGTTACCACTACAACAAGCACGCGAAGTACATGACTCTGTTATTGAGTATATTAAATCCACATTCCGATTCAAGGAGAAGGATGTGAGCGATGCATTCTATCGCTTTATTTAGGATAAAGAGAATAGATTATTCAAGAGACCATATGTTTCTTTGAAGACTCCTGACTTCGTCACTTATTTTCTTCAATTTTAGTTCGCCCGACATGGGCATAATCTAATGGGTGAAAGTCTCTAATGCGGCCTAATAGCGGCAAGCGTACAGCCCAAGATAAGCTACCAATGGCGACATTGGGTGTGAAGGAAGTCGGCGGCAAATCACAGGCCTGACGTACAGGGACTTGATATCAAGGCGTTTTCTCGTGGGTAAGACTGCTAAAGAAGTTCAAGCCCGATAGCTATTCGGAACGAGCGGCGTAAATCAAGCAGGTATAAGTGGGGGCAGTAGCAAACTTCCGTGGCAGGCTTAACCAAAGATAACCCCAACACGGTACAGAAAAGCGTCATATTTTGTACCTTTGCACCGAGAATGCAAATCAACAATTACTTTCGCTGGCGTATGTGGTGCTTCCCCACAGCATTCTCGACTGGTTCGACATAACAAATATAGATGACGCGTGTGTTCCCGATTTGTCTGGAAACGAGGTATTCAGTGGTACGCTGCACATTTACCTTGACGAGAGAGACAACCGCCCTGCCGATATGCAGGAGCTAAGGAGCAAGCCTATGAATGGGGAATACAAGTCAAGGGTACCGGCATATAGCTGACAGTTGGATAGCGCATAGGACAATGTCCGATGAGGCACTACAACTGGCAGGCTACGTGTGGATAGGTTGCTACTACAAGGCATCAGCCTTGCCGAAAGGTTGAGGAACCGCCGTATGTAGAACCCTTGTACGGTGGTGTGAGAGGATAAATGAACACGGAAGAGATGAACACCTCGATTAGTGTTCACCTCCTACTCGATTTTATAAAAACAGGTGGGAGCTTCAAGAATAAGGTTTAAATTTTCAGTCGAGACTGTAAACTAAAGTGTGTCAAGTTATATTTCGGAGTTGTTTTGGAATATTGAAGGTTCCAAAACAGCTCCGCAAAGTTATCAATATCGTCAAAGAACTCCAAAGAAAAGATGTTGTCAGGCCAAGATCCTGAACCTGTCCGGGAACAGGATGACCAGTTGCTGGGCCGTCTGTCCCCAGTTCTGCACCGGCTGCGTCCATTTCTTTCGGATTCTCGTAAATGCAAGATAAACAAGTTTTTCCAGGGCAGTATCAGATGTAAATACGCCCTTGTTCTTGGTTACCTTGCGGAGCTGGCGGTGATAGCCTTCAACGGTATTTGTAGTGTATATTATCCTTCTGATATGCTGTGAGTACTGGAAGTAGGCGGTCAAACGGTCCCAGTTGTCACGCCAGCTTTTGATGACAATCGGATATTCCTCGCCCCACTTGATTTCAAGGTCGTCAAGTGCCTTTTCTGCAGCGTCTTTGTTGACCGCCTGATATACGAGCTTCAGATCCCGCATGAACTCCTTCTGGTTCTTGCTGGCCACATACTTGACCGAGTTGCGTATCTGGTGTACGATGCAGAGCTGGACCGTAGTTTGAGGAAAGACACTTGCGATCGCATCCGGAAAGCCCTTGAGCCCGTCAACACAGGCGATGAGTATATCCTGGACTCCTCTGTTCTGGAGATCCGTAAGCACACCGAGCCAGAAGTTGGCTCCCTCGCTCTTGGATATGTACATGCCCAGAAGCTCTTTCCTTCCCTCGCATGTAAGGGCCAGTACATTATAGATGGCTCGTGTCACTGGACGGTTCTTCTCGTCCATTACCTTATAATGCACCGCATCTAGCCACACAATGGGATACACCCGATCCAGAGGCCGGTTTTTCCAGCTTTGTATTTCCGGAAGGACACGGTCTGTTATGCTGCTTATGGTCTCTGCCGATATGCGGTTGCCGAACTGTTCCTCCAGAATGTCGCTTATTTCCCTTGTGCTGTTGCCGATTGCATATAGGCCTATGATACGGTCCGCAAGCGAGTCTGCAAGGATCTTCTCTCGCTTACGCACAACCTGGGGATCAAAAGTGCCGTCCCGGTCGCGCGGTGTGTTTATGGTAACTTCGCCCATCGAGGTCTGTACCTGCTTGCTCATGTGACCGTTGCGGCGGTTGCCAAACTCGCGTTCACTGCCTTCCAGATGGCTGTCCATCTCTCCTTCCAGGGCGCTGTTAAGCAAATTCTCCAACAGAGGTGCCAATACTCCATTCTTGCCGGAAAGAGGAACACCGGCTTTTAATTGTTCAATGGCATTCGCCTTGAACTGTTCAAAATCAAATGAATTGCTCATAATTAAAGTGTGTCTGTAAAGTTAATAATTTCTTTTCCCTTTAATTGACACACTTTAGTTTACACTACCTTTTCAGTCCCTTCGGACAGTTCTCGTCCTTAACATACAGCCACGGATGTCCGATTGTGACATGGTCGGCGATGAAGTTCCCCGTGGGGCTGCGTTCACTTGCCGGACTGTGTATCAGAGGAACATTCCGCTATGCGATGGAATCGTCCCGTCTTTGTTGCCACTTAGCTTCCATCTCACTTGAAAGCTCCACAATCTCCCTGCTCAGTTTCACAAGGTCGATGGTACACTTCTCCAGTCTGTAGAGCAATGCCATCGCCTTTTTCTCCGAGAAGTGGATGCGCAGTTCCTTTACCACCTGATTGTAGTTCGTGCCTATGCAGCGGAACTGGGCGTGGAAGTCTGACAGCTTGGTGTAATAGTCCACCAGCGTCTTGTCAACCTTCAGCACCTTGAACTTCTGCCCGAAGAAGTGCGCTTTGAGAAAGACGGCTTTCGCGTACACGTTCGATTCCTCATACATCGTCAGGAACCTGTTCCATTCCACATCGTCGAAGCGCACCATCACGCAGTGCGTCTTCGGGTTCAACTTGGGATTTCTCCCGTACTTGCTCTTCTTTTTCATGCTTCTTATTTTTTCAATTTTATGGCTTGTTCATTGTTTAAGCTTTGATTAAGGAACCCCTAAATTATCCGACTGCGGAGGATAATTCTGCCCACGGCGGTGAAGGTATTTTCAGTTACTTAGAATTATTCGGGTAACTGAAAATATATCTTGCTGTGTCTTTGAGGACACAAGAATCCTCCGCCATCGACGAACCCTGCTGTCCGGGGCAAAGTTACGTCCTTAAAGCGGTATCGGACAGATTCTTGACCCGGACAATGACTGCCAATCTACGCAACATACTACCACTTATCAGAGAAGTGATGCAAGTTACAGATTGTTTACTCCATGATTAGCTAAAAGACCTGTCTGATGACCAGCCAGCCGATAAGTGCGCCAGCCATCCGGCTGGTAAGTCAGTAATACGGCAAGTATGACGACTGACAACCATACAGACTGATTAGGCGGTCAATTGACAGCCTGTCAAACGGATACCACAGTCGGAAGATTGTGCGTATGTACAAACGGATGTCTGATTGATTCGTTGACACGATGAACAGATGAGTAGGCGTACGTATGTATGAATGATAATACAGCATACCCCGGTCAATGAATACCGTATCGGCGCAACATACTGCCACTTCCGCAAAAGCCATTGCCGGACAGGAAATTGTACTTTTCTTTGCGGCAAAAGAAGTAATAACAACAAAAGAAAGACAGTATGGAAATCGTATCAATCGAAAAAAAGACCTTTGAGGAGATGGTCGCCCGGTTTGACCGTTTCGTCCGCCGCATGGATGACATCTGCAAGCGGCATGGTGAGAAGACAATGAATGAGTGGATGGACAACCAGGACGTGTGCCGGATGCTCAACATCAGCCCGCGCACGTTACAGACCCTGCGCGACAACGGTACGCTGGCTTACTCGCAGATAAATCACAAGACGTATTACCGTCCCGAAGACGTGCGGCGTATCGTCTCCATCGTGGAGGACAGGCGAAAGGAAGCGAAATTCAAAGGCAGGACTATATGAATCCGGCAGAATAAACGAAGTAGAATGACAATACCCACTAAATCCATAGTAACATGAATGAACTGATTAACAAGGACAGCGAGTGGATAATCCACTTCATGGGCAGCCTCGACCGTCTGCTGGACAACGTCGAGCACCTGACCTCCAACTACCGTCCGACACTGGGCGGCGAGCGTTTCTTCACCGACAAGGAAGTGTCCGCACGGTTGAAAGTGAGCCGCCGAACACTTCAGGACTACCGCAACGAGGGACGGATAGCCTATATCCAGTTGGGCGGTAAAATCCTCTACCGTGAATCCGACATTGAAAGGATGTTGGCTGACGGCTACCGCTCCGCCTACCGGCTGACGGGCACATGATTTTCTTGAAGGAGCGCAGTTTGCCGTCCGCCCAGTGTTGCGACAGCAATGCTACTTCGGCAAAAAGAAAATGGAACGGCTTACGGATGAAGCATCGATACTCCGCTTCGCCCGTAAGCCGTTCCCTATTTTTCTTCTGATTTTCCGTCAGTCGCTTGTTTCCGCCCGCGGATGCCTTTCAAGCGTGTGGCAGGTTGTGGCAAGGTTTTCGGGCAGAATACGCTCCGCAGGAGGAAGATTCAGCCCGAAACGGCTCTGCCGCCTGACCTTACCGTTGCCGTCAGCGCCATACGCTACCTTTGCATCCGTGCGTCGGAAACTGGTGGCTAGCGGAATGGACATCAACTATACCATAGGTTGCAGCCTTTGCCACAAGAGAAGAACAATGTTATTGGAGTTATTTTCTTGGCGGCGCAGATTTCACTTATTACAAACCGTCTGAACGAGATACTCTCTCTACTGCATATCCTGAATGCAACGGCTACAATCATTTCAAGGTTATAAACATCATAGCTGATGCCGTCAGGCTGCTTGACATACTTCATCGTATCAGCTTCAACCAACTCCTTATTCTTGTAGATTGACCGTATCATTTTGCGAATGCAGCATGAGAATACCCCGAACAAGTCGGCTATCTCAAATTGGGTCATCCATACAGGTGCAGTCGGTATGGTGACTGTACCCGTCTCACTGATTGTAATTATTCCTCTGTTCATAATGCGTTTATTATTTGATGGTTATTTGCTGTTTTCTTTCTTTTCGCCAGCCGATGTTTTCTTTCTACGTTCCATCAGCTTGTCCATATCCTTAGAAATCTTGTCATCAGTGATTTTAGCGTAAATCTGGGAACTGGTGATGTTTGTGTGTCCCATCATCTTGGCGATGCTCTCTATCGAAATGCCTGCGGAAACCAATAGGGTTCCGAACGTGTGCCGGGCCTGGTGATGGGAGAGGTTTTCTTCGAACTCCAGTGCGTTGCCGATGGAATGTACCTCATGCCAGAGTATATCACGGATAGGCAGGGGGAAAACGGGTTTGGTGTCATCGGTCGTATTGTAAAGCGACAATATACGCTCTGCCACGGGATGCAGCGGGACAAAGGCTTCCACGTTGGTCTTGCCTCTCTTTTTGCGGATATATTTCCTACCGTCCGCTGCTTCTCCTATATGGTGTGGATAAAGCTTGTACACGTCCACATACGCCAGCCCGCAGAAACTCGAAAAGATGAACATGCGCCGTGCCAGTTCCATATTGCCGTCTTCAAACGGTGTCGCCATCAACCGTTTCAGTTCGTTACGGCTGATGTGTTTCAGTTTGGGAGGATTTTTCTTCTCGTATTCCACGTCCTCAACCGGGTTGGCACGTATAATCTCCCTGTCCACGGCAAGATACAGCAGCCTGTTGAGCCAGCACAGACACTTGTTCATCTTGTCCGTGCTGCATCCCAGTTCCTTCAGCAGGAACGTCTTGTAATCCCTGCCGAACTGTTCCGTTATATCCTCCAAAGGCATATCTTCCCTGCGGTAAACTGATTCGATGTACTGACAGATACAGTCCTGGAAGATGACTGACTGCCGATAGGTGGAGCGTGACTGTATCTCAACAGAACGTTTTTTCAACCGTTCCAATTCCTGTTTGCCCATTTGTATCAGGGTTGTAGGCAGGGCACTTTCTGCCACAAGGGTATTTTTCAGCAACTCCGCACTGACTACTCCTTGCTTTTTGAGCAAATCATCGTATATGTTTTCGATATGCCGGCGGTATTGGCTTAAACGCCCGTTTGTGCGGATATCCCTTACCTCGCCCTTTTTGCTGTTCCAATCATCGGGATGGCAATAGATGCCCGTGGAGAGCACCGCCTGTTTGCCGTCTATGGTAATCCTGCACCAGATGGCTGTCGTACCGTCAGCCTTTACCTTGCTGCGGTTGATGTAATAGAGTTGTTTGAATGTACTGCGCATAATGAATCGTTTTAAATGAATGTTACTGTATAATTATTCTATTTTTGAAGGACAAGTTCCAAATCCCTGGTCGCTTCGACAAATATGTCCATGTCCTCGAAAAGCCTCCTCGGTGTCACACGGGCATAAATTTGCGTTGTCTGGATATTGGTATGCCCCAGCATCCGGCTGATGGTTTCAATCGGCACACCCTCCTCGAGCGTTATCAGGCTTGCAAAGCTATGACGTCCGACATGATAGACGATGTCTGTCCTTATTCCTGCCAATACACGGAGACTTTTCATGTTGGCCCTTAGCACACGGTAGTCCTGTACAGGCAGAAGCGTTTCCCGTGAGTCATCCTTGTATTTCTCCAGCAGGGCAATCGCTTCCGGGAGCAGCTTCACCCGTGCGAGGTATTCGTTTTTCTTGCGGTGGTATTTCAGCCACAGGTTGCCGTCATCACCGGTAAAGAGATTATCACGTGTGACGGATACGGTATCGGCATACGCTGTTCCCGTATAGCAGGCAAACAGGAACAGGTCACGGGTAAGGGCAAGCGAGGGCCTGCGGCGTACGGAGATTTCCACGTCACGCACCTTTACGAACTCTTCCCGCGTGAGTGCCTTCGGCGCGCTGATTTCCTGTTTCGGCAGCTTGAAGTTGCAGAAGAAGTAACGCTCGGAATGCCCTTCCTTGTAGGCGATACGGCATACCTTCTTCAGAAGGGCGAGATAATGGCGCACGGATTGTAGTGACTGTCTCTTCTCTTCAAGCACGTAATCCTGAAAATCCCGGATGAACTGTTCGTAAAGCTGTCCGAAAGCGATATCCTCCGTCTTGAATCTCTCGCGGATGAACTCCACGAGAATCTGCCGTGTATAGCAATACTTGGAGTAGGTTCCCTCGGCACGGTCGATGCCGACGCGTGATTTCAAGTCCTCGTTGATACGGTCAAACTGCTTCAACAGGGTCATCTGCTTTTCCATGCTCCCCTGAAGCATGTCCTTGACCGCCGTTGCATCAAACTCCTGCTTACGTTCCAGCAAGGATTCAAACGCGGCGTTGACGGCAAGCAGCAGTTTCTCAATCTTGGCGTTGGTCTCAACGGCCTCCTTGCTCTTGCCGTTCAGACGGCTTTCACGGGGATTCCACAGGTTTGGTGTGCAGGACAGCTTGCAGCCGAACTGCGCCATCGTACGGTTCACGGTAATACGTCCCATGATGGGAGCCTTGCCCGACTTGTCCAGCCCGCTCTTTTTGAGGTAGAGCAGCACCTTGAATTTTTCTACTTTCATACGCTTATATTTTTAAGTGCAAATTTACTTGCCATATAAGCGTTCCTTGATATGCAAAACATTGTGTATGAGCGCAAACAAAACGGTGAGGATTTCTTTTCATTGCCTGCCGTTACCTGTTTCCGTTTCGGTAACTGCCCGGCTAACTGTTTGGTAACTGAACAACCTCAATATTCTGTTGTCGTTTGCATTTTCTCTATTTGGCAAAACACTGAAATATTGCTTATTTCTAACGACTTACGTTTAATCCTTACCTGCTCGCTTTTGCTTGCTTTAACGTGGATATTCCACATGGCGCGGCATACCTTCGCCACAACCATCACGCTCTCGCAGGGTATGCCTATCGAAACCGTCAGCTGCCTGTTGGGGCATACGAACATCAAGACCACCCAAATCTACGCGAAGATCACCAATGAAAAGATAAGCCGCGACATGTCGGCGCTCACCGAACGCCTCGGCGACAAATACCGTCTGGCGGAGTAACAGCCCTTCCGCCCTTGTGCGCCCTTCGGGATTTACGGAGGATCCCTCCGGGCGCACAGGGGCACGGGCTTCCGGGCCGTCGGTTCGCTTTCATCGGCTTCCCCTGCTGACGGACATGACGGCGGCACCGTCGCCCACCCATCGGCCGCTTCGCGCCCGCGCCTTTTTACAAAAGGCATAGCCTATTAGGGCATTTTCTTTCCGCATTGCTCCGCAACGCTGAAAATGCCCCATTAGGCCAAAGGGGCGGCGCCCCTCTGGACACCCCTTGCGGCGGCAACTCCGCAAGCCGGACGGCCGGGACAACTCCGAATCCTTATCCGCTTCGCTCCGATGCCGCCGAGAACAGATTATCCAAACCACCTGAAACTATACCGCTATGGGCTATGTCGTATTGCATATCGAGAAGGCAGCCGGAACGGACGCCGCCATGTCGGGACACGTCGAGCGGAGAATAACACCCGCCAACGTCATAACGACACTTACCTACCTGAACGAAGAATTAGTAGAGTTCCCCAAAGGAGTTACCAACCGTACCGAAGCGATCCAGCACCGGCTGGACAATGCAGGACTGGAACGCAAGATCGGAAAGAACCAAGTAAGGGCGTTGCGTGTCATGCTCTCCGGAAGCCCCGAAGATATGAAGCGTATCCGGCAGGCCGGACAGTTGGATGCTTGGGCCAAGGATTCCTGCGGCTGGCTGCAAAAGACCTTCGGAAAGGAAAACGTTGTGTCGGCAGTCCTGCATCTGGACGAGAAAACACCACATATACACGCGACCGTCGTGCCGATCACACGGGGCGAACGCAGAAAGGCCAAGCTGGAGCGGGAGAAGAACGCCCAAAGCGGAAAGAGAACCTATCGCACTAAGAAAGACCGCCCGCGTCTATGTGCCGACGATGTGATGGCACGGGACAAACTCAAAGCCTACCAGACCACCTATGCCGAAGCGATGGCCAAATACGGACTGCAACGCGGCGTCGAGGGATCGGAAGCAAAACATATTTCCACGCAGCAGTATTACCGCGAGGTGTTCGTCCGGAAAAATGAAATGGCCGAACAGATCGAGAATCTGAAAGAACAGCAAAAGACGCTCACGGTAGATATTGCCGCACTCCAAGCACAGCAACGAGCCGCGCAGACAGACTGCAACATTATCGACGAACAGCGGAGGAAGAAGAAAGAAGAATTGGAGAAAGCCGAAACGGAGTTGGCACAGACGCGGCGGGAGATCAAGACCGACAAACTCAAAGGCGTGGCCGTGGATGCCACGACGAAAGCCGTAGAAAGGATCGGAGCGTTATTCCACGACCCCAAGCCCGCGAGGTATGAAAAACAGATTGCAGATTTGCAAGGGGTAATTGCCGACAAGGATAAGTGCATCGGGCAACTGCAACAAGAGATCAAGACCATGCAGGCCGGACACGATAAAGAGGTGGCCAACCTTAAACAGGAAGCACAACAAGTCATAAAAGCCTTGATGCGTGTCGATGAGTTGTGTCCCTATGTAAAGGGGCTGTTGAAATGGGAAAATTACTGCAAGGATGTCGGGTTGGACAAGGAGCGGACCAAAGCGTTGTTTACGATGCAACCTTACAGATATACGGGCGAGCTGCATTCGATAAGGTATAATCATACGTTTCGGGCGAACGATGTCATTCTCCAATTCAAACCCGACAAGGACGGGCCGAGCGGGTTCCAGTTCACCATAAACGGAAAGGACTGCGACGAGTGGTTCAGACAGCAACGAAAGGAGTTTTACGAGCGGATAGGAATTGACATCGAACAAACGGAGCAAAGGCGCGGGATGAAGATGTAACCACGAGCGGGACGGAACCAAAAGGCCGTCCCGTTGTTGTTTTAGGACGGCGTATTCCGTTAAAGCCAGAACATGGGCTATTCGGGCGGCATAAACCCTACGGCACAAAAAGTGCCCGCAACATATTGCGGATTCGAATTTTTTGTGCTACCTTTGGGACAAGCGATCCGCTGTAAAGGCGTGAATCGCGTTGCTGTTTGCGTAAACGTAGGAAATTTACAGTCTGCGGCAACAAGAGAGTCCTTGTCGGGTCGTACCACGCCTTGACGGGGCAGTACATTTAAGGCAACTACACCTGACGGGCGTGGGCCTCTTGTGTTACGAAGTCAGACGGGTTTCCTACGACCTACGCAGCGTAAGTAACGCAAGCCGCATACCTTTCTTGTAAAGGACAGCGGGGTTCTTCAGAGCCGGGTTCACGTTTCGTCATTCTTTTATGGCATCAGTCGGGTCGCATAACTAAAATTGAAAAAGATATGTTACCTTTGCGGATGAAAACGGCGCCATAGCCGTAACATATTCATAAGGTTAGGACAACCTTTATACCAGCGGTAAACTTGCGACTATTATAGCGATATAATAGGTTTTAGGATTGGTGTAAAATTTGTCTGAAACCCTTGTCATGCCTGCGGCTTTGTGCCGTGGGCGGGCACGGGCGTAAGGGCAGTTACCAATCCAAGGCTCGCAAGGCCGACCGTTGGGGCTGTACCTGCGTTCCGTGCTTTTTTATGTGTTTAGGCCGGAACGAGGATTTTAATAACGAACCCTTAATAATACGATGTTACGGCCATATACTCCCAATCGGAAAGAATCACGTTCCGCCGACCCTCGGTCGGTGCGGGGTGGGGCGCCGTCATTCGCTGTAACGAGAACGCTCGCCGTCGATAATAATCCCGCTTTAAAGGCACCTAAATCTGGTAACGGCGGGCCGTTCTCCGAACTGGGTGCGGGACATTGGAATTCTTCATGTCGAAGTTGCGTCACTATTTTTTTCATCGACAGTCCCGCACCCGTTTTTCATCATGCAGGAACCGCTAAAAAAGAGAGTGACAAGGGAAGTGATGTAGCTATCATGTCAAGTAAGTCCGTTGCGGTTCCTGCTTCTTCTGTAACAATGCTTCCGAAATCTCCTGCCTCCATAGGCTCGCGTTTCGGAAGCCGAGGGGCGGACGGAAACGATAAGCCGAAGGATGCTCTTTTTCGTTTATCGTGGTGTGAGGCGTACCAGTCCGTTACCGCCCCTCTTTTTCGATACTTCAATTTTACGATAACGGGTGCGGGATACTCGAATCTTAGCTTCATATTTTCCCACTACTGACTTTACTGTTTCCGCACCTGTTTTTTTACGATATATTTTGTATTCTCACAATAATTTAAGATATTTGTTAAATGCAATGCCGAAACTCGATACGGACTTACATCATCACTGTCACACAACCATCGCCTAACGTATTTGGCATTGTCTTTTTAATAGAAAAAGGGATGACCAACCACGATTAGTTAACAGACAATCGTTATTTTATTGCAATTACAATTCGGTCGTCCCTTTATTTTGTATTCTCGAAGTGCCTATAACCTTTGCGTACGTTTAAGAATTGTTCTATAAACCCATAACTACTGAACCATGCCACAAAAATCCTATACGCTGGGGAATCTGCTTCAAGACTGTTTGGATTGCGACATCCGCAAAAGCGACATCCGGCAATTTTTCGATGATCTGAAAAAGAAGGCGCATTTTGTCTATGCAATCTTGTGCGGTGCTCCGAAATCGGTATTTTGGATTACGCTGGACGATGAAGAAAGCCATCCCGACGAAAAGACATTTTCAGTTGCGGAGTTTAACGACAATTACGAAAACTTCGACAGCCGCATCGATTCTTTCCGGGTTAATTTCAATGCCTATTTTTTTCGCGAGCAATGGGCCACGAAGTTTCCCGAATGGGAATTGATGGAGAACCCTTTCAACGGGGAGGAGCGTTTCTGCGCTACGAGCCGCAAGGAGCTGACGGTAGAAATTTTCGTAACGGAATATCCGCATTTGTTGGCTTACCTGTGCCGTCGGGCGGTTCTGGAAAACGCGCCCTTCGAACTGACGCGCGAAACGATTAAACATTACGGATTCAGCCGCGAAGATGTAAAACTCCTGCGCGATTGTATTGCAAGCAACAACCGACGGATCATCGACGAGTTGCGCGAGGAATACGAGCGGCTGAAAGCCATAGACTGCCTGCAGGTAGTGCCTCCAAAAAGGCGGGGGCGGAAGCCTAAAGCCGAAGTGTCTGCCGAAATCCAGCCCATAGCCAAAAAACCGAGGACGAGGATCAGTCGAAAGAAATTCGTGCCGACACGAAGCGTAAAAAGTTAGGCGTAAACCATCGGAAAACGCAGAGTACTCCTCACCAATTAGCGGAGATGGTTTTCAATATAACAACGAGAATAATTTGCAAATATGATTATCCGTATAACGTCCGTTAATATTTTTAACATAACACGAATAAATCATGCGTAAAATTTATACAAAGACATTTGTGTATTTTGCTGAAATTCAATATATTTATAATGAAATAAACAATCGAAATATCATTATGGACATACTGAACTTCACGTATTATTTTTTAATATATAATTTGATATTTAATTAAAATATATTTATCTTTGATTTCATAACACTACTTTTTAACATTAAAATATGCCGCTATAACACTGCTTTTTCTATCAAACCAAAGATACGGCGTCACTCCGGAATCTTTACTCTTGTTCAACTAAAACCCACTTATTTATGAGGAAATTAACCAACCGAGCACTTTTCATCTGCTTTGCTCTGATGACGTCCTTTTGCCTCATTGCGCCGGCTACCGCTCTGCGTTCCTACGCGCAGGAGGGGGGGGGCAGCACCCTTGAAGGCCTGATCAAAGACGACTCCGGGCCGCTTCTCGGAGCAACGGTGATTGTGAAGAACACGACGCGCGGAACGACAACCGACATGGACGGCAAATTCCGTCTGGAAGGGTTGCAGCCCGGCGACGTACTGCAAGTAACCTACGTAGGATACGACCCCTACGAGGTGACCTACACAGGTCAGACGACACTGGACATCCTGATGACGACGACCGCCAACCAGCTGAACGCAGTCGTAGTGACTGCCATGGGTATCGAACGTCAGTCGAAAACACTCTCCTATGCTGCCGAAACGGTCGGCGGCGATGACGTGGCCGACATCAAGTCGGTCAATATGATCAACGCGCTGCAGGGCAAGGCCGCCGGTCTGCAGATTACCCCGAACTCGACGGGCGCGGGCGGATCGTCGAAAATACTCTTCCGCGGTAACAAGTCGATCAACGGCTCGAACCAGCCGCTGGTCGTCGTCGACGGCGTCCCCCTGATGATGAACATCACGTCCGATCAGGTCGACAGCAACTGGGGCGCCCAGCGCGACGGCGGCGACGCCATGTCTACGATCAACCCCGACGACATCGCCTCGATCTCCCTGCTGAAAGGCGCGTCGGCCGCCGCCCTCTACGGTGCGGTAGCCGCCAACGGCGCCATCATGATCACGACCAAATCGGCCATGGCAGGGCGTCTGGCGGTGAACGTATCGAGCAACACGACCATTGACACCCCGCTCTCGCTGCCCGAATTCCAGAACACATACGGGGCGAACGGCCAATACAGTTGGGGCGACAAACTCGCGTCGAAGGCTCCCGATTACGCCGAGAAGTTCTTCCGTACGGGCTGGACGACCAACAACTCGATCTCGATCAACGGCGGCGCCGAAGACCTGCGAGCCTACTTCTCCTACGGCAACGTAACATCCGGCGGCATCACCCCTGAAAACGACTACTCGCAACACACGCTCAACGCCAAAGTCGGTTTCGACCTTTTCAACGACCACATCAAGGTCGATTTCAACGCCAAATACGTGAACCAGCACATCTCGAACCAGCCGGCCGGCGGTTTCGTCTTCAACCCGCTCGTCGGCACCTACACTTTCCCGCGCGGCGGCGACTGGAACGGCTACAAAAGCAACTTCGAGACCTACAACGGCGAGCTCAACGCCAACGTCCAGAACTGGGTGACTACCACCGACGAGACCAACAGCAACCCCTACTGGCTGCTCAACCGCGAACGCCCCGTCGTCGAACGCAACCGCTACGAATTCGGCGGATCGATCAAATACCAGATCATCGACGGACTTTCGCTCACGGGCCGCATGCGCTACGAGCGCGCCGACGAACACTACGTACGCAACCACTACGCGTCGTCCTACGGCAATAAATACACCTACGGCAAAATGGACGACAACCGCTACTTCAGCGAACAGCTCTATGCGGACCTGCTCGCCCAGTACAACCATACGTGGGACGATTTCTCGCTCAACGCCACCCTCGGCACCAGCATGATGCAGACACGTTCGAACAACGTGAGCCTGCTCTACGAGCAGAGCAAGTTCGTCGCTCCGGGCAACGGCGGCGCCTACTATCCCAACATCTTCAACCCGTCGAATTTCTACATGAACGGCACGACCATGGGACTGGAGCGCAAACGGCTCAACTCGGTCTTCGGAGCTGTCACGTTCGGCTTCAAAGAGGCGCTCTTCCTCGACGTGACGGCCCGTAACGACTGGTCGTCGGCCCTCGCTTACACCGACGGCTACTCGTTCTTCTATCCTTCGGTGGGCGCCAGCCTTCTGCTCAACCGTTTCGTGGACATGGGCCGGAATATCGACCTGTTCAAATTCCGCGGTTCGTACTCCATCGTCGGCAACGACGTCCCCGTCTACAAGACCAATCCGCGCTATACCTACGGCGACCAAGGCGCCATCAACCCGCCCGAATCGGTGCCGTTCCGCACGCTGAAACCCGAAAAGACCCACTCGTTCGAGGTCGGTTTCGACGGAGAGTTCTTCCAGCACCGTCTGCACGTAAACGCCACCTATTACAAGACCAACACCAAGAACCAGTACTTCGAGGTGACGCTGCCGTGGGAGAGCGGTTACAAATCGCAGTTCGTCAATGCGGGCAACGTCCAGAACCAAGGCTTCGAACTGACGGCCGGCTGGTTCCAAGACTTCGGCAACGAATTCACATGGTCCACCGATCTGAATCTCTCGTACAACGACAACAAGATCATCGAGCTTTTCGACGGTATCCAAGACGGCGTAACGGTCTCCAACTTGGGCGGCGCCAAAGTGATCCTCTATGAAGGCGGCCAGTATGGCGACCTCTACGTCCGCACGCTCAAACGCGACGAGAGCGGCAAACTGGTGACGGAAACCCCCGAAGGCGCCGACTACCAGATCCCCGTAAACGGCGGCGAGCAGAATTCCGACCTGAAATACATGGGCAACATGAACTCGAAGTGGAACATGGGCTGGAACAACACGTTCCGCTACAAGGACCTGACACTGAGCATGCTCATCGACTTCCGCATCGGCGGCAAGGTCGTTTCGATGACCGAGGCCACACTCGACGGATACGGCGTATCGGAACGCACGGGCCGGGCGCGCGACCGCGGCTACGTGATGCGCGAGGGCATCAAATTCTCGAACGTCAAGGCTTACTACGACGTGGTGGGCGCGACAAGCTTCAACTCGGTCTACAACGTCGAGGATTACGTATACGACGCGACCAACGTCCGTATGCGCGAGATTTCGCTGGGCTACACTTTCCGTAACCTGTTCGGCCAGTCGAAGAACCTGACCCTTGCGTTCATCGCCCGCAACCTTTTCTTCTTCTACAAAGACGCCCCGATGGATCCCGACGTGTCGATGGGTACGGGCAACGGCCTGCAAGGCTTCGATGTCTTCAACCTGCCGACCACGCGCAGCTTCGGTCTGAACGTGAAACTGAATTTCTAATCAAAAGCGTTTACACATTATGAAACTCAAGAATATTCTTAGAAACGTTACCGCAATGGCGCTTCCCCTCGCACTGTTGGGAAGTTGTACGGGAGATTTCGAAGAGCTGAACACCAATCCCTACGAGATCGACCCCGAAGAACTGCCGTTCGAAGCGCAGTTCTCCACTCCCCTCTCGTTCAGTTACCCCACCCACCAGAACCTGTTCCAGTACTGGACCTCGTTGTCGATCGACAACTACGGCGGTTATTTCGAGGTGCCGCACAGCAACTGGACGATGGCGCGTTACGACCTCGCCCGCGGGTTCTGCGGCGGCATGCACGAGAACTTCATGCAGAAAATATTCAACAACACCCGCCGGCTGATCAAACAGTGCGACGCCGCCGGACAGCATGACTTCGCAGCCGTAGCCCGCATCGTCGAAGCGTATAACCTGCTCCAGTATACCGACACCTACGGCCCGGTTCCCTATTCGTCGGTCCTCGCAGCGGACGAACTGGCCGAACGCCCCAGCAGCTACGCCTACGACAAACAGGAAGATATCTACAAGGCGATATTCGCACAGCTGGACAAAGCGCTCGAAGGACTGGATACGGAGACCGCAGGTCTCGCATCGTTCGACTGCTGGTGCAACGGCGACCGCACGCTCTGGAAGAAGATCGCCAACCAGCTCAAGCTGCGCATGGCGCTGCGCATCGTCAAGGTAAACCCCGTCGATGCTGAAAAATACGCCAAGGAAGCCATTCAGGCCGGAGTCCTCGAAGACAAGGACATCCTTATCAACAAGTCCTACTCGAACGAACTGCGCCGCATGATGGACTGGCTGGATTCGGGCATCGGTTCGTCGATCGTAGCGTTCATGAACGGCTACAACGACCCGCGCCGCCCGCTCTATTTCACCACCAACGTCCGCCATCTGGTCAAGAAGACCGCCGAACCGACAGGCGAGAAAGACCAGAACAACGAGGACATATACAACGAAAGCGACATCCTGATCCGCAAGGGAGCGCAATACATCGGAGTTCCCGTAGGCTGCGAATTGGGCAATAAGAACGGCGGCAACGACAACCAGCGCGTCTACTACTCGTTTCTGGCCGGCGGATATGCGACGCCGCAGCCCATCATGTTCGCCGCCGAAGGCTGGTTCCTGCGCGCCGAAGCCAAACTTCGCTGGACCGACGCCGGGCAGCAGAGCGTAAAGGAACTCTATGAAAAGGGTATCGAGGTTTCCATCCGCAACCAGAAGAGCTACCGACAGTCCGACGCCGCGGCAGCATGGACCGAGAAGAAACTGACGGCCCCCGACTGGGCGGCTATCGACGATGCGGCTATCAGCAGCTACATCAACGACGATACCTCCTCACCTGAGGGTTATACGGACCCGTGGAAGCCGGAATACAACTCCGATCCGACCACCAGTATCACGGTGAAGTGGGACGAAGGCGCTTCGAATGAAGAAAAGCTCGAACGCATCATCACCCAGAAATGGATCGCCAACTTCCCGCTCTCGACCGAAGCGTGGGCCGATTACCGCCGCACGGGCTACCCCAAACTCTTCCGTCCGAAGCAAAATCTGGCCCCCTCGATCATCGACACGCAGCTCGGCCCGCGCCGCCTGCTGTACAACGAAACGGAACTGAGCTCCAACACCGTCGAGGTGAACAATGCCATCCAGCTGCTGAAGGCTGAATCTTCCGAAGTGAAAGGCGACGGCGACACCGGTGGCACCCGTCTGTGGTGGGACCGCAAGGACAAAGGCAATTTCTAACCCCGCCGATCCGTTTCACTCATAAACCGGGACTCCGTCGTATAACGACGGAGTCCTTTTTTCCATCCGACACATCCGAATCGGGCTCCGGCGCATTTCCGACCACTATCATGCGGCATACCATTTTTTCATGCCCCCGAATGGCTCGTACCGGAAACGGACAGATGATTTGCAAATATCAACTATTTTGTATTCATTTGTAATGAAGATAAAAATTAAGGTTAAAAACTTGTTTTAGTTGTAGCGGTAGCGACAGAGTTGTGAAACACCGTCGCTACATTTTTATTACCGGAAAATAGGCTATATATCAATTATTTTTCGTAATTTGCAGAAAACCATTTTAATCTTATTGCCCATTCGTCATCAAAGCCATCTAACACGGTAACAAGAAATAAAAGGGAAGAAGGTACGAGGCTCATAACCTCGTGCCTTCGTTTTGTATTTAGCACTTAAATCGAATATTTTTGCAAGTTCAAAGAAAATTCCTACCTTTGTTTTTGACAAGGGTTATTTGACAAGATGATTACGCAAAGTAGCGAATTTCGCACATTCTCCAAATCGTTACTAAAACCCCTGTAAAATCTTCTTAAAAGTCTGTTTGTCAGATTGATATATTTATCAACTGATTTATTAAAATAAACACATAGCGAAAATGTAAATATGAGCAAGGCATAACGAATTAGCTGATACAATGTTTATTACGCTTTGCCTTTATGGGGCAGAACCAACATGAAGCCAAACTGCACAAAAGTTCAGTTACCACCTCTTACTCCCGTAAAAGGTGCAAATTTCTTGCTAAGATATTCTTTTTCTGTAATTTGCACAATTTTGCATAGCGATCGGTAACTCACTAAGAACTAATTTTGTAACCAAAAAAAGTAGTAAGTTATGCGTAGTATATTCAAGGTCTCATTTTATGTGAAGAAATACAGACCGAGAAGCTGAAAGGGGTGGCAACCACCGCAGCCGCCAACATCGCCGAGAGTATCGGTTCTCTTTTCGGCAGCAACAAGGTAAAGACGTTGGAAAGGGAGAACACCGCTCTGCATCGGGAGGTAGCTGACCACGAGGAAACCATCGAAGTCCTGCAAGCCCGAATACCATGCAGGCAGACCACAGCCGAAAGATACGGGAAATGCGGTAGAAGCACGGCAGGGAGATAGGAGACAAGGAAACGAAACACAAAGAGGAAATATTGTTTCTGAAAAAGGTAATCGCAAAGGCAGTATAGTGTCCCTACCTGCATGAAATGCTGCGCATAAAAAAACTTTACCGCTTTGTCAAGTTCGATGAAAGGCAGACTGCAACGCTCGTCAGTGACAAGCCGTTGGAGTATGCGGGTGAACTTTATTCGGAGAAACACAAACGGAGATTTACGACCGAAAAGGCGGGGATTCAAGAGCTGAAAGACTCGACGGACAAAACGAAGTTAATCCTTGCCATCAACCGAAAGCCCTTTGCTGAGTGGTTTAAGATACAGTTAGACAATTTGCGGCAGAACATACGGCAGCCTATTCCACGACAAAATAGGCTTAAAATATGAATGCTATAGCATTAATTGTTAAATAGTCATTCAAAAACTCACTTCGCATTTGGAATTTTACTACTTTTGTATTATAAATGGAGGTTTTATGGACGTAAAGAAACACATAACAGCATTAGGTTTTATTCCTAAGAATGGAACAAGTGGTATATATCATAAGATATATTCAGACCACAACAACTATGTCATATCCATTGATTTTGATAAGGAACATATTGAATACGGTGATAAAATCATAGCAGAAAGTAAAACCACACAGAATTTTTCGCAGCCCGAAAATTTTGTAGTGCTTGAATGTGTTGACAGACTTCTTACCAAAGGATACAAACCTCAAAACTTAGTTCTTGAAAAGACTTGGCCATCTGGACACGGAACATCAGGAAGATTAGATATTTGCGTTAATCGCGAAGATGGTACACCTTATATGCTTATCGAATGTAAGACATATGGTAAGGAGTACAATAAGGAGTTGGCAAAAATCCGCAAGGATGGAGGACAGTTGTTTACTTATTTCCAATTATCTGGAGGTAAAGCGGATGTAATAATGCTGTATGCATCAGAATTGAAAGGCAATAAGTTTATCCATGTAAATGAGATTATCAAGATTGAAGATGATTATCGTAATGGTGATGTAAAGGATATTTATGAAAAATGGAATAAGCTTACTAAAGATAATGGTATTTTTGATTCTTGGGTACAACCATACAATTTCCAAAGTAAAGCACTGATAAAGGAGCAGTTGAAAGAGATAAAAGCAGAGGATTCAAGTTTTATATTCAACCGCTTCCTTGAAATACTGCGACACAATGTAGTTTCAGATAAGGGTAATGCATTCAATAAGATTTTTACACTCTTCCTATGCAAAGTTTATGACGAGACTACTACAGGCGAGGGTGAAGAATTAAAGTTCCAATGGCTTGAAGGCAGAGACAATCATGTTGATTTCCAGCTTCGTTTAACAGACCTTTATAGCAAAGGTATGAAGAAGTTCTTGAATAGAACTGTTAGCGACTTCAATAATGAGGATTTCGACAAGCGTTGTGCCAACTTGAATGAGGATACTAAGCAGTATCTATTAAGAGAGGTGAACAAACTCCGTCTTGAAAAGAATAACGAGTTTGCAATTAAGGAAGTATATGATAGTGTATCTTTTGAAGAAAATGCAAAAGTTGTAAAAGAAGTTGTAGAGTTGATTCAAGGATATAGAATCCGCTACAATAAACGCCAACAATACCTATCCGATTTCTTTGAGTTGTTACTTACTACTGGACTTAAACAAGAGGCAGGACAGTACTTTACGCCTGTGCCTATTGCTCAATTTATCATAAAGAGTCTTCCATTGGATTCTATCATGGCAGAAACATTATCACGTAAGGATGGCGAGATTTTGCCATATATGATAGATTATGCAGCAGGTAGCGGCCATTTTATCACCGAGTTTATGCATGAAGTACAAAATATCATAAACGGGTGTGATACTTCTAAATATATTGAAGAGACAAAAAAACACCTTATCAATTGGCAGAATTGCCATTTTGACTGGGCGACAGACTATGTATATGGCGTTGAAAAGGATTATCGACTTGTAAAAGTCGGTAAAGTAGGATGCTATTTGCATGGTGATGGTTTAGCGAATGTTATTCTAAGTGATGGTCTTGCAAATTTCAGTAATAACAAAGAGTATAAAGGCAAATTGCGCAAGCAAGGAAACGATGGTCAAAAGGATAATCAACAATTTGATATTCTGTTAAGCAATCCGCCTTATTCTGTGTCATCTTTTCGCCAAACAACTCGTGATTATTATACGGAACAAGATTTTGAATTGTATAATTCATTGACAGATAACAGTTCCGAAATAGAGTGCTTGTTTGTCGAACGCATAAAACAGTTACTCAAAGATGGAGGTATAGCAGGTGTCATTCTGCCAAGTTCAATTTTGAGCAACTCGGGTATTTATACTAAAACTCGTGAGATTATATTACAATACTTTGATATTATAGCTATTGCGGAGTTGGGTAGTAATACATTTATGGCAACCAACACAAATACTGTCGTTTTGTTTCTACGCCGTAGAGATAATTATTTTGCAGCTAATACAAAGATTGCGGTTGATGCTTATTTTCGCACACTAAATGATGTTACTATTAACGGCATAGAAACTCCTGCCTCGAAATATGTGGCTCATGTTTGGGAGGGACTTAATTATGCCGATTATGTTACATTGCTACAAAAATCACCTAATGATAAAGTAAGGGCCCACGAAATTTATTACGAGTATAAAAAGAAAATCTCTGCAAAAAGTAACACTAAGTTGCTCGATGAGATATTAAACGTAGAGGCAGAAAAACTTTTATACTTTATATTGGCATATCCCCAAAAGGTTGTTATCGTCAAGAGTGGAGAGAAAGATGTAGAAAAATGCTTCTTAGGCTACGAGTTTTCAAATCGTCGAGGCAATGAGGGCATTCATGCAATTCAAAAAGGCAAAAACATTGATGAGTGCACCAAGCTCTTCGATGCTAATAGTTATGATAATCCCGATAAAGCAAGTACTTATGTGTATCGAGCTTTTAAAGGAGATTACGCAATGCCTATAGCGGAGAGTATGCAAACTCATATATCTCGCATATCTTTAATTGATATGCTCACTTTTGATAGACCTATTTTTGAAAAAGGCTTAAACTTAAATTCAAAAAAAAAAGTAGTCTTTGATACTCGTTATATTTTAAAGCCAATAGATAAACTTGCAACCTTTCAAAGTGGCTTATGGAAAGGAGAAAAAGGTCTATTGCAGATGACAAAAGTCTTACGCAATACAAATTTTAAGTTGAATAATGGCTTTTTAGATTATAGTGATGTTGCAGAAATTGAAGTTGAAAAAACTCAATTAGCAACACGTACATTGCAATATGGAGATATCATATTAGAAAAATCTGGCGGTAGCGATACACAAGCTATTGGAAGAGTTGTACTATTTGATAAGACCGATAACGAAACATACTCTTACTCAAATTTTTGTTCAAGAATTAGAGTACAAGATGATTCCGAAGTGAATCCAATATATCTGTGGATTATTTTGCACAATTTTTATTGCAAAGGAGGAACAATACCTTTACAAAATGGTATTAGACTTCTTAATATTGACATGGATGGGTATTCAAAGATAAAGATTCCCGTTCCTCCTATTGATGTTCAAAAACAGATTGTTGATGAGATTGGTAAGGTTGATGATTCCGTATCATTGTCAAAACGACTAATAAAGAACTCTGAAGTAAAGATAGAAGATTTACTATCTTCTATTGAATACAATGATGAAGTTCTCTCTAATGTTGCCCCATATGTAGTTAAGTCAATAAAATACACTGATATTGTATCTGAAACATATATCACAACTGACAATATGCTTCAGAACAAATTAGGAATTGTACCATTTGTAGGAAAAGCAAATATATCTTCTATTACGGAGTACAAGAAAGATGATATATTGATTTCCAATATTCGTCCATACCTTAAAAAAATTTGGTTTGCAGACAAAAAAGGTGGATGTTCTAAGGATGTTCTTGTATTGAGGTCATCCAATACAGATAAGTATCTACCGAAATATATATACTATATGCTTCGCCGTGATATGTTTTTTGAATACGCAATGGAAGGGAAAAAAGGCTTAAAGATGCCACGGGGTAATAAGGAAGATATTTTGAAATATAGGATTCCGGTACCATCCATTGATGAACAAAAGCGTATAGTGTCTCAGATAGAAGTATTGGAATCAGAAATTACAGAAGCTCGCAACTTGATAAAAAATGCAGCAATCGAGAAACAGATTATATTAGATAAGTATTTGTAGTTATGGAAGCGATAGGTGATATACAAGAAACATATAATATATGGAGTTGGTTGTTGCCACTTATTAGTGGTGCCATAGGTGCTTTAATTGGTACTTATGGGGGGTCTTATTTCTTGCATTGGAAGCAAGAGAAGAAAATTAAGAATGTGCGAGCAATGGCCGTGAAAGCTCTCAATGTGTTTAGAGCATACGCAAAGAAAAGTTATATAGATACAGCCAATGAATTTAATAATAAGTTAAATATATCTGAGAAAAGGGCTGTTGTTGTTGCATTACATAAAATTGGAGTCCCTTTTGAAATATCTACTAAAGATGATTTCGATATTAAAAATCTCCGACTTAAAGATATTATAATTGATAGAGATGAAATTGACGCTATGATTCAGCAAATAGAAAAAGGGAATTGTGATAATTTGTTCTTTATTGATATTGAATCATATTTTACCTCTAATTTAAGGCTCAATGCAGTGCGTAATGTTGGCAAAAAATATGTAGAAGAAGTACAATCTAAAAGTCGAGTAGAGAAAGATGCCCCAAATACAATTGTAAGTCAGCCAGATTGGCATAAGGTATTTTCTCCTGGTGAATTGCAAATTATTTTTGTATTGAGAATTCAATTAGCAAATACAGCTTATTTTCTGCCTGATGGAAATGCAGATCCAGTTAAAATGAAAACTCTTATTAGAGAAATTGAAATTGGATTATGGGATAATTATTTGTTTTGGGAATATGAGTCTTATCAAAATATTCGAGCTCAACACAATTTGGCTAATATTATCCAGAATGCTGTGGGACAACAGATGATGAATACGACGATAAAGGTGAACGATGAAAAAGACAACGGCAATTCTTCAATAAAATAATTAAATGTAAGGTTTTGAAATTCAGAGATATTATAGTGTTTTTATTTCGAAAGAGTTATTTGACAGCATAGCAACGTAAAACATTGAAATGGGCACGGTTACTAAATTGTTACCTCTACTTCTCAAATAATTCACTAAAAGTTTATTCTTCACTCGGTTAAGTCAAACCAATGAAAATCTAAAATAAGTTATTTTTTATATCCTTCGAAAGCAGGACGGCTCATCCAAACATCGTATTTCTTTTTCTTTGTAAATTTACGATTGGAAAATAAATTCGCAATTAATCGCAGATGAAGTCGGCATCGGGATATATTAGCGAAATACTATCCCCGATTTTTCCCGGAAAAACGTACTCTTTTAATGCAATTTTTCCCAAACTCCATCTATTCGGTTTTCCCTAATAACGTTTCCGCCAATTTTTCATCCTTCTCTATCCTCTTCATTTCAGTTTCGATGATGTCGAGCGCATCCTGCTTGATGCGGCGGTAATTCTCCTTGATCTTTTCCTGCATGATGTCTCGCCCGCTGGCGTCGAGGAACGACGATATTTCGGGTATGGGCTTGTACTCCGCCATTTCTTTTTTCACGGCCTCGTTGTCCACGACGATCCGGGCATGGAAAATCTTCTGCTCGATCTCCTCTCCGAAGTTGTCGCTCACAGCTCCGACGAACACGCTCTGCGAGAGCGTCGAGATTTTCGACGCAGGAATAAGACTGTCGAGCTGGGTGTTTATCGACGTCGAGGTATCGCTGCGGTTGATGCTTACGGATTGTCGTTTCTGCACGATCTTTCCGAATCGTTCGGAGAGCGTCCGGGCCGTTTCTCCTACGACCTGTCCGCTGAAGATATTGCCTACGGTATTCTGAATCACGGCGGCTTCCTTGTCTCCGTAGTCGCGCTTTAGCTGGCTGAAATCCTGAAAACCCAGACATACGGCGACCTTGTTGGAACGCGCCGTGGCGATCAGGTTATCCAGCCCCCGGAAATAGATCGTCGGCAGCTCGTCGATCACCACGCAACTTTTGAGCTGCTTCTTGCGGTTTATCAGTTTGACGATGCGCGAATTATACAATCCGAGCGCCGCGCCGTATATGTTCTGCCTGTCGGGATTGTTTCCCACGCAAAGAATCTTCGGTTCCTCGGGGTTGTTGATGTCGAGTGTAAAGTCGTCTCCCGACATGACCCAGTAGAGCTGCGGTGAGATCATACGCGAGAGGGGAATCTTCGCAGAGGCGATCTGCCCCATCAGCTGCTCTGCGGCTCCACCTTTCCATGCATCCACGAAGGGCGAAAGATAGTTCTCCAACTCCTCGTGAGCCATCAATACGGTGAACAGATCTTCGTAGGGTTTGTTCAGCAGCTCGATGGCATGGGGAAAGGTACAGTATTTTCCGCCGTCGTAAATCTTCAGGAACCAGATGATCGCCGCGAGCAGCACGATCGGCGATTCGACGAAGAAATCTCCCTGCTTCTGTATCCACGAACGGTTGAGATTGAGCATGATGACATAGCTGGCCTCGTATGCGTCGGTGATGTCGGACATGAGATTCGGCGCGAGCGGATTGCATCGGTGCGAACGGCGCGGGTCGTCGAAATTTATGACATAGAATCTCGGCGGCGTCGCTCCGTAAGCCTTGAGGTTCTTGCGCAAATGGTTGTAAGCGATAACCGACAGGTCGTCGAACTTGAAGTCGTAGACGTAGAGCGCATATCCCTTTTCGATGGCCTGCTTGATGTAGTTGTTGATGAGGGCATAGGATTTTCCCGAGCCGGGCGTTCCTAAAACGATACTCGCCCGGAAGGGATTCACGACGTTGATCCATCCGCTGTGCCTGCGTCTCCGGAAGACGAACTCGGTCGGGAAGTTGAACGAATCGTCGTTTTTCAGCAGGCGTGTTTCCTGCATGAAACTCTCGTTTTCGGCATTGAACGGATCATCCGTCATACGGTTTTTCAGCAGACGGCTGCTCCATAGCCCGGCCGCCAGCATTCCGAGGAATCCCACCAGCAACGTCGCCGTATAAAGCGCCGCCCGCAGGGTCGTAGCGACATTCATCCCGAGCAGCCAGCCGTTGCCATAGAATAGCAGTATGCCGATGCCGCCTGCCGCGGTGATATGTTTCCACGATATTTTCTCGTCCTTCACACCACGGTTTCCCATGCACGACAATGCGAGAAATACCGTGCAGAAGAGTTTGGTGCAGAGCGTCGATGAGAACAAGGCAGCCGTCCGCTGGAAATTTTGCAGGATGCGGTCTGCGACGGAAATCGTTCATCCTGTCTGCGCAAACCACTCGTAACAGAACCAGTAGATGTGAATGGCGAGAAACAGAAAGCTGATCGCCCGCATGAAATCCGCGACTTTGGCCAAGCCGCGCAGATCGTCTTCTTCTTGCATGATCGTAACGTATCGAGATTGTTAAATTCTTTTCCGGATTTTCCGCCGCCGCTTCTTCCTGCGGGGGAAGAGCCGGTATTCGGGAGCTGTTTCCCACTCCTTTTCGGGCTTATATTCCATGAGTTCGCCTATTACGTCGGGCATCGAAACGTAGTGGGTCTCGATGTACTCCTCGAACTCTTCGACCGAAGATAGTCCCGGCTGGGGCGGTTCGAGGGGTGCCAACGGCCGTAACTCTTCCTGTATGGGTGTGGACGACTCTTGCTCCCGACCGTTGAACCACGCCTCGAAAGCGTCGGCCGCATACTCCTTTCCGAGCCGGGAGCCGTTGAACACCTGATGTGTCGTGCGGTCGATGAAAGTGACTCCGTAAATCCGCCCGGCATCGTTCTCCCGGAAAACTGCGTCGATACCGTTTTTCCGAAGTTCGGCTGTGAACTCCTTGCGGTTGCGGCTTCCGCTCCGGGCACGGTCGATTTCGCGGCGTGTACGGTCGAGCGTTTCGGGATGTTGCCGAAGCCGTTGTTTCGAGGCGTCGAATTTTTCTTCCAGCGCCTTCCATCCGAAGAAATCGCCCAGCCGGGACGCTTTGACCGCGGCTCCCGTGCGCTGCCCGTCGTCATCGAGCACGTGGTAAACGAGCCCCCGATACGGTCGACCTCGTACGTCTCCTCGGACCTCTTCGGCTGCGAGGCCATAGCGTTCGAGCAGCGTATTGAACTCCGCGAGGGACTGGAATCCGTACTGCTGTTTGAGCGTCATCACGACGTTGCGCAGCTGATGCTTCAGATCGCTCCGAAGGTAATCGACCCGGTGCAATTCTTCCGGTTCTGTTTGCACGCCGCCGTCTTCGGGCACATGCAGGCCGTACTCGTGTTCCAACTCCCTGCAAACCGCCATGGCGCGCCGCAGTTCGTTGTTGTGGTCGATCTTCCGGCCCTGCTCGTCCACCCTCACCGAGACGACGTGCATGTGTCGCCGTGCGATGTCTTCGTGCAGAAAGACGACGTAGGGCTGGCGACCGTATCCCATGCGTTCCATGAACTCGGCGGCAAGTCGCGTGAGCTGCGCTTCCGAAAGCCGGTCTTCGGGCGAGGGGTTGAGCGAGAAATGCACGACCGGTTTTCGGACACGGGGATTGAGCGCCGTGTAGTACCCGAAAGCTTCCGCACACTCCTCGATACTGAACCTGCCGTCGATTCCCTGCATGTATAATATCCGGCCTTCGCCGGCTTCGACCTTAATGCGGTTATACTGGAGTACGCCGTAGACGTTGGCCCCGGAGTTTACTTTCGGCACCATTGCAGCAACTCCTTCGTAAGTTCGACGACCGCCTTCACGAGTTGTTCCAACCGCTGCGTTTCGAGCGTCAGACGGTAGAGATAGGCCAACGCTTTCTTATCGCCGAAGGTCATGTGCATGGCTTTGACGCACTGGTTGTAGTTCACCCCGACAGCCCGGAACTGGGCGTAAAATCCCGTCAGCCGGACATAGAAATCGTAGGTGTTCTTGTCTCGGACAACGACCGTAAAAGGTCATCCGAAGATGCGGTGGCAGATGAAATCGGCTTTATTCTTCATCCCGGACTGTTCGTACATGCGCAGGAAACGCTCGTTTTGCTCGCTTGTCAGGCGAACGTAATAGCGGTGTATGCGCGGGTCGTTGAGGGCTTTGCGGCCCGCGGCGGAGGTCGGTTTATCGGCAGCATCCATAGGGCATCCGTGTTTTGAGGTTACGACTCGGGAGTAACCGTCCGCCGCGCCGCAGGTTGCGGCAGCACTTTCGGCGGCTCGGAATATTCCGAGCGGCTGAAGGTACCCCTTGCTATATGCGGGCGCATATAGAAATCCGGCCAAGGGCCGGATGAAGGTGCGCGCCTTCGGCGTCGCGGCGGGATTACTCTTTTCGGAGACAAAGGTAGAGCGTTTTATCTTATGTTGTATCGGATATATACCTGCCAACGGACGCCGATACGCGCCTTTGGGCGCCACCCGTTTTCGGAGCCGCCGAACGGGGGCGTTTTCTCATTTTCTTTGTGCGCGGATCAGTACTTACGAATCTACCTGCCCGCGTAGTCTCTTACTCCCGTACCTCCGTCATTACGCGGCTATGCGGATACGGATATAGATGTCTGCATAGATGCCGAAGTTCGTATGTGACAGCTTATATCCGTATCTGCCGACAAAAGTATGTGAATCCGCAAAAGCGTATGAATCGCCGAAGATACGTGAATACGCAAGTACGTATCCGCGTATCGAAACAAGTTAAATATTAATTGCTTAATTATTCTCGTATGGAACAGAACCCGTTATGCATCGCTTTCGCCTCCCAGAAAGGGGGCGTCGGCAAATCGACCCTCACAGTACTGGCCGCCTCGTGGCTGCACTACCTGCACGGCATCCGCGTCGCGGTGGTGGACTGCGACTACCCGCAGCACTCCATCCTCAAACTCTCGAACCGCGACAAGGCCGTCGTGCAATCTTCGGCGATCTACGGCAGACTCCTCGTTTCGCTCGCCGAGAACAAAGGGGTGAAGCCTTATCGTATTCTCTGCTGCAAACCTTCCGAGGCAATGGCGGAATGGCGGAAATGGGCCGCCGTCGCCGAAGAACGATACGATGTCGTGCTGTTCGACCTTCCGGGAACGGTGGGCAATGAAGGCGTCCTCTCCACGATCGTCGAGTTGGACTACCTCTTTATTCCGATGAAGGCCGACCGCATTGTACTGGAAAGCACGCTCAATTTCGCCTCTGTTCTCAACGACCGCCTGATCAAGACGGGACGGGCGCATCTTCGGGAGCTGTTCCTGTTCTGGAACTTGGTGGATCGCCGCGAGCGGACGCCGCTCTATGAACAGTACGAGAAAGTCCTCGATCAGTTGGGGCTGCGGCATCTGCGCACGCATATTCCCGTGCGGAGCAACTTCAACAAGGATATTCAGGAAGCGGGCGGCCCGGTGTACCGGTGTACGCTGCTGCCGCCCGACCGGGCTTTCGTCGCCGAGTGCGGTTTCGACCGCCTGATGACGGAGATCTGCGCCGTTCTGAAACTTCCGAGCCATGAGTAGCAGGAAGGCTCCCGCCCAACAGGAGATCGACGAAGAGTACCTGCGCAGCCTGATGGCGGCCCCGGAGCCGGCGGCTTCTTCGTCGGATACCGAAGTGTCGGAACAGGCGGAAACCCCGGCTTCGGAGCCGCGCGTCAGGCGTTCGGATGCGGAAGACTATGCGTCGCGGTTTCTGAAGAATACTCCTTCCGAAGCGCGGCAATGCGTCTACATCGACCGGCGGCTGCACCGCAAGATCACGACCCTCGTGGGTGTTGCGGGCACCCGGCGTTTTACGGTCGGGAACTTCATCGACAACGTATTGGAACAGCACTTCGAGCGGCACCGGACGGAAATACGGTCGCTCTGCTCCAAAGGACTCAATAAAATTCTATAAGGATGACACCCGTTATGAAAATCACGGAAGCCCTCGTCGTGCTGTTCCTCGTGCTGTTCTGCTACCTGTTTCTGGATAAGTTCCTCTTCCGGGGCGAGTTGGGCGAGATTTGCTTCGGGCCGACGTGCCGGGCGCTGGCGCGTTGGCTTCGGCGGCAAGCCGACCGTCTCGACCCGCCACGCCGCCGCAGGCGTCGGACGGCAGCCGTTACCCCTAAAGACGATGCGCTGGTCGTCACCCGGGACTACGGCGCCGGTCAGCGGACGCCAGCACGCGCCGCGTCACGCCACTCCCGGCGCAAGGGGAACAATTCAGACAAGAGCGACCATACATTTGTACCGGCAAGCGACAGCGATAAGGAACATCGCGCTGTGCAAGCGACCGTTCAGGGGTGGATACATAAGGAACCTACGGCGCTCACCGCGGAGGAAGAGAACACCCTGATGCGCGAAGCTGCGACCGAAGAGGTGATGGACATAGGATGCGAAACGACGGCCCCGCCTGCCGGGACGCAGAGTTTCTCTCCGCAGCAGTTGGATTGCATCCTCGCCTTGTGCAAGGGGCAGGCCGTGCCTGAAGAGCAGCGGCAAACCCTGGCCGGAGTGCTGCGTGACATCCGCCATACGGAAGTGCAGCGTACACTCATGGACGCCATCTCCGGCGCCAGCCCGATCATCGCCCGTTATCTGGACGATGCCGAGAAGGAAGCGGCGCAGCGTATAGCTGCCGCTCCGAAATAGATTGTTCAGCTTAAAAAATGCGAAGCTATGAAAGCTCCCGGATACTACGATTCAGGCTGACGGCAGGATGAGCAGCACGCATGAATCACGGGCCCAGCGCCCGGAGAGAAAATCTGAAGTCGAATTAAAAAACACAATCATCCATGAAAAGAAAACTCATTTTCAGTTCGGCATGAATCGCCGTATGACTGCTCGCCACGGTGCAGCACGCCGCAGCGCAGCAAGGCAACGGCATGGCCGGCATTCAGGAGGCTACGCAGATGGTCACGTCGTATTTCGACCCGGCGACCAAGCTGATCTACGCCATTGGCGCCGTCATCGGCCTGATCGGCGGAGTGCGGGTCTATCAGAAGTTCAGTTCGGGCGATCCGGATACGTCTAAAACCGCTGCGAGCTGGTTCGGAGCCTGTATCTTCCTGATCGTCGCCGCCACGATTCTGCGTTCGTTTTTCCTTTAGACGATGGCCGAATATCCGATCAATAAAGGCGTGGGCCGCCAGGTGGAGTTCAAGGGGCTGCGGGCGCAGTACCTCTTCCTCTTCGCCGGCGGCCTGCTCGCCGTTTTCATTCTCGTAGTCGTACTTTATATGGGCGGAGTCGATCAGGTGGCATGCCTTGTCGCGGGCGTGGGGCTGGGCGGTGCGCTTGTGGCGCTGACCTTCCGTCTGAACCGCAAGTACGGGGCTTACGGACTGATGAAGCTCCTCGCCGCACGGCGGCATCCGCGACGTATCGTCTCCCGAAAAAGTGTGGCAAGAATTCTAAACCGACATTAAGACCATGAATAACACCCTGAAAACCGAAACCCTCGAACGGAAATTTCCGATCTGAAAGGTCGAACACGATTGTATCCTCTCCAAAGACGCCAACATCACGGTGGCGTTCGAGGTTACGCTTCCGGAGTTGTTTACCGTCTCTTCGCAGGAATATGAAGCGCTGCACGGCGTATGGCTCAAAGCGGTGAAGGTGCTTCCGGACTATACCGTGGTGCACAAGCAGGATATTTTCGTTCAGGAGCAATATCGTTCCGACATCGGGAAAGATGATTTGAGTTTCTTGAGCCGGTCGTTCGAGCGGCATTTCAACGAACGACCTTTTCTGCATCATACCTGCTACCTGTTCATTACGAAGACAACCCGTGCGCAAAGCCGTCGTCAGAGCGATTGCAGTGTGCTGTGCCGGGGTACGCTCGTCCCGAAGGAGTTGCAGGACAAAGATACGACGACGCGCTTTCTGGAAGCTGTGGAGCAGTTCTCCAGCATCGTCCGCGAGAGCGGCCATATCCGGCTGCGGCGTCTCGGAGCGGACGAGATTGCCGGGACTCCCGAATCTTCGGGAATCCTCGAACGTTATCTCACGCTGTCACCGTCCGGGAAGACTCCGTTACAAGACATGCGTCTCGATCCCGACCGGATGTGGATCGGCGACAAGGCGTTGTGCCTGCATACGCTTTCCGATCTGGACGACCTCCCCGGCAGCGTTCGTACGGATGACCGCTACGAACGCCTCTCGACGGAGCGTTCCGATTGTCGGCTTTCATTCGCCGCTCCCGTAGGATTGCTGCTCTCGTGCAACCACATCTACAATCAATATGTGCGACAAGAGGTCGTGTAAGTAATTGTTTAACAATCAAATGAAGTAACAAATATCATTCAGATCAGATTAAACCTATTGTTCCGTCAATAGTAGCCTACGGTCACGTGCGTCGCTCAAAAGGCGGGGTGCGAAGCTGGCCGGACAAAGTAGCCCTTCCGCAAGGAGAAGCCCGAACCGCGAGGGAACGGCAACTGCTCTTAGCACAAAAGAGTCGGGGAGCGAGGCTGGGCGGTATGGTTAGCACAAGCGAACTGTTATAAGCGTCGTAATGTACGAACAAGCCAAAGTTGCTGAGAGGCTTGAACCAAAAGGTAACGCAGTCGGATAACCCTTTGTATTGTGGGGTTACACGGACAAAGCACTGCCGGCGCAACGGACAGAACCTAACCCGCTCATTTGTTACTTACGCGAAACTTGGTAAACCCGTATCTCTCCTGCCTTCGGGCAGGTAAGCCGACCGCAAGGAAAGCCGAATGAGGTGCGGGTATGGGAACGCAGAAAAAGCGAATGCCGTCCTGTAACGGGGCGGATAGGAGTTTCAACGTCACTCCGCCGCGAAAGCGGGCAGACTTCTGCGAGGTGACTCTTTACAAGAAACTATGTAGAACTTTCTAAAAGAAGGAATGCAAATGAACGAGATTAATTTATCGTGTGCGCCTGCTGACCGTAGGCAGTGGAACAACTGGACCGACATTGATTGGGTCAGATGCGAAGCTGCGGTTCAGAAGCTGCAAGGACGTATTGTAAAGGCTCAGAAAGAGGGTCGTCCGGGCAAGGTAAAAGCCCTGCAATGGACATTGACCCACTCGTTTTACGCCAAAGCGTTGGCGGTCAAACGAGTTACCTCTAACAAAGGTAAGAACACGGCGGGAGTGGATAAAGTTCTCTGGACTACTCCCAACGCAAAAATGGGTGCTGTCGCCGATCTGAAAAGACGTGGCTACAACCCGCAACCGTTACGAAGGGTACATATCAAGAAGAGTAACGGCAAACTCCGTCCGTTAGGAATACCCACAATGAAAGACAGGGCCATGCAGGCATTATACCTCATGGCTCTGAACCCGGTAGCAGAAACTACCGCCGACAGACACTCTTACGGCTTCCGTAGGGAAAGGTGTACGGTCGATGCGATAGTACAATGCCATACGATACTTTCAAAAGAGGTATCTCCGCAATGGATACTCGAAGGGGACATCAAAGGTTGTTTCGACCACATCAGCCATCAATGGTTACTCGACTATATCCCTATGGATAAGGTCATGCTCCGTAAATGGCTGGAAAGTGGATTCGTATTCAACCGGCAACTGTTCCCCACCGAGGAAGGAGCGCCGCAGGGCGGTATCATATCGCCGACACTCGCGAATATGACACTCGACGGCCTGCAAATGCTTGCAGAGAATTTCAAGCTGAGACGTACCAAAATGGGATATTTCAATCCTATGGTAAATCTTGTGCGATACGCAGATGATTTCATTATTACCTGTTCCGACAGGGAAATTTTGGAATCGCAAATCAAACCCGCAGTCAGCGAGTTTCTTCAAGCACGGGGGCTTACCCTATCAGAAGAAAAGACGAAGATTACTCACATTGATGAAGGATTTGACTTTCTGGGTTTCAACATCAGGAAATACAAAGGTACGCTGCTTATCAAACCGTCAAAGAAGAACGTCAAGGAGTTCCTTGCCAAAATTAAAAGTATTGTTCGTAAGAACCAAGCTATTAGGCAGGACAAACTTATCGGACTTCTAAACCCCGTCATAACCGGTTGGGGCAACTATTACAAGGGTTGCGTAGCCGCCAAAACCTTCAAGAACGCAGACGCACAAATCTTCTACAAACTGTGGGCGTGGGCATTACGCCGCCACCGCCACAAGGGTAAGAAGTGGGTTTACAACAGGTATTTTCTGTCGAAGAAAGGCCGGGCGTGGACATTCGGTACGATGCTGAAGAACAACGGGAAACCATTTCCGTACACACTGAAGTATCTATCCGATATTGATACGAAGACCAAGCCTATCAAAATCCGCAGCAAAGCCAACCCATTCGACCCGGAATGGCGACCATACTTTGAGATGCGTAACAGGATGAAAATGTTAAGCTCTCTCAAAGGCAAACAGGGCTTTCTCAGAATGTGGGAGAAACAAAATCAGCGTTGTCCGTTGTGCGGCGAGATAATCGACGCGGATAAAATCTGGACTATTGCGGAGTTATCCGACAAGTCCGGCAAATCCAAAATCATCGCCCATGACAGATGCAGTCGTACACTTACCCGTAAAATTAGAGCTTATGAGCCGGTTTCATAATAGAAACTTTGAGTTGCTTGAGCCGTATGATGCGAAAGTATCACGTACGGTTCTTAGAGGGGAAGGGAGCAGTAATGCTCCCGACCTACTCGACCTGTTTTTGGATAACAGCGACGAGAACCTCAGGCAGTTCGAACGTACGGCTCGTAACATGCAGTCGCTCGCGCAGTATAGTCGTTCGAACCAAATCAACAAGGAATGGATCGACGATTACCTCAATGAGGCGCACTCCTTCTCTCTGACCTCGATACGCGCCCATTTCAATGTCATGGCATGGGGCGAAGGGAGCGAGGAATTGAAGCAGATCCGTAACGATGTCGGGGCGCAGCTGGCGCTTATGGGGTGCACGCCGCGTCATAATACTGTGGATGTTCCGACGCTTTTCTGGGCGGCGATCCCCGGCAACGAAGGGGATTTTCCCGCCGAAGAAAGTTTCTATACGTTTCTCGAACAGGGCTTGTGTCTGTTTAACGAAGAGACGAACTATCGCTCATCTTTGTCGCCTTTCGGCATTAAGATGGCGGATCGGGTGAGCGGTATCCCCATCCACCTCGATATCTCCGACTACCCGATGAAAAAAGGATGGATAAGCAACCGGAACCGTGTGGTCATCGGGCCTTCAGGGGGAGGCAAAAGTTTTATACTCAATCATATATGCAGGCAATATTATGAACAGGGCGCACATATCGTGATTGTCGATACGGGAAACTCCTATCAAGGATTGTGCTCGCTTATCCGGCAGAAAACCAAAGGTCGGGATGGGATATATTTCACCTATCAGGAGGATGCCCCCGTTGCCTTCAACCCCTTCTTTGTCAAAGACGGAGTGTACGACGTCGAGAAGCGCGAATCGCTCAAGGCGCTGTTGCTGACTTTGTGGAAGCGCGAATCCGAGGAACCGACACGTGCGGAAGAGGTGGCTTTGTCGAATGCCGTGAACCTATACCTCTCGCAACTCAAGACCGGCACTGCGGTCACACCTTCGTTCAACACCTTCTACGAGTTCGTCGCAACGGATTACCGCCGTCTGTTGGAAAAAAAGCGCGTCCGGGAAAAGGATTTCGATATTGAAAATTTCCTGAACGTTCTCGAACCCTACTATCGTGGCGGGGAGTACGACTACCTCTTGAACTCCGACAAGCAGTTGGACTTGTTGGATAAGCGATTCATCGTCTTCGAACTGGATAATATCAGCGAAAACAAAGTCCTTTATCCTGTCATTACGCTGATTATCATGGAGACCTTCCTTACAAAGATGCGGCGGCTGAAGGGTATTCGCAAAGTTTTACTGCTCGAAGAAGCATGGAAAGCTATCGCCAAGGCGGGCATGGCGGGATTTATCAAGTATTTGTGTGCGCCCGTACAAGCTGCTTAGTAAATATCCCACTGGCAAGGGATTAGGTAAG
>ERZ826051.444-NODE-444-length-48116-cov-4.051331_pt1 | contig 48116 bp, 40 predicted proteins | sample MGYA00519928_ERZ826051 | MGnify/ENA primary metagenome ERZ826051 (study PRJEB31778, sample SAMEA3449219) | human gut metagenome | biome: human gut; feature: human-associated habitat; material: faeces | place: United Kingdom | collected 2010/2012 ...
TTTTTGTACTCTCTTTCACCACAGAAATCCTGATACATTTTTTCCAGTTCTTCATTCGATATACTTTGGTAATCCATAGTTATCTCCTCCATCTATGTATTATTGTTTTTCCATCATAAGCATGTTTGAATTTGCCAGATTTTGTATATTGTTTTCCTGCTGAATCGCTGCTCCGTCCGTCAAAATATAAAATTGAGTCCACTCACTAAGTTCTACATTTACCAAGGCCGAAGTATTAATATTAAAATTAACGCTATTTACATACCCGAATTCTAAATCATCTTCGATGTTCGTAGCTTCCCGTAAATTTGTCGGAAGTTTCTCTGCTCCGCTCCACGTTTCATCATCTCCCCGCCGGTTTCCGTTGTATTCTAAAGTTACTTCTCCCTCTGATGCAGTACAGCTAACATTAAAATACTCATCGCTTCGTTCCGTATCTACGTACCAGTTACCGGATATTTCCTCATTATTCCAATCAAGTTTTGTTTGATCCAGATGATATAGGCCTACATGACTGGATACCTCATTTTCATCCGTCAAATAAAATTCCACATATACGGAAATATTCCCGGACAATTTCACCATCGTATGCTCTTCATTAATAGAATAGGTAACCACATAAGTAGCACCCTCTAACGTCGTTTCGCTAAATTGGTAATTTTGAAATCCCTTCTCTGCCATAAAATCATCTGCCAGACTCTTTGCTTCTTCTCTTGAACCGTATTGCGTTTCCGGTCCCATATCATAATCAGCAACGGTCCCCGACTCATCCGTTGACTCAGGTTTAACCAAAAACATTTTTATTCCTACAATAACAACTACCAGAACAACCGCCGCGATGACAAAGCCAATTCCTTTTTTTGCGGTGTTATTGCTTTTTTCTTCATATTGTTCATACTGCGGCGGTCTATTCTGTACCGGTGGTATCGGTGGTACAGGTGTTGTAGGCGGCGTCTGCCACGCTGTAGATTTCTCCGGTGGCGGGGTCTGTCGCGTTGTATATTCCTGCGTTGGCGGGGTCTGTCGCGTTGTATATCCCTGCGTTGGCGGGGTCTGTCGTGTTGTATATCCCTGCGTTGGCGGGGTCTGTCTTTGCTGCGGTGCTCCTGTGTTTTGCAGAGGCTTATGACAACGTGAACATATCGTCGCTTGATTTCCATTCATTGCTCCACAAGATTTGCATATTTTTGGCATTTTCTTACCTCCTTAAATCAACTTACATTTAAATTTTTTATCGCTTCTTTATATTCTTTTTTCTTCTCGTCTAAACTGTCATTAACTTTTTGTATCTTCCTCGCCACTTTATCCCTTTTAGCATTAAATGGAATTTGAATCGTAATGGATACAATGCCTAAAACGATAGCAGAAAAAACTGCTGTTCCAAATATCATATACATCAATCCCACAATTCCTTCTTGCGCTGTCGCCATTATGAGCATACCGATACTAAAAACAATCAAAATCTTTCCTACAATATCTTGCGGTGACTTTATCGCTTTCATTTTTTCCTGCAATTCATCCCGTTCCTGCTCTAGTCTCTGCACATCTTTTCTATATTGATCATCTAACTTCTTTTGTTTTTTTCGCCTTTCCTCATCCAACATTTTCCAATCTTGTAAAATAGGATCACAATATTGATTTACTCTGTTAAAAACTTTATTTTTTTGCTCTTCCGAAGCAACTACCTCAATTTTTTTAAGTAAGTCCTGTATTTCCTGCATATCCCCTCGACTTATGCATTGCTCGGTAAATTCTTTCGTAATCGTTCTTATCAATCCATACCAGCCACGATAATCATACGGATAATCCTCTGTTACTTTCTGAAATACTTCTTTCGCCGATTTGTAATTTGTTAATCGCAAAAAGGCTACTCCCGAACGCAAATGTTCCTCCAGCTTTTGGTCTCCCGAAAAATAAACATTGTTGGCATGTATGCTTCCAATATTAGTAACATAGGTGTTATGATAATTATTTATCGCTTTTTCGACAATAAATGCAGTATTACAATATGGGCAAACAGCAGCTTCTTTACTGTCATCTACATCAAGTTGTGCCCCACACTGCGTACATATCGCTGGTACAATTGGCATATTTTCTCCTCCATTCGTTCGTTAATCTTAAGTCTTTTTCCCATTATATCTTATGAATGTTCAAATTTTTTTCCGTTTTTTTCACTTTTAAAAGACCGCCAAACAGATTCTTCATCCATTTGGCGGCCTTTCCTTTTTACCACACACTTTTATGTAAGCTCATTATTATTTAATTCCGTACTCTTCCATCAACTTTTCCTGAAGTTCAGGATCCTGCGTTGCCTGAAAAAGTTCTGCCGTACGATTGTCTTTGATCAGTGCTGCATACAAATGATTGACTCGTTGACGTCCCTGCTCAATACCTTGCTCAATACCTTGCTCAATACCTTGCTCGACACCTTTCTCAAACCCAATCGCCTCTATCTCATCTAACACATCTGAAATCGGTCCCATCTGCGATTCCTCCTTTCTTTTTGGGGTTAAATCTGTTTCCAGAAAACGTTTATCCCTGCTAAGTGCATAAAGCACGTCACTTACTTCTTCCGGGTGTTTCACCGTTCTCCTGCTGCTTTCTTCTTCCAGATACTTGCGGGTTTTGCCATGACCACTAAGCGTTAAAAACTTGATCACATGCCAGAAATCCGACTTGTACTTTTCTATCTCGTTTTCATCCAGATTGCTCAAGGATATTAGATGAATCTTATGATTTAAGAGAAATGGCTGCAACTTCTTTTTCTCTTCTTCCTCCAAATCCAGCATATCGAGGATGCTGAGCGGCCGCGTCCATTCTTCCTTGCCATAGTAGATAACAAATGTAATAACCGGCTGCAGACGGTCACCATCTGCCAGTTCTCTACCGTAAAAATGTCTGCTATTGCGTTCGTTCTCCCTCTTATGCTCTTTGATCTGTTCGTTGTAGTTGTTGAAAATGTAACCCAGATCCCGCACCGGCATAATGTTATTGATCTCCGACTGGTTCTCCATCTGTATGAGCGCAATGATCGTTCCATTTTTGCGCCAGCGCATCCGCACATCTGCCATTACTTTCGCAGGCTTCCCTTCTCTATCCTTGTAGTACATTTCCTGTGGCAGCAATTCCAAATCTTCCGGCCGGATCACCTGCTCACCGTCATACAGATTGACATTACTGATGTCAGCAAACACTTCCGGAGCTTCCACAAGATTTTTTTCTGTTAAATCTTTTGTCAATAAATACCATCCCTTTCTTCTCTTGCTTTCTAATAATATGTGGGTAAAAAGTTTCGATAAGCAAGAAAAATAGAATGATAGATATTAGACTCTCAAATTATTTACTTGCTTGTGTATGATAATACACTATTAATTGAGATATGTCAACTACCAATTTAAACTTTTTTCATCCTATTTAATTTTCCAACAATCCAAGAGAAGACGACGTTGAAATATCATTTCCTTTCCACGCCAAATAATTTGTCAGTTCCGTAATCTTCCCATTTTTAACCACTGCTTCATAGCGGTATTTCCCATGTTTTTTAAAATAGAAAATATATTTTTTTGCATTTACTTTCTTAATCTTATAGACTTTATCATCATTTGATTTCTTGCCATCACAATACCACACAAAATGATCATTTTTCCATTTCGCATAGCGGACTTTATACAATCCCTGCTGACCATAATAGTCATATTTTCCTTTCATCAAACGTGAAACTTCCTTTAACGTTTTAGCCGGCACTTTTGTGGTCGACTTTTTCTTTTTAATAACCGTATTAACGCCTTTCATCTGGCGATTACTTTTTGTATTTGCCACAAAAACAATTTCATTTTCTAAGGAATTCTGCACATTATTAAATTCTCTTTCCGAACATTTCTTTCCATTTTTTGTAATTTTAATTGTTTTTCTATTTTTACGGTCGGTAATTTCTCGTTTCTCAAACTCATTTACCAATTTAATTTTTCCCTTGCTTAATTTGTACTCATAATACATATATGGCATTACCAAAGTTCCATTCTCACCATCAAATCCCGGACCGCCTCTGTAAAAAACATATGTTCCGCGGGATGGCATCTCATACAACGTACCAAAGACAGGATAAGAATCAGATTTTGGTGTTTTTATCTTTACTGCCTTCCCATTTTTATACATAAAATAATCTTTCTTGGAAAGGAAGTCATCTGTTGAACTTATAATCAATTCGGAGACGCCGTCTCTATTCAAATCTGCCTAAGCAAAAGATGGCTTGGAACTATCTCCTTGATTATTCAAATATTTTTTCTTTTTAAGCACGGACGCGTATGCCGAGCGAACATTTTTTGCATCTTTTGAGGCAGCATTGCTTATCACAATGTTAAGCGGCAAACATAATGCAACCAATAATATAGTTACTATTATTTTAGGTATATATCTTTTCATGTGAATTCTCCTTCCCAAATATGTGCAATTTCAGGTTGCTCTGAAACCAGAACAACCTGAGCTTACATTTGTTTGAAGTTAATTATTTAATTTTTGCACTTTTCTTTGCAGACCATTTTCCGTAAACAGTCTTACCCTGTACTTTTTTATATGCTCGAATCTGAACATAATATTTTTTTCTACGTTTCAGTTTTTTAATTGTTTTTCTCGTAGACTTTGTTTTTACAAGTTTAACAGCTTTTTTGAATTTCTTATTTGTAGAATATCGAATCTGGTAACCATCTGCATCCGATACGCTCCAGAAAGAAACTGTCATCTTTCTTTTGCCAGCTGATGCATATGGATAAGACACTTGATTCAATACCTTTTTACTTGAAAATTCATCTTTGTACTGATGACCACAGTTTTTGCAAGTATGTAAACGGTATCCCTGTGACAAATATGTTGCGTCTACATAAGTAGAATCATAGTTATGCGAACAATTTTGCTGGGTGAGCGCGGACCAGGAAAGAAGGTACTTCCCTTCAGAACTCTTCGCCATTTTAATGTAATAGGTCCCTGCACTTAACGTATAAATTTTCTTTACCTTACCCGGAGTAGTTTCTGTTCCACTCGGATAACTTGCTGTTCCAATTTCATCAGACAGATCCTGATTATAAAGTGTAAAGTATATGTTATTCATATACGCCGAAATATCAATTACATAATTTCCCGCTGCCCCAACATTCAATCGATACCAATCCTCCTCATCTGTCGCTGTCATTGCGCCTGTTACCATTTGATTAAGTGGCAATATTTTAGGTGAATCATAAGAATCTGCTCCTTGATTGGTTAACCCATAGGATTCATATGTAGCACACAATCTATATTTTCCTGTTGATGAGCGATGCGATATTTTCAGATAGTATGTTCCTGCACTGAGCACCTTAACATCTGTATCTGTCCCTGGAGATGTCTCTGTTCCATCTACCCAATAATATCCGCTCATAATTTCTTTGGATAAATCCTCTGTTGCTAACAAAACATTTGCAGAATGAAGATATCCCATAAATTTCAATGTCAATTTTCCACCATCTGCTACTGTAAACTTGTACCAATGTTCTGTATTATTCTCTGTAATCCACTGGTCTGTTGTCCAAGTTCCATTCAGCGGTAAATTCTGCGCTAAACTCCGGTAATCTCCTGCTGCCTTTACTGTTGTGTCTCTGAATTGCACTCCTGCTCCTAATGATAGCAGCATCGCTATCATCAATAAGTGTGCTACAAATTTTTTTGCTAGTTTCATATTTTTTTCCTCCTGATTTTTATTTATATGTATGATGATCTCATCTAAGATCATTCATATGCATTCATAATTTTGCTTTGACGGATGAGTAATTGTGTAGCAAAGTTCCAGCTCACAATCCTTATCCGCTTCAAGTGATACATTCCAAGTGCAAACTCCTGTGCCGGAATTTATGTCTGCGCCACTGGAGGTTTTTACTTCAATCTGTACATCCGGATCCGGATTTGTCCAAAAGTCATTATGCGTATCCATTATTTTTCACTGTCATAAATATGTCCTTGTGCGCATCTTGTCAAATTCATAATTTTCGCTCCCTTCTATTTTTTTAATTTTATTAAAAATCTTTTTCCTGCTTTTTTAATCACTTTTACTTTGAGCACTTTCTGCACTCTGCTTCCATCCATCGCCTTTGCCGTAATACTTACTGTCTTTCCGATGCCTGCCTTTTTGATCGTCAACTTCCCTTTGGAATTTACCGACACATATTTTTTATTACTACTCGACCACGTTATCTTTTTGATGGATGCCTTTTTATCTACTGTCGCTTTCAATCTCAGCCTTTTTATCTTGTAATATCCGGAATGATTTTTTATCGTAATCTTTCTTGCAAATACAAAATCGTCATCCTCGATATCATCTGAAATTACGTCATCTTCCTCCGATGAATCTGCCATTTTATCAATCGATTCTTTCGAAGAAGGTGTCTGAGACGGAGCCGCGGATGTCTCCGGTGTTTTGGCTTGCGTCTCTTCCGGCTGTTTACTTTCTTCTGCGAAAGAATCGTCTTTATGCAGCCATTTTGCCAATACCTGATTCAAACCACCAAGCAAGGTACTATTTACCTTTTCTACATCAAACGGAAGTTCCATGACAAATCCGCAAGAAAGATCCGCGATACTGTTATCATTCCATTGTCCGCTTTTTCTCCGTATCTGACCATAATCCTCTCCGTCTCCGTAATCATTTGGCTCATTTGGCTCCCAATTGGTATATGTTACTTTTTCACCACTTGACCAGACAAAACTTCCTTCTTTTTCTGTGTCATTTATGCCTATATGATACGAATAACGTTTTCCATCTGCGATAAATTCTTCCATTATCTTTTGCTCTTCCTCGGTATTAATAGCAAGAAGATAACCCAGATGTTTTTTACAAAAAGCATTTGCTTCATCCCATGTCATAATATCTTCATATCTTACGTAAGTATGTCCGTTATAAATAATTGCCTTATCTCCTGTTAAATCATTTTTTACTTCCACATCATCCGCAATTATCATCGTGACATTTCCTGCATTGTCATATGCATAAATATGTGTGTGATATATCCCTCTTTCGTACTTATGATCGGAATCTTTTACTCGGAATGTATAGGTATCTCCATCTTTTGTTCCACTCACTGCTGCATTTGTCTGCCAGTTTTGGCACAGATCATCTTGTCCGTCTTTCTCTGTCCATGTCGGGAACTGCACACGATTGATCCCTTTATCATCTGTCGCAGTACAAGTTACGGTATAACCGGTATTATCAACCTCTGTCACCTCTACATCTTTGATCACCGGTGCGGTACGATCGATGTAAACACAACTATCTGAGATTGCTTTACTTCCCCAATTTCCGGCTGCGTCGTATGCGTAAATGTGCGTCATATAATTTCCCTGACGGGCACCTGACTTCAATGAACTGATATTTACTCTGCAGGATGCCGTATTTCCACTCACAGAACCCTCCAGCCATACGGCGTTGTCACCGGTGTGTATATCATTACACCAGGAAGGAAACTTTACTGCTGTCACTCCGACATTATCTGAAACCGTACAAGTAATCGTATATCCATCTTTATTTACGTCTGTAATACGAACATCGCCAATACTTGGCTTCTCTGTATCAGAATTGTAAGTTGCGGTCCAAGGTGCCGAATAAATCGTATAACTTGACATGCTCGTTGTATTGATAGAACGTCCCCAGCTGATCTTGCATCTTCCACCGGCATTGGCTTCTCCAAGTGTGATCGTCGTTCCGTTTCTTCCAATGATCATCGCCCAATGTCCATAGGAAGCATCTGCTCCTGCTCCATAATAATGAATGACATCGCCGCATTTTGCATTTCCGATAGAACCGCGTCCCCACGATGTGTAGGTTGAGCCATAAAGATCATATCCCAGTTTTTTTGCAAATCCATTACACTGCATACCGCCGCTAAAGGAATTGCAATCATACCCTCCGACACCTACATTTCCGTTATGTGTATTACATGGCGTCCAGGTATAGCCGTCCGGATTGTTGCATCCACCAACATCGTTATAGCCGGAATATCTGTGTCCACTTCGGACAACATGATTCCAATATGCTCCGTTTGGAAATTTATTCTGCAGATCCACAATGCTTGTGGCATTTGCGCTTACCTGCATTCCTAAAACGGAAAAAAACATAACTACAAGTACCATCATTATTTTTTGAATTTTCGCTTTCATAATAGAATCCTCCTTTGATAAACTTTCTACTTTGTTTCTGTATCCAGCATACCAAAGAAGGATCTGCTTGAGGAAAAAATGTCAAAACTAACTTGTATTATGTTATTTTTGAATTATTAAATTGTATTATCAATCTCCCAGACGAAGTTTATTGCTGCCATCCGCCAGTGACAAAATCGTTCCTGCCGGATACTCCATCGCCTGATCTTTCGGAAGTCTTGCCCCATTGACAAAGGTTCCGTTAGACGAATGATCTTTTACAATGTAAGTATTTTTCTGTGCATTGTAGCGGATACTGCAGTGAATATTACTTACATGTGGCGCACCATTGATTACTATCTGACATCTTGTCGGATTCGCTCCTACGATAATCTTATTTTCCTCCGGGAACTTATAACCCGGTACATTGGCATTTCCTTCAATGCATCGTACACGACCTAATTGCTGAACCGGCGGCTGTGGAACAATTGACTCTTTCTTTTTTTGTTTTTCGACTACAAACGGACTTGAACCAAATCCATTATTTTCATTTGAAATTGTGCCATTGAAGCCTCCAGCACCCTGGAAACCACCAAATCCATTGTTGCCACCCTGGATATCAGCACCTGAAATATTGTTAAATCCTCCAAGGTTTCCCTGCTCCTTATAACCATTTATATTTTGCTTATAATCCTGTCTCTGCTCTTCAAACTGTACTTCCTGCCGACTATTTCCTACTGCCATAGTAATAATTGCCATTGCCAAAACAAGGAGAAAAATTACTGCTGTAATCAGAAATCCATTTCCACGAAGTGCATTCCATAATGCAGAGGCAAGATCTGATGAAAAATCTTCATATTTTGAGCCTAAATCCAAAAAATAATCCCTCTTTATAAATTTGTGTATAATCGAGCTAATAGAATCGCCTTCCACAGATACCATTTTCGGTGCCATAAAATAAATTGCCGCCGAAATACATGTTCCGATCAGAGAGGCAATCATATTTACGAGTGCCATAATATTCTTATTCCATTTTAAGGCATATGCTAATATTGTCAAAATGATAAGTAGCAATGGCGTAAAATAAACAATTCCCATCGCGATACGTGCCTTATTATAAGAATTATATATGGATAAAACAGACTTTTGATAATCCGACAAATCGTCTTCTTTTTCATCCTGATATTGATTGATTTTATCCATTCCGCCATTCAAGATAAAACTTTTACTCAAAAACTCCATTCCATTTGCAGGAAATAATAATGCTCCATCGTCCTTTTCGTCAGCAGCTTCTAAATTATCCAGATAAGAATCACACTGTACTTCCCGATCTTCTCTCTTACTGTCATCCTCAATTTCCTTCAAATAAATTTTACAAGATTTTCCTATGTTTTCGTCTTCTTCATAACGATTTGCAAACTTTTCAAAGCTGCTTACCATCTTTTGCCCTGTCGGATTTAACACAGGGAAAAACATACTAATCGTAACCCCTGCCAGCAATACGACAAGTGCGATCATTTGCCATAAGTTCATTGTCTTTTTTTGTTCCATAACTTTATCCTCCATTTTTTTAATTTATTATCATACCAATTCAAACACCTGACGGTCCGTTCCAAAGTAAAATCTTGTCAATGGAGCGCAGGGATACGGAGTATTTTCCGGGATCCGTCTGCCGTCATTGAGAAATGTTCCGTTGGTAGAACAATCTGTAATATAATACATTTTTTGTTCCGGTATGTATTCCACCATGCAATGCTGTCTGCTTATCTTCGGATCATGAAATAGAATGTTACTTGCTTGTAAACTCGTGCCGAGAACCAACTTTTCACAAGGAAACATCGGGAAAAAATTTCCTCGATAATCACCCTCAATTGCCAGAAGTCCGATTCTTTTTCCCTGCGGTAACGGCATCTCATTTTTCTGATCCAATGCCTGTTCGATCTGCCGGACAAGAACATTATCTTTTACGTCCTTTTCGCGGGTCGTCTGCAGCATTTCGCTTTCTGTTTTTACAAAATTTGTAATTTTCTTGATCCTGCTAAATGCCACAATGCCGAGAATCGATGTTGCCAGCATAAACAAGTCATACAATATCCAAAGAAAAAGATATTTGGATAAGAGATATTGTCCCACGATTCCGATACATAACTTGGTAAAGGTAAGTAATACCGCCGTTATCTGATGGAAGGTGTAGACCACTTTATCTCTTTTTTCCAAATCCCACAAAATGCAGCCGGCGTGAATATGAAGCATTAGGATTCCCATCAGAATCGAAAGAACCATAATACATCCACCATTTATCACAAATGTCATGCCGCCTTCCAGCATTCCAGATGCTATGATAAGTAAAATCCAAGCTAATGCGGTGGCGGCAAAACACACCGAAAATATAGCTGCTAATATGAAATAGCAAACAGACACAAACTTGTAAAACCCTGTTCCTTTTTGCATTTTTTCCACCTCTTTCTTCATTATTGTAACAAGAAAATCAGGTGTTTTTGAAATATGTAAAAAAGAACCTGTTTTTTGTTATTTTTAGAACCCCCATGCCGAGGAATCCTCCGAATTATAATCCCCATAATCATCCGAATCATAGAGATCACTGTCATCGTCGTAATTATCCGAATCGGAAGAATCCGTCGAACTGCTATTTCCATTTACGGAATTAACAAATGTGTCGATATCGTCTGTTGTAAACGTCGTAGCTTTGTTCTTTCCGCAGCTGCACAGTGCAAAACATGCACCGCACACAAGAACTGCCACTATGATTTGTTTTTTCATTTCTTTCCCTCCTTGTATAGGTATCGCCCGTCTTATTTTGCACTGGACCACCAGGTCTTGTTTCCAATCGCATCATAATAACGCTGAGTCGTGATGACATTGCCATCGCGAATTTCAAATACTTCCCAGATCACTCCCGGGCGATTGGTCGGTACAAAGAATGTATGCAGCAATCCCTTTTTCCCATACACACGCACGGTCGCATTGGAATTTGACATCTCGTAACTCTCTTCCTGATTTTGGCAACAATTGGTAAAATCTGCCACGTAGAATTTATACTGACCGCGTTTTAACTTGTAGATAGAAGTCGTTTCCGGTCCGTATCCATCGGTATCATCAACGTCAAGAGCCGCCGAATAATCACTGTTTGACATCTTATAATAGCAAATATGATAATCTTCTTCGGAGGATGCCGGCACAAAGAGATGTGAATCCAGATCCCGCGGGGTATCTCCCCAGGTAAGTACGACTCGGAGCTCATCTTTTCCCAATTTCGGTGTCGCATAAATATCAATATTATTCTCACTCACAGGCGACACAAAAATCGAAGAATACGTAATCATGTATTGGTTGCGGGTCATCTCAATCGTATACATTCCCGGCTGCAGATTTACCGTACACGAATAATCGATATGCTCCATCTCGTATACTGTTTCCCCATCAGTATTATTAGCTCCTTTGCGGATCTTAACATCTACATTTTCCAATTGTTCCATACCATAGCCATCCGAATCACGATTCAATGCATCGTAAAAAGATAAATAACAATCGTATTCATTTTCATTCTGCTGTGCCATCGAAATCGTCTCCTGATAGATTCCGATCTGGTCTGTGTCCGAATCGATATGGTACAATGTTTCCGGCATATAGGACTCTTTTTCAAATGAAATTTCATAACTCATTTTGCGCGCCGGAACATAAATTTCATAATATCCTTCCTCGTTCGTGTTTCCCTGAAACACTTCCGAGCCGGAATCTGTCGACTGCAATTTTACCGATGCTTGATCCATCGCATCGCCATTCTGGTCATTTACATAACCGCGGATGGAACTGACACCTTCGGAACTTGTCACTTTATTCAATGTGTTGTAAGCGGCATTGAGTACCTGTATCTCTTTTTCATCAAATCGATTCTGGCGTTCTTTGCTGCATTTGGCATATTCTTTGATGCCCGCATGTCCACTAAGTGCCTTCTTCTCGATATTTCCGTAGCAATAATTGTGCTCGCCGCTGTCATCTACCACACGCCAGTTTACCAGGGTATCTTTATGGAAAAGATACCGCTCGCCCTTTTTGCTGATCTGTGCATAGTCCGGAACATAATTGACATCCTTGTGCACAAATACAAAATTGACGGCACCTTTATCCGTAAAATAATACTCCGTGATTTCCAGAATCTTATTCATATGTTCGATGCTTACGATCTTATTTATCACATCTGTTTCCGGATTATGGTAAATCTCGTACTCCATCTGATTGCCGGTTTTTGCATTTTTAAACTGCTTCTTTTCAATCCGATAGGAATTGATTTTTCCATCCTTGTCACTTTCCTGTGAAACATCTTCCAATGTGTAAAACAATTTCCTATCCCATTTGTATTTTTTACTCCGCTTGGCCGGCTGCTTATTTTGCGGGGTCAGATCGATATTATAATCATCTGCCGCCGTCGAAGCGACTGAGACAACACCCTGATCCGAAGTCACATCTTCTTTGTGAGCGCCATTTAATCCCTGTACACGGTATACCAGATCATCCTGAGAAGACCGCGTCGCGACAGCACAATTCGTCGTAATCGAAGGATCGTCTTTGTCTGTCGCCGTGAGCACACTATTGACGCTGTAATCATTGATAACAACTCGGCCATTGCTCCCTACGATAACCTGATCGGAATTTGCCGACCACACTACATTGGCCGGATCAATCCCCTGACAGGTCAGATATTTTGACATGTCCGTTTCCTGATTGACTTCGATCTCATAGGATTGCGCCGTAAATTTCAATTCTCCCGGCACATTAACCTCCGGAGCCTCTGTCTCCTGCGCCTTATCGTCGTCCTTCGAAGAGTGCCGCCTGCTGCGGTTGTCCGAAGAAAATACAAATATTACCAATGCGATCATAATAATGACCACTACTCCACTGGAAACACAGGCCGCAATTACCGCGCCTTTGGACCGTTTTGGCGGAGTTTCCATCCCGGACCGGCTTAAATTTCTAGCATTTGAAGCCGTTATTTTATTGTTTGTCATCGGTGCTCCGCAGTTTGCACAGAAAGAATATGCATCGTCCACGGCGGCACCACAATTTTTACAATAACGCATAATTCCTCTTTTCTACAGCAATCTGAACTGCTGATTTACACTTCCCAGGCAGAAGATCGTACCACGCTGAAGTGGCGTATACACCCCTTTTTGCAAACGAACTCCGTTCAGCAGATACACTCCATTTGTCGACAGATCTCTTACTTCATACATTCCATTGCTAAAGTTAAAGCGCACCGTGCAATGTGTTCGGCTGACGTGCGTATCCGGAATCACAAGATTTACTCCCTGCTGGGAACCCATAGAAAATTCTACGTTCTGCAGATTAAATACCTGTCCCGGATAACTTCCCTGGACGCACTGAATCGCCGGCATTCTCTGAGAATTTGGTCCTGATATACCGCCGGACAAAACATAAATTTTATTTTTACGATTGTCAATAACTCCCCCAAAGAACATCACTGTGTATACGGTAATTGCTGCGCTGATAAGCAGGAATGCGATGCTTCCCAGCCAGAAACAGCTGCCGGCCCAGCCACTCAATCCTGATCTGTTATCATATAAATGATATTTTCGATCTCCCACTTCTACATAGGGCAGAAGGTACATAAACATCATAAGCAATAATAGCAATCCACTATATACAATACTTAAAATTGCAATAATTTTTCCGAGATTTATATTTGAGAAAAAATGAATGCTGCTACAAGTTACCACTCCTAATATAGTCAATATCTCTAATATAAATATTGCTATTACCAATCCCGGAACATCAGCTGAAAAATGATCCATTCTTCCAACTACAGTACAGTAATATGGAATTAACATAATCAGCTGCAGCACAATCTCCGCACCAAACAACATAATCGGTTTGAGTTTACGAAATACCATAGTCACTCCAAGTCCGATGGAAAACAGCATCGTAAAGAGCCACAGCAAGCGAAAGCCATCCGTATATCTCGATAAAACTTCCTTATCCCCGGTCAAAATGGTTGCCAAAAATAACAGCAGCACCCCCAGACAAACACTACACCACAGCGAAAACTCCATTATACTTCCCGTCGTCTTATCGTAAACCAACGACGAAAAAATATTGTCAATTCTCGACCGTGTTCTCGCATACATTCCCGGTTGAGCTCCCATTACAGGCTGACCATTCATCCCAGGCTGGCCTCCACCCATCGGTTTTGGATTTACTCCAACTACTCTTTGTCCACAATTCGGGCACACTTGTGCGCCGTCCTGTAATTGTGTTCCACATGATGTACAAAATCTCATTTGCATCTCCTCCTTGCATGATATGTTTTTTCATCTTAATTGATAAACATTGTTTTCATTTGCTATATACAATTTGGTCATCGGTTTCAGATAATACTCCTGACCTGTTACCAGGCGCTCCCCGCTTTCCAAAAATGTTCCGTTTTTCGACTGATCCACGACACGGTACTGATTGATCGTTCCGACATAGGTAAAGCTGCAATGAACCCGGCTTACCTTTGCATCCGTAATGACATGCTGGCATCTTGTCGCGTCTCTTCCTACATAAACCGTTTTGTCCGAAAGCAATGTGATCATCGTTCCGATCTGCGCTCCACCGATACAGACAAGACCGCCCGCCGGCGCAGATGACATCGCCAGACTTCTTGTCACGGACATCGTGCTCACATCATTTTCATAAGTAAAATCACTCATACCGACTCCCCTTTCTTCTTCAATTCTTCTATCGTACTGACATACTTACGGCTGACCGGGATACATTCTCCATTTGACAACTCTATCTCTGTCTTGGAATAATTTTTTATGAACCGCTGATTCAATAAATAGCTTTGATGACAGCGTATAAAATGGCACTCTTTCAGCACTTCTGCCACATCGCTTATTTTTCCGTAAAAGGCGACTTCTTCTTTGCCCCGCTGATGAATCAAAACCTTTCTTCCCTCGCCGGAAAAATAGACCACGCGGTCCAAAAAAACCTGCTCTTTTCTACCATTTATCGTAATGTGCAGACATTCCGCATGTTTCGTTTTCTGCAACATATAGCGATTGATCTCATCCGACAAACGCCTGCGGTCAATCGGTTTGAGCAGATAGGAAAATGCCTGAAATGTATAGCCGTCAAAGACATGTTCCTGCGATACGGTTACAAAGATAATATCCACATCCACCTGACACTCCCGAATGTATTTGGCTGTACTTAATCCATCCGTCTTCGGCATATTGATGTCCAAAAGAAGCAGATCGCAGTAAAAATTATCCGCTTCGATTGCCTCAATTACTTCCTTTCCGGAAGAATAATATGTATATTCCGCATCGTCGTATTTGAAAAGTTCATGCTGTACGATATCGTAAATCTGCTTCTGCATGCCTTTTTCATCATCGCAAATTCCAATGTGAATCATCCCTTTGCCTCCCTTGTTACTTTAATAAAAATCCTTCCCTGCCGCCTGCGATCATAATTCGGCTTCCCGGCTTTAACTGATATGTCATCCCCGGCTGCAGTTCATTGATTTCATAATTCGATGGCGAACCCGGCGGAAGAATTTTTTCAAACCAGCCATTTCGCACATTCCAGTCGACGATATATTCCTGATTTACAACATTGTAATATACCGTAAACTCTCTGTCATTTACCTGCGGATCCTCTACCACGATCTGGCACAGCTGAGGACTCCGGCCGACCGAAATCGCTGTATTTTCAAGGGCAATGTCTGCACCTGCATACATTCCTTTGATGCCTGTAATTCCCGGAACGTGCATCGGGCCATCCCAGACATTTATCGTTCTCTTCTGCTTTGCGCCATTGCAGAATATCATCGCCGCAGCAGCCGTCACAACCGTAAGAATACCGACGATAAATAACAGCCAAAAGCCGACAGAAACCATATTTTTGTAATAATACATTACAACCTTTCCGACAAATTTACCGACGATATCACCATACTTCGTATAATCATCCGGATTGAACAAATTTGATTCTCCGGTAAAGCTTGAAATCAGATCAGAAAAATCTTCCAATGCCCCATTAAATCCCTTACTTACCGATGTTCCGATACTTCCCGGGACACTCCACATCGCCAGCGTGGCAAAATAAATCTCTATGCCGCCGTAAAATGCAATTCCCGGTGTCACGATAAATTTATTCCACTTCAGAATGTAACTGAGTACAAGCAATACGATCATCACGATGCACACCAAAAACATGATCAATGTGATAAGCCGCGCCGGAAAAAGTGCCGAATTAACCGCATCATTCATTTTATCTTCAATTGATGACGCGACGGAATTGACGATAAACTGGGTCAATGAATCCGAATTTCCATCTTCATTCAACAGATCCAGCAGCTTATCCACGGAAAAATCCACTTTCAGATTTAGCAGATTCCAGCCGGAGACGGAAGAAAGATTGACTCCCCATACTTTTTCACTCTGTCGCAGCAGCTCGTCGTAGTCCATGCCATTTAACGAATTATCCAATGCTTCCTCTAACTTATCCGTACTCAGGTTTTCGTCAAAAGAATCCAATAACTGGTCTTTGTACTCGGAAGAACTGTCCTGCAAATCTTCCTTTATGCTCTGCACCACATCCTGCATCGTGTCTTTGGCTACATTTTTATTCAAAGAATAAAATGGAAAACACATGATAACCGGTAATGCCACCAGCGGTATGAGCAGCATGATAAACTGCCACAATCGTAATCCTCGTTTTTTCATCTCTACTACCTCCTACTTTTCCTTTTTTAAAAGTTTCTGCATCTGTTTCTTTACGTCTTCTACCGAAGAAATCCTTTTTTCCGGCTCAATCTCCATACATTGCCGGATCAGTTTGAACCATCCTTTTTTCAACTTTCCATCGAATTCTTTCGGTAACTGCAGCTTTTCTTTTTTCTCCATGCGCGTCAATGCATCTGCTGCTTTCTCGCCTGTGAGAAGATAAAACATCGTCGCTCCTACCGCATAAATGTCTGTCCAAGGACCGATTTTTTTTACCTTATATCCGGCTTTTGCATTGATAAACTGCTCCGGAGCCGCAAAATCTTTCTTTAATACTGCTACATTATACAGTGCATTTTTATCCATCTGATCCACTGCCGAACCAAAATCAATCAGTACAATCTCGCCATCTTTTCTGTGAATGATATTGGCCGGCGAGATATCACAGTGTAATACATGATACTGATGAAGATATTGCAGTCCGTCTAACATCGGCAGAATCAATTCACACATCCTCTTTGGCGTATAGGCGATATAACTCCTTGCACGATATTCGCGGCCGACACTTTCTCCCTCTTCGTACCGCATTACCATGTACGCAGTGTCGTTTTCTTCAAAAACATCGTACACCGTCGGCAGATTTTTCTGTGCATTCATGCGAACCGTCAGCAAAATCTCTTGCCAGAACATTCGATATCCCCCTCGGAAAGCCTCCAATGCCTGAGTGGAAGCAACCGAAACAAATTTGCCTTCCCGCACCGCATAACTTTCCGGAAAATACTCTTTTATCGCTACATTCCGCAGTAAAATACGGTCGATGCACAGATAGGTCACTCCAAAACCACCGATTCCCAGCGGGGCGACGATTTCATAACGGCGGTTCAATATCGAACCTGCCGGCAAAATCCGTTTTTCGAGTTCCGGCCGCAGAGAACTTGCGATCTTTTCGATGGCCTCCGGCTTCTGTTTGAGTGGTGTAAGCCATTTCTCTATGCCGCTTCCCATATCTTTTGAATCTCCACGGGAAAAAATGACAACATCTCTTCCTGCTGCCCGGTACATCCCATGAACGATGGGACATCCCGGCTCAGATTCATGACATATCATGTTCCATGCAATCTCCCGGAGTTCGCTCCGCGAAGCCGAAACGGCGTACAGAATAAAACATTCTATATTTAATTTTTCATCCGTCGCCTTCCAGATCACTTGTTCCGGTTTTGCCAGAACCATCTGCGAAAGGGTATAACGACGGCCGATCTTTCCCCCTTTAATCCAGGGATTATCCGTTAATTCCGCTGTTACCATCTGTATGCTCTCCGTGTTCTGCTATGTATTTTTGTGCTACGTCGATCGCATTTCCCACCGGTTTTTGCTTGTGACCAAATGCTCCCGGCACACCTGCATTTGGCTGCCCTTCCGGCGTTTTTTGTGTTGCCTGCATTTTCTGTGCTTCCGGTTTTTTCTGCTCTCCCGGCAACGCCTCGCCATACAATGCCTGATAAAATTCTGCCATAGTCTGGAAACGATCTTTTTTGTCAATGTTCAATGCTTTCTTTATCGCCAGATCCTGCTCTTCGGTGACAGGCACCCCGATCACCTGAAGCAATTGTACCTGATCGTTTGTCTGCCGCTCGATCGACCGCTGAATCTTAATCCCACTGAGCAGATAATAAATGGTCGCCGCCAAACTGTAAATGTCTGTCCACGGTCCCAGTTCGCCATTGCGGTCGTACTGCTCGACCGGCGCATATCCATGTTTCAGCAAAACAGATTTATCTTCACTCGTGTGATAATCGCGCGCCGCTCCAAAATCAATGACTTTTGCCTTGTACCGGTTATCAATCATAATATTGTCCGGGCTGATATCTCTATGAATGATTCCGCTTTTGTGAACCGTATTCATCGCACTAAACACATCCCGCAACACCGAAAACAGCAGCTCCGGTTTCAATTTTCCGCCTGAATTTCGCGCATACTGCTTCAATGTAATTCCCTGCAGATATTCCATCACAATGTAGGCCGTCCGATTTCCGTAAAAGAAATCTCTTACCGACACAATTCCCGGCATCGTGTAAAACTTAGCCAGATTTTCCGCTTCCTTTATGTATGTTTTCAAACCGCCCATGTAAGCTGTCATTGACTTGTCTTTGTGTTCTGTATATACATCCACACTATACTGTGTATATCCATAGGAATGCGAGCCCGTATGATTTTCCGGCCGGAATGCGACTCCTTTCGGAAAATATTCTTTGATACAAACTTTGGTACAGAGGAATAAATTCCATCCGATATAGGTGATTCCAAAACCACCTACACCGATCACTTTTCCGACCAAATATTTTCCATTTAATATCTCCATCGGCGGAAGACTGTTTGCCGGCTTTTGATATTTTGGCAGCCAAAATCCACAATGCGGACACGGCTTCGACGGGTCTGCCAATTCCGACATGCAGCCCATACAAAGTTTATTAGGATCTATAAACTTTTTCGCCATGTTATTCACCACTTTCGTTTGTTAGTTTTATTCTTTGTACTTTTCCGGAATGCTTACTTTGTATACACTCCATTTGCCATCTTTACTAGCATAAATATAATTGTCAATCCAGAAAATTTCATTACAATTATCTAATAATAACGTTCCATCCACTAATTCATGGAGACTGTATAATGCAGTTTCTTCTTCCTGTGTTTTTAGCAGCACACCCTTTGTTGTATAATTACTTGCCGAAAATGGAACATATTCTTTTTGATTATAAACAAAGTAACTATTCGTTCCATTTTCTTCTTGGTATAGTGCCAAGTCCGGAATTGTTTTTGTTGTTGTCAACACCCCTCTTTCATCTACCACATCATATGTGTCACCTTTTGCATCACAGTAAAAGACTCCGTTAGAAAGCTTGCTGTCACTTGTTTTAGACGTATAAATTTCATTGCCGTCTTGGGTAATATAAACATTCTTTTCTCCCTTTTTCATATGAAAAATATTATTTCCTTGAAGTCCTTCAAAAGAAGAATATTTACCACTTGGAATAATCTCTTGTCCATTACGGTCACATACACTGGCATCATCCTTTTTACAAACTTGGATATAATCACCATAACCGTAGGAACATTGCATTCCTTTCGTCTTTTTCAATAACTCATTTGCGTTCTCATCACATACAATATAGGTATCATTACCTTGGTAATCCATCCCTTTATTTATACAATACATACCATCACCAATAGATAATATTATGGTACTATGTGTATAACTCTTAATTTCCTGACCATCTGCATTATAAACAATTACTTGATCATTCATGGTATTATCATATATTAAGGAATTACCACAAGCCTCATATTTATCTGCCTCGTAATTTGATGTAATATTACTGGTTAACGGCACCATTCTTTTTTCCTTTAAATCATAAAACTGTACATACCCCTCATACATAACATCATCATCGCCTGGAGCAATCGAACTAAGCATATCGTTTGAAGTAAAGAAGATTGCTTTTTTCTCATTTTTTGTCTTCTTCGTAGCATAAATTACCTTTAAATATCGTGAAGATCCATGTACTCGTTCGATAATAGATGCATTGCACGGAATAAGTTCTTCGCCATCTTCTGAATACAATCCCACATTATTCACTTCTCCACTTGGCATGCGAACTTCAAATGCAGCTTTTCCCGTAATTGAGTCATCTGCACTTATCACATCTCTAAATTTTCCTCCTGTCACATCAATATCTGTCTTTTCTCCCATATAGTTACACAAGAAAGCTTGATTTCCTTCCACACAAACCGGTGCACTCGCATTAAATTCAACTTTTCCTTGCGGATTATCAATCTCTCCCAGTCTGGTAAGTGTAACCGCATTTGGATTTGCTGTCTCCTCTACTACTTCTTCTGTCTCTTCCGCACTAATTGCGCTAACGCTGCTTCCCGTCGCATCATCGCTATGACGGCGTGAAGTGCGGCTTCGCTCCCCACAACTCGTCAATCCAATTACCATGGTTACTACTAATGTCATTGCTAAAATTTTTCTTTTCATAATTTTGTACTCCTCCTAACTGCTTTGCTAATCTAGCGCACTAATATTATAATCATTCGACATCTCTCGTCTCCTGCTCGAACCATCGATCGATGAGAATCTGCTGTCCGAACTCTTCTTTGAGTTACCGTTTGTAGCACGCGGCGTCGCTGCTGCCGCTGGTTTCACGGTCGGCTTTGGCGTTGGCTTTGGACCGATGCTGGTGTAAAGTACTACCTCATCACCTTTATTTTCAATCGTGTTCACCTTTTCGCCGGCCGAAATCGATTGATCGCAGACTTTTCCTTTTTTCACTTTGTTATAGTCCGAATCTTTTTCCACGCTGACTTCTAACGTAAGTCCGGCATCCTGCAGTTTCTTCTTTGCCTCTTTTACCGACAAATTTTTGAGGTTCGGCATCTTTACATCGTAATCACTTTTTTTGCCAAGTGAATAAGCTGCCGTGATTGCAGGCATCGATGCATCGCCAATCGTATAATCTTCGCCTGCTGCCATCGACTGCAAGACCATCTGATCCTTCGGAACTTCTTCTGAAAAAGTATCTTCCAGCGTAACCGGAACTCCTTTACTTTCGAAAAAATTTTTCACATCATCTCGTGACATTGTCGATAAATCCGGCATCGTGAATGTGCTGTCGCCCCCACTTACCGTTAAGTTCACAACATCCTCTGCTTGAACAGCGGTGCCGGAGCGTATACTCTGCGATGTAACTTTTCCTTTTTCTGTATCCGGATTATACTCATAGGTAAGTTTTTCGTTGAATGGAATGCCTGCTTCCTGAAGGCTTGCAATCGCCTCTTCGCTCGACTTTCCTACACAGTCCGGCATAATCAGGCTGGTGGATGTCTGCCCCACCTCGACACTGTCTTTACTTGTCAATACTCTGCTGGCAGCAAATACGCCACCTGCAATGATCAAAAGTACGCCAAATAGAATCAATCCTTTGACCGGAGCCGACAGTTTTGTCAACTTGCTTTCTTTCTTTTCAATCATGAGCTGATACGGAAGAATCCAGTCCGGTTCGTATTTGGGCTCAAATCCAATGCCGTCAAGTGCTTCCATGAAATCGCTTGCATTTTGCAGACGATGTTCCGGATAAATGTTTAAGCAAACCATAATCGCCATCTCTGCCTGCTCCGGAATCGACACACCGAGGGTAGATGGCGGCACGAGGGTATCTTCATTGACACGTTCATTTGCCGGAGCCGGTTTCTTGCCTGTCAGCATACGATAAAACAAAGCTGCAACTGCATACAGATCGGTATATGGCCCCTGCTTGGCAGTCTTTGAATACTGCTCAATCGGTGCATAGCCGACTTTCAAAACGATATCCGACCGCGTATTGATCAAATCGGAAGTGTGTTTCGCTGCTCCGAAATCGATCAATTTAATTACACCTTCGTTTGTGATAAATACGTTGTCCGGGGCGATATCACGATGCAGGATTCCCTGACGATGTACATCACGGAGTGTATGTAACACGGTCAAAATTACCTGGCGGCACCACTCGTACTCCCGTGTACCACCGCTCTTTTTCAAGATATTTTTTACATCCATTCCTTCGAGATATTCCATGACGATGTAACCGGTTCCATTTGCCTCAAAATAACTGTAAATAGAAACCACACCTTTGACAGTATCCTGCAAAGACGCGAGACTTCGCGCCTCCTGCAAGAATGACTGCAATCCCGCCCGGAATCGGTTCTTCATCCCCTCATCCGTTACGGTTACCGTCACGCCGTCCTGATTTCTTTCCGTGATCTGTCTTGGATAAAATTCTTTAATCGCTACTTTTCGCTGCAATACCTGATCCCATCCGATATAAGTGATTCCGAAACCGCCAAAACCAATCGAATAACCAATCAGGAATTTGCCCTTTAATACGGTCCCCGGAGGAAGCATTTCCGATGCGTTCTCCTGCCGTACTTTCAGTGGTTTTCCACACGCCGGGCAAGTATGTACTTTTTCATCTTCTATTTGATGCATGCAATGATAACATAATCGCATAATGTTTTCCTCCTTGGGGCTGGGTGGAGTACTATTTAATAACAGTTGCACCCTGTTTTCCAGCACTTGATCCCGAACCAGAACCACCTCCCGGTGCTAACGTTGCCTCAGATGTTGGCACTGGTGTCGGTGCCGGTGTCACTACCTTTTTCTCCACCTGAATCGTAAATTCCAAGTTCGCATCATTCGAACTAAATACCTTCACTACATTTCCGTTTTGCTTGATTGTAACTCCGGTAACGGTTGCGGTCTTATCTTCACATTGAATCGTGATATTTTTATTACCCATGATTTCACGAATCTTTGCGGAAACATCATTTCCTTTTTTACCAATCATCGAAGATAAGTTTCCATTTTCATGGATTACCTTAAACAAAACATCACTGTAACTGGAAGCATCAAACTTACCACTATTCTGTGTCTGGCGGGTAACCACTCCCGGTACATAATTACCACCAGTTTCAAATGTATAATAACTATCGTCTACAAAGCTTGCTCCGTCTACACTCTGCGCCTTTTTGGTAAGTTTTCGTTTTCCGTTTTTATCCTTTTTGTACATGTTCATCGTAACTTTGGAAATCGGACGACCCACCTGATTTCCAATGTCTTTCGTATAGAAGAAATCACATGCATAATAAAGGATTTTATCTATTTTGGCTATCTCTATAACCTGCTTCTGCTTATTTGTGTCCTTCATATCCGTAAGTACACTACCATCTTTCATCCGGATTTTTGCCAGACTTCCGTAAGGTTTTCCCTGTGCCTGTGCTTCATCCGTGATTTCTTCTCCTTTGTCCGAAATCTTCATCACATCGAGAAGAGCTCTGGCATCTTTATATTCATTAATATCTGAATAATGAATACGTGTATTATCTCCAAGTACGTATTCAACTTTGGTTCCTTTCGACAATTCTTTACGTTCTTCCACACTTTGGGATGCAATCTTTCCTACATAATCCTGTGTAAAGATAAAGTCTTGCTCATCACTCTTTTGAAGAGAAAGATTCAATCCTTTATATGCATCTTCTTTTTCAAATATTTCTTCTGCTTCTTCCGGTGTCTTTCCGATGATATTCTGCATCAAAGCCTGACTTTTACCACCTTGTCCCATCTCGCTCTGCTGTTGTTGCTTTTGGGACTGTGTACGGAAAACAACGACACCGCCTGCCACTACGACACACAAAAGACCGGCCACCAGCACTTTTGCCCACACTGGGAATTTTCCTGTCTCACGGCGTTTTTGTTTTACCTGAATACGCTTTACTTCTGCACTATTCAATTCACGTAAGAACGCTTCTGCGGATGGTGTACGATCTTTTTGATAAATGTTTAACGCATTCATCATCGCATTTTCCACATTTTGAGGAATCGAAATTCCTAATTTGGATGGCTCCTTTAATTCATCTAAAAGTGCACGGTCTACAGACTCAAGCGGAACTGTTCCCGTAACCATGTAATACATTACTGCCCCTAAGGCATAAACATCTGTCCACGGTCCACGTACTCCCTGACTGCGATACTGCTCTTCCGGCGCAAAACCCTGTTTCAAAATAATTGCAAGACTGGATGAGTTTGCCGTCGTAACATAACGGGTGGAACCAAAGTCAAGAAGTTTCACTTCTCCTTCCTTGGTAAGCATAATGGTATCCGGAGAAATGTCACAATGAATAATATCCATCGGATGAACCAGACTTAATCCCTCCAAAATCTGGGAGACAAAGTCTTTTGCTTCCTGCCAGCTAAATTTCCCTTTGCTCTCCATCAGTTCTTTCAAAGTCTGTCCTTCGACATACTCTGAAATCACATAACCGGTATCATTTTCCGCCACACAATCATACACTTTCGCAATACCTTTTGGATTTTCCAAATGCTGGATGCGGTTTGCCTCATTTAAAAAGGTTGTCAGTCCCTGATTAAATAATTCCAACGCGTCTCCCGAATAAATCGTCACTTCTTTTTCTCCTGCGGAACGTGTCGAAAATTCACTCGGAAGATACTCTTTAATCATCACTTTCTGATTTTTCTCCGCATCCATACCGATATAAGTAACCGTATATCCTCCGTATTTTACTACTTTTCCGAGGATATATTTTCCTCCAACGATCGTACCCGGAGTAAGATAATAGGATTCTTGTGTAAATGTCGCTTCGTTAAATCCACAATGTGGACATGTAGTAACAGAATCTTCCATCTGTTCCATACATCCTAAACATAATTTCATCGGTTTTCCTCCTAACCTTTAATTTTAACTACTTTTGAGTATGGAGATTTTTGTTTGCCATATTTAGCATAAATTCTTACAAAACAACTACTTCCCTGCTTTATCAAGAATTTTTTATTTGGAGATACCTTATAGCCTTTTTTCGCTTTCTTTGAATATTCAAATACAACTTTATCGGCACCTTTTACATTAAACACTTTAAATGTAAATGTTCGATATTTACCCTCAATATAAGTTTTCAATGCACCAGGTTTTTTCTTCAAAACCGGTTTTGGATATGCTGTCGTTACTGTAATACTTATGCTCTGTCCATCTTTTGTAACCAATGTAACTTTTGCATTTTTACAGTATTTTTTCATCTTAATTGTTCCTTTTTTTACATTTACCGTTAATGCTTTCTTCGCACTCTTTGGTACCTTAATTTCACTTAAAGATACATTCTTTCCAAGGATATCTTTTATCTTTTTCGTCTTTTTAATAGTGATTGAAACTTTCTCTTTATAACCTGTTACTTTCCATGAACCAGCCTCTTTTTTCGTCTCTTTTGTCACTTTATTATAGATATCACAAGTGTAAATTACAGTTCCTTTTTTCTTTAATTTAACCGTGTATTTATCGCTATTTCCATCGACCTTTTTACCATCACAATACCACTGGTATTCAAGGTTGGCTTTGTCTGCATTTTCTACTGTAATCTGCAATTCTACCTCTTTGCCGACTGGTACAAAATACTCTCCCTCCGGCGATATCGGAGATTGGGAAATCTTAACAGCTGGTGTCGTTGTCGGAACTATCGTTGGTGTCGTTGTTGGCGTTGCTATTGGTGTTGCTGTTGGCGTTGCTGTTGGCGTTGCTGTTGGCGTTGCTGTTGGCGTTGCCGTTGGCGTTGCTGTTGGTGTCGTTGTTGGCGTTGCTGTTGGCGTTGCTGTTGGTGTTGCTGTTGGCGTTGCTGTTGGCGTTGCTGTTGGGGTCTCTACTTTGGGAGTTTCTACAGAAGCGCTTTCGCACACTGCGAGAATGGTATCTGTAGTCTTCTCCTTTATACTATACTTCCAATTGTGAGTATGTCCTTCCGTTCCCTCTGCCCTAACTTCCATTCCGCTAAAATTGGCAAACACCAGTGCAAATACCAGTACCAGCGATAACAATTTTCTTCTTTTTATCTTCATAATTTTTCATCCTTTCTTTCCATTTATTGTCATTATCTATGATCTTTCTTTAAACTTCGGAGTACCACGATACTGATAATTCCACAAAGAACTGCAACCAATATCAGCACCTCCCATGTATGGGCGAGGTGGGTCGTCGTACGCACGTAATAGTCTTCCACTTCGTGGACTCCACCCGGCGACAGACGACTTGTCAGTTTATTGAGATTGGTAATATTTCCGAGACATTCCATCGCCCAGCGGCTGACGGTAATCTTGGAAACGTGTTCCGCCATTCCATCCAGTGTAAAAAGTACACCGGAAAATAAGAGCTGGATAATCAGTACAAATGGTGCCACAGCCATCGCGCGGTCACCGTTTTTCATAAGCGACGAAACGATCAGCCCCATGGACGCCGAAGCAAATATCGTCAGGATCATGGTAATCCATATTTCCATACCCGGTTTTGCAAAATACAATCCGGCTTCTGCCGAATGTTTCATCAGCCGCAGGAAAATGGCTACCAGCAAAGTCGCCTGCAAAAAGCAGATCACACCCTGCACTACGTATTTCGATACGATATATCCCCACAATCTGAGATTTCCCATGTATTCCCTTTTAAGGATCGGGCGTTCCTTACACACTTCCTGAATCGTATTAAACAATCCGATCCAGATGCCCGAACACGATAGGGCAAACATGATTGACCGCGTATCTTCATACGTGATAAATGTATCATCCACCGCAACCACTGCCAGAAGAAAAGCGATGGCGATCGGTTGGATAAATAACAGCAAAAGCCGCTGCTTGTCATTCCAAATCAGTTCAAAATACCTCGCGATCAGCACAAGACATTGTTTGAACGAAGAAACCTGTTTTCCTTTCTTTTCCAGTCCTTCATTTGGATTCGGTGTCCGAGAAGGTGGATTATTCTGCTTTTCCATATAGTAATTCTGCAGGAAATATCCGTTCCAGTTGTCGACATTGCCGGCGAGTTCATTGTAAACTTCTACCAGTGACTTTTTGCCAAAGTAATTCGTGATCTCGGATGGCGGTCCGCAGTAACAGATTTTTCCACCCGGTCCCATGAAAATCACTTTGTCACACAGATCAATGCTCTGAATCGTGTGCGTTACCATGATAATCGTCTTCCCTTCACTCTTAGAAAGTTTTGCCAGTGTGTGCATCAAACTCTGCTCTGTGTCCGGATCCAGTCCGGATGTCGGTTCATCCAGGAAAAACAATCCCGGATCGGCGAGCATTTCTACCGCGATGCTGGCCCTCTTTTTCTGGCCACCCGATAATTTACGGATATATGTTTTTGCGTGCTGAACCAGATCTACCATTTCCAGCACTTTATGGATACGTGCCCGGATCTCTGCTTTGGAAGTGTCCGAAGGCATCTTCATTTTCGCAGTGTAATACAACATCCTCTGCAGGGTAAGATTTTCATAAATGATATCCTGCTGTGGTACAAATCCGATCATGTTCTTCAACGTATTAAAGTTGCGGCGCAGATCGATGCCATTGCAGTACACCCTTCCGGAAATGTCGGAATCAAATCCGCTCATTGCGTTCATGACTGTCGTCTTTCCGGCACCGGAACCTCCGATGATAGCGACAAATTCATTGTTGCCGATCTCACAGGAGACATTGTTTAAGATTCGTTTGCGGCTGCTGCCGTGTCCGACAGTCTTGCATATATTTTCCAGTGTCAGAGAAACTCCACTGATCGTCGTCTGATACATCAGTTTTCCATTGTTCAAAAGGAACAGGGAACCGGCGATCTGTATCATATCTTTTTCGTGAATTTCCTGCTGCCCGTGAATCCGCACGCCATTGACATAGACGCCGTTCATACTGTTGTAATCGACCAGCATATAATGGTTTTCCCGGCGGTAGATCCCAGCGTGATGTCTGGAAAAGTTCGGCGGCTTCATTACGATCGTATTGTCTGAAGCACGTCCGATCGTCGATAATCCCTCATCAAGCGGCATACACTGCCACGACCCCTGTGTCTCAGAGTTGGTAAATATTACCACTGCCGAATGATTGGAATTTTTCTTTTGGGAATCGATTCGGAAAATCCAGTCGCTCCGCGTCTTTTTGTAATACTTGTTCGGTTTCATCCTTACATATTGGGTTCCATCGAAAAAATAAGTTCCGTTGGAACTTTCGAGATCTGCTACATAGATGTCGCCATTTTGTATTTTAATCTTGCCGTGAGAACCGGATACCGTGCCGATTGGAATAACGATATCATTTTGTGCCTCATTGCGCCCAAAATAAATCCGGTCTTTTCCAAAATGGTTCAGATCGTACTCCCGGAATTGGTTTCCCGCGAGCACGATCACTTTACTTGCACGACGCAGATCCGTCGGCATTTCCTGATATATCGTAGGTTGTATCTGATCCATTTTTATCACCCTTAACTCTTACTGTGTTTCCTGCTGCCTGCTGTAATTTTGACAGTATGCTTTGACAGCTTCCTGCGTCTTCACTCCCTGGAAGGAATTTTCCAGTTGAATACCGAAACTGCGTAACGCCTTCTGTCCTCTTCCCACGATGAAGCATGGTTCTTTATTCAATACCATGTCTTTAAATGCTGTCAGATGGGAATTGTAATCAAAAAATGCTTCAAATGCTTTTTCGTTGATCGGGAATGGTGCATTGTCGTCCCCATAATAATTTTCCTGTGCGATTTCTCCAAGGATGGTCCACAAAAGACGCATACAGGCATTTTTTTCATTGGTTGTACTGTCGTCGGAGATCGCATATGCATTTTTATACTGAATCAGCATACGATCCTGTTCCGTAGCCACCTGCATCGTATAATCTTTTATCTGATATTTGCTGATGGTATTTTTGTCTACGTCCATCACCGTCTTTAAGGTCTGACAGAAGCTGCGGCCTGCCAGTGCCGTATTTCCATACAGTCCGTAATCCGTTCCGACACTGTTTTTCATAATCTTTTTCCCGGATGCGGTCTCGTTCTTTGCCACAAGCTGGTAAAGATTGGAAACCATGGTATCGTCCGGCCGAATCAAACCTTGTTTCACATCGAAGCAGTCTTCATTCTGTAAGACAGCCGCCGGCGCTAGGATTGCCGGTGGAACCATAAGATACATGTTTTCGTCTTCTTTTTTGATATCTTCCATGGAAACACTCTTTGCATCGGCATTCAGATAAGGACTGCTCGACAGTTTATAATCGGCGTTGTCCAGTTCATATCCATACACAAACAAAGAATCGATTCCGGTCGGCATCTCATTCATGTCCTTGTAATATTCTTTGTAATCTGAGAGATACAGATATTCGTCCATCTTATCTTCGACAGCTTTGTATACATTGTCTTCATACGACATAAGATCGTATTTACTCAGATCTTCGACATTGTCGGTGATAAACATATCCGGCATCGTTCCGGCTTCTTTTGCCTGATCGAGTTTGGTCTGCATCATCGTTTCCGTATCGGTTCCTTCCGGTGCGCCTTCAGACACATCCACCACTTCAACTTCTATCTTCTTATTTTCTTTCAACCAGTTTGCGGTGCTGCTGTCGCTTGCTTTCACATCTTCCTGGTGGTAATTGTTATTTACAATATCTGTCAATATCTTTTTCTGACTGGCATTCTCCACCCAAACTTCGATCTTGCCCTCACTGAGCTGGGATTCAAATACCGGATTTTCGCTCTTAAATACCGTATTCATCAGACCAAAACCGACTCCGAGTGCCAGCACTGCCGTAGCGACGGCTCCGATGATCCAATTGCGGCGGTGTTTCTTTTTCTTTAATTTCACGTTTGGATATTCTGCAATTCGCTTGCTGTGAAGAGCATCTTCAAACTGCTGGATATTTTGGAAACGAAGTTCCGGCTGAACCGCCATCGCCTCCATGATCGCACGATCGACATTTGGCTCGATTTTTACGCCAAGCTCAAGCGGTGATTTGAGTGTATCTTTATGTTCACGTTCGGTGGATTCCATCGGCTTAATCCCGGTCAGCATCTGATACAGGATCGCACCTACCGAATAGATGTCTGTATAAAATCCCTGATTGCTCTTGTCGCGGTACTGCTCCGGTGCCGAATAACCAACCTTGATGACTTTTTCACAATTTTTCCCTTCGGCGCTGTCATTCAACTGTGCCGCACCAAAGTCAAAGACTTTGATCGCATCTTCGCTGGAAATAAAAATGTTATCCGGGCTGATATCTCGATGAATGATTCCCTTACTATGTATTTTCTTAACCGCATTGATGATAAGGTCAATAATATGCAATGCTACCTGCGGTTCCATTTTTCCCTGTTTTTCGAGATAATCTTTTAAAAGGACGCCATCGATATATTCCATAATGATGTACGCCGTATTATTTTCTTCAAAAAAGGCATATACGTTTACGATATCTTTTGCCTTTCCAAATTGTGCGATACTCTGTGCTTCCATGAGGAAACGTTTGAGTTCTACGCGGTATTGCTGTTGTTTGTCTCCGGAAAGCAGTCCTACCACGCTTTCGCCCGGTGCACGATTGACCAATCCTGCCGGGAAAAATTCTTTCACAGCCACGGCGATACCAAGTGTCGTATCGTAGCAGCGGTAGGTAATACCAAAACCACCCATGTCGATCGCTGTTCCGACGATAAAATGATTTGCGAGGATAGTTCCCGGGGTAAGATATTGAGGGTGTTCCGGTGGCGTTCCCTCGACGTATCCGCAGTACGGACATACTTCGTACTGTCCTTTTACGCTAAAACAATTCATACATAATTCACTTGCCATAATTACTCCTCTTATTCTAACGAAAATCTGTTTGTCGAATCCCCGATGTCAAGTGTAACTCCTGTCTCCAGCCACACTTCCATGTTTTGCGGCAACGGTTCTTCTTGTCCATTCATATAGCTTCCTGTACTTGATGTATCATAGATTTTGTACTGACCCTTCGCTTCGTCCCAGGTGATCTGGCAGTGCTGGCGGCTCACGTGCATCTGGTCCGCAAAGATCAGCTCATTTTCGGAACTTCTTCCGAGCCGTATCATCTCACCGTTTTTCAATGTGATCTGTGCTCCCTGATACAAACCGCTTACACCAACCAGTGTACCATGTGGCACATTGGCAGGCTGCTCCTGTACCGCTTCTTCCTGTATTACATTGTATTTTGCCTGGAGCTGCTGCTCTTTTATCTCCTGCAGTTTCGGAATTTCCGGAGTCTCTGTCGCACGGCGTACCCGCGGACGGAATATAAAAGTTCCGATTCCAAGTATCGCGGCGAGAGCGGCGGCCGCCAATAATACCGTATTTCCAAGCTGCATTGCTGCGCTCTGGTTGTCGGTCAGCGTCCACATCTTACTGCGGTTGAAAAATAATACCATCTGAAGTGTCAGATTCACTAAGGAACCAATTCCCGTGATGATCTGTTTGGGGCCTCCTACGATGCCCCAAATGCCGAAAAGAAGCACTACACAGGCAGAAACGATCATACACAATACGATCAGCATCTTCTGCGTCGCACTAAAGGCATTTGCTGCCGTCATCGTCAGCGCATCTCCTTTTCCCGTGAACATCGCGCTGATATAATTCCATGGCGAAGCAGTCAATGTCGGATAGTTTTCCTGGGTTATACTAACCCAGGGTAAAAACCATCCCGCGAGATTCGCCAAAAGCACGATACCACAACTGATTCTTATGCTTTTTGCCAAACGATCCATAATAACCTCACTTTATTAATTGTCTTTTTTGTGGATAAGAATGTCATTCCAGTTAAACTGCTGTCCGCACAATGGCATAAATACGAGGTTTACTTCTCCTACGGTAATCATGTCATAGGCTTTGAGTTCTACCGGATTCAATACTACTTCATTATTGCAGTAAACAAGGCTGCTTGCTTCTCCCGGCTGAACCAGATACAGATGCTGTTTTGGCTCATAGATGATAACTGCCTGTTTTTCTCTGGAAACACTGCGGTCACCGGTCAATGCGATGTCCATGTTTGCATCGCGTCCGATAAAGTTCTTTCCTACTTTCAAGTGGAAGTCCTGTCCGATGTGGTTTCCGCCGATTGCTACAAGCCATCCGACACAAGGACCGCTGAACTGCTGCTGGCTCTGTGGTCTTGCCGGCTGTGCCTGCATTGGCTGTGCCGCCTGTCCTCCGGCAAACGTAGACTCATCATAGTCAAAATATGCCAATGTATGGTCGTCATCGTCATCCGCACCAGCTGGCTGAGTTTCATACAAAGGAACTGTCTTTCCGATGTTTGAATTATCTGTAAACGGAACCGTAACCGAATCGGCTGAAACACCACCAAGTGGAAGTGTATCGTCTGCCTGATAATCTACTGTCGATGCCTGTACCGGTACTGCCTGCGGCGCCGGCTGTGGTGCTGCCTGAGGAGTTGCCTCTGTTACCATCTCGGCTCCTTCCGTAAACATTTCGGTCGGCGTATCGACCATTCCTGCTGCTCCTGCACAATGTGGGCAGCTTGGATATTTCTCGCCATCGTAAAAATGACCCTGTGCACATCTTGTTAAATTCATAATAATCTCCTTTCTTGTATCTGTTGATACAGCAAAGCATCTGGTGCTTTATCTTTCTTTATTTATGGTACTTTCTCTATATTGCAAAATGGCAACGGACGTATTGTCCTGTGAATGTGTATTGCCATGAATTGCCGCTTCTACTAATTGAACCGCCTTTTGCTCGATTGGATTTTTGTCATCGAGAATAATGCTTTTGATCTGGTGATCCGGCAGTGTCTTTGTGATTCCGTCGCTGCACAGCATAACGATATCTCCATACTGCATCGGAATCGGTTCTGTGCTTATGTCCATCAAACTTACGTTGCCGATTCCAAGGAAACTGATCAACGCTTCTTTCTGCCGTTTTCCCATCGCCTCTTCCTGCGTCATTTTTCCCTGTGCGACCATCTCCTGAAGACGCAGCCAGTAGTTGTGATCCCTTGTGATCTGACGCATCTCGGTCTGATTGTTGTTTTCGCGAATGATGTAAATCCGGCTGTCACCGACCGATGCCCAGTACAATTTATTTTCTTCGGCGATCGCCGCTACCATCGTCGTTCCGGAACCCCTTCCATTTTCTTTCGGAAACGAAGCAATCGTCTTATCGATCGTCACGATCGCACTTCGAAAAAATCCGGGGATGTTCATCTGTGGCTGGTTCTGCACATTTTGAAATCCATTTATCATCATCTGTATGGCGGTTCGGCTTGCTTTTCCTCCATCTGCCATACCTCCCATACCGTCACACACCACTGCCATCACACGTGTTTTCCGATTGGCAGCAAACTTTTTCGACGGGGTTACGTATACCGCATCCTGCTGGTACTCACGCCGTCCCTGATCCGTATAGGAAAAAGTTGCCAGTTCGGGAACCGTTCTCACAACCCTCGGCCGCTCTGTCATCTGAGGCATCTCGGCCGCCATTTCCCTGTTCTTTTTCTTTCTTCCAAACATTTTTTATTGCACCTCCACAAAAAAGATAAATCGTTCTAATTTTGTCTGCATATAAAACCAGTCTCCCGGCTTCAGATAAGCAGTCTGCCCTTTTTCCAATATTCGGTCTCTCACATAGGTATGATTTCCGGAATAGTTCGTTACACTAAACTGGCGGTTTGCCGGATTATATGTAACCATACAATGCCGAGAACTGATCTGGCTGTCATTCAGGTAAATGTCACACGGAACACCGCTGTCTTTTCTTCCTATCGTCAGCTGCATCCCGGAAAACGGCCATTTTCCTACGACAGCGTTTTGCTGGTTCTGCAGACACAAAAATGCCTGTCCATTTTGCGTAACGGTTTCTGTATTGGTATTATTGATCCCTGTTTCTTCCAGAAACCGGCTTACTGTCTGCTGGCGTTCTCTGTAGTTTTTACGCATGCCACGTTCCACTGCACGACTGAGCGACGCGGATACATTGCTGTTTTTGTATGCCAGCGGAGTGAGCCGAATTCCGTTTTGCCGATCCGGTGCAGAAGGTGGTTTCTCCCCCGTCACCATGTAATAATACGTAGCGCACAAGGCGTAAATATCGGTCCATGGTCCCTGATGGCCGGTTCTCGAATACTGCTCAATCGGTGCGAATCCAGGTTTGACAAATATTGACATGCTCAACGGATTACTCAACGCATATGTTCTCGTCGCACCAAAATCGATCAGTTTGAACTGCCCATTTGGTGTTATCATAATATTGTCCGGGCTGATGTCCCGGTGCAGAAGCATGTTTTGGTGAATCTGCTCCAGCGCTTCTCCGATCTCCCGAAGCATCTGATTCGCCATCCGAATGCTCACGGTATGCTTCTTCTTTTTCATGTAATCATTGATGGTTTGTCCCTGAATATACTCCATCACCATGTACGCCGTCTTATTGTCATAAAAGAAATCCAGTACATTGACGACGTGTGGATTGGCATAAAGCCCCTGCAATATCTTGGCTTCATTGATAAATACATCACGTCCGTGCCGGTATACTTCCTGCTGCCCCTCGGTGGTCGGCATAAGACTGTTTGTCGCACTGTCCCTTACCGCCCATGCTCTCGGAAAGTATTCTTTTAAGGCGCACATTCTTCCGGACGCAGGATCAAAAGCAAGATAGGTGATACCAAAACCGCCGACTCCAAGCACTCTCCCGAGCAAATACCGCTCTTTTAAGCGCGTTCCCGGAGGCAGAGCATATTTATCTTTTTGCTCTTGTATATACCCGCATGCTTTGCATATGTAGCCATTGTAGGTACCTGTCTGAAAACAATTGGGGCAAAATGCATATCCTTTCATTATAACTCTCTCCAATCCACTCTCACATCATTTCTACTCTGCTGCCTGTGAATCATTCATCACATGGAATACAAACGTTTCCCTTCCCGCCGTAATCTTGTCACCTTCCAAAAGCATACGTTTGGAAGTTACTTTTACACCATTGACAAACGTTCCGTTAGTCGATTCCAAATCTTCGATATAACATGCCATCTTGGTTACTTCGATAACAAAATGCTGCTTGGACAGTCTCTCGTCATCAAAGAAAATGTTACACATCTCCGATCTTCCTACAAACAAACTTCCCTCGACATTCCACTCGACATCTTTAATCGTGCCTGCGCGGTCTGTGATCGTCAGCCGGATCAATTTGGTATCGGCTTTTAACATATCTGTCGGATCCACTTCAATGACCTTGCCCGGCTTTTTCTTCACAATGATAACCACGATCAAGCCAATGACTACAACGAGCACAATGACAGCGATCCACCAATAAGATTTGACAAATTCTTTTGTCTTTTCTTTTCCCTCATCCAAACCTTCAAAGGAAAAATCATAGGATTTTGTCAATTTGTTCTGCTCCTGCGTATCGTCGCAGATATTGTTACAGTTCAATGTATAATCTCCGGTATAAAGAGCCTCCTCAAAGGTAAGGACGACTTTATTGTCTACGCTGTTATAATTCACACCGCTTACTTTCCAAATTTTGCCATCGTCTTTTTCTGTTTTTGTTTTTACAATATAATTGGCTGCCTTGTCCGCTCCGATCACATTTCCGGAATCATCACTCAGGGTAAAGCTGATTGAGTTTTCCTGCACTTTTTTGATGTCTTTGATCTCCGGCGGTGTCGTATCTTCGGCAAAGGAACTGTAATTTACATTGACCGCATCCATCGCCTGCGCACTTCCGTCCACGGAAGCCGTCAATGTCAGTTTTGCGATGCCATCTACTTTTTTATTGGATGGTGCTTTCAGACGAACGACAAAGGTTCTCTTTTTCCATATCGTTTTGATATCTTTAAACGCAGAGGCAACGGTTTTCTTTGATTTTGTTCCGCTGCAGTCCGCATAATAACCGCGGCAGTTTTTTTCATCTAAGATTTTGTCGCGTGTGTATTTCATCTTGGTTTTGTTTGGCTTTTGTGCTTTGTTGTACAAAAGCACTCCGTATACCGGAATCATGGATTCCGAAACGGTTTTACGAATCACTTCTTTGTCGTTATTTTTTCCTGTCGAATCGTCTTCCCCGTCTGTCACCAAAAGCACTACGGTTCTTTTTTCTACCGTCGGATTTTCTTCCAGCACTTCCCGCAATGAGCGGTACAAAACAGTTTTGCTTTTTTTACTGTTGTAATATTTGATTCCTTTGATCTTTTTCAGATCGGTCGACAAATTTCCGCCGTCTTTTCCCTGTACTTCTCTTCCGAGCACATTTTTCTTGCTTCCGGCAGAATCGTTTCCCCCTACGGTGTAGAGGCAGAGCTGATCTGCATCTGACATTTCTTTACGAAGACTCATCAACTGTTTTTTTGCTTCGCCAAGCTGTCCCGGCTCTACCGATCCGGAGTTGTCCACAAGAACGATATACCGGATTCCCTCGCCACTCTCTTCAAAGGAAACGGTCTCGCCGGACTGCATCAATGTGATGCCGTCTCCGATTGTTCCGGAAAACGCTGCAGATTTTTTCATTTTTCCTCCGGTCACATAAGCCGTAACATCCGGTGCTTTTCCGTGTGCCTGCTCGACAAGATAAGGTGTCATAAATGTCTTTGCCTGTGCCTGAGTTCCCGGCTGCAGCCATAATGCCGCCAGCAGCAGTAATCCAAGCACTCCTATGTATTTCCTTATTCTTCCAGCCATCTTCTCTCCTCCTTACAATATGGTACAAATACAAATTCGCTCTCTCCGATTCGTATTTTGTCATTTTCTGTCAATTTTTGCACATTTGACAGCAATGTATCGTTCAGATACACCAGATTCGCATCTTCCGGTGAAATGTAAAATCCATGTCCTTTCGGATCGTATACGATTGAGGCATGTTTTTCTCTGGCGATGTGATCGTCTTTGAGTACCACGACATCCATCTTCGGCGATCTTCCGATGAAGTTTTTTCCGGAATGCAGCCGGTAATCTTTTCCTTTTTCCCCGCCTTCAACACAGACCAGCCATCCTGTCACCGGCTGAATTTCCTCGGAAACTCCGAAAAATCCAAGGGCAATCGTCTTATCGCTGTCTTCTATATCAATGTCTGCCATGTCAAAGTCAAAATCATCTGACACTTCGTTGTTCACACTTGCTATGGATTTCTCGATCTGCCGGTCGAGCCCTTCCATCCCTTCTGCCACATCGATGAAAGAGACGGTTTTATCGTCTTCTTCCTTATCATCCAGTTTGATCGCGAGTTTTCCATTTTCCCGCTTACAATGCGGACAAACCAAGTCAACATTTGAATCATACCAATGTCCATTATTGCATTTAATTACCATATTTTTCCTCTTTTCTTTCTCTGTCAGCGAACAAATACTGCGATGGCAGAATAATTATCCATATTGGTGCCTTTTCCATTCTGCAATACGACTTCCCGCATGCTTTCCAGCCATTCTTCCGGTGTCGCGGATTTTTTCAAGAGCTTGCACATCATTTTTTCATCGATCAGCTCCCAAAATCCATCGCTGCAAAGTAAAAATGTACTGTTTTGGGAAATATGCATTCCTTTTGTAATCTGATATTTGGGAGAGGACCATTCGGTTCCCATTACCCGCAAAAGGCGGCTTCTGTCCACATGATGCCGAATGTCTTTTTCCTTGATCTCACCACTTTGATACAACATCTGCGGCACACTGTGATCCTGTGTCCGCACCATGTATTTTCCTTTTTCAAAATAGTAAATGCGGGAGTCTCCGACGTGCGCGAAACTCGCATCTAAATTGCTTATCGTAAGACAAGTCAATGTCGTTTTCATTTTGTCCGTCGCATCTTCTTTTTTCTGCTTTTCAAGCAACGCCTGCTGTGTCCGCGTAATGCTTTCCTCGACAGAAATCCCTTTTTCCAGATTTGCTTTCATCTGCTCGACGACAAACGAAGAAGCGATATCTCCGCTTCCATGCCCGCCTAATCCATCACAGAGCAAAAAATACAACGCATCTTTTGTCGGAAGTATTCCCAGTGAATCCTCATTGACAGCACGCCCTCCTTTATCTGTTATGCTGTGATATGAAATGTTTAACTGCGTATCTGCCATATTTTGTAACCTCCTGTGCACCTTGGTTTTCTTGAATTATAACGTATTTTTCTGTTTCTCTATGAAAATGTAAAAATTATCAACTTTCTTGTCATTTTTGCTCGCCTACTTCAATGACTTAAGTATCATCTTCCGGTATTTATTCATCCTTGATTTGATGATTTTGTAATTACACTTTTTCGACAGGCCATTCAGCGCACCTTTGTCAATTTTCTGAATGGTTTTGCTTCTTATATATAAATATTTGGTTTTCCTGCATCCTTTGAATGCGTTTTTCCGAATATTTACAATCTGAAAACTTTTTCCTTTGAACTTGATTTTCGCCGGAATATCATACTTTTTCTGCCCTTTCTTCGCCACCCCAACGATCGCCACTGTGCGCTTCTTTGATGTGTTTTTGAGCACTTTATATTTCAATCCTTTTACCGTGAACTGAGTTACTGTTTTCTTCGTCGTTTTCTTGGAAGTTGCAGTCTCTTCCTCTTCGTAATCTTCATCCCATTCCGGATTGGCTTCGTCCTGCTCCTCTTCTTCCGTGATAGCGATCGCCGGTGTGGTGGGATACGTCGGCGGTATAACCGGTGCCAGCGTTGTTTGCGTTGGAGATTGAGACGGTACAATGACCGGAGTCGGGGTAGGAGTTATTACCGGAGTTGGAGTTGGGCTTGGCGTAACTTCTACCGGATAAAAATCTACATATTTTTTTGTCGTTGTATATTGGTCAGTGCTGCTATACACAACTCCAGACTCTTCCTCTTTCCAGCCATAAGACGAATCCCCCTCCGGACCTTCCAGCTTACTCAGATCAATATCCACCGTATACTGTGGATACAGATACAAATCCGTATCTCCACTGTAAACATATCCTTGATAATACCACTCACCATCTCCATCTTCTGTTGTATTCCAGCCCTTAAATGTCCTTTTAAACGAATAAGAAGTCCAAGTTTCCGCAATATTGGTATATACATAAGCATCGGAACTCGGCTCATAACTCTGTATTTTTACAAAACCCGGTTCAGTCTCATCACACGCATACTCATCGGATGAATCATCCAAATAGTGTATTCTGATCGTATCTTTATTTATAACATTGTAATACACTGTACTGGAATCCAAATCATTTCCGTCTTTATCTCGAATCACAAAATCTATCTCTCCGGAACCCTCTTTTAAAAAATAAATCAAAACTTTATAAGAGAGCTCCTCTTCTTCATCTCTGTTCCAAACTAACGTAATTGCATCTATGTCATATTTCGCTGCAATATAACAGCCTTCCGGCAAATCCCCCAAAGCATAGCACGATATTTCTTTACTGTTTTCTCGAGTCAGATTAACTGAAATATCCTGGTCTGAAGTAAATACATAACAATAGGCTTCTGCCTGTACCTGTCGAAATGTCAAACTGACAAGCATCATAAAAAACATAACTCCTACTATCTGTCCTATTTTTTTTAATGACATCTTTTTCTCCTTGTTTTTCCAACAAATTCATAAAAATTTAACATTTCCATTTCCCAGCATTTCACATGTCCCAGCACTTCTTGGATATGCTCATTTATGGTATTTCCGCCTAATATTTTACTAGATTTGTCTGTTTTTGTCAACTCTATAGAATGTGTTGCATAACTCTTTAGAATGTGTACAAAACGTACCCTGTTTGCTATTCTATAAAGATAGAAACGAGTTTCTTCACTTATTCAATTGATTTGGAGGTAGATTGCCATTATGGTCAAAGATGAACTAAACATAACGGTGGGAGCTCGTATCCGAACAATCCGCGAAAATATGGGATATACCAGAGAACGCTTTAGTGATCTTTGTGACATATCGGATAGTTTTCTGAGTGATGTGGAACGTGGAAATAAGAGTCTGACGACCAAGACATTGTACAAAATCTGCAGTTCGACCAATGCATCTGCCGATTACATTCTTCTTGGGAAATCCGAGACTTCGGCATCGCAGAAAAGTAAACGAGATCAGGAAAGCCTCGACATGATTGCCTTTTATTTACAATCATTGTCGGATTCACAAAAGGATCATTTGATGGCTATCTCGCGGGAATTTTATCTCGCAATCACCCGAAATGACACGGATTGACGACAGATTTACGCTTACTCAATTCTATTTGAACACAAAACTACAGAAACAAGAGACAGGCCACTCTCCAAGTGTACCTGTCTCTTATTTCTGTATGATAAAATCTTTCTATTTGAGCCCTTTTTCTACACGCTCAATCCGTAAATATTGTAACATCCTGACAATTTTCCGCATAGTATTTGTGAAAAATCGGTCATGAACGGTGTATATTTTGTCATAAATGGCAGATATTTTCGTATCATTTCGACATAATTTGTAACCATTCAGGACACCTACTCCCACAATTTTAAAATTTATTTTACTTTTTGTGGTAATTTTGCTACAATGATTGATAACATTACTAGCGGGGGAAACGATATGATTAAACGTACAATACTTATTTTGGAAGATGACATGTTGCAACGGGAATCTCTGTGCCGGTGGATGAACGAATATGCCGGACGGCGGAGCATTTCTCTGCAGATTCTGACAGCAGCTTCTATCGCGGAAGCCAGGGCAGCACTTGTGGGTCATCCACCGGTTTTTGCTTTTTTTCTTGACATTTCGCTCAAGGAAGACGATAAGGACCATGGTGGGCTGGAATTCAGCCGTTTTTTGCAGGAAACTTCCGCTTACCGCCACACTCCGCTTATTTACGTGACATCGTATGGCGATTATCTGAAACAGGCATTGAACACCTTTCACTGCTTTGCTTTTCTGCTGAAGCCATACACGAAAGAGGAATTGTTTACGCAGTTAGACGACTTGTTTGATTCGCATATCGAGCAGCTCTATGTACGCGATCCCGAAGGAATCTACCATGCCCTTAGTCTGGACAGCCTCCTTTATGTGCATTCGGAAGGACGTTATCTCCATTATTTTACAGGTGAATACGAAGTTCGATCGCGTCAGTTCTCCATGACAGAACTGCTTGGCAAACTGCCTTCCCACTTTGTCCGGTGCCATAAATCATACATCATGAACACGGAAAAAGCACGGAATTATGATTTTATCAACCACTACATCGAACTGGAAGGTGCCGGCATGCACATCCCGCTAAGCCGTACTATCAAAAGCAAAGCCTACTTTCAGAAAAATAAGACAGGAGAATAGCTATGAATAATATTATTGCAACGATTTTTTCATCTCTTTACCAGCAGATTGTCCTTATTGCAAGTTGTCTGTTTATACTACAGCTGCCACTTGAAAAATGGAGGAACCGGCGAACCCTTATTACATTTTTTCTTTCGTGGATTCCCATTTTTCTCATCCAGAATTTCAACAATAACTGGGTACTCCCATCCCTTTTTCTGTTGCTTGGAATCTTTTCCCTCGCATTGCATATCATCACCGGATGCCGGTATTTTCACGCCCTTTTGTCAATATGTATCAGCTATTTTATTATGCTTCTTCTCAATATGCCGTTTCTATTTGTGTGCTATTTTCTTTGGGATCCACAACTCATCCTCGGTTCTGCCTGGCTTTCCTTTGGAATTGCCGTTATCAGTTCTGTTTTCCAATATTTGGTCATCAGGCACTTGCCTGTTCGCCGGCTTTTTAAAAGCCTATGCCGAATTCCCATCTCTATCAGTTATTTTATCCTTCTTTTTCTCGCCGTGCTGGCTCTTTTGTGCAGCCTGAACACGGAGATTACTTATATTCCGCATTTTGTTAAAAACTTTTTAATCGTATTTCTTATCCTGATTTCCGGATTGGTCTTTACCCAGCAGATCCTCATTAACCGCCGCAGCACGATGGAACTGCATTATTATGAGCAATATCTGCCGGTTCTCGACAACCTGATTCAAAAAGTGCGGGAGACGCAGCACGGCCACAATAACACGATTCAAGCAATCCTGCATTTGATCGACGTTGACAGTGACAATGAAAAGATTTCCGAAGCATTGTCAAATTATACCAATGAATTGCAGGAAAGTCTTCTTCCCTCTTCACTGCTTCGCCTTGAAAATAAGCTGCTTGCCGCCCTTTTGTACCACAAACACTGCCAGGCCGCAGAGCAGGGGATGACGATTCATTTTCATATTGCGGATCCCATGTGCTGCTGCCGGGCGAGTGAATTTGAACTGGTCGATGCGGTCGGGATTCTCGTGGACAATGCGCTGGAAGCGAGCAGCCCCGGCGATAACATCTATGTGTCGATCCATGCCTCGCACCACAATGGCACGGAGGGCATAAAAATCGTCGTTGACAATCCGGGAGAGACCGTCAACGACGCATTTCGCGAACAAATATTGAAAAGGGGATATACGACCAAAACCGTCGAGGCGGAAAAACACGGGCTTGGGCTTTCCATCCTGCAAAACATTGTGAAAAAGCACAATGGCGCGCTGATGATCTCAAACGCGCTCCACGACGAACTGCAGTACATCTCCTTTACCTTACTCCTGTAAATAGTTCTTTGTCTCCTGCATGGCCTCACGTAGGATGTCAATATTTTCCAACGTGTCGTCGGTTTCGAGCGAATGATTTACCCCCTCGATCCGGGAACTTCGGATCTGCGCCTGCGCGCACTGATAGATCACGTTATCGACATCCGGAACCCACGGATCCGCGGTGCCGCAAAAAGCGATGCCCGGCGCCGGATTTGCCAAAAATGTCTGTGCGAGCGGTGTATAATAAATCTGCTTTGCTTTCAACCGGTAAACATTGGTAAAATGTGCTGCTACGGCTGTGCCAATGCTTTTGGATATGAATACGATCTCGTCGTACTCCTGCCACAGGATCGGCGCAAGAAATTTCTCCGCACTCTCGCAGGCTTCGTCAAAAGCTTCTCTCATTTTCTCCGCATTTCCGCGTATATTCGTTGTTTTCTTGATCCGGTAATCCACTTCCAAAAAGGTGTCATACCCGCATTCTTTTGCCAGTTTTTTACTGTAATACAACAATGGTTTATTAAAACGGTACCCGATTCCCGGGAAAAATACTGCTATTTTCACATTGATTCTCCTTTTATCTTCGGCAATATTGATTCAGCATTTTGATCAATTTTCCGCATTTGTTTTCCTTATATATTCTATTCCAAAGTTTCGTTTTTCAGATTATACCATATTTGCTACAATGTAACAAGAACGCAACGAGAGCGTTTTTGAATAATCTGTAAGAAAATCTCGTTTTCGTGTAATTTTGTGGTTTTAAAAAACTCGTTTTCGTGATATACTATACTTATAAAAATCTCGTTTTCGTGTAAGGAGGGGTATATCATGAAACGAAAAATCTATGATTCCATGCAGAAATGGAAAGAAGAAAATGGGCGTACTGCCTTATTGATCGATGGTGCAAGGCGTGTCGGTAAAAGTTATATTGCGCAGGAGTTTGCCAAAAAGGAATATAAAAGTTATATTCTTATTGACTTCAACCGTGCGCCTGCTGAAATTACAGATCTTTTTGTTCATTATTTAAACGACTTAAATATGTTTTTTCTCTATTTATCAAACTTTTATGGAGTAAAACTCTATGAACGTGAAAGTTTGATTATTTTTGACGAAGTTCAATTGTTTCCCAAAGCACGCGCTGCCATCAAATATCTTGTCGAAGACGGGCGTTATGATTATGTTGAAACCGGTTCCCTGATGACGATTAAGAAAAATGTTGCAGACATCGTCATTCCTTCCGAAGAACGCCATATGAAAATGTACCCTTTGGATTTCGAAGAATTTTTATGGGCGCTCGACAACGATACACTGATGGATTTTATTCGCCTTTGTTTTGAGGAAAAAAAGCCTATGGGGCAAGTGCTTCACCGCAAAACTATGGACTATTTCCGCCAATATCTTATCGTCGGCGGGATGCCGCAGGCTGTAAAAACTTACCGTGATTCGCACGATTTTGACCAAGTCGACCGTGTTAAGCGGGATATTTTGGAACTTTACCGGGCAGATATCATAAAACACGCAGAAGGTTATCAGATGAAAGTAGCCCAGATTTTTGACGACATTCCTGCCCAGTTACAGAAACATGATACAAAATTCAAATTTTCCTCTTTGAAGAAGGAGGCACGTTTCCGGGAATATGAGGATGCTTTATTCTGGCTTTCTGATGCCATGATTACAAATATCTGCTACAATTCGACAGCACCAAATATCGGATTGAAGCTGAATATGGATCGCATGACATTGAAGTGCTATATGGCAGATACCGGTCTTTTGATCAGCCATGCTTTTGATGAAAACGGATTGGTAAGTGAAGAAATTTATAAGAAACTTTTATTTGACAAATTGGAAGTAAATAAAGGAATGATTATGGAAAATATTGTCGCCCAGATGCTTACGGCAAGCGGCCATAAATTGTATTTTTATTCCAATCCTTCCCGCGACGATGCAAGTCTCCGCATGGAAATCGACTTTTTGACCGCAAAAAGCAAGATCAGCAACCGCCATAATATTTCACCAATTGAGGTGAAATCAAGTAAAAATTATACGCTGACTTCCCTGCGTAAATTTAAAGAAAAATACAAAGAGCAGTTGCACATTCCTTATGTGCTTCACCCCAATGATCTGAAAGAAGAAGATGGGATTCTTTTTCTTCCGTTATACATGACACCATTAATATAAAACGATTCACGACCACGGTGAAGGGATAGTCCTGAATCGTTACGCACCTAATCCTTTTCCTTTGGCGTCATATATAAGAAATCAATCGGCCCTTCGTCGTCACCGCCGCCCAGAAATCCGAGCATATAAATCTTCCCATCCGAACCGACTTGGAACTCTCCATGCATATCCGGAAAAAGCTTCTGATTCTTTGAATCTACAAATTTTTCCAGTTTCTTTGTTTCCTTGTTATAATGAAATACCCCATTAAAATAGGAAAAATATACTTCGCCGGTATTCTCATTGACACAATACCGGATCGGTTCATCCCCTTTCCAGTATTCCAAATAATCCAATTCCTGCATTTCCTCATTGTAACTCCGATAATGGATGCTCTCCGGTATCCCCTCTGAAATCGCCGAATAATCCAGCTTTTCCTTTGTCTCTCCCGTCTCCACATCGATCATTTCCAATATGTTTTTATCATTGTCAAAGTTGTAAAAAATGCCATCATAATAACTGCCATACATTGCCACATCAAAACTTCTTTCAATCTTCATGGTCTTCAAATCAACGACATATGATGCCCGCTTTTCCTTGGATTCCAGATTGCAGTTAAATATCGCCTTTTCCCTTGTCAATGGCACAATATTATATTTGTCCGTCGGATCTTTCTCCAAATGATTCTTTTTATACCATTCTGACATAGTGAAATCGTACAATGTCTTTCCGTTCTCATCCCCTGCCATCAAACGTTTCCCGTCGAAATACCACAAAAGTCCTGCCCCGGCATCATAATGGTAATACTCTCCATCCCCAAATACCGCATGCTGTTCTATTTCCCATTTTTTCCCATTAAATTGTCCCGTCTTCCATCCGGAAGTGTCCCCATAATATGACACCGCAAAATGGTCTGTTTGATCGATAAACCCACTCCAACACTCCTAGATATCGCCCGTCCCCAATCGCTTTTCATCGTACTTCTTTACGGTAGATTCATCAATTGACAATTTTACTGCCTCCGGATCCGCTTCCGGTTCTTCGGAACTCAGTTCTTCATAAAGATTTTTATTGCACTGATAGCCAAGTTCTTTTTCCAGATTCCGCTCCTTCTTTTCCGCTTCGGTAACCTTCCTGGCGATTGACCATGTTTCCTCTTTAGAATTTTCGGTTGTTTTGTCCCAATCCTTAAAAAATATGTAGGTTCCCGTCAAATCCTGTTTTCCATCCACACCGATATCATAGGAATACGCCCCATTGTGCGTCCTAAAGTTAAAAATAAGATTTAACTGCTGTTTTTTAACTTCCATCATACTGCAAAAATAATCAATGGCATCCTGACACTCTTCATAAGCCTGCTTAGATGCCGGCTTGATCTCATCCTTGATCTGCTGCTGCGATTGCTCCTGCATCTGTTCTGTCTCCTTTTTTCCACAGGAAACCGCTCCTATACACAAAACCCCTGCCAGAGCAAAAATTGATAAACGTCTCCAATCCATGCGTCTCCCCCTCTTCTACAACTACTAATTATCTGTTGTCTCCGGTCACCAGATCGCCGCAAAGCCGGTCCGTCACGATATTTTTGCAGCGTTCACGGTGCGCCACATGCAGCGGATGATTCATAAATGCTTTCAATGCTGCTTCGTCTGTAAATTCGGCATAAAAGACAAGGTCGTATCCGCCTGCGATGTTCTTTCCAATTTCCGCCTGCAAAAGTCCGTCAATATTTCCATTCATTGTCGCCACTGAATCTTGCATAAACCGAAGTGCTTCTTCCTCGCCATGCTTTTCCTTTACTTTCTCTGTATAGTTCCAAAACAAAATGTGTCGAATCATGAATCTGCCTCCTCTAAAATTTACTTATCATCAGTATACTATTTCTGTGCTATCTCTGTCAATCCTTGGAAGTTTTGATTCGGCTGGCATCTTGCTTCTATCAATACAGAAAATTCCACTACACCATATACTCATCTATATATTTATCTATATTTTTCATGTCTAATGCCCTTTTCCCCGTTTCATGAAACATCAAAAGATCCCGCCCGATCAAAATGTCATTTTTCTCATATATATCCAATTTCCGCAATGTTCCATTGTAATAAACACTATCATCCATCATCCCAAAATGTTCCACATAAAAAATCTTCGCCGTCCGCTTATTCAGCACCGTAAAATCCGGATAAAATGGTTTCATCTGTCCATCCACCATCAAATATACCGGCTTTTCATATCGGTACAAAATCCCCCGTCTCTCAAAATGGTCCGCAATAATCTTTTCCGATTTTGACCGAACCCGCTCGCCTTTATTGGTATAAATTTCCGTCCGATCATCCTCAATCGGCTTCCCTTCGTAGGTTTCTTCCGCAAATCTACGAATCTTTTCTTCCCTGCTCAAAATCCCTGTCGTAATCAATTTCCTTTTCCCCGCGTGCATATCATTGTATATTTTTTCCAAGTTGAATTCATCAATATTTCGCAACGCCTTCCTTAAATTTGCAATTTGCTTTTCTATTTCCGGAAGCAGTTTTGCATAATATTCCTCTTCAACCAACCGCTTAAGTGCCGTGATTTCCTGCTTCCCGACATATTTCTGATCCAAATAATAGCGGTAATGTCCACGAATTTTTTTACATTCCACCTTTCGAATCTGCACCCCTTGTAATCTCTTTTCAAGACCTTTCTTGATTTTTTCCAATTGTTCCATTCTCTGTAAGATTTTTCTCTCCATCAAATTCCCCGCTTTCTATTTAATTTTGTTTTGTGTGAATTCTTGTACGAAATGTACTTGTAAGAAATCTTGATTTCCAATTACTCATTTAGTATAACATAGTTCATTTACAAAGACAACCTGTTATGGTGTTTTTTATTTGTTTGGTTTTGTGAGGCCGGGGAAAGGCAGCGGATTTCGCTTGATTTCCCTTTTTACGTTGCCTTTTCGCCTTGTCTCGCCCGGGAAAGGCATCGGATTTCGGCGTCTTCCTCGATTTTCGTTGCCTTTTTGGCTTCTTGCCAGCCCTAAAGGCATCGGATTTCGCTTGATTTCCCTTTTTTCGCTGCCTTTTCGCCTTGTCTCGCCAGGGAAAGGCATCGGATTCCGGCGGTTTTCTCGATTTTCGCTGCCTTTTTGGCTTCTTGCCAGCCCTAAGGGCATCGGATTTCG
>ERZ826051.460-NODE-460-length-47275-cov-5.341402_pt1 | contig 47275 bp, 36 predicted proteins | sample MGYA00519928_ERZ826051 | MGnify/ENA primary metagenome ERZ826051 (study PRJEB31778, sample SAMEA3449219) | human gut metagenome | biome: human gut; feature: human-associated habitat; material: faeces | place: United Kingdom | collected 2010/2012 ...
ACCAATTACGTGTCGTAGAGCAAAAATGTTGTAGCACACGTAAAATATTGAAATATTTGTCTTGATTCGCAACCGATTACGTGTCGTAGAGCGAAAATGCTGTGGCACACGTAAAATATTGAAATATTTGTCTTGATTCGCAACCAATTACGTGTCGTAGAGCAAAAATGTTGTAGCACACGTAAAATATTGAAATATTTGTCTTGATTCGCAACCGATTACGTGTCGTAGAGCGAAAATGCTGTGGCACACGTAAAATATTGAAATATTTGTCTTGATTCGCAACCAATTACGTGTCGTAGAGCAAAAATGTTGTAGCACACGTAAAATATTGAAATAGTTGTCTTGATTCGCAGCCGATTACGTGTCGTAGAGCGAAAACGCTGTGTGACAAGTAATTTATTGAAATTAAGCTTGTATTTTTGCATGGGATTACGTGTCGGTGAACGAAAATGTTATATGACACGTAATTCTCCAAAAGTTCATTGATATTTTATGAATAATTACGTGTCAGCGAAAGAAAATAGTGTATGATACGTAATTGAAAACAGCATTACGGATATATGAGCAAAAACATCTCATAAACCGTAAAATTAGGAAAAAATCTTATCCTATCGTATCCCATTACGGAATCTGGCAGCCAAAATATTTCAGAATCCGTAATTTATATTCAAGAATCCTTGAGCAGGACGAATATTACGGAACTATAGGAAGACAATCTCTCAGAATCCGTAATTTATATTCAAGAATCCTTGAGCAGGACAAATATTACGGAATCTCAGCACAAAGTTTTCCAAAAATCCGTAATGCTCCAAATCAAGCCTGTCCACAGAGCAAAAAAATCAAGTCTACCGCATTAGAAAATCATAACAAATAATCTAAACCCCTCATATGGTTATAAAAATAAAGAATAAATTACATGAATCCATGCTAAAAGTCATAACAATCAGATGAAAATATTAAGGAGGTTATGATTTTGGCATAAAACCACTTGACTTCTAACTACCACAGGGCTATACTACATTATATCAGTAATGTAGTATAGTTGATAAAAGATATTATACAAGGAGGTACATCATTGAAAATTGATGAAAACAGTATGATTCCAATCTATGTGCAAATTGCTGATTCCATTGAAGATGACATACTATCAGGAAAATTGAAGGAGAACGATACATGTTACTCACAATTAGTTTTGGCGAAGGAGCTTAAAGTCAATCCGGCTACTGCGGCGAAAGGAATTAATCTTTTGGTTAGCAGAGGGATTCTTATAAAGCACAGAGGCCAGGCAATGACAGTTGCAGGCGATGCCATAAGTATGATTTCAGAAAGGAAGAGGCATAGTGAAGTGGAACAGATAGCAGAACAATTAATTAAACTAAGTAAGAAATTGTCAATTACAAAAGAGGAGTTACTTAAACTAATAGCAGAACAATACGATAAGAAGTAAATAAGACAAAAAAGCTAAACATAAAGTTAAACAATCAAAAAAATTAAATACTAAGCTAAAAAGAAAAACAGACACATAATTAAATACAAAGCTAAGTACAAAAGCCAGAAAAAACAAACAAAAAAGAAGTAATTCACAACAAGTAGTAGTAACAACAATTTTAGTCAGGAGGGAAGTGCAGTAATGCATAATGAAAACATGGAAGAGATTAAAAGCATAAGCATGCAGAATGTAACTTTCTCATACAAGGGAAAGAAAAGATATGTTTTTGAAGATTTTTCTGTAGATATTGAGCCAAATCACATTACGGGAATAATTGGTAGAAACGGACAGGGAAAAACAACATTAATGAATTTAATAGCCGGCAAGTTTGAACCGGATGAAGGAATAATTGAAATAGACGGAAAGAATCCGGTAACTGATATAGGGACAGCTAAGCGCATTGTTTATGTGGCAGGGGTAATGAGTTACAGTGAAATGAAGTTAAAAAAGATAATCGAAGAGTATAGGTTGATGTATGAAAAATTTGATGAAGAGTTTGCTCATAAGTTAATGGAATTATTTGGTTTAAATAAAAAAGCAAAAATTAAAAATCTGTCAAAAGGTCAGGAAACAATTTTTAATTTTTGTTGTGGAATGGCAACAAGAGCAGACATAACAATACTTGATGAGCCGGTTTCGGGAGTTGATGCAATAAGCAGAAACAAAATATATGAAATTATTTTAAGAGACTACATAGAACATCCAAGAACAATATTAATTTCAAGTCATATGTTAGGTGAAATGGAAAAGATTTTGTCACATATGATAATGATAGGAAACAACGATGTACTTTTTGCAGGAGACATTGAAGAACTGAAAGACAGCGTTTACAGGGTAGACGGCGAACTTGCAAATATTGAAAAATATTGTGAAGAAAAGAAAGTTTTATATAAGAAAAATCAGACATTGGGAGCTATGGCAGTTATCGAAGGCAGACTTGACAAAGAGGAAGCAGAGAAAGCCGATGAATTGGAACTTGCCACAAGCAAGCTTTCAGGGGAAGAAATTTATATGTATAAGACAGATTTGAAAAACGCAAATCAGATGGAGGCATTATGGGAAAAGAAGAACTAAATAATATTAAAAAAATGTATTTGCTAAGAATGCACACAAATAAAAAATATGCAATAATAGTATTTTGTGTTGCCATTGTAATTGCATTAGTAGATATATTGTCAATGGTTATAAATTTTTCAACAGACAAAGATGTATTTTATCTGAATCTTAACCGCAATAGCGTTGCATTGTTTTGGATAGTAATTTTGGTATTGGTTATCAAATCCTTTAATATTGGTGAATACAAAAACAATTATATGGTATTTCCACAGAACAGTGTTACAAGATATGTATCAGCATATTTGGCCGATGTAACAACCTTTGGAATTGCGTCATTGTTTCAGGTAATGAACCAGTTGATTTTGTTTGGTGCGGTATCATTAGTTTCATTATTTAATAAAAACATAAAACTAATAAATGTTTTTTCAATGAAAACTGTTTTTGCTGAGTTTGTATATTTATTGGGATATTTTTTACTTATTACAGCAATTATCAAATTATTTGCAGTTATTTATAGAAAAAGCATGGCAGTATTTGGCGTTATTACAATTACACTAATTGTAGGAGCTTTAAGCTATAGGAATATTTTGCAGAACATTGCAGCTTATGCTAAGGAAAATAACAAATTATTCCTATATGAAAAAGCTATAGATTTAGTTTCAGCTATAGCTGGATTTTATAAAAGAGAATATAATATGGGATTATTTTTCTTAAAAATCGTAGTGACTCTTGTAATAGCATTCTTCATAGGATTTATTATTGAAAAGAAAATCCGTGATAGCAAGTCATTGACTTTTGGCGGAAATCAAAGAGCAATATTAATAAGAATAATAGCAGTTTGTGGTTTTACAATGGCAATAGCAGGGGTTACTATGTATTCTGACAGTAACGTAATATCTAAAACAGCTACTGAAAAGAAAACATATCCGTTACAAATAAAAGAAGGTGACAAGTACCCGCAGACAATTTCAACTTCTTATGATATGAGTGCAGTTGGAGTAGGAAACATTGATATAAGTAAAAGTAAAAATCCAAGAATTGTAATTGAAAGGATGGAATTAGATTCAAAGAGCAAAAATAAATATATTAAAGATGTGTTTAAGGATTGCCAGATAAGTGCAGAAGTTAAAGAGGAAAAAATTCAAGTTACAAGCAGTGCAAAAGATAACAAATTTGTTTACATATCAAATATGTATCAGGAAAATAACCACGTAAGAAGATTTTTAAACAAAGATCAGACAGCGGATTCAATTATGGGTATGGATATTGAAAACATAGCTAACAGTTATATGACAGAATATTTTGTTACGCTGTATGTTCCAAAGGCAAACATAGTCAAAGATGATGAAGACTACAATATGAAATTGTTTGTTAATGGAAGAGATATGAGTGAGAACTTGGGATATTTTGATGAAGAATAAAAGCAAATATAAATGCAAATTTAGAAGATAAAGGAGATTATTCTCCTTTATTTTTTTTATAATATATGTTATTCTATCTTTAGATTTTGCACTTATGAATAATACTATAAGTATTATCACAAATTTGGCGTGCATATATGATAGAGGAGATAAAGATGAACAGAGTTTTATTAAAGTTAAGCGGGGAAGCCTTAGCAGGTGATAAAAAAACTGGTTTTGATGAAGATACTTGTGTAGCTGTTGCAAAACAGGTTAAGACTATAGTAGATAAGGGAGTTCAGGTAGCTATCGTTATCGGTGGTGGAAATTTCTGGAGAGGACGTACAAGCAATAAGATTGACAGACCAAAGGCTGACGGAATCGGTATGATGGCAACAATTATGAACTGTATGTATGTATCAGAAATTTTCAGAACAGAAGGAATGGATACTAATGTGTATACACCTTTTGCATGCGGAACATGGACTAAGTTATTTTCAAAGGATGAGGCAGTAGCAGACCTTAATGCAGGAAAGGTTGTTTTCTTTGCAGGTGGTACAGGACATCCTTATTTCTCAACAGATATGACTATGGTTCTTAGAGCCATTGAAATCGAAGCTGACTGCATTCTTGGTGCAAAGGCAATTGATGGTGTTTATGACAGTGATCCTGCTGTTAACCCTGATGCTAAGAAGTACGATGAACTTTCAATCAGCAAGATTGTTGATGACAGATTAGGTGTTATTGACTTGGCTGCAAGTGTTCTTGCAATGGAGAACAAGATGCCAATGTTATTATTCGGATTAAACGAAGAAGACAGCATTAACAAGGCTGTATCAGGTGAAAAGATTGGCACAAAGATTACTGTAGAATAGTTAATAATTATTAACTGAAAAGTAATTTTGGATAATAACTATAGAATCAAAAATTTTAAGGATTATATAATTAGAAATATAAAAAGATTATTAATCAAAAAATTATTAAGTATAAAAATTTATTAATTATAAAAGATTAGAGGAGAATTATAATGGAAGAATTATTAATGATATACGAAGATAAGATGGAAAAATCTTTGGCTAATTTAGGTGAAGAATATGCAACAATCAGAGCAGGACGTGCTAACCCACATATTCTTGACAAAATCAAAATTGATTACTATGGAACACCAACACCTCTTCAGCAGGTAGGTAACGTTTCAGTTCCTGAAGCAAGAATGATTTGTATTCAGCCTTGGGACGCTTCAATTCTTAAAGATATTGAACATGCAATTAATATGTCAGATGTAGGAATTAACCCTACAAACGATGGTAAGGTTATTCGTCTTGTATTCCCTGAACTTACAGAGGACAGAAGAAAAGAACTTGTTAAGGATGTTAAGAAGAAGGGCGAAAATGCCAAGGTTGCTATCCGTAACATCAGAAGAGATGCAATTGATGCTATTAAGAAGAAAGGCAAAGAAGACGGCATTTCAGAAGATGAAGTAAAAGAATATCAGGATGATGTTCAGAAGAAGACAGATGAATACATTAAGAAGATTGATGTGGAAATCGAAGAAAAATCAAATGAAATAATGACAGTATAATAAAATATCAGATTTTAGAGAATAAGAGGAAACCTGTGTTTCCTCTATTTTCGGTTAAAGGAGATTAATTATATGGCAAAAAAGATTGATATAACAGGACTTAATATACCAAAGCATGTTGCCATTATTTTGGATGGTAACGGCAGATGGGCAAAGAAAAGATTTCTTCCAAGAAACGCAGGACATGCAGCAGGTGCAAAGAATGTGGAGAAGATTATTAAAGATGCCCACGATATGGGAATTGAATATATTACAATGTATGCTTTTTCAACTGAGAATTGGAACAGACCTGATGATGAAGTAAAGGCTCTTATGAAGCTTCTTAGAAATTATCTTTCAGACTGTATTGAGAGAGCAAACAAGAACAATATGATTGTTAAAGTAATTGGTAAGAGAGAGAGACTTGATCAGGATATTCTTGACAGAATTGATGAGTTAGAGGAATGCTCAAAGAACAATACAGGAATTACTTTTATTATAGCTCTTAATTACGGAAGCCGTGATGAAATAACAAGAGCAACTAAGAAGATGGCAAAGGCTGTTGCAGACGGAGAGTTAAATCCTGATGACATTACAGAGGATACTGTTAATTCATATTTGGATACAGCAGGCATTCCTGACCCTGACCTTCTTATTAGAACAAGTGGTGAGATAAGATTGTCTAATTATCTTTTATGGCAGTTGGCTTACACAGAGTTTTATTTTACAGATGTTTTATGGCCGGATTTTAACAAAGAAGAATTAAAGAAGGCTATTGTAAAATATAATGAAAGAGACAGACGTTTTGGCGGAGTAAAAACAGAAGAATAAAATAATATTATAAATACATAATGGTAGGAGAAAAACAAAAATGGTTTTAAGTAAATTTGCAAATAAATCTTTCTTTACAAGATTATTAAGTGGAATAGTTCTAGTAGCTTTAATGTTGGCTACAATTATACCGGGAGGAAACATTCTTTTTGTGGCAAATCTTTTGATTTCAGTAGTAGGCGTATATGAATTATACAAGGTCCTTGGAATTGAAAAGAATTCACTTGGAATTACAGGTTATATAGCAGTTTTGGCATATTATGCAGTACTTTATTTTGATAAGAAAGAATATATGATGATTCTTATGGTAGTATTTTTAATGTGCTTACTTGCTCAGTATGTATTTATGTTTCCTAAGTATAAAACAGAACAGATTTCAAATGCTATTATGAGTATGTTATATGCAGGCGTAATGTTATCATATCTTTATAGTGTACGTGAGGGAAATAACGGAGCATATACAGTATGGCTTATTTTCCTTTGCTCATGGGGAAGTGATACATGTGCATACCTTGCAGGTGTAGCTTTTGGAAAACATAAGATGGCTCCTGTTTTAAGCCCAAAGAAGTCAGTTGAAGGTGCAGTTGGGGGCGTTGTTGGAGCAGCAGCACTTGGAGCAATTTATGCAACAATTTTTTCAAGTAATATTACAATGAGCATTAATCCGGTTGCGGGATTTGCAATTATTTGTGCAGTGGGAGCTTTAATTTCAATGGTAGGCGACCTTGCTGCATCAGCTATTAAGAGAAATCATGATATCAAGGATTATGGCAAACTAATTCCCGGACATGGCGGAATTATGGATCGATTTGACAGTGTTATTTATGTGGCACCTGTTATTTGGATTTTATTACAGATTTTTTAAGGAGACGATATGAAAAATATTTCCATTCTTGGATCAACAGGATCCATAGGAACACAAACACTAGATATTGTAAGAGCAAATGACGATTTGAACGTTGTTGCCATTGCGGCAGGCTCAAATATTACAAAATTAGAAGAACAGATTAGAGAGTTTCATCCTGAACTTGTATGTGTTTTCAATGAAGATGCAGCATTAAAACTTAAAGATGCAGTTAAGGACACATCAGTAAAATTAGTAGCAGGAATGGACGGACTTATTGAAGCAGCTGTTTATGAAAAAGCTGAAATAGTTGTTACGGCTTTTGTTGGAATGATTGGTATCAGACCTACTTTGGAAGCAATTAAGGCAGGTAAGGATATTGCTTTGGCTAACAAGGAGACTTTGGTTACAGCAGGACATATTGTTATGTCAATGGCTAAGGAATATGGCGTAAAAATTCTTCCGGTAGACAGCGAACACAGCGCTATTTTCCAGTGCTTAAACGGCGAAAATTCAAGAGAGATAGACAAGATTCTTCTTACAGCTTCAGGCGGACCGTTTAGGGGCAGAACAAGAGAGCAGATGAAAAATGTTCAGGTAGAAGATGCATTAAAGCATCCAAATTGGTCCATGGGACAAAAAATAACCATCGACTCTGCTACAATGGTTAACAAGGGATTGGAAGTAATCGAAGCTAAGTGGCTTTTTGGAGTTGGTCTTGATGATGTTCAGGTTGTTGTTCAGCCACAGAGCCTTATTCATTCCATGGTACAGTTTAAGGACGGCGCAATTATGGCACAGCTTGGAACTCCTGACATGAGATTGCCTATCCAGTATGCACTTTATTATCCTGAAAGAAGATTTTTGGCAGGAGAAAGAGTTGATTTTGGCAAAATAGCACAGATTACATTTGAAAATCCTGATCCTGAGAACTTTAGGGGATTAGCATTGGCTTATCAGGCAGCAACAGTTGGAGGTTCAATGCCTACAGTATTTAATGCTGCAAACGAGAAGGCAGTAGCTAAGTTCCTTAACAGAAAGATTGGATTCTTAGACATAACAGATATTATTGAATATTGTATGAGTATGCATAAGGCTATACCAAATCCTACGGTAGAGCAGATTTTAGACATTGAACAGTGGACATATGAATTAATCGAAAGTAGGTGGTAGGATGCAGACATTAATTAGTATTATAATAGCTCTTATAATTTTCAGTGTATTGGTTTTAATACACGAATTTGGACATTTTATAGTTGCAAAGAAGTGTGGAGTTGTAGTTAACGAGTTTTCCGTTGGTATGGGACCAAGACTTCTTAGCAGAGTTGCAAAAAGTGGCACAAGATATTCAATTAAGGCACTTCCTTTTGGCGGTTCATGTGCAATGCTTGGTGAAGATGAAGATAATGCAGAAGAAGGTTCTTTTAACTCTAAACCTTTATGGGCAAGAATGGCAATTGTTGTTGCAGGACCTTTCTTTAACTTTATTCTTGCATTTTTATTGGCCTTAATTGTTATCGGTTACAACGGCGTTGATATTTCTTACGTTTCTAAAGTAACAGAAGGCAGTAATGCATACGAGGCAGGACTTAGAGAGGGAGACAGAATTACTAAATATAACGGAGCTACAGTTTCAGTAGGCCGTGAAATTTATTTGGAAGATTATGTTAGCCCGCTTGACGGAAGTGATATTTTAGTTACTTTTGTAAGAGATGGAAAGAAGCAGACTATTAGTTATGCACCTGACAGTGAAGAACGTTATATAGTTGGCATTTCATATTATGAAACAGATTCAAAGGCTACTATTAGTAGTGTTCCTGAAGGTTCAGCAATGGATCAGGCAGGAGTTGTTGCAGGAGATGAAGTTGTGGAAATTAACGGTACAAAGATTTCAACAGGAAAGGATTTAAAGGAATATATTGATGCACATCCTTTTGGAAAAGAAGAAATCAATATTACTGTTAAACGTAATAATAAAGAAAAGAAAGTAGTCGTAGTTCCACAGATGACTAAGCTTTACAGCAGCGGATTTGTTTATAATCTTGCAAGAGATAAGCAGTCTGTAGGCGGAGTTTTAAAATATAGTCTTGTGGAAGTGAGATATGAAATTAATACAGTTCTTAAAAGCTTAAAGATGCTTGTAACAGGAAAGGTTTCAGCTAATGAAGTATCAGGTCCGGTAGGTATTGTTAATGTTATTGGAGATACTTACAACCAGACTAAGTCAGAAGGCTTTATGGTTACTTTGTTCACAATGATTAATATGGCAATTATGCTTAGTGCAAACCTTGGTGTAATGAACCTTTTACCTATACCGGCATTGGACGGTGGAAGATTATTCCTTTATATTGTAGAGCTTATTATTAGAAGACCTATACCTAAGGAAAAAGAAGGAATGATACACTTTATAGGATTTATTTTGTTAATGGTGCTTATGGTATTCTTAATATTTAATGATATTAGAAAGATTATTTTATAAGATTGCAAGGTGGCAGGTAATATGCATAGAGATAATACGAAAGTAATTAAGATTGGCGATAGAGTAATAGGCGGAGGAAATCCTATTCTTATTCAGTCAATGACAAACACAAAAACAGAAGATGTAGAAGCAACGGTTAACCAGATTAAGGAGTTAGAGGCAGCAGGTTGTGACATTATAAGATGTGCAGTTCCAACAATGGAAGCAGCCAAGGCTCTTAAGGAGATTAAAAAACAGATTAATATTCCACTTGTTGCGGATATTCATTTTGATTACAGACTGGCAATTGCAGCAATGGAGAACGGAGCTGACAAGATTAGAATTAATCCGGGAAATATCGGCTCAGTTGAAAAGGTTAAGGCAGTAGTTGATGTGGCAAAGGAGAGAAACATTCCAATAAGAGTTGGTGTAAATAGTGGTTCTCTTGAAAAACACATTCTTGAAAAATATGGAAAAGTTACAGCAGAGGGAATAGTTGAAAGTGCATTAGATAAGGTTAAAATTATTGAAGACTTAGGCTATGACAATCTTGTTATCAGCATTAAGTCATCAGATGTTTTAATGTGTGTTAAGGCACATGAACTTATTGCGGAAAGAACTAACTATCCACTTCATGTAGGAATAACAGAATCAGGTACTGTAACATCCGGAAATATTAAGTCAGCAATAGGACTTGGACTTATTTTAAATCAGGGAATAGGTGATACTATCAGAGTTTCACTTACAGGTGATCCTGTTGAGGAAATAAGAAGTGCTAAGCTTATTTTGAAAACATTAGGACTTAGAAAAGGCGGTATTTCAGTAGTTTCATGTCCTACATGTGGCAGAACCAGAATAGACTTAATAGGTCTTGCTGAAAAGGTTGAAAAGATGGTATCCAAATACGATAATCTGGATATAAAGGTTGCCGTAATGGGCTGTGTAGTTAACGGTCCCGGAGAGGCAAGAGAAGCTGATATTGGAGTTGCCGGTGGAGTAGGCGAAGGACTTTTAATTAAGAAAGGTGAGATTGTTAAGAAAGTTCCTGAGGATATGCTTTTACAGACACTGGAAGATGAATTGAAAAATTGGAGTGAATAATTTGGAGAGAAAGAAGTTTTTTGACGTTTTTCCAGCACTTAAATTAAATGATAATTTGCAGGCTATGTTTGAGGAAGTTTATGTAACACGAGTTTCCTCTAACATGTCTCATGACAAGTTAAGAGTTTATATTGAAAGCAGCAGACTTATTGAAAAGTCTGCTATTTTCACCGTGAGAGATGAAATTATAAGAAATCTCAGAATGGGAAAGCGAATTGGAATTGAAATAGTAGAAAAATATCATTTATCACAACAGTATACAGTAGAAAATCTTCTTGATGCCTACAAGGAGAGCATAGTTATGGAACTTGGAGTAAGAAGTCCCATAGTTTCAACTATGTTTAAAAAGGCTCCCATTCGTTGGGATGGCAATAAGATGATTATTGACTTGGAGGCTAATATTATTTCAGAATCCAGAATGAAGATTTTAAAGGACACAGTTGAAAGAATATTTGCTAACAGATTTGAAATGCCTATTGAGGTAGTTATTGATAAGAAAAGATTTGAAACTAACAGGTTTGCAAAGCAGAATGCCAGACGACTTCAGAACGAGGTTGAGGTGTTGCTTAACAGAGATAACGGACCAAAGGCTAAGAAGGAAGAAAAGAAAGAGGAGGCACCAAAGCCTGTTGTAATCAGAAAGGCAAGCCGTTCAGACAATCCTGAGGTAGTATATGGAAGGGACTTTAAGTTTGAGTCAGATACTAACCTTTGTGATGTTTTTGAAGGCACCGGAGAATGCACGGTAAAAGGTCAGATTATGACAATGGATGAGAGAGAAACAAAGACAGGAAAGTTTATTGTTACTCTTGAAATTACCGATTTTACAGACAGCATTGCCGTTAAGATGTTTTTGGCAGACGGTAATGTGCTTAAGGACTTTAAACAGAAAGTAAAGAAAGGTTCTTTTGTGCGAATTAAAGGTGTTGCCCTTTATGATACATGGGATAAGCAGGTGGAAATCAGCCGTGTTGACGGAATGAAGTCTATTTCTCCATTTGCCACAGAGAAGCGTAAAGATACAGCAGTAGACAAGCGTATTGAACTTCATTGCCATACTAAGATGAGTGATATGGATGGTGTAAGTGAATGTAAAAAAATTGTACGTCGTGCTTATGAGTGGGGACACAAAGCCATTGCCATAACAGACCATGGTGTTGTACAGGCTTTCCCTGATGCATGGCATGAATATGAAGCTATTGAAGCTGAATGTGAAAAGGCAGGCAGGGAATGTGACTTTAAGGTTATATATGGTGTTGAAGCTTATCTTGTAGATGACTTAAAGGATATGATTGTTAATCCTAAAGGTCAGCATTTAAATGACAGATATGTTGTTTTCGACTTGGAAACTACAGGTTTTAGTGCAAAAAGCGACAAGATTATAGAAATTGGTGCCGTTAAAGTTGAAAACGGAAAGATTATTGACAGATTTAGCACTTTTGTTAACCCTGAAATTCCTATTCCTTTTAGAATTGAAAAGTTAACAAGCATTAATGATGAAATGGTTATTGATGCACCGAAGATAGAAGAAATATTGCCCAAATTTATGGAGTTCTGTAAGGACTCGGTTATGGTTGCCCATAACTCAGACTTTGATATGAGTTTTATAGAAGCCAATTGTAAAAGACAGGACTTGGAATGTGATTTTACAGTAATTGATACAGTTGCAATGTCAAGATACCTTATTATCGGACTTGGACGGTATAAGCTTGACAATGTGGCAAAGGCTTTGGGCATTGTTTTGGATCATCACCATAGAGCGGTAGATGATGCAGAATGTACGGCACTTATTTTCTTAAAATTATGCAAAATGCTTGAAGGCAAGGGGATTGATAACCTTGATGAATTAAACAGACAGGGAAAGCAGTCAAAGAACTTAATTGACAAACTTCCTGCCCATCACGCAATTATCCTTGTAAAAAATCAGGTTGGAAGAGTAAATCTTTACAAGTTGATTTCAAAATCACATATAGAAACTTTTGCAAACAAAAGACCAAGAATCCTAAAAAGTGATTACCTTGAATTAAGTGAGGGACTTATTATCGGTAGTGCCTGTGAAGCAGGTGAGTTGTATCAGGCAATTCTTCACGGAAAAAGCCAGCAGGAAATAGCACGTCTTGCTGAATTTTATGATTATTTTGAAGTGCAGCCAATTGGAAATAATGAGTTTATGTTAAAAACAGGTGATCCTGAAATAGATGACAGAAAGAAGTTTCTTGTTGATTCAGTAGAAGAACTTCAGGAAGTTAATAAGAAGATTATTGACTTAGGAAAGAAGTTTAACAAAATGACAGTTGCAACATGCGACGTTCATTTCCTTGATCCGGAAGATGAAATTTACAGACGAATTATCCAGTGCGGTAATGGCTTTAAAGATGCAGACAATCAGGCACCTTTGTACCTAAGAACAACAGATGAAATGCTTAAGGAATTCGATTATCTTGACAGTGATTTGGCAGAAGAAATTGTTATTAAAAACCCTGCCCGAATCAACGATATGATAGAGAACATTTCACCTATTCATCCTGATAAATGTCCACCTGTATTGGATAATTCAGAAGAAAACTTGCGTAATATTTGTTTTGAAAAAGCACACGATATGTACGGCGAGAAATTGCCTAAAATAGTTGAGGACAGACTGGAAGTAGAACTTAACTCAATTATCGGTAATGGATATGCGGTTATGTACATAATGGCGCAGCGTCTTGTTTGGAAGTCTAATGAAGACGGATATTTGGTAGGTTCCAGAGGTTCCGTTGGTTCTTCTTTTGCAGCAACAATGTCAGGTATAACAGAGGTTAATCCTTTGGCACCCCACTATTATTGTACAGAGTGTAAAAGTTCATTCTTTGAAGACGAAGTTACAGTACCTGATGAGGCAGACAAAGAAGCAGTGAAGGAGATTCAGGATACAATAAGACAGTTAAGGGAAGACGGTGGTGTAGGACTTGACTTGCCACCAAGAAAATGTCCTTATTGCGGAAAGGATATGTGCAGAGATGGTTTTGAAATTCCTTTCGAAACATTCTTAGGTTTCGGTGGAACAAAGGAGCCGGATATTGACTTGAACTTCTCAGGAGAATATCAGTCCAATGCCCATGCGTATACGGAAGTTATGTTTGGCAAGGGACACACATTTAGAGCAGGAACCATAGCCGGACTTGCAGAAAAAACAGCTTACGGTTATGTAAAGAATTATTACGAAGAACACGGACAAATAAAGCGAACAGCAGAAATTGACCGAATTTCAAGAGGGTGCCAGGGAATCCGTAGAAGTACGGGACAGCATCCGGGTGGTATTGTTATTGTTCCAAGAGATAAGGAAATATATGAATTTACCCCTATCCAAAAACCGGCAAATGATATGACAACTGATATTATTACAACTCATTTCGAATATCATGCCATTGATTCCAACTTATTGAAACTTGATATTCTGGGACACGATGATCCTACAATGATCAGACGTCTTGAAAAGTTGACAAATACTAATGTTAACAGAGATGTTCCAATTAATGATCCAAAGGTAATGTCTTTGTTTACAGGCCCGGAAGCACTGGGAATAACATCAGATGATATAGATGGATGCCCAACAGGTTCGTTGGGACTTCCTGAACTTGGTACAGACTTCGTTATTCAGATGCTGGTGGATACAAAGCCTACTAAGATTTCTGATCTTGTTAACATATCAGGTTTGTCTCACGGAACAGATGTATGGCTTGGAAATGCTCAAACATTAATTGAAGAGGGCAGATGTACAATTTCAACTGCTATCTGTACCCGTGACGACATTATGGTATATCTTATGCATAAAGGCATTGAACCACAGGTAAGTTTCCAGATAATGGAGCATGTACGAAAAGGTAAAGGCCTTCAGATATACAAGGACAAAAAGAGTGGCAAGGAAATAAACGAAGAGGAAGTAATGCACCAGCATAATGTTCCTGACTGGTACATTGGTTCATGTAAAAAGATTAAATATATGTTCCCTAAAGCTCATGCGGCAGCATATATTATGATGGCACTTAGAGTTGCCTGGTATAAAGTTTACATACCACTTGCTTACTATGCTGCATACTTTGCCATTAGAGCAAAAGCATTTAACTACGAAACAATGTGTCGAGGCAAGGAAAAGCTTGAATATTATATGGCTGACTTGAAACGAAAGAAAGCAAATCACGAAATAGCTAAGAAAGATGAAGACGCTCTTGGCGACATGAAAGTTGTACAGGAAATGTACGCCAGAGGATTTGAGTTCATGCCTATAGACATATACAAGGCTAAAGCACATGAATTTCAGATTATAGACAACAAGCTAATGCCAAGCCTTGACACGATAGAAGGTTTAGGCGAAAAGGCTGCCGATGGTTTGGTAGAAGCAGTGGCAAATCAATCAGGCCCATTTGTTTCAAAAAATGAATTGCGAGAAAAAAGCAAGCTAAGTAAGACAGTAATAGAAACAATGTCAAGTTTGGGACTGCTGGAAGGAATGCCGGAAGACAGTCAGTTGTCAATATTTGACTTCTAGAGTGAAGAGTGGAACAGAGAATATAGAAGTAAGGATGAAGGATGAAGGACTGCCCGCTGGGCAGTCCTTTGTTGATGGGGGAGCGTGGTAGCTGAAATATTATATGTATATTTTACAACTAAACAAACATAAATAAAGTCTAAAATTTAATTAATATTCTTTATTTTTATAATGAATCTACAATTTACTGAAACAATCTGCATGCATTAAAGTCGCGTTAGCTCCACCGATATCAAATAAATTTATTTAGCTAATATTTATGCCACCCAGACTAGATAGATTAACCTATAAATTATTGTTGATTTGTATTTATTTGTTCCAAATAACAAAAAATAAAAACAAATCTGACAAAAAGAGAAAAGTAATAACAAGTACGTTCATTCAAAAAAGAGATTATATTTGCTATCATCATTTTAACTAAGAAAATAGGCAGGGAGAGGATTATGAGATACGGACATTTTGATAATGAAAAAAGAGAGTATGTAATAGACAGAGTGGATCTTCCTACATCATGGACGAATTATTTAGGTGTGAAAGATACATGCGTGGTAGTTAATCATACGGCAGGTGGTTATATGTTTTATAAAACACCTGAGTATCATAGAGTAACAAGGTTTAGAGGCAATTCAGTGCCAATGGACAGACCGGGACATTATGTGTATGTAAGAGACAATGATAATGGTGATTACTTTAGCATTTCATGGCAGCCGGTAGGAAAGCCACTTGATAAAGCTAAGTATAAGTGCAGACATGGATTATCATATTCTGTTTATGAATGCGAATATGATAAATTAAAAGCAAGTCAGAAACTTTGCGTTCCAATAGAAGATGATGTTGAACTTTGGGATGTAGTTATTGAAAATACAGACAATAAACCTAGGAACTTAAGTATTTTTTCTTATTGTGAATTTTCCTTCCATCATATTATGATAGATAATCAGAATTTTCAGATGAGTTTGTATTGTGCGGGTTCCTCATATAAGGATGGAATTATATTGTATGACTTATTCTATGAAGAATTTGGTTATCAGTATTTTACTTCAAATTTTTCTCCAGACGGCTTCGATTGCCTCAGAGACAAGTTCCTGGGTTTATATCATACGGAAGATAATCCACAGGCAGTAATAAATGGACAATGTACAGGCTCATTTGAAAAAGGAAATAATCACTGCGGTTCTTTACAGAAAAATATTGTAATACAACCGGGCGAAAAAGTCAGACTTATCTTTATGTTAGGTGAAGGCGATGACACAGAAGGTAGAAGAATAAGAGAAAAGTATAGCGATTTTGCAAATGTGGACAAAGCATACAAAGATTTGGAAAAGTATTGGGATGATAAAATTAATAAATTAACAATAGAAACTCCAAGTGAAGCAATGAACACAATGATTAATATATGGAATTTATATCAGTCAGAAGTTAATGTAATGTTTTCAAGATTTGCATCTTTCATCGAAGTAGGTGGAAGAACGGGATTAGGATATAGAGATACGGCGCAGGATTCAATGACCATACCGCATTCTAATCCGGAAAAATGCAAACAGAGAATAGTACAGCTTCTTAATGGATTAGTTTCAAAGGGATATGGATTACATTTATTCCAACCGGAATGGTTTGAAAAGAAAAAGGATGATAAGAAACCTTTTAAATCACCTACAGTAATTCCGGGAATTAATAAGTCAGACATAATACATGGTATTGAAGATGCATGCTCGGATGATGCTTTATGGCTTATACCATCTATTGTGGAATATATAAAAGAAACAGGAGAAATCGAATTTGCTGATCAGATTGTTCCATATGCAGATAAGGGAGAAGGTACCGTATATGAACATATGATGAGAATATTAGATTTTTCAGCAAAAGAAGTAGGAGCAACAGGAATTTGCTTAGGACTTAGGGCAGATTGGAATGACTGCTTAAATCTTGGCGGAGGAGAAAGTGCTTTAGTATCATTTTTACATTATTGGGCAATAAACAATTTTATAGAATTAGCACAGTATCTTGGAAGAGATGATGATGTTAAGAAATATAAAGAAATGGCCACTCATGTAAAAGATGTATGTAATAATGAATTGTGGGATAAAGATTGGTTTATAAGAGGAATAACCAAAAACGGAAAGAAAATTGGAACAAGTACAGACAAAGAAGGTAAAGTCCATTTAGAGTCAAATGCCTGGGCAGTATTGTCGGGGGCGGCATCGGAAGAAAAAGGCATTAAGGCTATGGACAGTGTAAAAGAATATTTGGCAACACCATATGGAATAATGTTAAATGCTCCATCGTATACAGTTCCTGATGATGATATAGGATTTATCACAAGAGTATATCCGGGTGTTAAGGAAAATGGTGCGATATTCTCACATCCAAACCCATGGGCATGGGCAGCAGAATGTGTACTTGGAAGAGGCAACAGGGCAATGGAATATTATAATTCGTTATGCCCATACAATCAGAATGACATGATTGAAATCAGAGAAGCAGAACCATATTCTTATTGCCAGTTTATCATGGGAAAAGACCATACTGCATACGGAAGAGCGAGACATCCGTTTATGACAGGAAGTGGAGGATGGTCATATTTCTCAGCGACAAGATATATGCTTGGAATCAGACCTGATTTTGATAAATTAAATATTGATCCATGTATTCCAAAGGAATGGGATAAATTTAAAGTTCACCGTGTATGGAGAGGCGCGGAGTACGATATAAATGTAGTTAACCCTAATAAGGTTAATAAAGGAGTTAAAGAAATAAAATTAAATGGGGAAATAGTAGATTTTATTCCGGTTATGGAAAAAGGAAGCCATAATTTGGTTGAAATCACCATGGGGTAGCATAAGGTATAATGAGGAGGCTTACATGATTAAATTTGGAACAGGCGGCTGGAGAGCAGTCATAGGAGATGAATTTACTAAGAAAAACATTCAATTATTAGCTCAGGCTATGTGCAACAAAATGAAAGCAGAAGGCAAGACTGATAAAGGAATGATAATTGGTTATGACAAGAGATTTTTGTCAAAAGAAGCTATGAGATGGATGGGACAGGTATTTGCAGCACAGGAAATTACAACATTGCTCGTTAACAAATCAGCGCCTACTCCTCTTATTATGTTCTATGTAGAAAAACATGAAATGCCATATGGAATGATGGTAACAGCAAGCCATAATCCGGCTATTTACAATGGCGTAAAAGTATTTACTTATGGTGGCAGAGATGCCGATGAAAATCAGACAAAAGAAATAGAAGACTACGCTTCAAAAATAGATGTGGATTCTATAGAAGAAATGGATTATGATGAGGCAGTAAGCAAAGAGTTAATTAAAGAAATTTATCCTTTAAATGAATACTTAGATAATATAATTAATGCCGTAGATATGCAGAAAATCAGAAATGCAGGTCTTAGAGTTGCTTTAGACCCGATGTATGGAGTTTCTGAAATACCTTTAAAAACATTACTGCTTACGGCAAGATGTGATGTAGAAACAATACATGACAGACATGATACCTTATTTGGTGGAAAACTTCCATCACCAAGTGCATCAACTCTTAGAGGTCTTGTGACAAGAGTAATTGATTATGGATTTGACATAGGAATTGCTACAGATGGAGATGCGGACAGAATTGGAGTTATTGATGATACAGGAAGATTTCTTCATCCAAATGACATTCTTGTGTTATTATATTATTATCTTGTAAAATATAAAGGATGGCATGGTGCAGTAGTTAGAAACGTAGCTACAACACATATGCTTGATAAGGTAGCAAATAAGTTTGGGGAAACTTGTTACGAAGTTCCGGTGGGTTTTAAGTATATATCAGCAAAAATGACTGAAGAAAATGCAGTTATTGGCGGGGAATCTTCCGGAGGACTTACAGTACGTGGACATATTAATGGTAAAGATGGTATTTACGCAGCAATGTTACTTATAGAAATGATAGCAGTTACAGGAAGAAAGTTATCTGAAATATATAAAGACATTGAAGCTGAATGCGGAGCTATTTATATGGAAGAGCATGACTACAAATTTACAAAAGAAAAGAAAGAAGAAATTCACAAAATATTAATCGAAGATAAACAGATTCCTGAATTGCCATATAAGATTCAGCATGTTTCGTATATGGATGGAAGCAAAGTTTATTTTGAAAACGGAGGATGGGTAATTGGCAGATTCTCAGGAACTGAACCGTTGATTCGTATTTTCTGTGAAATGCCAACAAAAGAACAGGCTATTGAAGTTTGTGAAATATATGAGAAATTCTTAGGATTAAAGTAGTAATTTTGGAGTAACATAAGTTTAATAAGTCATTTGCATAATAATTATTTATATAATATTAGTAACAGAATAATAAATAAGTTTCCCGACAGAAATAATAGTAAAAGTTGAAGGGAGACTAATAATGAAAAAGAACAACAGATATAATGCACTAAATAAAGAAAGGAAAAAGGCAAATCTGACCTTTGGGATGATTCGACTGCTGGTAATATGCCTTGTAGTACCGTTTGGAGCATTGTCGGTTGTTCTTTTTTTCTCGTCAGCTTCAAAAACTTCTAATCAGGTAAGAAATACAGTAGTTACATCTATGGAAAATGCTGCAGAAAACTGTAACAGTAATATAGAAAAAGTAATACAGGAATCAAAGCAGGCTTCATATGACAATGTCATAAGAACAAGTTATTTACAATTCCTAGAAGATAAAAATGAAGCGGTAATGTACAGAGAAATATCTAGTTATCTTAGTGAAAAGTACAAATATAATTCAATGATTTCAAGCGCAATTGTTGTATTTAAAGAAAAAACAACAATGGAATATTATACGTATAGCAATGTTGCGGGAGCGACTTATGCAAGTATTTCAGATTTAAAAAATAATGCTATGACACAGATAAAGTCAGTAGCTCAAAGAATGGGAACTAATACTAAATTTATAGAGATAGGAGAACATCTGTATTTAGTTAGAAATCTGGTTACAAGTGATTACAATCCTTATGCAATTATTGTTATGGAAATAAATAAATCAAATATGTTTAAAAGTATGGATAATGTAGTGTGGAGAGAAAATGGGGCTATATTTCTAGATGGAGATATGGTATGTGAACCTGATTATGAAAATGATATAAATAATGAAAAATTCAAAATTTATGCTGAGAATAATAAAAGAAATTATGGAGAAGTTACAGAAACGGAAAGCAAATATGATAGTAACAATTATACTGTAAATCTGTACACAAGATGCAATAATCAGCAGTTTACATATATTGTTAAATTAAATCAAATGGAAGTACTTAATGAATCGTTTACGTATGTATATATATATGTATTAATCATTTTGCTTACAATTTTATTGGCAGCGTTAACATTTTATTATTTTTACAGAAATATCAATAAACCAATTTCAGATTTGATGGAAATGTCTGAAAAGATTGAAGAAGGAGAATATGGAATAACTTTACCTGCATTTGAAGGAAATAAAGAATTTGGAAAACTAATAGATACATTTAACAATATGTCATTAGGACTTGAAGAATCTTTTAATCGAATATATGCAGAAGAAGTAGCATTAAGAGATGCAAATATGCAAGCGTTGCAGTCACAGATTAATCCACATTTTCTAAATAATACATTGGAGATTATTAACTGGAAGGCCAGAATGAGTGGAAATCATGATGTAAGTGGAATGATTGAATCTCTTGGAGTAATGATGGAAGCGACAATGAATAGAAAAAAAGAAAAATTCATCACTATTGAAGAGGAACTTAAGTACGTAGATGCTTATTTGTATATCATTCATCAGAGATTTGGAAGCCGATTCCATTTTGATAAAGATGTGGATGAAAATTTACTTAATTTAAAGATTCCAAGACTTATAGTACAGCCAATTGTAGAAAATGCTGTAGAGCATGGAGGAGATAAAGAGGGGAATATTATAGGAAGCCTGAAAATATATGCAGATTACAATAACTTGTATATAGTTGTTCATAATAATGGAAATATGACTGAGGCTGATAAAGCGAAGATAGAAATATTACTTTCGGATCAGAAACTGGAAGAGAATGTACATAATATCGGAATTAGAAATGTAAATATGAGACTTAAGCTTTTATATGGTGAAAACAGTGGTTTATCTATAGAAAACGTTGATGACAATCTTACTGAAAGTAAACTGAAAATAGATAGGCTCAAAATGGAAAATTGACAATAATAGCAAAATTTTTAAATTGAAAACAAGAAAATACAAATTTTTGCAAAAAGATTAAATATTTTATACAAAAATGAACAACTATATTCAACAAATAAACAAGCAAAATCATTAACTTTTTTGTGCAATTCGAATAGAATAATATATGTAATAAATAATAGATACGGAAAAAACTTATAACCAAATAAAAAAAGCATATGGTTATAAGGAAAAAAGAAAAGGTATCAGTGAATGGATTGGAGGAGTTATATGAGAAAACCATTAGCACTTATGCTCGCAGGACTTATGGCAGTATCCATGGTTGGATGCGGAAGCAATGGAGATGCCGCAAGCAGCAACAACAAAGACAAAGCAGATTCAGGAAAGGTAACATTAAAGGTTACAACAACATATGCAGGTGAAGACACAAACGCAGGAAATTATAAAGATGCCTGTGCTGCATGGACTAAAGAAACAGGAAACAAGATTGAAGATAGTTCAGCAACATCTGATGAAACATTTAAATCAAGAGTTATTACAGACTTTGAAACAGGTTCAGAACCGGATGTATTATTCTTCTTCAACGGAGTTGATTCAAACCAGTTCGTTGAACAGGGTAAGGTAGTTTCAATTGATGAAATCAGACAGGAATATCCTGATTATGCATCAAATATGAAAGATGACATGCTTGGAGCATCACCTGTAGATGGAAAGAATTATTCAGTACCGGTTAATGGATACTGGGAAGGATTATTTGTAAACAAGGATGTACTTAAAGAAGCAGGAGTTGAAGCTCCAACAGCAGATACAACTTGGGATGAATTTATGACAATGTGTGAAACAATAAAGAAGGCAGGTTACACACCAATAGCAGCTTCATTACAGGAAATTCCACATTATTGGTTTGAATACACAATTTTCAACTTCCAGGATGTAGCTACACATAGTACATTACCTAAATCAGCAGATGATGAATATGGTAAAGCTTGGGTAAATGGTATCAATGATATCAAAGACCTTTATGAAAAAGGATATTTCCCAGACAATACATTAACAGCATCAGATAGTGAAACATTTGAGTTATTTACATCTGATAAAGCAGCTTTCTTAATTGACGGTTCATGGAAAGTTGGTGGTATTGAAGAAGCAGTAGATGATATTGATAACTACACAGTTACATACGTTCCCGGAAAAGGAAATCGTAAGTCAACAGACCTTATCGGTGGTCTTTCAAGTGGTTACTATATTACAAAGAAATGCTGGGATGATCCTGAAAAACGTGCAGCAGCTGTAGATTTCATTGAATACATGACAAGTGATGAAATGGTATCAAAATTTGCAGGAAGCTCAGCAACAGCATTAAAGAATGGTGCAACAGTTGACGCTGATTCAATGTCAAGTCTTGCAAATGCAGGTGTAGAATTATGTGCAGGAGCAACTGGAATTTCTCCAGCTGTACAGGATAGTTTATCAACAGCAGCAAAAGATCCTATTTTTGCAGGTATGGCAGATATTGTTCAGGGTAACACAAAAGTTGCAGCAGCTGTAGATGAAGCATTAACAATTAATTCTGGTGAATAAATTATTAAAATAATCAAGTAGAAATTAGAGCCGGAAGGAACAAAAACCTTCCGGCTTTAAAAAAAATAAGGAGATATAATATGGGTGCAAAAATATACCAAAACAAAAAATATATTGCATTTTTCTTAATACCGGCATTTGTTTTTATGTTGATATTTCTTTACTACCCATTCATACAAAACATAATTAACAGTTTTCAACATATAAAGTATATGGGGACGGCAGCTGACAAATGGAATGCTCCGTTTTACAAAAATTATCTTGAAATTTTCAAGGATCCGAAAATGTTAATAGCCTTGAAAAATACAGGAATTATGATTATAGCAACAATTGTTGGAGAAGTAGGACTGGCTATTGTTCTTTCATTGTTAGTAAGCAATATAAAGAAAGGTGCAGGATTTTTCAGAGTAGTATATTTTTTCCCAATTGTTATTTCAGCAACAGCCCTTGGCTTATTGTTTAACTTAGTTTTCCTTTATGATAAAGGAATGATAAATCAGCTTCTACAGTTTATTGGTGTTTTGGATGCAGGTAAAAATGAATTGATTGACTGGAAGGCAACATATCCGATGTTTACAATGCTTGTTCCGGTTATATGGCAATATGTTGGATTTTATTTCATAATTTTACTTACGGGATTAAGCGGAATACCGGAAGATTTATATGAAGCAGCAGAAATTGATGGAGCTTCAAAGCTTCAGCAGGTTAGATATGTAACGCTTCCATTATTAAGAAATAGTATTTGTACATGCGTAGTATTAGCAGTAACAGGAGCTTTAAAAGTATTCGATTTACCATGGACAATGTTTGTAAATGGTATGTCAAATACATGGTTAACAGGAACATACATGTACTCAAAAGTATATGTAGATGTTGACTACAGTTCGGCAATAGCAGTTGTTATTGTAATAATAGGTGTAGTATTGTCAGTTGTAGTAAATCAAATATTTAAGACAAATGACGATTATGATGTATAGAAGGGAGAAAAGACATGAAGAAGAAAAATTTTAAAATATCTTTGGTATTTGTATATACAATTCTTATTGTTTGGGCTCTTACGACAATTTTCCCTCTGCTATGGTCCATCATGAATTCGTTTAAAAATAAAAAGGCAATATACAACAATTCATTTGCATTGCCTGTTGATAAACTGTTCTCATTAGATAATTATAAAGCAGTATTTGCCAACTATGACATTTTGAATGCATACAGGAACAGTTTTATTATATCTGGTACTGTTGCAGTAGTTGTTATTCTATTCTCCGGAATGGCAGCTTATATATTAACGAGGTATAAGTTCCCGGGTAAGGGAATTTTGGATGCCTTACTTTACGCAGGAATGATGTTCCCTATCTACTCCACCATCATTCCTGTATTAAGAATGATGACAGGTTGGGGAATTGTAAACACACCACATGTTTCATTAAATTTGTTATCAGTTATACTTCCGCAGATTGCAGGAAATATGTCATTTGCTATAATAGTACTCAGAAGTTACATGAGAGGGCTTCCGGTGGAACTGGAAGAGGCAGCGTATATGGAAGGCTGTAATATATTTCAGATTTATTTTAGAATAATCATGCCGCTATCAAAGCCATCATTTGTAACGGTTGGAATTTTCAGTTTCCTTTGGAGCTACAATGATTTGTTTACTCAGATGTTCTTCCTTAGAACAAAAGATAACTGGGCAATTACAATTCTTCTTAATAATATTGCTTCAAAAGAAGGTGTAAATTATGGTATGCTGTTCACATCAGTAACTTTGATTGTAATACCTATTTTAGTAGTATATATGGCATTACAGAAATACATTATTAAAGGTATGACAGTAGGTGCTGTTAAGGGATAATAAGGAGAGAGTTTTATGTATAAAGTAATTATCGTGGATGACGAGCCGATTATAGTAGAGGGGCTTAAATTAGGAATTGAATGGGCAAATTGGAATTGTGAAATTGCTGGTACAGCCAGCAATGGATTAGCAGGTTTAGAACTTATGAGAAAAATAAAACCTGACATTTTAATTTCAGATATATCAATGAATAATATGGACGGACTTGCAATGGTTGCAGCAATTAAGTCTGAGTATCCCGATATTGAAGTGTGTTTATTGACAGGATTTAGAAATTTTGAATATGCACAGCAGGCTATAAAGCTTGGAGTGACAAGATTTTTATTAAAACCGTCAAAGATAGATGAGTTAGAAGAAGCAATAAGTGCAATGACTAACAATCTTAAGCAGAAGGGAAATGATAGCAGCAATGCAGAAATTGATTCTATATGGAACCGTTCATATGAAGAAGAGAATTATATATATGAAACATTTATAAAAAATCATCCTGAATGTGATACTCCTGAAAAGGATAGATTAAAATGTACTGATGCTAACAATTTTATACTTAAAAACGCATTGAAATTTATATATGAACATTACAAATTGAAATTAAGTCTTTTAGATGTGGCTGAACAATGTTTTATAAGTAGCTGGCATTTAAGTAAGTTACTTAATCAGTACACAGGAAGAGGATTTTTTGAAATAGTTAACACAATAAGAATAGATAAGGCGAAAGATTTGTTAGAGAATAAAAATTATAAGATTCAGGATGTATCTGAACGCGTAGGTTTTCAGGATGTAACACACTTTTGCCGTATATTCAAAAGTTATGTAGGAAAATCTCCATCGGATTACAGAAATTATGGAGGGAAAGGAAAATAAATGCGTGTTATAGAAACACAGGATTATTATCATATGAGCAGAACTGCAGCAAATATTATTTCAGCTCAGATAATAATTAAGCCAAATAGTGTCATTGGGTTGGCAACGGGTTCTACACCAATAGGAACTTACGAACAGTTGATTCGCTGGTACGAGAAAGGTGATTTAGACTTTTCTAATGTTACTACAATTAATTTAGATGAATATAAAGGAATTGCTCCTGATAATGAACAGAGTTATAGATATTTTATGAACAAGCATTTGTTTGGTCGTATCAATATTGATAAAAAGAATACATATGTGCCTGATGGTTTGGAAATGGATTCTGATAAAGCATGCTCAGATTATAATAGAATAATAAGAGAATCAGGAGGGGTTGATTTACAACTTTTAGGTCTTGGAAATAATGGACATATCGGATTTAACGAACCAGGTGAAGCGTTTGAAAAAGAAACTCATTGCGTTAAATTGACAGAAAGTACTGTTAAGGCAAATTCAAGATTCTTTGATACTATCGATGAAGTACCTAAGGAGGCTTATACAATGGGAATTAAAGCCATAATGCAGGCTAAAAAGATTGTTGTTGTAGTAAGCGGTGAAGGTAAGGCAGAGATAGCTAAAAAAGCCTTCTTTGGACCGGTAACTCCAAAAGTACCGGCATCAGTATTACAGTTACATAACGATGTAACAGTAATTATGTGTAAATAAGTAGAATACTAAAACAAGTAAAAGCAATTACTAAAATAACTTTATTTAAACTTTCGGTTAAATTTCGTATTTTGGTAATTGCTTTGTGTTAATAAAGGATTAATTTTATAGAAAAGCAAAAGTGAGGGTTTTATGGAAATTATAAAGAATGGTAAGGTTTTTACAAAGAATTTTACATTTGAAAAGGCAGATATAATATTAGATAAAGGTGAAATTAAGGATATTATATATTTTGGAAATAATGGTGACAGTACAAATAATACAAGTGATATTAGCGGTAGTACAGATGCAAATAACAATAAATCAGATAATAATTACACTAGAATTATCGATGCTAATGGCTTAATGGTAATTCCGGGGCTTGTAGACATCCATTTTCACGGATGTGTTGGCAGTGATTTTTGTGATGCAACACTTGAAGCTGTAGAAAAAATGGCAGAATATGAAAAAGAGCATGGAATAGCTGCCATTTGTCCAGCAACAATGACATTGCCAAAACAACGTCTTATGGAAATTTGCAAAAATGCAAAAGAATATAAGGATATTCAAATGAATACTAAGTCTTTGGAAAAAAATAATGAACAGGTAAATACTTCAGAAAAATTAAAGGCAAAGCTCGTAGGGATAAATCTTGAAGGCCCATTTATATCTCCGGACAGGGTAGGAGCTCAGAATCCTGAATATGTTCAGAAACCGGACGCAGAGATGTTACAAGAACTTATTGACGAATCAGGTAATATGGTAAAGCTTGTAACAATAGCACCTGAAAGAGGAGGCGCTATAGAGTGTATTTCAAAATTATACGATAAAGTCAGATTCTCAGTAGGACATACAATGGCAAATTATGATGAAGCAACATTGGCATATGAAAGCGGAGCAAAACATGCAACACATTTATATAATGCAATGACAGGATTAAATCATAGAAATCCAGGCGTTGTAGGTGCAGCAAGGGATGCCAAAAATGTTACAGCAGAATTGATTTGCGATGGAGTACATATTCATCCTTCAGTTGTAAGAGCAACATTTTCAATGTTTGGAAGCGACAGAGTAATACTTATAAGTGATAGCATGAGAGCTTGTGGAATGCCTGATGGTGAATCAGAGTTAGGTGGTCAGGTTGTTATAAAGAAAGGAAATGAGGCAAGACTTGTTACAGGAGAACTGGCAGGAAGCGTAACAAATGTTTACGGCTGTATGGTTAAGGCCATAGAATTTGGAATCCCTATAGCAGATGCGATTAAAGCAGCAACTTATAATCCGGCAAAGGCAATAGGAATTCTTGATGAATTTGGAACTATAGAAATAGGCAAAAAACCGGGATTTGTATTGGTTAATGAAGACTTTTCAATAAATCAGGTTTTATGATAAGTATAATAAGAACTCTTCACAAACTGTATGTACCTTCTTTACCGGACAAAAATGTCCGGAATTCTAGGTACATATCAGTTGAACAAGTTAACACAAGCCTGAAAAATTATTGATTTCATGATATAAGCGCGAAATAGGAAGACCTACTACGTTGTTGTAATCACCATTTATTTTCTCAATATGAATTGCAAATGGTCCCTGAATTCCATATGCTCCGGCTTTATCAAAAGAATCTTTTGTATTAATATAACTGTTTATTTCATCGTCAGTCATAGGGCATACATGTACAGCTGTTTTTTCATAAAAAGATTTAACTTTCGGAGATGAATTTCTGGATGTGTAATGAAGTAAGGTTACGCCTGTATAAACCTGATGCGTTTTATTCTGTAATTTCTTTAACATACGAAATGCGTCATCATAATCAGATGGTTTTCCCATGATTTCATCATCGCAAAAGACTACAGTATCAGCTCCAATAATTAAAGTGTCGTTTTCCAATAAAGAAAGGGAATTTGCAACGCCAAAAGCTTTGATAGATGAAAGTTCCATGGCTACGTCAAAAGGAGCAGTTTTAGTTGTGATTTCAGGAGTGTCAGAAGTAACAATTTTAAAGTCATACCCTGCCTGCTTCATTAGTTCCATACGTCTTGGCGATTTAGATGCCAAAATAATATCCGTGAATTTTATACGTAAATTGTACAATTAAGAGCATAAAGCACTATAAATAAAGAGCTTTATGCTCTTATTTTTTTTGCAACAGCAAAAAAAGTGTACAATTTACGAATGAAATTTTAGTAGCAAATGCAGAAAGGAGTCAACATGTTACTTTATGAGATAAGAAAGAAAACAGGCGAAATCCCATATAAAAAAAGAAAGGAAATAAAGGAAGGTGTCACTCTTGAATTAGAAGGTGACTCAGTTTTAATCCAATCCTTTGTTTTGAAGGAAGAGGCAATAAAAAAGTTAAAGGAATTTAAGTCAGAAGTTCGTGAAATGCATTATTCAGGAACGTACTATCTGATAGAGGAATATTTCATTGAAGAAAACTTATATGATTCAACAGGAGAATTTATATCATCTGGAGACATAGTTGATTTTTCAAAAATGGATTTTAACTTTTAGAAAGGAGATTTTAAATGCCAAAAATTAAGATTACTTATGATGACAGAGTGGACATCGAAATGATGCTTCAGGATAAAATTTCAAAAAGCATGATTTCAAAATTAAAAGGAATATCAAGAGGAACCCTATACAACGAAATCGAAAAGGGCAAGGATGAAATGGGGGAATACAGAGCAATTTTAGGACAAAAGAACTTACTAAGAAGCAGGAGCTAATGTATGAACTATAAGGAATTTAAAGAGAACATTATTAATGAGCTTGTAAAAACAAAATTATTTAGTAAAGAAGAAGCTGAAAAGTACTATTTGGAAAACAAGAATTTTTTCATTGAGAAACAATTCGGAATCAAAACAAAGCAGGGGAGGAAGAAAAAATGAATGTAGTAAATTTGGCAGGTAATCCGACAGCAGATCCAGTGGAATCAACATACACATACAAGGACAAGGACGGAAATGAAAAGAATGGAAGAAGAGCGTCATTTGTACTTGCAGTGTCTGTCAGTAATGGACGAAGATATGAGGAAGCAACTTTCGTAAGATGTGTTGCTTTCAACAACAACGCAAAAATAGTATTTAACAGAGTAAAATGCGGAAAAAAGATCATTGTTCAGGGACATCTGAAATCAGGAATCTTTGAAAGGGATGGAGTTAAACAATATACTTTGGACTTAATAGTTGACTGCATAGAATTTTGTCAGAAAGCAACTGAAGAAAAGGAAAATACGGAATTTGTTGAAATGAGTGAAAATGCTCAAAATGAATTTTTTAGTGTGCCGGAACCGGGAGAGAATGATTTACCAATGCCTTACTAACGAGAAAGGAAAACTATGGACAAGAACACAATCATATATTATCTTCAACATCCTGAAATTTCGGATAAATTGTGGGAAACAGCAGAATATCTTGAAAGAGAAAGACTGTCTCTTGTGGAACATCTTGAAAGGGAAATCATATATACAGGACAGGTGAAGGTAAGCTATTCAACACCAACTGCAAAAACATATAAGTACCATGACGTGGGAGATACAATTGAGAGCACTGAAAAAATGTTGCGAAAATACAGGGAAGAATTAAATCAAAGTTACAAGAAAACAATTGAGGAAATAGCCATGTGCAAGAGAATTAACTTAATTTACAAGCTTCTTTCAATCGATGATCAGAAATTACTTTCAGACTTATACATAGAAAAAATCGGATGGAAAGCAGTGGAGATTGATTCAGGAATCAATCACAGAATACTTGTGAGGAAAGTAAATGACATATTCAATCTAATGTGTCTGATGTACGATGCATCTTTAATTACAGATGTAAAACTTGCAAAAATGGGACAGCAGAATGAAAAAGCAGAAAAGGAAAAACAAAAAAAGGCAGAAACAATAGAGGGACAGACCACATTGTATGACTTTTTGGGAAAGGAAAAGCAAAATGAAAAAAAAGAATAATAAGACAATAATAGGAGTGGACCATGGATATGGTTATACAAAGGGAACACACGATACTTAAGAGTGGAGTTGACAAGCTAATCATTGAACCACCATTTAATGATGACTTACTTGTGTTTCAGGATAAGGTTTATGCAGTAGGACAGAAACGAGGACAGATGCAAACAGAGAAAACCAAGACAATTGATTATTACATATTAACGCTTGCAACAATAGCTTCAGAAATGAAGCAGGCAAAAAAGACAAGACTTAATGATGTGGTAATAGCTGCAGGACTACCGTATTCTTTCATGTCAAGTCAGGGGCCTGCATTTCAGAAGTATTTGGGAAAAAACAAGAAAGTTGATTTCAAGTATGAAGGAGTCAAGTATTCAATAGGAATAAGTGGTGTAAAGCTTTTCCCGCAGGGATTCCCGATGATTGCCTATGAATTATCGGAAGACAAGGAAGAGGTTAAGGTTGCAGACATAGGAAGCAGAACCATAGATGTACTTACTTTTATTAATGGAAAGCCGATATATGACAAGTGCTTTTCACTTGACAGAAAGGGAACATTGGATTGCGTAGACATGATAGAAAAGTATTTTCTTACAAAATTCTCTGAGACCATCAGTGAAAATAAGATTCAGGATTTACTTCAGAACAAGAAAGTAAATCTGCCACCTGAACAGATAAAGTTTGTTAAGGAACTAATCAGAAATTATGTTGATGAAATCTTAATGGAACTAGAAGTAAGAGGCATTAAAAACAATGTTGTGTATTGTGGTGGAGGAGCAACCGTAGTAAAGAACTATCACGGAAACTTACCGGCAGGATGCATCATCAAGGATGACATATATGCAAACGCAAAAGGGTATGAGGAACTGGCCGCAGACATGCTATAAAAATAGAAATGAGAGTTAGAAAACTAACTCTCATTCCAAAAATCAATTACCAATACCCATTAAAAAATTAGAGCCGGTAAAAGAATAATAATGAAAACCGGAATTGAATAACCAAGAAATTCAATCAAACTCATAATTTTCTATGGACATTTTAGATATTAACACATTTGGTTAAAGTTTACAAGAAATTAATTATTTTTGGAGGCATCCATGAGAACTAGGGAAGAATTTAGCATTCTAAAGGTACGTCTGTACAAGGACACGGACTATCTGATTCAAAATTACTTAAATACAAAACAGAACAAGTCAACATACATTAAGAATCTAATACTGAAGGACATGAGGCATGAAAACATAGAAAATTCAATGTACAGGGTATTGGAAGATTTCTTTAAGGATCATCCTGAAATACTAAATAAAAGCACTCAAAAAGAAAAAAATGAAATTTCTGAAGCTGAGGAAATCATTGAAGAGGAAAAACCTGAAGACATTCAAAAAGAAGATGATGAAAAGGAATTACCTGATTCAGCAAAAAGCTTCTTAAGTGCATTGGAGTTTTAAAAATGGGTGTATGTGAAAGAATTAAGAATGAAGTGTCAATAACAGATTATGCAAGATACATGGGATTTACAATTTTAAAAAAAGGAAGTTATTACACACTGAAAGAACATGACAGTGTAATGATTAGCTTAAAGAGAAAAAAATATTGGCAAAACAGTAATCCATCAGGAGGGAGAGCGCTTGGAGCGGGTGGTTCCGTAATTGATTTCGCAATGAATTTTGGCGGTTATTCGAGAGATGAAGCCATAAAACAACTGATAAGCTTTGGAAACATCCGATTCGATAATGAGCCAATACAACAGACACAGAAAGTGGACATTCCTGAAAGTGTTGAATTAAAACTTCCAGCTACGGATGACAATGAAAGAAATGTGTTTGCATATCTGATTAAGACAAGGGGAATAGCAAAAGACGTGGTAACAGAGTTAATGAAGAGAAAAATGATATATCAGGACAAGCACAAAAATTGTGTTTTTGTTGGATACGACATTGATAATATGGATAAGGTTGTGTATGCATGTTTAAGAGGTACAAACACTTATAAACAATTTAGAGGTGACGTTCAGGGATGTGATTACTCAAAGGGAATATACGTTCAAAATGGAAGCGAAAAATTGGTGGTTGCAGAAGCATTTATTGATGCAATGAGCATAATGACAATCAATGGAAAGGATTGTAAGAAACATGACTATCTTGCATTGGGTGGAACAGGAAAGTATGAAGCCATAAAAACATATCTCGACAAAGGTAAAACAAAAAAACTGCTAATTGCAACAGACAACGATAAAGGTGGAATAAATGCGGCAGAAATCATTAGAGATTTTGTAAAAAAAAATTATCCTGATGTGTTGGTTAAGTTTTGTTTACCACCAACAAGTGGAAGAGACTGGAATGAACTCTTAAAAGAATGTAGTCATGAAAAACTTAATCAATTTAAACAATTATTTGAATAAGAGTACGTAATATATAAAAAATAGGGGTGTGTGGTATACAGTGCGGGGTTCGATTCCCCGGCAATGAAATAAACATTGACAACCACGGTGGAAAGTAAGAGATTGTCGGTTCAACTCCGACCGCCCCATTTCAAAGAAACACAAAGGACAGAAAAAATGAGATTACCAATAAAATTAATAGAAAAATTGAATAATCTTACAAACTGCGAAATGAACATGTATTTATGGCTTTGCGAAAACCAAAATGATAATGGAGCAGTGTCAGGAGTCAGACCATCTGACTTCCTTGACATAATGTCAAAACAGTCTTTTTATAATGCATTAAATGGATTGAATGATAAGGGACTAATTAGGCTGGGGCTTCGCAAAAAAAGACATGAATACAAGATAAGTTTAAATGAAGTCACAATTGTTGGAGACGAGTGGAAGGAAGGCTACATAAACCTTAATAAGAAGCTTTTCCAGTGTGAAGACTTCAAAAAATTAAAGTCAAGAGAGAAATACTTAATGTTACTTTTTTACGTTAAGACAAGTGTTGCCGTGACACCTTCAGGAACCAAGGCAGTTCATTCCATAGAAAAGGACACTTTTTATGAAAAGTACTCAAAGCTACTTAACAGATCCAAGAGAAGAATCATGGAATATATGCATAGTCTGAAGAAGTTCTTCAACATAAACATTAAACTAAGAAAAAGAACAAGAAAGCATCAGGAAGAAACCGTAAAGGAATATAAGATAGGACGAAACAGAAATACATATTCTCTTGATGTTAAGGAAGACAAGAATGGAAGAGTAAAACATAGAAGACAGCATGTCATGGCAATGGTTCGTAAATATAATCTTAAGGGTGTTACTGAAGAATTTATTAATGATGTTATTGGTCTTTATAAGAACCACATTAAGAATTATACAGAGGCACGAATTGACAGAGCCATGGAATGGGCAATCAGAACTCATTCGAAAGAAAATAACATAACAGCGAGTGCAGCAAGAATTAATCAGCTACTGAAACAAAGAATAGAAATGTACGGAATTGCTTAAACAGGCCACGAAAGTGGTCTGTTTGTCGTGTGTTTTTTAGTGTCTGATAAGAACAGAAAATAAATTTAGTACATGAAACATAAAACAGAAAGCCAAAATGCCGGGGAAAAATGCATGAGGGCTTTATTTTTTTGAAATCCATAGTCAAAAAAATACGCTAAATGAAAAAATAGGTCAAAAAAACGTGCAATACACATATTACTCATAATCAAAAAAATGACACATTAAAAATTGAAAAAAGCCCATAAATAAAGGCATTACGACAGATAAATTGACAATTGCTATGTTATCTTGTTTATATTTTTTCTTTAGTGATAAATCAATCCTCTTCCTCAAATAAGGAAAGCTGCTCATATAAGTGCTCCTAACGGAGCAGGAGCAGCTCTGACAGCTTCGCTGTCCTAAATTTGCCTGAGAAAATGACTGGAAACAATAGATGTTCGTAACTCCCATCAAATTAAAAGAATACCCAAAAGAAAGAAAACTAATGCACATGCAAAACATAAAAAAAACAATAACCAAAAGTAACCTGTAATAAAGAATAATGAGAAGTTATAATAAAATTATGTTAAGTGCAACAGTCACATGCGGTAATAATATATGTCACAACTTCTTATTATTGGCATAACCTGATAAAAAAATAAAAACAATTTGCAAAAATAAAAAAGAAATGCTAATATGTAAATGTAATTTTTTTTGTGAATCCCCGAAGTTGAAGGGTGATGTTTAGTTAAAAAGCTGTCTAAGTTAAAGACAGACTTATTTCAGGAGGATTCGTCCATGTGGACGATATGTTGTAATTTATGGGTGACTATTGGCAAGGTAGTCACCTTTTTTACAAGAAAAGGTGGTTATCATGGAAAAGCTTAAGCTAGATTTTGACATTCCTGATTTTTTGGAAAAAGACATTGAATCAATGGTTAAATCAGTGAATAATAAGGAAAGCATAGTGGATTGTTGGCAGGATACCATAAGAGCAGACTTAAATTGCTGTGACGGTGTACTTACAGAAGAACAAATTAAATTGTTGCGTGATTACTATTATATAAGGGAGTGGTAAAATGCTAATTGATTTTTCGAAAGAAGCCTTGACAGTTCCCAACAATTACTTGGGAGCAGACAAGAAAAGAACGATAATATATAAAGGTGAGAAGTATCTTTTGAAATTTTCAACGTACAATGAATTTCACCAAAACAGTCTTGCAACATCATATTCAAACAACGTGTTTTCTGAATATATTGGATGTAAGTTTTTCAAGGAGTGCGGAATAGAGGCACAGGAAGTAATACTGGGAACATACACGGACGTAAGTAGGTCAGGAAAGGAAAAACTATATCCTGTTGTGGCATGTAAGGATTTTACAGGTGATGGTTATGAACTTTATGAATTTAAGGGACTTGAAAACAGTTATCTTGAAGGAAAATCCGGTGGAAAGATTCCAAGTCTTGAAGACATTACGGAAATAATGGATTCAGGACAGGGGATATTTGGCATTTTGAAGAATGATGAGGCAAAGGAAAGATACTGGGACACATTCATTGTTGATGCGGTACTGGGAAATTTTGACAGACATGCAGGAAATTGGGGCTATCTTTATAACATAAAGGAAAACAAGGCAAAACTTGCACCTGTATATGATTGTGGTTCGTGTCTGTTTGCAAGAGCAAGTGATGAATCATTTGGGAAATTTCTCAATTCAAAACAGGACATGAATCTTAGGGTATATAACTTGCCTTTTGCATCGCTGACAGAGAATAATGAGAAGGTTAATTATTACGATTTCATTTCATCACTGAAAAATGAAGACTGTAATGCAGCCTTAAAGAGAATGCATGACAGGATAGACATTAGCAAGCTTCATAAAATAATAGATGAAACGCCAATGATTTCTGATGTTAGAAAATCGTTCTACAAGGAAATAACAAGGGAAAGATTTGACATAATAATAGACAAGTCTTATAGAAAGTTGTTGAAGATGGAAAAACTTAAATCAGATCCGTTGTTTTCCATGAATAGTAGTGACCTGATATCAGAGCCTGAACATCAGGGCAAAAATAAGGAGCAGGTTCAGGAAAAACAAAAAAATAGGAAAAATGACAAAACAAGGTAACCAAAAGTAACCTGTAAATGTAAATACTTATAAGATATAATATAATTAGTACAAAAGGAGATGGCAGAGCTGTCTCCTTTTTTCATTACAGTTATTAGAAAAAGAAACCGAGGAGGACGGTTTCTTTTTTTAATATAAATTTTTAACAACATAGGAGGAAGAAACAATGAAAAGTAACAAATTCACAAAAATCGTAACAAGCATAGCTTTGGCTGCGTCAATGACAATGACAATGGTACCCGCAGTATCAGCATCAGCAGCCGATTACGGAACTGCCACTTATGACACAATTGATACTACCAAGACAGGTAGCATGACAATTCACCACTATGACATCACAGCAGCTACAAAAGCAGGGGTAGACACAAGTGTTTACAACAATGACGGAAAGACAGACACAAAGGCTGAAACAGAATTACAGAAGTATGCAATTCAGGGAACTGTATACAGCTACATGAAAGTTGCTGACATTTATACTGAGTCAAAAACTACAACTGATGGCGTAAATGTTAGAGTATTGTATGGTTTTAATGACACTAACCTCATTGGAGATTTAGGACTTGACACAGCAAGTGCAGAGCTTACAAAGAACAGCACTTATTATTACACATCAACAGAAATCAATGATGCATTGAAGGACAAACTTGAAAATAGCAACACAGCAACTAAGAATACACTTGAAGACTACATTAAGGCTAACGGTGGCAAGGACATGACAGAAACAAGCTCAACAGGTGTTACATCAGTTGACAAACTTCCAGTTGGTTTATATATGGTAGTAGAAACTTATGTACCGGAAGATGTAACTTACACAACAGATCCATTCATGGTATCAATTCCTTCAACAACAGTTGATGGACAGGACTGGATGTACGACATCAATGTTTATCCAAAGAATCAGACGGATTATCCTACACTTGATAAGAAGGTGGCAGACGATGATGATTACAGTTCTGAAGGAAATAACGGACATGCTTTAAAGGACACAGCTTCAGTTTCAGAAGGTGACATTGCTGACTACAGAATTACTTCAAAACTTCCTGCAATTATCTCAAAGGCATCATACTTCACAAAGTATACTTTTGCTGATACTCTTGCAAAAGGTCTTACTTATAACAAGGATTCTGTAACTCTCTATTGGTACGATTCAAAAGCAGACGCTGACATCAACGACACAGCAAAGGCAGTTGCTACCTGGACTCAGGATAAGAACAAGTTTACTGTAACTGTTCAGGACAACAAGATGACTGTTGCAATAACAGAAGATGGATTAAGTGAAATCAATCCAAATTATGCAGGTAAGTATGTGGTTGTTTCTTACAGTACAAATGTTAAGAGTACTGACGACTTGGTATTGGGAGATAATGGTAATGCCAATGATGTAGTTCTTACTTATGCAAGAACAAACACAGCTTATGAAGATGTTTTAAAGGATGAAGCAGTAGTTTATTCATACGGAATTGATTTAACAAAGACATTTTCAGACAACAATGGTGATGCAACAAAGGTTCAGTTCGTTGCAAAGAACACATCAAGACTGACAGACGGACAGACAGCAACTTACTATCTTGTTGCAAACAAGGAATCAGACGGACAGTATCATGTAACAGGTGAAACCACAAACGCAGATGATGCAACAGTATTCAGCCCGGACAATAATGGTAAAATTAACGTTTACGGATTGGAAGAAAATTCATATTCATTAACAGAAATTGCAACAGACAAGGGATACACATTATTAAAGGACGACATCAAGGTTGACATCAAAAAGACTGATGCAACAATTACAGCAAGCGTTGCATCAGTCAGAGGTCAGGCTAACCCTAATGCAAATGTAATCTACACAAAAAATGCATCAGCATCAGCAAAGGTTGACGCTTTAAATGCAACAATGGATTCAAAGGTTGATTCAACTAACGCATTGGTTAAATTATCTGTAGAAAACAATAAGAGCTTCCCAATTCCTCCAACAGGTGTAATGGGAACATTCGTAATTACTCTTGCAGGTTTTGCCATGATGGCAGTAGGACTTACATATGGTAAGGGCAAGAAGAAAGAAGAAGCATAATACAGAATGAAAAAAAGAAGATTGTTTTTATCAATTACATTAATCATCATTGGAATTGTAATGGCGTTTTATTCCTTCATAGTAAATTCCATAAACGAACATCACAATTCCTCGGTAATTAGCACTTATGAAAAAAAAGTGCAGAATATGGAACAATCAAACATTGAACAGTTAATTGCCAGGGCTCGGGAGTACAACGAGTCCCTGGTAAAAACTGATGTAGTAATCACAGATCCGTTTGATCCGGATAATGAGCATAGATTTCTGTTAAAGGAATACGAGTCGATGCTTAATATAGGAAATGACATTTTGTGCTACGTGGAAATACCATGCATAAACGTGTATCTTCCGGTATATCACGGAACAAGTGATGATGTATTACAAAAAGGTGCCGGTCACATTGAGGGAACGTCCATACCAATCGGTGGTGAAAGCACTCATTCAGTCATAGCAGCCCATTCAGGACTTAACAACGCAAAGATGTTTACAGATTTGGAGAAGATGGACTATGGAGACATATTCTACATTCACTATCTCGGTAAAAATATTTGCTACAAGGTTGATAAGATAACCGTGGTTGATCCTGACGACACATCGCAGTTGTACATTGAGAAAGGCAAGGATTATTCAACCTTGCTTACGTGTACACCATATGGAATAAATGACCATAGGCTTTGTGTCAGAGGCGTAAGAACTGAAATAAAAAGTACAAACAATGAAACAGTCAGGAAAAAGCAATCAAGATGGTTAATGGAATATAAGAAGGCACTAAGCATAGGTATTACATTAATAATAATCATAATCATATTCCTAACGATTAAGAGAATGCTTGACAAGAGGAAGGATAGAAAGGCGGACAAATGAAAAACAGAATTAGAAAGACAGGAGTGGTGATGATTGCTGCTCTTGCGTTAATAATAACTTCGCTTGGGTTTATCCATTATGAAAACGAAAAAAATGTGAAAATCAGCGATTTTGCACAACAGATAAATCTTGCCGAATACAATACCCTTACTGATAATTCAGCAAGTAACAAGATTATTGTATCAGCAAAGAATAAGAAAGATATTAAAAAACTTGAAGGTGTTAAGAACATCATAAAGTCTAACGATTTATACTTTGTGACGTTTGACAGCGTAAAAAATTCAGACAATGCATATGAAAAACTTAAAAACAAAAAAATATCTGTAAACAAGGACTTAAAGGTATCAGTACAGGACAATGAGGAAAGCTCTGATACAGTAAGCAAAATTACAAACAACGAAAAAGGAACAAGAGTTGCAGTAATTGATACAGGTGTAAACGGAGCAGGAGAAAGCTACGATGTTACAGGTGAAGGAACAAGTGATTTAAGCGGTCATGGTACTGAAATGGCTAAAATCATTGAAGAAACAAGTGATAATGGTGCAAACATCATTTCGATCAAGGCTTTTGACAAGAATGGTGACGGCTCAATTGCTTCACTTTATGCAGCCATCGAACTTGCAAGGGAACTTGATGTAAAAGTCATAAACTTATCAGCAACAACAGGTTACAAGATTAAGGCAGATTATGTTGTTGATGCGATTAAAGAAGCTACAAAGAGTGGCATAAAAGTAATTTGTGCTGCAGGTAACTATTCAGCAGACGTTAAGGACTTTGCAACTGCAAACATCAAGGAAGCTGATGTTGTAACAGCCGTTGAGGAAAATGGCGATTTTGCAACATATTCAAACTTTGGTGAAACAGTTGACTATTCAGCACTTGGTACATATGGAAATGACAGTGGTACAAGCATTTCAACGGCAAGAGTTACAGGATACTTTGTTAAATATGGAAAAGACCTTGATAAGCAGGGTAAGGATCTCGGAGAAGAAGGTTGGGACGAATACTTTGGTAATGCAACTTTTGGTGTTGACGTGGAAGAAGGAAAGTTACCGGAGGATGGTTTTGAATCAGTGCTTTTCCATGGAAACTGGAAAGAACTTTCAGACGAGGAATTCAAGAATGCAATTAAGGAAGCAAGAGAAACAATGCTTTCAGTATGGCTTAACAGCTTAAGTGATGAAGAACTAAAACTTGCACTTTCAAGGGATAGCATGCTTAACTGGGAACATTATGGATTTGATGATGAAGGAAAGAAAATCAATGAAACTTCATTTGCCAGCTACTTATTAAGTCTTGAAATACCGGACGTTAAGACAATGGCCGTTCTTGACAAGAAAAAAGGATATTTTGATTTGAAGATTCTTGATTACAATGATTCTTCAACCACAACGACACTTTATACGGCAAGAGTTAACGCTTCAATACGGAGTACGTCCAATTCAGCACAGAAAATCACATGGACATATACATCACAGCAAAATTATTGTAGCTTTACAGGTTCATCATCAACCACAACAGCAAAAACTGCAAGCGGAAATTATGCACTGTTTCCATTTAACTTTACATATTCAAAACCTGAGAACAGATATGCAACCCAAAGTGTAACACTTGCTAATGGAAGCCAAGCAGCATTCTACTCAAGCGGACTTAACAATAAGGGAGTTGCAGGTTACAGTGTGAATGAAACAATAAATCTTAGCATTAATGCAATTCACTTGGGAATGAATACTGCGGGTGGTTCATACGCTCACGGTTCATATACACTTTATCTTCACAGACCTACATTAAAGGTAACATATAATACAAATGGAGGTGAAGTTCCTAACAGAACAACATCTTATTACTATAAGAGTGGTTCAGGTGTGAGCATATGGGGCAGTGATCCTGAGAAGAAAGGAATGAAGTTTGCAGGATGGTCCACAAGCTCAAATGCCACAACTGCCTCATTCTTACCAGGTAGGGAGTATGAAGCATGGGCATTGAAACAATATACTTTTGGAAGTCAGTTTACAGAACAGTCAGTTACTTTGTTTGCAGTATATGATGATTATTACTGGACCACACTTAACTTTTATCAGGATGCAAGTAAACTGCTTGAAAGAAGTTATCTGACTTATGATGACACCATTGTAACTTCTAAGTACACGGTTTCAAATACAACAAAAAATCGTTCAAATTACAATGGAACAGCTCCGACAAGGGAAGGTGCCAAGTTTAAGGGATGGAACACAAAACCAGATGGAAGCGGAAATACTGTAATTACAAAGGGCATGCTTTCAAACGGAAAAATCAATTCAGGAAACACAAATAATGCATATTGGAGCGGTGGCAAGTGGATATACTCAGCACATTCAAATAATACCCTTGACCTTTATCCGGAATGGGAAGAAAAGACCGCTGTGATAACATATGAGGACAATTATAGTGGTAAAACGAATAAGGACACTGTTTCTTCAGGAAGTATAAACACAATCAGAGTGAACCAGTTTACAAGAGACGATTACGTGTTCATAGGTTGGAACACGGAAAAGGATGGAAGTGGAACATCATATTCTGAAGGACAGTCATTGGGACATTATCCAAACATTGACAGTACCGAAAATGAAGACATTACGTTGTATGCTCAGTGGGTTAAGGCTGATTATTACAAGACAATGAGATTTGAAAATATTAATAAAACGGAAGAAATTAAGCCAGATTATTCACCATTGTCACTTGATGAAGACTTTTCGCAAACAATAAATGTGAATAAGACTGATACAGATCAGGAACCTGTTCCGGGAACTGTATTTGAGATTGAGTGTAGTGATGGAAGCTCTACCACAGTTACAACAGATGGAAACGGTAAGGCCATAGCAACCTTTAGTTATTCTGTTTCAACAACTGACGACTTAGGTAAAGATCCTTATTGGTACTGTACGAATTATGATGAACTTGACGATATCCATAAACAGCAGGTTGCAGACCTTGGAAGATATGTAAATGAAGACGAGGCAAAAAAAGCTGCAAAGGCAGACCTTGACGAATACATCAAGACATTGGAAAAGACTTATACCGTTAAGGAAATCTCTCACCCTGACTATGTGGGAACAGTGGATGACATTACATTCACTCTTATGGGGGACAATGCCACACGCAATGAAAATGTAATTGACCCGCTTGACGTGGAAATTCATTCTCTTCAGAACGAGTGCACGCTCACTCCTGTATTTAAGATTAAAAAGACAAATGCATTAAATCAGGCATTGGCTGGGGTTAAGATTAACATTTATGCAGATGCAGACAGGAAGAACCTTCTTGTTGAGGGAACAACGGATGAAAACGGAGAAATTTCTTATGAAGGAACTCCTGTGACATACAAGACAGCCGAATACAAGTATGTTGACGTTGACAAATACGGAACAGCTTCAGACAGACTTGTGGCATACTGCAAGAAACATAACCTTTACACTTCTTATGAAGCTGCAATGGAAGCATACAAGAATGATGCAAATTATAAGATTGTAAACGGACATGATGATGGAGAAAACCCACTTGCTTCAAGAGAGAAGGAAATGGAAAGAACATATTATTATCAGGAGTTGGAAACACTTGACGGATATGTGCTTGACAATGAACTTCATTCAGCAACGGTATTCTGGTTTAAGTCAGATGATGTCAACAATAACTTAATAACAAATGCAAACAAGAACAATGAGTTTGACGCTGAAAATCCTGATGGGGAAACAGAAAATGCAGGTTCCTCAACAGATAATTCAGACGGTGATGAAGTTGACTATTCAACACAGTTCATTAATTATCAGGAATATACTCTGAAACCGGTGTCAGATTCCGAAAGTTACACACAGAATCTTACAATAATAAAGAAGGGTTCACTTGGAAATCTCCTGCCTAATGCCACATTTGACGTGACTGTTGACGGAAACATCCAGCAGTACATCACTGACACAGACGGTAAGATTAGCATAGCAACCACGTTTACAGGTAATACAGAAGACGAGTATTATTACATTGAAAACAATGAATATGTGTCAGACAAGGACATAAATGACATAATTGCAGGCTCAACAGACAAGAAACATTACTTCAAGACACTGGAAGAAGCTCAGGCAGCAATGAAGAAGGAGCTTGAAGGAAAACGTGAGCATGCATACCACATTCACGAAGTGACTCCACCAAAGGGATACAAGGCCTGCGCTGACAAGAGCATAACAATTAATTATGATGGTTCAGAGGAAGTGGAGCTTGTAGATGAAAACCTTGCCTCAATCAAACTATTAAAGAGAGATTCAGGAAAGAATCCTATGTCTAATGCAGTATTCGGTGTTTACACAACAGATGAGGCATACAAGAATAACGAAAGTTACTCATTTAAGGGTGACACTTATTATTTATTGAAGGAAGTAAAAACCAATGCCGACGGTGAAGCCATTGTGGAAGGGCTCAATCCGGATGGAAAGACAAAATACATTGTAATTGAAAAGGTAACTAATGAAGGAAAGATTCTTCTTGCAGAACCAATTGAGGTTGGAACTCTTCCTGTCATCCTTGACAATGCACCTGATTCAAACTACGACGGAACAGTAGTGGAATCAAACGGAAAATACCACTATTTCGACATTACATACACTGTGACAAATGACTGTAAGTTTGAACTGCCAAGGACAGGTGGAACAACACCATACTGGATGCTTGCAGGACTGTTACTCGTGGCAGCGGGAATCATGGTAATGTTCAGAAAGAAAGGGGAAAACAATGCGAAAAAATAAGTTAATGGCAAAACTGACTGCACTTACTCTTGTTGTTGCTCTTGGAACAGGCAGTTTCTTTTCAGGAACAACAAAGACGGCACTTGCAGACGTGATGGAAAGTGTGACACAGACAGCAACAGAGCTTCAGACAACAACTGAAGCTCCAAGTGAAACCGTAAACGTGAGCACTGAAACAGTTACAGCCGGTGAAAAACAGGACAATGATAAATCAGAAAAAAGCGAGGATTCCGCAAGGGAAGACAAAAAAACCGTAAACACGGAAAATAAGGATACGGTTGTTAAGGACGAGGAAACAGTTGATGAAATGACTCCCACAAAGTATTCTTCAGGAACAGTAAGCATTCACAGAACAAAAAGCGGAGAACCTCTTGTTCATGCAGCCTTTGAAATTTATGGCTTAAAGGACAACGGGAAAGCTCCTGAAAGCCTTGAACAGTTTGAGGGAATGAAATTCTACTCACACGGACTTAAGTACACGGATGATAACGGAGACCTTACGTTTACGGATTTGGAACTTGATGAAGACGAATGGTACTTCATAAAGGACCTTTCAAACAACAAGGTTGTGAATGTGGGTTCCCTGCCGTTTTTCTTCGATTCCAAGCCTACGGACGGAAGAATTGAGAACAACAATGGAAAATACATCCTGTATGACATTCACTTTAACGTGACGGACAAAAAGGCAACGATAACAAATTTTCCAAAGGATGAGGCAGAAACAATAATGCCATTGCTTTTCTCCGTTCCTGAAGCAAAGGTTCAGGCAAGTGACAGTTATAACTGGAGCTATAAGCTGTACTCCTCACAGTCAGCAAGAAGCAGCGTGAAGATTGGAAGCAGAGTGGATTTCTACTATGGTTCAGGAAACAACAGGACACAGTCAAGCATTTTCAAGCTTGGTGATGTGTACGCTGCGTGTGCACAGCACAACAAGTCAACAACACTTAAGGACACAAGTGTTAACGAAAGCAAGTACACGGGCTCAAATGCAGGAAAGTTAAGAAAACTTCTGTATTACGGTTATGGCGGATACGATAACGGCAGAACATTCATAAAGGCTTACGGCAGCAAGCCTGACGCAGACCTTCTTGCATTTGCAACAATAATAAGCACATCTTACTATTATGCGGGACAGAGCTGTTGGGATTCATGGAATGTCATGGAAAAGCTGAGAAAGGTTGTAAGTGACAATGAGGATCCAGAAGACAAGGCAACGGCGGCAACATCCATATCCTTCAAGAATTCAAAGGGAAAGAAGATATCAACAGTGAATGCCCACCTTGCAAAGAATGACAGTACATACAAGGATGAAAATTATTATTATTCAGACTGGATAACAGTAAGCTCAGACGGAACAAAGAACATAAGTTTCGGAGGTGTTTCAGGTGTTGCAGCCTACAGAAAGAGAGGTAACAGCACAACCGGGGCAACATCCATTGGAAATCTTTCCGTTAAGAAGGGTGACAAGCTCAAGTTCAGATTCGACAAGAAGACCGTAAAGAGTGGCACAAGCATATCCGTAAAAATGACAAGTGCAGGTGGAATCAGTGAACTTTATGTTGTTGTGGGAAAGGCTCCAAAGACAAAGCAGGATGTTATGAGAGAAGTGGTAAAGACTGCGGGTAACACAAGTGACAGCCTTAAGTTCAAGATGCCAACTGACACAACAAAAGTACCCGTTCCCCCTAAGTACTCGGCACTATCAAGGGATGGAGAGGGAACACAAACAGTAACCGTTCACAAGGTTGACACAGACGGAAAACCACTTGCAAGCGCAATCATAAGCATTACAAATGAAGATGGCGTGACAAAGAGCACAGTGACAAATGAGGCAGGTGTTGGAACAGTCACATTCACATATTCGTGCAGGAGCAAGACATACAGCTACTTTGTAAGCACGGGTGACCTTTCCGAAGCAGAGATTGAGAACATAATGGATACTCAGCATGTGTTAAGAACAGAGGCAGATGCAAGCAGGGAAGCAAATGCAGAGGTAAACGAGCTGATTAATCAGATTCACCACTACATTGCAACCGAAATAAGCGCTCCTGCAGGTTTCGAAAAGGTTAACGACACAAGGGAGCTGAAGCTTTCAGGCACGGCAAGCGGTGATGTCACATTCACCAATGCCAAGAGCAATGTTGACACAGGTGTTGCAACATATGAGACATATTATTATCAGGAACTGGACATTGGCAAGGTAAACAGTGAGAACACAGATTACATACTTCCGGGTGTGCAGTTCCAGGCTTATCCTTCAGAACTTGGAAACGGTAGCACTCTTACAGAAATAGTGTATGAGGACGAAAACGGACAAATGCACAGCATTAAGGACGAAAACGGCATTGACACAACACTTACGGATGCTTCTGATGATTACACATTTGACAGAACAAGTGACGACCAAGTAAAATTTTATAAAGATTGGTCCAAAAAAGGAATGTCAGTTGTAAACACAAAGACCAATGCAAACGGTGTCATAAGAATAGGTTATGTTTACAAACTTCGTGCTGTTGGAAACTACAGTTATGTAAAGGATTACAATAACCTAAACAGCATTCAGAAGGCAAAGGCTGATGACCTCATTAACAATAAGGGTTACTACAGGAATGAAACCAGTGCACTTGCGGCCGCAAAAAATGAAGTAATAGACCAACTTAAGGATATTAAGAACACATACAAGGTTTGGGAGTATGCAGAAGGCATTGAAAACCCATACGATGCAAAGATTTACTGGAATCTTGCAAGGTACATTTCTGAGATTGGAATTCAAGCGACAACTAGCACTCTTACAAGAACAAGAACAATAACAAAGTACGCTGAGATCAATAAGGCTGATGCTCAGAAGGTTTACGCAAAGCACAATGACATAGTTGCTTCTGACAATGAATTCTTCATTGAAGACTAATTGATAAACCAATAAAACATAAAAAGTGTAAACAGGGTGAAACACTTCATTTCTGTTTACACTTTTTTCGTGAATTTTATATTAAAAAGCACTTGCAAAATTTGCTAGGATTGTTATAATAGTAAAGTGTCTTGTGCAAAAAGCACAGTGTCATAAAAATGGCTCGTTGGTCAAGTGGTTAAGACGCCGCCCTCTCAAGGCGGAATCACGGGTTCAATTCCCGTACGAGCTGTATCAGAATCGCTTGTGAATTGGCGGTTCTTTTTTTGATTAATAAGAAATTCCTATGCAACAGATACTAATTAGAAAATCCCTTTATGCTTCCATTGAAATGCTAAGTATTTAGTGATAAAATCACTCTATAAAAATGCTTTTATATATTAAGGATTAGAGATGAAAAATAAACTTTAATTGAAAAAGTTAACGCAACAAAATCATTGTGATTTTTAAAAAGTTATTGCAATAACTTTTGCAGAAGAAAATGCTAGCCACTATTTTGGTATGCAAACAATTAAGCTTTTTTCAACAGTTTTAATAGGATTATAACACATAAAATACCAGAAAAACCGAAAATACATTATTTAATGTATGGAAAAAAACTTCGATTTTGCAATGAGTTTTTCAATCAAGGTTACATATTTTATAAATTAACTCTGACACAGATTTAACACAGCCTTCTGCATATTGCTTTACAGTAGCTGGAGAATGATGGAATGTATAAC
>ERZ826051.467-NODE-467-length-46861-cov-6.375422_pt1 | contig 46861 bp, 35 predicted proteins | sample MGYA00519928_ERZ826051 | MGnify/ENA primary metagenome ERZ826051 (study PRJEB31778, sample SAMEA3449219) | human gut metagenome | biome: human gut; feature: human-associated habitat; material: faeces | place: United Kingdom | collected 2010/2012 ...
ACACAAAATAAAAGTGACATGGTGAACTGATTGAAATGCTTCTGATTTTTGTAACGAATAATTGATTGAACGATAAGGAGATAAGATACGATGAGAACAATAAGTCACGAAAGAAACAATCTATCAGAAAATGCAATCTGACACATAGACGGGCTCGACACATAGAATAAACAAGAGGACTTGCAAGGTTTGTGACCTTCTTTCAAGCCCTCTTATGTATCATTGCGGTACTGGCTGTGTCCGTTCCGTAAAGGACTGCCCTAAGTGTATCGGCTTCACCTTGTTCCTTTACCTCACTATTCACAAATCACTTTTGCTATTTTCGCAATAATATTGCAAATAAAACAATTAGAACTAATATAATTATCAAAAAAATAAACCTTATTTGACCATGAAATCCTAATCCAATCCACTGCAATACTATTATTAACGCAAAAACTAATAGCGCCCAATAATTTCTTTTCATGCAATTTTTTAATTTTTCCTCCTTTCTTGAGAAATTTAAGATTTATAGATGACTTTAAAAGAATGCGCATGCTTTTGTATACACTTAATACATATCATTTCACTGTCTAATGGGCTGAAAAGCCTGTAAAATAAGGAAAGTTCAAGAAATCTCTCCACAAATTCCGATTTATCAAACTCTTTTTATTTCTGCTGAAACATCTTAAAATGCTTCAACGCCTCCACAATTGCACTTTCTTATAACTCCAATGAATCCATGTTTAGTAAGAAGTCATACACGTTCATCATCAAAATGCCATCGTCATTATAAAATGGTTTTGGTGTATCCAAAGTGATTACAATTTTCTTAAATGAATCATTGATTTTCAAAAATGGGCGAATCTCTTGTGCCATTTTTTCTTCCGTTCGTAACATATATGCGGACTGAATATAATACTTTTTAGAGCCTTTATTACAAATAAAGTCAACCTCCAACTGTTTCTTTACCGGTTTTCCTTCCTCGTCCTTTGTATAACCAAGGAAGTGATTGTGGTTGACCTGCACCTTTCCGTCTTGGTAACGAAATGCCGTCGTCAGTGTAAATGCATGCTTTCAGACTCGCCAAAAGCCTGAAATTTCACAGTCCCTTCTTATGCCTATTATTCCAAAAACAAGTGTCTAATTTCCAAGCAAATGAAACAATAGTCCAATCAAAAAACATACTACGATTGCAACAATTGCAGCTACAATCATTTTCAGTACATTTTGATATGGTCGTTTTCCGATTTCTCGCTGCTTCTGTATTTCGTCCAATCTTTTTCCTTCAGAAAAGGCTACAATCTCTTTGTAAGTCTGAATATCGTTGTCCTTTTTCACTTTTTCCACTTTCAAAGCCCAGTACATCGTAATTACAAAAAGAATTCCAAATGGAATAAATGCAAGCCGTTCCAACCAAAAGAATAACGGGACTGCCGATAAAAGGGTAATTACCAGATGCACAGTGAAAATGTTACCATAATAGTTAAACTTCTTAATTTCTTGTTCATTGATTTTTTCTTTCATATTTTCAATATCTCCTTTGATTAAATTATCAATGGAGGTCTTGAATACTTCACTCAAAAGAACCAAGCTATTTACATCCGGATAACTTTTCTCATTCTCCCAATTTGAAATCGTTTGTCGAGAAACATATATGTGCTCGGCTAATTGGTCTTGTGATAATTGGAGTTCCGAACGATATTTTTTAATTTGATTTCCGAGTTCCATTCAATTTACCTCCTTGCATTTGTATCTTAATCAAATACAGATATTGGCGCTATCAAAAGGCTTTGACAATCGGCTTTTGAGCTTTGTCAAAATCTTTTGACACACTAGAAATGCTATTGAAAGAGCTGTAAACTTCCGATTTATCAAACTCCTTTTATTTCTGCTGAATCATCTTAAAATGCTTCAACGCCTCCACAATTGCACTTTCTTTATCTTCTGGGCACTGTGGCTACCTGTCATATTTTCTTCCTCCATTCCTATTTTCTCTATCTTAGTCAGTCCGACAAGCAAGAAGTTTACAGTTCTATACCTACATCATATTCATTATCTATTTATCATTCAGATAAAACATTAAATAACCTTGGTACTCTATCTTCTAAATAATTGATTACCTTTGCATTACTTTTGTCCAAATCAACTTCAACAACAAATCCACCACACTCGTTTGTTTTCATCAATTCACATCGTCCCACAGAGTTATAAACATATGCTAAAGGTATTTCTTCTTCATAATGTGAACATCCCAAAATATACACTTCATTTTCAATGGCTCTAGCTTTTGCTAATGTTGTCCACTGTTCAAGTTGTAAATCATGATACATTCCTGTTCCAATAATATTTATAAGCATAATCGGATCTTCTAAAGACATTATCCTTGCTACTTCTGGAAAATGAATCTCATAACAAATCAGGACGCCTATTTTTCCAAATTTGGTATTAACACAAGTGATTTTTTCACCGTGTTGTTTCCCCTTTTCTTTTTCACCCTTAGTTAAAATGCATTTTGTATATTCATCAACAATCTTACCGTTATCAATAACAAGCACTTTATGTTGACCATTATTACGCAAATCTTTAAAACCTGTAATGATATATTTCTGTTCATTCTTTATAATTTTAAGAGCTTCAGTCAATGTATTACTATCCAAAAATCCTTCTGGGAAAACATATAAATCTACATCATTTTGAGAAAGAATTTTTCTTAGTTCATATATACTATTACTTTTGTAGGGAACAGCCAATAATACCTTCAACTTCATAATTACACCTCTTCACTAAATTCAAACTTAACACGTAATTTAATTAAATACTCTTTCTCCCCCTAGATACTACACTGACAAACTTTGTTAATTTAAGAAGTTTTTTTCAATTGAGTCTAACGATATCCTTGTTCTTTTTTTATTTGTTCTTCAAGTTCTTTAGCAATTTGCATTTTTTCTGCTTTCTCAATTGGAATTGCAATAATAACTGCATAAACAATTCCTATAATCAATGAAACTAGTAAAAAAATATTACATAAAACAAAGCTGTAACGAGGTTCCATATGAAATATGACGATAATGGTTGGTAATATCATCAGACTCAATAGCGCAGAAGTAAACACATGTGCTCTGTGCCAAACCTCAGGATAATCCTCCGTTTGTGGAATTCTAATACCAAAAATACTGTTGGGACTTGTAAATGGCATAACTATTGCGCTAATAATCATTATAACTAGATAAATAATACATCCATAAGATGGTTTGTGTAAAAAGACTTCTTTTATGATGGTTTCATTTGACCAAAATATAAAGCTACAAACGATTCTCCTTTTTCAACGTGACCACCGGGGAATGTCAAGCCTCCCCAATTTTCATCTATCTTATCTTGTACAAGTACATTTCCTTTGTCATCATATACCATGCACATATTATAGCATACAAAACAAGGCTGATGAAATACTTTTTACTTTGCCGGGAAGTTATAAATTGCGGCGTAAAACCCACACGCTTGCGTGTGGGATGAAAGCTGCTTTTTCTGTGCAAAACTATATTTCTACTACTTGACATTAACATAGAGTAAACATATTATCTATGTATAATAGTGCAAAGTTCAAAATGAAAGTGAGTATTTTAGAGATGCGTTAGAAGCACAGTATTTGGAGGGGGTAATCATGGCACGACCAAAAAGTAATAATGTACAGATTAACATTTCCATTCCTTCCGAGTGGAAAGAACAGCTTGAAAACCTTGCCCGTATCTATTCTGTCGAAGAAGGAACTACTATTACCTTCCTTGACCTGATGCGCAGGGGGATTCAGGAAAAATATCAGTTAGGAGAAACAGACGATGAGCGAGGAACAATATCATAAACTTTCTGACAGGCATATCCTAGTTGTAGAAACTGATATGCCTTATCCTGATGTTCTGAAAGTCGTGGCTCTTTCTGATAAAATCCGCAAAGCTGGCAACGAGCTTGTTAGTCTTATGAGAAAGAATTACGACCAGCTCATGCGTACCAAGAAATATCGTAAACTACTAAAACTGTACGGCAATACTGAGGATAAGGACAAACTTAAAGTTCTCGCTAATCAGCTCAATGATATGCAGAAATCTTATAATGTTACATGGGATTTTTGCAGGACATCTATGATTCCTATAGGCAAGAAATACAGTATAGATGCGGTGTTTGCTCTCACAAAAGCCGAAGACATATGGCGAGGTATGGAAAAATGTCTTTATGATAACGGTAAGATTACACATTTCTCAAAATACGGAGAATTACCATGTATCAGAGCAAAACAGATAAATCGTGGTATTCCGATGTTTGTTGAGGATGGTAAACTTCGATTCAAACTTAGAAAGATGCAATTCGGGATTCATGTCAACGACAGGTTTCAGTCTGATGAAGTTAACGCCGTTTTGTCTTATCTTGAGAATCCTGACAAGATGGATGCTGATGCTGTCAATACGCTTATAGAAGAAGCCTGTTGTATAGATACTTACAGACCTTGCTATGCTACTCTTGTTCCAAGATTGATAAGAGGTAAGTACAGAGTATATCTGCATCTGACAATAGAAGGCAAAGCTAAGTCTAAATATGATAGATTCGGCAATCCAAGACATAAATACGGTAAAGGCATGATAGGTGCTGATATAGGAACGCAGACAGTTGCCTATACTTCTGATACTGAAGTCGGACTGAAGAACCTTTCAGAGCGTGGCAACAGCATACAGACTTCTGAACGCAAGGAACGCTTATATTATCGTGCTATGGACAGGAGTAGACGGGCAACCAATCCACAGAATTACAATCCTGACGGCACGATCAAGAAAGGTAAAAAGACTTGGAAATATTCTAATCACTACAAGAAGCTGAAAGCCAAACACGCTGAATTATGCCGTATAAATGCAGTAAATAGACAGCTTGCAATAAACGAAGATGCTAACTATCTGCGAAGTCTTGGAGATACATTCGTCACAGAACCTAAAAATGCAAGCAAGCTGATGAAACGGGCTAAGAAGACTACTGTTAATAGCAAAGGCAAATTTAATAAGAAAAAGCGCTTTGGCAAATCTATAAAGAATCGTTGCCCGTCTGGATTTCAAACTACTGTTGAAAAGAAATTCAAAGTCACAGGCGGCGCATATATAGAAGTTTCGAATAATTATAGGGCAAGCCAGTACGACCACACGGCAGATGACTACATTAAGAAAAAGCTGTCTGATAGGCTCTACAGACTTCGAGACGGAACATTGGTACAAAGAGATTGGTATTCATCATTTTTGCTCTATTGTTACGACTACAGAACGCAGGATATAGACAAAGATAAATGTATTACAGATTTCGGCAGGTGCTATGACAAAGAAAAAGCCCTAATCGCATGGATTAAGGCTAATCATATCAAAATACTAAACAGTGGAATTAAAGTAGCTTAACAACTAAATGTTAGGGAGATTGATTGTACTTCCTTGTCGTAAGACAGAAATTTACCGCTAATGTGGTCGTAGGACTGCTTGGTAATGAAAGCTCTGATTCAAACAGGTTTACACTTGTAACTCCAAAGCCTGAAAATGGTGTACGATTACAAGCTACACTTGGCAATCAGAACCCCACGGGCTTGCCCGTGAGAGCAGTCAGGCTAGTATAATACATGTGGCGAAAACCATACGCCATTACAGTCATAATTTATTATTAGTATTAGGAGAAATTGCAATGAATACTCCCAAAAAGAAAAAGAACCGAATATATACCATGCTATCCGGCATAACCTTTCTGGTTTTTCTTGGCTGTGCTGCATATCTTATTTTTTATCTTGGAATACAGCCATACTACTTAAAGCAACAAAGCAAAAAGATAAATGCTGCTTACTATAATTCTTCGGAATTTGATTCCGGAAATAAAAATTCCGACGGTCTGCTATTGAAATTTTCCCAGCTTTTAAAGGCAAACAAAGATACAAAGGGCTGGCTCAGAATTCCGGGAACCAATATTGATTATCCTGTCGTTCAGGGAGAAAAAAACTCCGATTTTTATCTGCACCATAATTTAAAAGGAGACACGGATAAAAATGGCTGCCTATATATTGATGCCAATTGTAATGTAGAGACTCCTACAAAAAACATTGTAATCCATGGCCACAATATGGAATCTACTCGAATGATGTTTTTTCAACTTCCAAAATATAAAGATATAGAATTTTACAAAAAGCATCCTATCCTCATATTTGACTCCATCTATGATGAATCCAAATGGAAAATCATTTCGTTTATGAGAGTCTCAGGAACTTATTCCCATAACGACGGTTTTGATTATATGCAAGGTGAATTTAATGATAATGAGGAATTTCTAGACTTTCTTCATCAAGTAGAAATGCGTTCTCTCTATCAGTGTCCTGTGACCGTAAATGAAAAAGACTCATTACTTATGCTCTCAACCTGTACCTATGAAATTGACAACTGCCGTTCTGTTGTTGTTGCCAGAAAACTTCGAAAAGGGGAATCAGAAGATGTGAACACCTCAAAAGCTTATCTGAAAAATGATGTGTTATATCCTGATGATTGGTATTCTAAATATGGTGGAAAAATGCCTGTCGCTAACTCCTTCACAGAAGACATATCTGAACACACTCTTGATTGGTATGATGGAAAACGGAAGCATTAAAAAAGAGTTCGCTTGCGAACTCTTTTTACCTTAAAGTTTTAACATTTTTTTAGTGCATTTTGACCGAGTTTGTAACGTTTTTTCACTTAAATTTTATTCCTTGTCGGTCAAAAAAAGAAAGGATACATATCAATGCCATCCTTTCTTCCATATTTTTTATTATTTTTCTGCTTTTCTTTTTTTGTTCATAACAATACTCAATACCAACATTGAAATACCTAATATGCCAACAACAATTGCAGAAATAATTCTCTCACCTGTTTTAGGTGCATTTTCCGGTGGGTTTGTAATCACTGTTACTGTTTCTTTTGGAGTTGTTGGTTTCTCTAAAATTACTGTCGGTGCTGCTGTCGTCGTCACTGCTGATGTTGTTACCGCTTCGTATGTATTCGAAAAGACTACGTCATCTGTTTTTTCCGTAGCTCCATTTTCCACTGCATATATTACAGACTTCAAACCACCATTTCCATCATTTTCAATGGAGACTGTTACCGTGTAAACAGCACTATCATAAGTAAAATGTTCTGCATTACCTGCTTCCTGAGAAATGAAATAATTATATCTTCCCGGTTTTGTATAAGTCATGGGACCAATTTCTACTTTGCCATTATCCTTAATCGTAACCTCTTTTACATCTGGCATAGGGTTTGTTTCATTTTCAGATTTAATTACCACTTTATACTCAATACCTGAAGGTACCGAATCCCCTAGTGTCTTAATCTCTACCGGAATAGAAGCGGTACAATATACCTTTTCTTCTGCATATGCCTGTGTCTGGAACAGCAGAAGTGCAACGAAACATGGAAGTAGCCGCAATATAACAAACTGTTTCATCTTGTTTTTCATATTATAGTACCTCCATCTTTACTTGTTTTTTTATTTATCCAACCGTCCAAACAAGACAACTCGTTCATTCGTTCCTGCTTCAGCGCAGGTTGATATTCCGATAATCTTATCATCATGATTCAGAGGAATATCACGATACTGAACTGCTTCGTCCTTAATATATTTCAAAAGGGTATCTAAATTGTCTTTACCTTGTACGGTCGGATTATAAATTTTGTTATTAAATTCCTGAGTCTCTACACACGCAAACAATGTAATCTTATATGTATCATCTAACAAAAACAATGCTCCTGTCTTGTGCTCCTGAAAATAATCATCATTTTTAAATTCAACAACATCTCCAAACATAGCACCATATTCCATATGATGACCATAAATAATTGAATAACTGTCAGTAAAATCACAAGCATTTCGATAATCTAAAAAGATAGAACCTGAAAAGGAAAATTTACCAAATACATCTTTGTTCAAATATTCCTGATTATCTTTTCCCTGAACAACAGGATAACTAATATGGGTATCAAAAATTGTAATCCACCCAACCACATCCTTGTTCAACTTCATAAGTTCTCCTAGCGTAATGCTATTCGGCCCATCCCCAGTAGGCTGGTATTTGAGCAAATCATTGGATGAAAATGCCCCACGATATATCATTATGGTATTCCATAACGAATAACCACCATATAACAGCATAATCAGAACCAACACCATGGCTATAAAACTAAGTATTTTATTTCCAACCCTTGCACATTTTACTGCTATCCCCACCTTGATATCCTTTCCATATCACGCAATTACTTGTTTCACGTGTAAAAACTCTCACAAACTTATTCTAATTTTTAGTATTCTGCTCTTTTCTTACGGAATAATACAAATGCTACAGCACCTGCTAAAACAACCATAAGTGCATATGGTCCGTAACTTGAAGCAAAACCTGTTGCGGAACCGGTCCTGTCATTGGTAAATGCAACTTCCTGTGTCTGTAATGAAGTTCCAGCATCAATGGTACCTGTTGCTGTTTTAATATTTCCACTTCCACCGGCCTTATTAGTACCATTCAATTTTGTCTCAAATGTTGTTTTATAGTCGTCTGCTTCTAGCTCTTTAATTGTATAGGTATCATTTTCAGTTAAACCATAAATTTTCACTGTCTCTCCATGTTTCAGTTCAATTCTTGCAGCGGTACCTTTTTTAATTGCCGGTTGTCCTTCTAAATTATACCATTCGCCTTCTGCACCGTTAATTGTAATTTCAAAGATAAACTTTTTATCTCTTTCACCATAGTTACCAGTTACTGTCTTACTAATAACTAAATCGTTTACTGTTCCGTCTGGCTTTGGAACTGGGTTCTCTGTATCCGGCTTATTAACACCATATGTATTTACAAAAGCTCCACTCTTTACAAGTTGCCCATCTTCTTGGTACAAGACTAAAGATGCACTTGCAATATAAAAATTGGTTCCATCTGTAGCAACAGTAACATCTAAATATCTCTCTCCGACATCATATTTAATGCCTTCATAGGTCCCCTCTTTCTGCTTTACTTTATAACGGTAAGTTCCGATACCTTCCGTTGTAAATTTATCTGCAACTAAGGTAAATGTAAGTTTTTTACTAATAGATGTCTCAGTTAAATCTTCTGCTGCCGGTGCTAATTCAATTGTTCCTGGTTTTACAGCACCTGCTGGCGCATTTTTAAACGGTGGCTTTAAATCCTTACCACCATTTGTTGCTTTTGCCTGTTCTGCTGTTAAATTAGTAACCTCAAATTCAAATGTTGTATTTGGAGCATATACATCTGCTCTCTTATACAAATTTACATCAAGTGAAGCGCTTGTTACAGGTTCTGCTGCATTCACTGTTTTCATAGTTCCCGGCAATAATGTAATTGCCATTGCCACCGTCATAACACCTGCTGCTATGCGGCTAAAGATTTTTTTGTTTTTCAAATTCATAGTAAACATCCTTTCTTTTATTATTTTTTTGTTTTTCGAATTCATAATAAACATCCTTTCTTTTATTATTTTTTTTACATATTCTATAGGAAGTACCAAAATACTACCTTTATCACAGAGATACATATGGATTATATTTCTCTGTCAGATTCATTGATATTGTTTCTCCAATCTGCCCTCCGTAATACACAATAAATTACAAATCAGCGCTTCAATTACAATTCATTTTTTCTTATAATTGTAATCACTTTTCCCTTAATCTCTTCCATTTCTACTGCACCGAAATATCGACTGTCCTTTGCTCCCTCACGGTAATCACACAAGATAAAATATTGATTTTCTCTGAGCGTAACCGGATATGATACATTATTATCATACATAGGTGTCGAATAATATATATCATTTTCTGCAAGCAACGAACCATTAACTTTTACTTCTGCTTCATTGGTGATTTCTACCGTATCGCCATCTTTTGCAATGATTCTCCCAGTATACGAAACACCATCTTTTTCAAAAATCACCACATCTCTAATGCTAAAGTTATTCTCCAAGCGATAGAAAAGCATCAAATCTCCTGCATTGATTTTCGGTGACATATCTTTATTTTTCATTGGTGTAATCCCAAAAATCACACCAAATATAATATACACCAATGCCGCCAGAAAAATCAGTCTTTCAAAGAATATGATAATTTCTTCTTTTTGAAACAGTTTCTTTCTTTTGTTTTTAATTACCTCTCCAGGATCATCTATGTCCTCTGCCTCTTTGGCGGTTCCTTTGGCATCATAAACATTCTGATATTCTTCCTGCAATTCATCCAGCTTTCGCCAAACGTCTTTTTCATCTATCCCCCCGAACATTTTTTTTCGGAACTTAAGATTTTTTAACAAGTTCGAAATATCCTTCATGTTCTTTGATGCCATAAGATTCCCTTCCCGAAAATTATTTTTTACAGTTATTCTCTTCAGCCTAACTTTCTAAATTTTCCTTTTTTTCCTGCCACAAAACAAGCTACTGCCAATAATGCACAACCAAGTAAAATGATAAATGGCTTTGCTCTATTGTTCAAACCGGTAGGAGTCAGGTCACGTGAGTTGGTACATGTAGTCGATTTGTTCTCAGAAATTACTACATTCTTAATTTCTGAATTCCACGTTGTAACATATCCTTCTGATGAATAATCATCTTCCGAAACGCTGGCAGTACAGCCATCCGGTACTACAAATTCAATGCTTTCATTATGTTTCAGACTGAAACTATATGTAGAACCATTTGACGTTACCTTTCTATCATTCGGGAAGGTGTCATCATTATAACTTACCGCCGCTTCACTCAATGTCAACGTGAAATTAAATGACTTATCCCGTTCACCAAATTTGCCTTCTACTTTCTTTGTAACTTTAATCGTACGTGTCGGCTTATAAATATTGGTGATTGTCGCTGAATTTGACTGACTTCCTTTATAAGGAATTCCGTTTGCATCAATTGAATGCTCAAATGGTTGGTTTGCATTTACTGGCAAATTAGTAATTGTTTCATTAATGCTGTCAGTAATCTGAACCAATGCATATCTATTGTTATCTTTACCATTGAATGTTCTGTCAACCTTTTCAACAACTGTATATCGGTCACCATCCTGTAAGCCTAACTCTGAAGCTTGAATCGTTCCACTTGCGAAAAGCCCTCCGGCATCATTCGCATTCACTTTTTCGATTTCTTTAAAATCACTCAGTGTTACTAATTTCTTCTGATTTCCATTTACTTTCGCTAATTCAACGGTCACCTTGTAATCCTTCGGAAGATTTTTTGCTTCCACACCCTGCACAATCTTTGTGACCGTTATAATATTTTTTACATACACAAGAACTAATGTATCATGATTAAATTCTACAGTCATCTGCCCTTTATTATTATAATAGAAGTCCTTATCGTTCATTTTTGCATTTGTTAAAGTATAGTCGGACAGATTGTAAGTTGTACCGTCTTGCTTAAAACTACTAGGAACAACTACCTTTCCACCAGGAACCGTTTTCCCCTCTATTGTATGCTCTGTTACTGTGTTTAGATTGCCATTTGCATCATATTCCTGAAGTTTATATGTTATGGAATAATTTTTCCTCATTTCAAAGGAAACATTATCCAAAAGGTTTCCTACGGTAAGGTCTCCACCATTGCGGATTGCACTCTGTGTTTTTCCGCCACCCTCTACAGAAACAAAGAAGAAACGTGTTAAATGATCCTTATCTTCACTCGGCACTTTATACTTTCCTTTATGGTGTTCCCAATGCCCTGCTGCAACAGACTCGCTACGAGCTTTCCATACTCTTGCCACAATTCCATCCTTGAGATTGATTTCTGTTCCCTCATCATATCCTGTGGAATTCACCAACTTATTATTATTATCCATTGCTTTCAGTTTTTGGATAAAGGTATCTGACATACCATTGTTTGGATTCAACTGCTCTGGAGTCATATATTTCCTTGCATCTCTTGCCGCCATTGCCACGACATACATCGTATTTTGATTCCAACGTCCTGCATGATCCAAATCCCAATAACACTCTGATGAAGGTGTTGTCAGAATATCTTGATACAACGCCCCGATATTCTCACAATTCAATTCAGCAAACTGATCACCATGGGTCCCATCTTTATACATTTCCTCATAAGTTACGGAAAACTGACCTTCCTGGTACTCTTTATTTACTTTCAGATTTCTACCATTAACAATTTCAATATCATGACCAACCTTGGTACCGCCATTAATACTTTGCCAGCCTGGTCCTGTTGTTTTCCAATACAGCCCCGGATATCCATTCGGATATTGCTGTTCATCCCCATTCGCGTTAAATGGGAACGACGCTCCTGATTTTCCCGGTGTGCACATAATCGGATTTTCAAAGTCACCATTCTGTACATTATTATAGTAGTTTACTCTATATACCAATGACCAATCGTCTTTTCCATCTTCACTGACACGGTAATACATACCACCACCTGCATCACGAGAAACATCAAGTTTCTTTCCACCATTATACAATACCTGCATGTCATCTCTCTTCTCTGGTATATCCTGCCAGTCGTTTACGCCATCACTGCTTCTCTGCCATTTATATTTAATATTTTGGGGATCCTTCACACCCAGACAACCATCCTCTTCAATAGTGTCTACAATGGAAAGGCTATGTGCTTTTGTAATGTTAATTTTAATTTTAATTTCAAATTTAGGATCTTTCTTACCAAGATCACTTACATTGTTTGTTGTACCATAAATCTGACATCCAATCCATGTGCTAACAGAATCTTTATTTCCCAAATCCTTAATTTTATACTGAACAGTGGCTGCTTTCTGCCCACAGAATTCTAAAACATCACTATTATAATCATTTGCCCCCCACTTGTTATTATTTTTAACAAGGTTTGCATCTTTCGAATTTCCAGACCAACGTACTTTATCTTTCTCGTTATTTTCATCTTCTCCAAAATCAATATGTATATCTCTTGGATTAACGTAGAAATAGATGTAATTATTTTTGCCTGGTTCATAAACGACTTCATAAGTGTCATTTGTGGCTAATACATCTCCCTGCACCAAATCTGAATTTAATATTGTATAATCTTTTTCCGATCCATCCGCATACTTCATATGAGCCGCTTTTTCCGTTTCGGTTTTATCATATAGTTTATCGACCGGATAAATTCCGTACTTTTTCCCTTGAACATCTTTCCAATATTCCTGTAAATTCGTTTCCTTACCCCATGCTTCAAACTCCCAGATAGATAGTCCCCATGAGCTATTAGCAGCTTTCGATGACTCTATCCGAATGTAAGATGCATTTTTTTCACTGTCCAGTTTAAAGCTATATCCAACTCTGGCACTGGAACTAAGATTGCCTGCTGACCCTGGATTTTTCCATCCGGTTACAGTCTTTATTGTCTCCCATGACTTTCCATCCTTCGATGTTTTAATTGTAAAGTCCTCCGGATACGCACGTTCAAATTTTAAGTCTACACTGTGTAACGCATATTCTTTTCCAAGGTTAATCTGATACCACTGCGCATCTCCACTGATAGATCCCCATCTGGAGTCATCTTTTCCGTCAATCGCCCATGCAACTTCATTCTCGTTACTTGAACTTGCTGTTGCTGTTTTATTTACTGCCACATCTTTCACATCTGCCGGCAGTTTATCGCCTTTTACAACAAACTCCCAAATAGACAATCCCCAACCTTTATTTTTAAGACTTGTCGCATTAATTCTGATATATCTTGCCTTTCCATGATAAGAAATATTAGAATTCCATTGGTATTTTGCATTCGGATCTGCATTCTCGGAAGGTGTCCAGCCCTTTACAGTTTCTGTAGTCGTCCATGATTTTCTGTCTCTGGAAACCTGAATTTCAAAATCCTTTGGATAGGCACGTTCAAACTTCAACATAACCTGATTGATTTCATAAATCCCCTCAAGATCTATCTCAAACCAGTTTTCATTCTGATTTGCACGACCTCCCCATCTGGAATCATCATAACCATCTACCGCTTCTTCCGGAAAGTACCTTTTATAATTATCCTTATCATTGACATCATCACTACGGTTACCACTGGTTCTGACCGGCTTATCCAATGCGATATTGGACTTATCTACCTGTCGTGTTAATTCGAAACAATCAATATTGATATACTCGTTATATTTATTGCCCGTTGTTTGGCGTCCGGCAATATATATTGTATTCTCACCTTTTGGCAATGTAATGTCCATCTCTACGGTCTTTACTACATTCCACTCTCCTGTAGACGGAGCGGAAAGTTGTTTCCATTCTCCCTTTCCTATCTTTACAAATATATCTCCATCATATTTGGTTCCATATTTAACAGCAAGCTTATATTTACCTGCATGCTGTGCATAAACATTATACCCCAGGTACTCATGTTCCTCACCTGTCAGAGTATTCCAAATAGTTGCATATTTATTTTCAGAATAAATGCCACCACCATCATCTTTTATTTTATACTGCTTATCGTCACTTTTGTTTCCGGATACATGATACTCTTCTGCTTCATGTATTCCTTCTGCTAAAGGAGAAGAAATATCAAAATAGTCTAAATTAATCTGCTGCCAGTAATCTCCTGTTCCTGCATACCATATATTACTTGCACCTGTTATATCTATGGTATTTTCTCCACGTTTTAATTCAATAACAGTGCTAACCTCTCTTACATCATTCCAATCTGCCGTTTGGTTTGCTGTAACAGATTTCCATGATCCTCCATTCAATCTGACATCAATATTCGTAGGTTTGCTGCTATCACCTGCATTATTTCTATACGCATATCCTATGGTCAACAAATATTTTCCCGGTCTTTCAGCGTATAATTTCTGTGTCAGATAGGAACGACTATCATTTCCTTCATCATTCAGAGGATAGGAATTTAAGTTGCCAACATATCCACTTCCCGAAAACTTTTTATTCCAATCATTATCTGCATTGATATCAACTTTAGCCGGATTCTTTGCACCGCCTTGTGTATATGAATCAGCATGTTCTGCTTCATGTCTGCCTTCTGCCGGCACTTCTATTGCCACAAGGTCAAAATAATCCAGATTGACCCACTGCCAATTATTGGTATCACCATACCACACATTGCGCGCACCTGTAACATCAATCTTATTATTACCCTTCTTTAAATTAATTTCTTTACTAACGACACTAACAGTATTCCAAGAATCTGTTAAAGGAACACCATCTATATGAATCCACTCTCCATCGTTAACTCTGACGTCAATTTCTGTCGGCTTACTTTTATCATCGCCCATACCATTAATCCCAGCAGTATATCCGATTTTGATTTCATATCTTCCAGCAGACGGACAATTTACATTTGTCGTAATGTAGGAAGGTTCATCATTCGGCCATGTATTCATGTCGGAAACCCAACCACTATTCGAAAAATTTTCATTGCCACTGTTTTTCTTTGGTTCACTTCCTGAGCCGTGCACAGTATCGCAATTTTCTGCCTCAAATCTTCCCAGACCGCTTGGTTCCGGAAGAACTGCTCTAACAGCTTTTTTCAAAGGCGTATCCACAATTTTTTCCACAGGATTTTTAGCACGTCCCAATTCTGCTGTTACATCTTTGGTGCTTTCTTCCCACACTGTTGCATCTTCCTCTGCAAGGGTTGCATCTTCTTTTGCAGGCGTTGCATCTTCTTTTGCAAGCGTTGCATCTTCTTTTGCAGGCGTTGCATCTTCTTTTGCAGGCGTTGCATCTTCTTTTGCAGGCGTCTTGTTTTCTTTTGTATCAGTTGTCTCTTCAGAAATCGCAGTTGTTTCTTGAATTGTATCATCTGCCAATGTAGATAATGACATATTGCTCATCCCCGACACGAAAACAACGAGTGCTAGCATAACTGCAAAACATTTCTTTATGCTCCTGCTCATATCTTATTCCCCTTTCTTTTTATATCGTTAACCAAAAGCACCATTTATCATTTTATCTGTGTTATAGTTTCTGTATTATACTATTTTATAATTCCGTCCAATGGTACAATTGTATGTTTGTATTTTACTACGTTTTCTCTTGAATTTCAATTATCTATTGCTTTATCCATCTTTTTCTAGACACATAAAATATCCTGCCCATACAACACCTTCTTCGCAAAGTTTACTAATGTGCTTTTCAATAAATTCGATGACTGGATATACGTTATATTTTGGATTGTGAAGAAATCCTAAAGGGATGATTTTTAAAAGGTTTCAATTGTGTCAGATTAACATTCTTAATTTCTTCCATTTTCAAATGCTCCTTTCAAAAAAATAAGGATTCTTACATATCGACCCGATGTAGTGCAACCACGCACTCTACATGTGTTGTCTGACCAAACATATCACAAGGTGTGACCTCTTTTAACTTATAACCATTTTCACTAAGCCACTTCACATCTCTTGCAAGCGTTGCGCTGTCACAGCTTACGTAAACCACTCTTTCAGGATTCATTTCCACTATTGTTTCCAGAAGCTTATGATCACAACCCTTTCTCGGTGGGTCAACAACAATAACATCCGGCTTACATTCCTCGTCATCTTTGTGATTTTCAAAATATTCCGTTACTACATCCTCTGCTGCTCCAACAAAGAATTCCGCATTATTTATTCCATTAATTTTTGCATTTATTTTTGCATCAGCAATTGCTTCCGGTACTATTTCAACACCCAAAACCTGCTTTGCCTTCTTTGCAAGAAATAGTGATATGCTGCCGATTCCACAATACAAATCCCATACCATTTCATTGCCTGTTAAATCTGCATATTCTAAAGCTTTATTGTACAATTTCTCTGTCTGAACAGGATTGACCTGGAAAAATGACAACGGAGAAATTCTAAATTTCACATCTCCAATATAATCCTCAATATATCCGGGGCCATATAAGTTAATCACCTTGTCCCCAAGAATCACATTGCTTTTCTTAGTATTAATGTTAAGAGAAATGCTATACATTCCTTCAAGTTTACATAACTCTTCAACCAGTTTTTCTTTGTTTGGAAGATTCTTGCCATTTATAATTACGCAAACCATTATCTGCTTTGTTTTTGCACCAATTCTAATAAGTACGTGTCGAACCAGGCCCTTGTGAGTTACTTCATTATAAGGTGCAATTCTATATTTAGTCATAAATGCCTTTACGGTATCCATGACTTCTTTGTTTACATCACGGCCATCAATTTTTAAGCCAAGGTCGCAACTGTCTATATTTATAATAGAATGAGTTCTTCCTGCATAAAAACCTGAAATAATATTTCCTTCCTTATCCATTCCAACTGGAAATTGAGACTTATTTCTATAGTTAAAAGGCTCATCCATTCCCATTACATCATTCATTACGAAGTCGCTCTGACCACCGATTCGCACAAGGTTGTTGTACACTTTATTCTTCTTAAATCTAAGCTGCTCCTTGTAATTAATGCACTGAATTTGGCATCCGCCACACTGTCTTGCCACACTGCATCTTGGCGAAACCCTATCTTTAGAAGGCTCTTTTATTTCCATTAATCTGGCAAACCCGAAATTCTTGTTAGCCTTCATAACCTTTACTGTAACTTTGTCGCCGATTACTCCGTCTTTAACAAAAAGAGTATAGCCATCAACTTTGCCTATACCCTCTCCGTTTACGCCTAAATCTTCAATTGTTAAATCTAAAATATCATTTTTCTTAATCATGAAAATTCCTTTAAATAATTATCTGTATATTTTTTCGCATATTTATGCTAATTATTGCGTATTTGTATTATTATCTATTTATTTATTACTTTAATTCGCTTGTCTTTCTAACATTAGTTTCAAGCAATCTGTTGTATCCTAACCACTGGTCTGATGACGCAGAACTGTTACTGTTTAAAAGTTCTGTCATTGTCTCAATCTTTGCATCTGCATTGTCTGCAAGATTAAGTGCCATTGCCTCAATAAGAGCCGGTTTTTTAGGTGAACCATATTCAAGCTCTCCGTGATGTGCAAGAATACAATGCTTCAATTCATTCTTTAACTTAGTTGGAAAATCAGGAATTGAATCCATAATCTTTCCAAGCATTTCTGAACCCATAACAATGTGTCCAAGTAACTGGCCTGCATCTGTGTAATCATTCATTGGAAAGTCTGAAAGTTCATAAACCTTTCCAATATCGTGACAAATAGCTGATGTCATAAGTAAATCTCTATTTAAAATAGGATACTGCTTTGCAAAAAAGTCACACATTTTTGCAACAGATAATGTATGTTCAAGCAAGCCGCCAATAAAACCGTGATGCACGCTTTTGGCTGCTGAATGCTTCTTAAATGCTTCCGCAAATTCTGTATTGTCAATAAATAGTTTCGTTAAAACCTGTTTATAATAAGGGTTATTAACACCGGCGATGAATTTTGTTAATTCCATCATCATTTCGTCAATGTTTTTGTTAGTACATGGTAAATAATTAGTCGGGTCAACATCTGTTTCGCTAATCTTTCTTGCACGCTTAATACTAAGCTGTGTCTGACCGTTAAATACTGTTACATCACCATTTACTTCAACATAATCAAGTGCATCAAACTCATCTATCCCCATTGAGTGCGGATCCCATATCTTGGCGTCCAAGGAACCTGTTTTGTCCTGAAGAATAACATTCTCGTATTCTTTTCCTGTTTTAGTCATTGCAGTAGTTCTCTGTCTGCACAAATATGTTTCCTGAATTCTTTCGCCCTCTCTTAATGTTTCTATATATCTCATCTTTTCCTCCAAATGTTAAGATTTTCTTTACCTGACAGTCAATCTTTATTATAATTGATTATGTATCTAAATACAAGAATTGGAGGCTTTATCATGAACGAAAAAGTTCTTAAGACCCTTGAATACTATAAAATAATAAAAATGTTAGAAAATCAGGCAGGTTCTGAGCCTGGCAAGAAGCTTTGCCACGCACTTGTTCCATCTGCCGATATTCATGAAATAAAAGAAAATCAGAAACAGACAGGTGATGCCTTATCACGAATCTGGCAGAAAGGAAGCCTTTCTTTCTCAGGTATTCACAATATTGGCGAATCCATTAAAAGATTAGAGATTGGAAGTACTCTTGGCACCGGAGAATTACTTAGAATTGACTCCCTTTTAAAAGTTGCCTTAAGAGTTAAAACTTTCTCACGCCGTGATGATGAGGCTGAAAGAGATAGTCTTGATGATATGTTTGAGACTATTGAACCTTTAACTAATTTGAAGAATGACATTGAAAGATGTATTATTTCAGAGGATGAAATAGCTGACGATGCATCTGCTAATCTAAAAAATATAAGAAGACAGATGAAGATTACCAACGACCGTGTTCACAGCCAGTTGTCATCTCTCATTAATTCCCAGTCAGGTCACACTTATCTTCAGGATGCCCTTATTACAATGAGGGATGGACGTTATTGTGTACCTGTTAAGCAGGAATACCGTGGCAATGTTAACGGTATTATTCACGACCAGTCTTCAACAGGTTCTACTTTGTTTATTGAACCTGCTGCTGTTGTTGAACTTAATAATAAACTCCGTGAGTTAGAAGGCAAGGAAGCTGATGAAATCCAGATTATTCTTGCAAACCTTAGTATGGCTTGCGCTGAACATATTTACGAATTAAAAACAGACATGAAAATATTACCTAAGCTTGACTTTATTTTCGCTAAGGCTTCTCTAGCAAAAGAAATGAAAGCTTCAATGCCTGAGTTTAATGATCAAAGACAGATTAATATTAAGAAGGGACGCCACCCTCTTTTGGATCCTAAAAAGGTTGTGCCTATAGACATTCATCTTGGAAAAGACTTTAACCTTTTGATTGTTACAGGTCCTAACACCGGTGGTAAAACAGTTTCACTTAAAACTGTAGGACTTTTAACGCTTATGGGCCAGGCGGGACTTCATATTCCGGCTTTTGAGGGCAGCAAACTTGCAGTTTTCAAAGAAGTTTTTGCTGACATTGGCGACGAACAGAGTATTGAACAAAGTTTAAGTACTTTTTCAGCCCATATGGTTAATACTGTTAATATACTTAATCAGGCAGATCAGGATTCATTGGTACTTTTCGATGAACTTGGTGCAGGAACGGATCCTGTGGAAGGTGCAGCCCTTGGCATCTCAATTCTTACTTTCCTTAAAAACATCGGTTCAAGAATTATGGCAACAACACATTACAGTGAATTAAAATTATTTGCCTTATCAACTGAGGGAGTTCAAAACGCAAGTTGCGAGTTTGACGTAGAAACACTCAGACCAACTTACAGACTTCTTATTGGTGTTCCAGGAAAGAGTAATGCTTTTGCTATTTCAAGCAAGTTAGGTCTTCCTGACTACATTATTGAAGATGCTAAGTCTCACATCGATTCAGATAATGAGCAGTTTGAGGATGTTTTGTCCGAAATAGAAAGACAGCGAATCCAGATTGAAAAAGATCAGGAAACTATTGCAGTTTACAAGTCTCAGATTAAATCACTTAAACGTGATTATGAACTTAAGACAGAAAAGCTTAATGAACAGCGTGACAAAATCCTTAACAAGGCACGCGAAGAAGCTGTTGACATTCTTAAGGAAGCTAAGGAAACAGCCGACGAAGCTATCAAAACTATTAATAAATATGGAAAATCCGGCAATACCCGCGAAATGGAAAAATCCAGAAGTAATGTTGGGGCAAAGCTTAAAAAGAACCAGGTAGGCTCATCAATTAAAGCTGCCAAACCTAAAAAGGCTTACAAGCCTTCCGACTTTAAGCTTGGCACAGGTGTAAAAGTTTTGAGCATGAATCTTAACGGTACTGTTGCTTCATTGCCTAATGCAGCCGGTAATCTTACAGTAAAAATGGGTATACTAAACTCTAAGGTTAATATTCGTGACCTTGAAATTATTGACGAACCTGATATTAAGGCACCAGGCTTAACCCGTGGTTCAACAGGCAAGATTAAAATGAACAAGTCTATGAATATTAAAACTGAAATTAATTTAATTGGAAAAACAGTTGACGAAGCTATTTCTCAACTTGATAAATACTTAGATGATGCTTACATTGCACATTTGCCACAGGTATATGTTATTCACGGCAAAGGCACCGGAGCTCTTAGAAATGCAGTTCAAAACCATCTTAAGAAATGTAGCTATGTAAAATCCTACAGAACAGGTGAACATGGCGAAGGTGGTGCAGGTGCAACAGTTGTAGAATTTAAATAGATTTTTTTAACAGGAGGATTTAAAATGGCAAACAAACAGAAAATCTTAATAGTTGACGATGATGAAAACATTGCAAACCTTATATCTTTATATTTAACTAAGGAATGCTACGAAACACGTATTGAGCATGATGGCCAGTCGGCTCTTGATGCGTTTAAAGAATATGCTCCAAATCTTATTTTGTTGGATATTATGTTACCTGGTCTTGACGGATACGAAGTATGCCGTGAGATAAGAAGAGAATCAAAGGTTCCTATTATTATGCTTTCTGCCAAAACAGAAGTTTTCGACAAAGTTTTAGGTCTCGAACTTGGTGCAGATGACTATATTATTAAACCTTTTGACTCAAAGGAACTTGTTGCCCGTGTTAAGGCAGTTCTCAGACGTTACACTGAAGCTCCGGCTCCTGTCGAAAAGAAGCCTGATGAAAAACGTGTTGAATACAAGGACCTTATTATTAATCTTTCAAACTACGAAGTTATTTACAAGGGCAAACCTGTTGAAATGACTCCAAGAGAGATTGAATTATTGTACTTCCTTGCTTCATCACCTAATCAAGTATTTACAAGAGAGCAACTTCTTGACCATATCTGGGGTTATGAATATGCCGGAGATACAAGAACTGTAGACGTTCACATTAAACGTATTCGTGAAAAAATTGCTGACACGGATCAGTGGTCAATTGGTACAGTTTGGAGTGTAGGATATAGATTCGAGGTACATAACTAAATATGAAAAATTCTATTTTAACTAAATTTTTTACAGGGTATTTTTCTTTTGCAATATTAGGTTTTTTGTTAATTTCTTATTGGTCAAATAACTTGATTTATAATCATCTTCTGACCAATAACATTAACACCCTTTACAAATATGCCTCTGTAATAGGAAGTAATGCTGTGGACTGCGTGGACAACTCACTTGATGATTTAGACAATCCTAAGCAGTTTTTAAATGATTTTAACAACGTACTGGACTGTGACATACTTATTCTTGATAGTAACCGCAAACCATTTTATTACACAGGCACAACAAGTAATCTTTCAAAAGATTCTTCTAATATTTTGATTGAAAAATTCAAGCCTGATGATTACAAGAATACGCATTACAAGATTGGCAAATTTTATAATATTTTTAAAACCGACACTTTAAGTGTTGTCTACGAAGTTAAAAATAATAATAAGACTTATGGATATATTGTGGCGCATATGCCTACTTCCATTATAAAAAAAAGTTGCTATGATGTAACACTTATTTTCTACGTTACTTACGCAATTATACTGGCTCTTTCACTTATTATATTCTTTAACTTTATGTGGTTTATTTATTTGCCACTTAAGCAGATTAGACTTGCGGCAATGGAATATGCCAAAGGTAATTTTGAATACGAAGGACTTAAAGTTAACAATGACGATGAAATCGGTGACGTGGCGCACTCACTTCAATATATGTCTAAGCAGTTAAACAACTCACGAGCTTATCAAAAGGAATTTATTTCTAATATTTCCCATGATTTCCGCTCTCCTTTAACTTCTATAAAGGGCTATATTGAAGCTATAATGGATGGAACAATTCCACCGGAAGATTACAACAAATATCTTTCAATTGTTTTATCTGAGGCTAACCGTCTCGAAAAGCTTACTTCAGGATTGCGTGACCTTAACCGTTGGAACAGCACCGGTCCTGAACTTATTTTTGAAGACTTTAATATGGAATCAGTTATCGCTTCAACAGTTGATACTTTCCAGGGCAGTTGCGAGAAGAAGAATATTGAATTGGTTATTCAGTTTCCACCAAAGCATTGCAATGTATACGCTGACAAAGGCAAGATTGAACAGGTTCTTTACAACCTACTTGATAACGCCATTAAGTTCAGTAATCCGGGTTCAAAGATTATAATCAAGCTTTATAACAAAGGTGAAAAACAATATTGTTCCGTTAAGGATTTTGGTATGGGAATCCCACAGGACAGCATCGACAAAATCTGGCAGCGATTCTACAAGACCGACCTTTCCCGTGGTCGTGACAAAACAGGCTCCGGAATCGGACTTGCCATCGTAAAAGAAATTATTATGGGACACAACGAAACAATCGATGTAATCAGCACCGAAGGCGTTGGAACAGAGTTTGTATTCTCGTTGAAGAAATCGAAAAGATAAAGGGGGTTATCTTAGTTTGTATTCTCGTTAAAGAAATCGAAAAGATAAAGGAAGTTATCTTAGTTTGTATTCTCGTTAAAGAAATCGAAAAGATAAAGGAGGTTATCTTAGTTTGATTTCTCATTAAAAGAATATGACTTTCTAATAATTGTTAATCAATATAAATACTTCATTAGTTATAAGATGGATTGATTTTTATCACTATTGAATTTGTATGGGTTCAGCACTAATTAGTTTGATATGACATACTAATTAGTGTTTGAGCCCTTTTTTTATGTCCTGTACCCCAATATAGCAGTTTTGTCGTTTTTCGGGGTACGTTTTCTAATTTTCCGCGTGTAATTGTGCAACATACTGTATCTGTAAGTTGTAAATGTACCCCAACATAGCAGTTTTGTCATTTTTCGGGGTACGTTTTCTATTTTTCCGCGTGTAATTGTGCAACACACTGTATCTGTAAGTTGTAAATGTACCCCGACATATAATTTTTCTTAATTTTTGGGGTACGTTTTCTAATTTTCCACGTGCAATTGTGCAACACACTGTATCTGTAAGTTGTAAATGTACCCCAACATATAATTTTTCTTAATTTTTGGGGTACAGCGCCCTAAATTTCCAGTTCGTTTATGCAACATACTGTATAAGCAAGTCTAAAATGTACCCCAACATATAATTTTTCTTAATTTTTGGGGTACAACGCCCTAAATTTCCAGTTTATTTATGCAACATACTGTATAAGCAAGTCTAAAATGTACCCCAACATATTAATTCTCTTGTTTTTCGGGGTACACCTATAATATTTTCCTTAAATGCTCATTGTTTATATACACTATGGAACATATTTCTTATTAGACAATTCGTTTTTCTCTTATAATCCCTACCATTTCTACAAAAAAGCCCCATCTTCTCTAAAAAATTCTCCCACAATTTCAGCCTATAAAAACCCCGGCTACGTTTCCGTAGCCGGGGCTAATTCTCACTCTTCCACACTCATATAATATTCAATTCTCCGCCGCATCCTTAGATCTATCGTTTAAATCTTAGCGTTCTCAATTATAACCTTACAACTCTCCTTTATGACTTTATAATCTTGCAACTCTACCTTATAACTTTATAACCTTACAACTCTACCTTATGACTTTATAACCTTACAACTCTCCTTTATAACTTCATAACCTTGCAACTCTACTTTATAACTTCATAACCTTGCAACTCTCCACTACAACCTTATAAAGTTATACTTAAGTCCTAACTTGTCCGCCATTAGCTTCTCTCTTGTATGGCATGAGAAGATGATTACCTGTTCCATATTTTCTGCCATAAATCTCATAGTACTACCCATTCGCTTGTTATCATACATTGCAAAGGCATCATCAAGAAGTATAGGTTTCTTGTCCTTTTCAAATATAATATCTGCTGCCGCAAGTCTAAGTGCCATATATATCTGCTCTATTGTGCCTTTGCTAAGTCGTGTAGCAGCTATGAGAGCGTGCTTACTGTTTACAGATATGTTAAGTTTGTCATCTATTGAAAGATTGTCATATTTGCCGTTTGTAATTTGTGAAATATAATAAGATGCTCTCTCATTTAATCTCTTACCGAAACTATTTCTGATTTCATCTGCTATATCTTCAATATTACTCTTGGCGTCCTCAATAGCCTGTATTTCAACTTTTGCTTTCTTAATCTTGTTAAATCGCTCCTCAAGTTCATCAATCTTCTTCTGAAGCTCAATGTCCTTTTCCTGCTTCTGTTCAAGAATCCACTGAGACTTTGAAATTGCCTCGTTGATTTCACGTTCCTTCGCTTCCAAGTCCTTTAACTCGTCACTATAATCCTGCATATCAACGCTTTTTTCTTCTTCGGCTTTAATAAACTCCTGAGTATCCTTTAAAGCTTCTTTCTTATTGTTAAGCTGACGTTCAACATAAACCCTTTCGTGCTTTGCCGCGTCCAGCTTATCCATTACAAGCTTAATCTCCTTTAAGGCATCCAACTTCTTCTGACGCTTCTTCTTATTAAATCCATACTTAAAGATTGCAAGTATAAGAAAAACAAAAGCCGCACCAAGGCATATGCCCGGCTTAACCCAAAACTGCTTTAAATCCATCATCTGGTAATTGCCCATAATAAAACCTGCAGCGCCACCAATACATCCCATCATAAGGATAATAAACAAAACAGGCATATTACTTCTGTTAGTAACTTTTTCAAGAAGATATTCCATAGTCTCTCTTCCGTCAATGCCCTTGTCAGCAAGCTCCTGTTCAAGCTGCTTCTGGTGATTTTCAATCTGTTCAAGGGAAGCTGAAAATTTCTCACTGTCAGCAGTCAAAGTAATCGCCTCCTGATAAAGATTCTCCTTACGCTCATTAAGTTTATTTAAGGCTTCAAGTCGTTTTGCATCAAGAGCTGACAATTCCTTCTTCTTATTAGAAAGATTAAATAATGACTGCTTTTTCTGCTCTATTGAAGCAATTATTGTATGCTGTTCGCCCTGAGAAATCTCCAAATCCTCTTTGGCATTCTTAATAGCCTTCTCAACAACATCCTCTTCGGCAATTCGGCTTTCAATCATTATATTTTTCTTCTGCTTATCTAAGTCGGCAAAAGCTGATTTAATATCAATCTCCATAGACTTTGTTGTGCCAAGATTTGCCGCATAATTCTTAAGAATAACTTCAAGTTCCTTATCTGTAACGCTGCCAAGCTGGCTTATACTTATAGTGTTGTAATAACAGCTTTCATCAAGTCCTGCGAAAAGATTTTCAATCTCCTCTGTTTTAAGCTCAACACCCTCATCTTCATTAATAACCTTAAAAGACTTATTAAGCTTATTAAAATTTCTCTCAATACGATAAGTTACACCGTCGCTTTCGATTCGCATCATACCGTGATAATTAGCCGGATTCTCCCATGGCTCATACTTAGTGTAAAGGTCCTTACCACTTGCCTTTCCACGCTGTTTTTCTATTCCAAAGAGCATTCCTCTTATAAAAGTATGAAGAGTAGTCTTTCCCGCTTCATTCTCACCGTATACAATATTAAGTCCCGGTTCAAGAGTTACCATTTTATGATTAAATTTTCCAAAATTAGTTAATCGTATGTCCTTTATAATCATGCCCTGTCCTCCATGGCATCCATCAATGCCTTTGTTCCATAGTAAAGGGTTTTACGCTGCAAAGGTGTAAGACTCTCCCTGTCAAGAAATTTCTTTATGTACATTCCAAGAATATTGTCCTTATTTTCAGCGTACAATTCTTCAAAATCATAATCAGGAACCGTATTGTCGGTAACACTTACAACATTTCCAACACCTTCAATATCTGAAACATCAATGTCAAAATCAGGATCTCTGTAACCGCTAAAAGTAATCTTGTACATATCATCCTGTCCCTGCTCCTTAATCATGTCAATCAGTCTATGTCTTATTTCCAAATTAGTAGCTGTTGGAGTTACCGTAAAATCAAGTTCCCTGTAAATTCTCTTTGCAAAAGGCACAAATTCAAGTTCAAGACCTCTCTTTGAAATCTCACCATAAATATAGCCTCTAGGTCCAATATCATTCATATCAATAGGTTCAAGAGAACCACTGTATGCCATCTTCATCTTTTCATCTATTTCAGGCTTATGAATATGTCCCATTGCCACGTAGTCAAAACCTGACATTGCAAGCTTCTTTCTATTAATGGGAATATGCTTTTCGTCACCGCCATGAGCCACCAGAATATTAATCATATCCGGTCTGTCCACAATAACATGGTCATACATTGCGTCCTTAATTTCAGTCTGGTGATAACTTAGTCCATACACACATGTATTAAGCTCAGGAATCTCCACACTTTCAATATTCTTGTCACCTAAGAAAATAACATTATCACTCCATTTGAAGCCGTCATAAAAAGAGCATTTTTTAATGGCATCATGATTTCCCGCGCACAAAACAACCTTTGTGTCAGGAATAGTCGAAAACAAATAATCAACTTCCTTAAGTTCACGAAGCAACGGCTGTCTGTGAAACATATCCCCTGCAATAATAAGCAAATCTACCGGGTCTATTTTTATTTTTTTAATTAAACGTTCTAAAGTATTCCAAATTTCATCTCCACGGTTAGCCGCCCAAGGTCTTTTGCTCTCCGGAGTGGCACCAAGATGAATGTCACCAGTATGTATAAATCGCATAGTTCCTCCCGAATTTTTTACTAACTTTAAGTATAACATTAAAAATTTTTCGCGTAAAGATAAAGAAAAAAGTCAAAACACTCTTTTCTAATAAGCATTTTGACCTTTTCTGATATTTTTAATTATAATTCTCTTCAAAAACCCATATCTTATGTCCACGGTTATCCGTTACAAGTCCATATGTAGCTTTTGCCGCATTAGTTGCAGCGTTCTTGTCGCTGTAAATCCCCTGAAGCTTTCCATATCCGTAAACATAATAATTATTTTCTTTCTTGCTCTCAAAAGTAGCATTAACCTTAGAACTACTGTCAAAAGTTACCTTGCCAATCTTTTCAACTGAAAGCTGCTTAGTTCCGTCAAGTGCATTAGTAAATGCCAAAGCTAATTCCTTTTGCTTTACATCATCCACATAATAGCTTGTTTTTGCAACAGGTTTCTTAGTCTCAGTATTATCCAAAAGCTGGTCATCTGAAATCCGGCTCTTGCCCTTGTACCGCTTAATATTAATAATATTGTCTGTTATTTCAACACCTGTAATATAAATATTGTTCTGTGAATATGACTTAACTTCTTTATAATCCTTATCAACAATTACCAACTTGCTAACAGGTACAAAACTCTTCTTTGACACGTCACTCTGAGAACCTATTCCATAAATCAGGTTCGTTCCCGTGTAACCATATACGGTAATAATATTGTCAGCTCCCGCCTCAATAGTCTTCTTTTCACCATTCTTTAAGTTAACAATTGTAATGTTTTCCGTATCATAAGCCTTACCACTTGTATTGTAAGCCAACATACTTCCGTCGCTGTTAATTGCAAAACTTCCGTCTTCCACATTTTCTACCAACGCTCCCCACTCCTTAGTTTTAAGGTTTGCATAGTAAATAGTGTTGTTCATCATAATATAAAGAGTTCCGTCGCCTACGTAACAAAGCTGTGACAACTGCTTCTCCAAGTTGTAAGCAGGCACTTTGCAAGGTACAAAAGCCGCCTCTTTGGAACTGTTAGACTCATAATTATATCTTAAAATAGAAATTCCGTTTTCGCCTACATGCTCATTAGCCTTGCTATAACCATAAATCATATAGTCAACATTGCCCTTGTCATCCACGGTAATTACCCTTGCCTTAGTATTGTTAAGCTGTTCAGCATTCTTGGCATTAAGATTGTAAACCTGTTTGATTTTTCTTTCATTCAAATCCATTACGTAAACATCGCCGTTAACCTGAAACGCCATAAACTGCTGATTTGAACTTTCAACAAAATCAGCCTTTGTTTCTTTCTGAATGCCTAAGTCAATAAAACTTCCGCCTACGTTATTCTTGTCTGCTGTCCAAATCTGATTTACTTCCCTGTCATATGCCAAAACATAAATTCTTCCTGCACAACTCCATATTGTGATTGTTTCAGAAACATTATATTTCTCTTTAACCTTCTCAGCATTAGTTGTTCTAATCTGATAATTCATTGTATAAGTTCCGGCTTCCCCGGTGTCCTTTATGCAAAACTCTTTTGCTGTTATTGTTATATCAGATATAAGCTCAGGCTTAAGTGAAGTCCAAATAAGGCTATTGTAACTTGACTTAATAGTAGTCTGACCAAGGTTATCATTAGGAAGGCTACTATCAGGCTCAATATACTGAGCAAGCTTTGAAGCTCCCTCGCCCTTTAAAGCGGTCTTTGCAAAATTCTTCGCAAACTTAATCTGTTCAGTAACAAACTCCTTATCCGTAACCATTACTCTTGCGTAATAATTAATCTGCTCATACTTATCTGTTTTGATAATTATTTCCCAGAAATACTCTGTTCCCTGTTCCATAATGGCACTGGCCTGATAATCCAAAGTAATCTTGCCGTCCTTCTGTTTCCAGCCGTCAAGAGTTCCATTATCTATCAAACGGTTGTCCTCAGTACTCTTCATTTCGTAAGAAATCTCTGAAACCTTATTGCCATTAGTTGATATTGTAATTGGAACCGTTCTGTCTGTATTAACAGGGACAATAACATCACGCATATGTTCTTCTTCCATATCCATTGTGTAGCCGTTAAGACTTCCAACCTTCTGACTTCCATAATATAAATCAATCCCCGGCAACTTACCATTATATGTAGACGTTGCCTGACCGCTATTGCTCTGCTTGTTATTCTTAGACTGCTTCTTGTTAAAATTTATTCCTATAACCACTGCAATTGCAAAAATCAGCACAATTGCAACAACTGCTATAACTTTCTTTTTCATTTCATCACCCATTCAATCCTTGTATAAAACTTTTTGACCTTTAATTTATTGATTACCGGATTGCTACGTGCTTCGCACTCCCGCAATCCTCCCCCAGCATTCGCATATCGTGTAGCTTGCGCTACACTTTTATGCTCATGTTGGGGGCGTGTCTCAAGGTCATCACCCCACTCTTGTGCAAGCACAAGTGGGCTGCTGACTTTGATCCACTGTAATCAACATCATAGCACAAAAAAATGTCTGTGGCACTATTTTTTTGTACCACAGACAATTTTATTTTTTATTTTGTTTTCTTCTTTGGTGTAGCTTTCTTTTTTCTTGTTTTTGGAAATTCGAAAACTACTGATTCGTATGGTCTAAGTGGAATTTCCAATCTGTATGGTCTTCCATCGCACTCGCCTTTCTTGGCTCTGTAGCTTACAACCTGTTTCTCACCTGTTTCTGTTGTAACCAATCTCTTGTAAGTTCCGGCTTTTGGAACTCCTACAACATAATCAGGTCTTTCCATTGGTGTAAAGTTACACACGAAACCGATAGAGTTCTTATAATCAGCTTCTGTTGTCTTTCTTATGAAACTGAAAATACTTCTTTCGCAGTCATTGGCATTAATCCACTCAAAAGCTCCATAGCCCTTTGTTTCAGTGTAAAGTGCCGGATATTCCTTATATAAGTGAAGTAATTTCTTTACATATTCCTGCATGTCCTTATGTTCAGGTTCATCAAGCAGATACCAGTCAAGGCTTCTAGCCTCTGACCATTCCTGTAACTGAGCAAATTCCTGTCCCATAAATAACAGCTTTCTGCCCGGATGTCCCAACATAAAAGTATATGCTGTCTTTAAGTTTTTAAATTTATCCTGTGGATAACCCGGCATCTTATTAATCATTGAACATTTCAAATGAACAACTTCATCGTGAGATAATACTAAAATAAAATTCTCACTAAATGCATAAGTTAATCCGAAAGTCATCTTATTATGATTACCCTTCTTAAACAAAGGATCAAGCTTAGTATACTCTAAGAAATCATGCATCCAGCCCATATTCCACTTGTAAGAAAATCCAAGTCCTCCATCCTTAGGTGACATAGTAACCTTAGGCCATGCTGTTGACTCCTCAGCAATAATATATGCTCTTGGATTTCTGTAATTCATAACACTACTTAAATGTTTAAAGAACTCAATAGCTTCCAAGTTCTCATTACCGCCATACTTATTAGGAACCCACTGTCCATCTTCTCTTCCGTAATCCAAATATAACATAGAAGCAACTGCGTCAACTCGAAGTCCGTCTATGTGATATTTTTCAACCCAGAATAATGCATTTGCAATAAGGAAATTAACAACTTCTGTCTTAGAATAGTCGAAAACCTTAGTACCCCAGTCAGGATGTTCTCCCAATCTTGGATCTGCATATTCATAAAGTGGTGTTCCGTCAAACATTGCAAGTCCGTGAGCATCTTTTGGGAAGTGGGCAGGTACCCAGTCCAAAATAACCCCGATTCCTGCTTTGTGGAAAGCATCTACCAAACACATAAAATCCTGAGGTGTTCCATATCTTGATGTAGGTGCATAATATCCCACAACCTGATATCCCCATGAACCATCAAAAGGATGTTCCAATATACCCATAAGTTCTACATGAGTATATCCCATATCCTTAACATATGCTACAAGTTCTTTAGCCATACGCTTGTAATCATAGAATCCATCTTCATCATCAGGACCTTTAAAATCCTTTTTCCATGAACCCGGATGAACCTCATAGATTGACATTGGAAGTTCATAGTGATTCTCCTTTGCCTTCTCTGATATCCATTTAGCATCTTTCCATTTGTAATTATCAATATTTGCTACCCTTGAAGCATTTCCGGGTCTTTTCTCAGCCCAAAAACCATAAGGATCAGCTTTGTACAATGTATCCCCACTTTGTGTAGAAATAACATACTTGTACATTGCGCCTTCTTCAACCTCCGGTACGAAAAGTTCCCAGATGCCTGAATCATTTTCCATCTTCATGTTATGGTTAAATCCCAACCAGTCATTAAAATCACCTATAACGGCTACGTTAACTGCATGGGGTGCCCAAACTGCGAAATATGTTCCTTTTACACCATCAATTGTTGTAACATGTGCACCCAGTTTCTCATATATTTCATAATGAGTACCTTTTCCAAACAAATAACAGTCATCTTTTGTTATGACATTCTTGTTTCCCATATGGTCTCCTCCCTGTTTTAATTATTTATTTTCTGTTGTAATTAATCAGGCAGCCTTTTAATATAATGTCACGTTCGTCGTCAGTCATTTCGCCAAGCTTTAATGTAAATGGTTTAACATTCTTGTCATCATCTACAACGTAAGCCTGTACGTCTGTAGCTTTGTTCTTAACAGCTTCAACTATTTCCGGTACAAAAATATAGTCACCGTTCTTAAATGGTAATTCTTCTGATTCATAAATGAATGGAAGCATACCCCAGTTAATAAGGTTTGAACGATATCTCTTTGTTGCATATTCACAGGCAATATTAGCCCATCCGCCTAATACCTTCTGACATGAAGCAGCCTGTTCTCTTGCTGAACCGTCACCCGGTTTTACTGCAAAAATAGTGCTTCCGATACCTACTGTATCATTGTCAATCTTGTACTGAGGAAGATTGCTCTTTAACGCTTCAAATACTCCTCCAACTTCCGGAAGTGCATCTACAGGATTCTGTCCTGCTTCTCTTGCTTTTTCTGCTTTCTGTACTTCTTTAGCCTTTCCTACATATTCAGGGTCCTTTCTTGAAAGTGCAAACTCTGCAAGTCCAAGTGGGTTAGAACGATAAGATGATGTTTCACCTGATGGTATTAATTCATCTGTTGTTGTAACCGGATCATGAATCTCTGAAACAACTTTAAGAAGAAGATTGTCTGTAAGTGCAACCATTTCCGGCCAGTCTTTGATGTTAGGTCCAAACTGGATTTCTGTATCAGGATCTGCTATTCCGTGTGAGTCAAATACTCTGTTTTCATAAATACTCTTGTCAAAATGATACTTACGTCCCTTAAACTCAACATCAACATCTGTAGCTGCTGTAAGATAACCCTTGTTAGCTGCTGTTGCTGCAATAGATCTGGCATCCATAAGTGCAACTGAAGAAATCTGTCCATTCTGTAACTTACTTCCTTCTCTGTTAGGGAAGTTACGTGTTGAATGTCTGATACTGAAGGCATTGTTAGCCGGTGTATCACCTGCACCGAAACAAGGTCCACAGAATGCTGTCTTCATAACACCGCCGGCAGCCATAATATCTGCTGCGCATCCGTTTTTGATTAATTCCATATATACTGGCATAGAAGCAGGATATACACTAAGTGTAAATTCGTCAGCTCCAATGCTATGTCCCTTTAATATATCTGCTGCTGCACAAATGTTTTCAAATCCACCACCTGCACAACCTGCAATGATTCCCTGGTCAACATAAAGTTTTCCATCACGAATCTTGTTTGTAAGTTTATAATCAACCTGTCCATCTAATGAAACTAAAGCTTTCTTTTCAACATCGTGGAGAATATCTTCCAAGTTAGCATTTAATTCCTCAATAGTATATGTGTTACTTGGATGGAATGGCATTGCAATCATAGGTTTAATCTTAGATAAATCAACATAAACAATTCCATCATAGTATGTAACTTCGCCAGGATTTAATTCTTTATACTCATCTACTCTTCCATGGATGTCATAGAATTCCTTAATCTTCTCATCTGTACGCCAAATAGATGAAAGACAAGTTGTTTCTGTTGTCATAACGTCAACACCGATTCTGAAATCTGCGCTTAAGTTAGAAACACCAGGTCCTACAAATTCCATAACTTTATTCTTAACATAACCCTTGTCAAATACTTCTCCGATAATTGCAAGTGCAACGTCCTGAGGTCCTACACCCTTAGCAGGTTCTCCTGTCATGTAGATACCGATTACTTCAGGCATATTAATGTCATATGTCTGTGAAAGTAGCTGCTTAACCAATTCAGGTCCGCCTTCACCCATAGCCATAGTACCAAGAGCACCATAACGTGTATGTGAATCAGAACCAAGAATCATCTTTCCGCCACCTGCTAACATCTCTCTGGCAAACTGATGAATAACTGCCTGGTGAGGTGGTACATAAATTCCGCCATATTTCTTAGCACATGTAAGTCCAAACATATGGTCATCTTCGTTAATTGTTCCACCAACAGCACATAAACTGTTATGACAGTTTGTAAGCACATAAGGAATTGGGAATTTCTCTAATCCTGAAGCTCTTGCTGTCTGAATGATTCCAACAAATGTAATATCATGGGATGTAAGCTTATCAAACTTAATCTGAAGCTTATCCATGTTGCCTGATGTGTTGTGTTCGTTCAAAATACCATATGCCATAGTATTCTTTGCAGCATCTTCTTTTGTAAGGTATTTATCCCCTAACTTGTTCTTTAGTAATTCTTCTGAGCCTGCACCTGTTTCTACAACTTCTGTGCCACCAATAAGGTATGCTCCGCCTTTACTTAATGTTATCATTTTTGCCTCCTATGTTTTCGTAACTTATCAGGTTAAATGCGTACCCTTCGGGGTTATAATCCATTTCATACTGATAACTACTAGTATACATTTTTTTGCCCTTCAAATCAAGTAATACACCCATACAATAAGTCGACAATCCGGCTGGTTTGTCTGATTTTTAACCTTTCGCATTTATTGAACATTGTTATAGACCTTTAGGGGAAGATGATAGTGATAAGGGCAAAAAAATAAGCTGTGCTTTAATGTTAAAGCACAGCTTGTTCTTATTTAATACCAACCTGTCCAGATGATATTTCCGTTTTCATCAATTTCGTCTCCGTTAAAAGTTATTCCTTTTCCGCCAAGGTCGCTTGTAATAATTATGTCTGTCTTATCTAATTTCATTATGTCCATTTCCGGACTTGTATATTTCTTTTTCATAGAACCTTACCTCCGTCAAATTACTGATTGTTCTTTTTTGCTGCTGCATATGTCTTTATGATAGTGTCATAGCCTTTATTTAAACTCTTTAAGTAGTTATAATAAGTCATACCGTCCTGATAAATAGCTTCGCTATTCATAATATTCTGAGCAACTGTTGCTACTGCTCTAACAGTACCACTAGGTGCATAAATTGTTTTCGTTTTATTGTTATTATACTTAATAGTTACATATCCAACTCCGACAAAATCTCTTGCATAATTTGCTTCCTGAAGTTCTACGATAGAAGCACAGAATGTTCCAACTGTATTTCCATACCATCCATTGTTTTCGATATTTAACTTTAATTTATTGCTCTTTACGAAATTATCATCTACAGTTCCACCATCTAATATATCAGACGCTGTAATAATTGTACCTGTTTTAATAATATCGCTCTGGCTCAAAATATCAGTAGTTCCTGTAACGTTAGTTTTAAATCTTAAACCTGTAGGAGTAGTGAGCTTGATACCTGCACCAGATTCCATTGCAACATTTAATTTAATACCTGTAACTGTAATGTTTCTATCAACAGTAATTACTTCTTCTGGAGCATAAGCAACACCATTTGTTGCATCATAGTATCCCTGTGCATTCTTACCAAATGTGTATGAACTACCTTCTGTTACTTCTTTAGCTACTCCATCTTCAGTTACTGTATATTTTGTTTGTGATGGAATAACTTCAACTCCCGTCTTAACACCTGCAGGAACTTCATTGTATGTTGTAAGTTTCTTAGATTCAAAGACCATAGTTGTTGCATCTGCAGCTGAACCTAAATAAATATCAAAGTTACCATTGTCTGTACTCTGAGTAGCTTCAAATACATATGTAATCTTTACCTTATTTCCAGCTGCAATACTTGTCTCATATCCTTGATTTGCATCTACGAAATCCCAAATATTAACTCTCTGGAAAACCATTTTAATTTTCTTCGCTGCTGTTGATGATACAACAACTTCTGCAACGTACTTCTTTCCCTTAACATATTTTACAGGCATATTGTTATATTCATTCTGCCAATAATCTCCATCCGTATAGGCTGGAACTTCTTTAGTTTGGTTTGATTCATTAACTAAAACTTCTCCATCTGTATAAGAAGAATCACTGCTATCATCTTTTAGCTTTTTAATAATTACAGTTCTACTCTCTGTTCCCATATAAACAACAACTTCATTTTCTTCCTCTGTTAAAGCTGAAAAATAAACCCAAAAGCCTGAACCTTCAATTGCACCAACAGCTTCAGTTTTCCCATTTACAGAAATTGATGTTATTCCTGCAGTTACGTTCATATAAACAGAATCATTTTCGTTTTTGCTTTGGATATTAACTACGTTAACTTTGGTATTACTATTATATGCATATTTATCTGTACCATCAATTGATTTCCATGAAAACTTAGGAAGAGTTTTTTCAACAACCGCAGAAGCTGTTTCACCTGTTCCATTAACAGCTTTTAGAATAAACTCAATTGTTTGATCTTCGCTTGTCTGCTCTAACCCTAACTCTCTATATGTTTTTGATACACCACTTATAACTCGTCCTGCTACTTTAGTAGTTCCTACATATAAGTCATAGTATGAAGCATTTTCTGCATCGTCCCATGTAAAAGTAAAGCTGTTTGTAGTAGCATTAAAATCTGTTACATTTAACACTGGTGCTGTAGGTGCTGGTGCATCTGAATCGCTTCCTTCTGGATTATAAACATATAATGAGCTTAAAACAGTATCTCCATTATAAAATACAATAGTGTTCTTTTTAAACTTAAATAAGTCAAAACTAATCCATACCTGTGCACCATCAAATCTAATACATTCATCTGTACCTTTATTATGATCGGCAGATAAGTACTCAACATCATTAATCACTGCTTTTGTATAAGCTGCATCACGAAAATTCATATATAAAACATTCGTAGCATTAACCCATGATCCTCCACCTTCTGCGTGAAAACCATCATTAATAAAACTTCCATCTTTTTGCACCTTATAATCTATGCCACCTGCAGAAACCTTTTCCCATTTATCTACAGTTGACCAATCAGCTGCCTTTACCTCCCTTGGATTGTACACCGTAATTGATGTTACAATCATCGCAATAGTACATATTATTGCGAGTATTCCTTGTTTCCTTTTTGAAATATTCATGTTTTTTCTCCTTTCATCCAAGATCTTGTCGAATCCCTTCGATTATTTATCCCTTATCAGGCAATTCTACCAAATTAAAATGTTTTTTTCAACTACCCATAGGTTATGTTGTACACTTTTTATTTATTTTTTATAACCTGACCTGTTCTTTATGCATTTGCCCTGTATTTTTTGCACATTTTGTCTGCTTCTTTTTGTGCATTTTATACAATTATCTGGTGTTATAATGTTTTCACTATAAAACCGTTTTTATTCTTCTTGTGATTTTGCACAATTTCATCATATTTTCTCTGTTATATGCCAAACATTAAGGTTCCCCTCTAAAGGAGTAAAGAAAAAGCCCACTGGACAATATCTCCAGCAGACCTTTTTCAATTGTTATATGCTATGGCTTCTTATTTGCAATTACTCACTCAACTCCAACATTGATATTGACATTTTTCTCCCTAATTTTTCTTGAAAGCTCAACCAGTTGCTGAAGCTCAGAAATGCTACCTGTGCATATAATTCTGGCTGTCGCTTTGACTAGCCAATCATAATAGACTGTTTGCTTTTTACATTTATTTATTTTTCTTAGGAATCTTCTTAAACTGAATATATTTAACTTTGATTCCTGCTAGTACTTCTTCAAGTTTTAAGTTGTATACACCCTTGTCAAGTTTAACCTTGCAAAGCTTCTGTGTAATCCAGTTGCCGTCTGTTCCGTTAGTCTGGATTACTACCATTGTTGTGCCGTTGGCATTAACGTTTACTGTTGACTGTGATAAGTTGGACTTGTCAAATGAGATGTTAACAATAATTGTGTATTCCCCTTCGTCTTCAACTTCCAATGTTGCTTCTGCTCCGCTATTGAACATTACCTTATTGTCTTTTTCAATGTTAAATACTTCATACTTGGCCTGATCATTTGGAACTGAATCGTAATGTTTTGCAACGTCTGTGTCAACTAATTCTCTTTCAATAACAGGTGCTGAAAGAATGAAGTTGCAGATGTTGATTGCAGCTCGCTGAAGTTCTCCGATTGTAAGTCTTCCCTCTTTAATTGATTCCTCTGTGTTGTCGTTGTTTGAGTTAACTTCTGCGCCGTTATTGTTTACAACCATGTATACGTCGTTCTGTGAGCGAACCATATCTCTTGTATCCTGATTTGATTCTTCGCCACCTTCTACAACGTCGTTCATCTTGGCCCACCAGTCAGTCATTACGATACCATCGTATCCCCATTCATTTCTAAGGATTGTTGTACAAAGGTCGTAGTTTGAAGCTGCCCAGTGTCCGTTAATAGGATTGTAAGCTGTCATTAATGTTTTAACTGTGCCGGCTTTTACTGCCATTTCAAACGATTTGAGATAAATCTGTCTGATTGCTCTTTCTGAGCAAACTGCGTCAATCTTAAATCTATGTGATTCCTGACCATTTAATGCGAAATGCTTAATTGTTCCCCAAGCACCACCGTCTTTAATACCGCCTGTTGATGCAACTGACATTGTTCCTGAAAGGTATGGATCTTCTGAATAGTATTCAAAGTTACGTCCGTTTAAAGGATGTCTGTGAATGTTTACTCCGGGTCCAAGTAATGTATCTACCTGATTTCCGTATAATTCCTGACCTTCCATTGTGTAAAGTTCTCTTACAAGTTTAGGATTCCATGATGCTGAAAGTGCTGTTCCAATAGGAAGCTGTGTAGCTTTTCCTTCCATTCTAAGTCCACTAGGGCCGTCAGCACAACATGCTGCAGGGATTCCGTAAGCAAACAATGTATCACTTAATCCACCAAAAGCTGAAGCTGTTCCTTTTGTAACTCTAGGGTTACTCATTCCTTCACCTCTTACAATCTGTGCTAATTCTGCAACTGTAAGCTGTGCAACGAACTCTTCAATAGTGTTTTTGTCTGCTTTTACATCCTGTAATGTAATTCCTACATCGCCTGTAATTTTCATGTCTTTTGGAAGATTGTCTTCAATTCTCTTAGCCATATCAACTGTAGGCTTTTGCGATGGTACATATGTAATTTCGTATGTTCCGTCTTCTCTTCTCTTGCCCGGCTTCATTAATGTAAGATTTTCATCGTTAGGGCAAGCAGCTTCTGAAAGCTGTTCTGTTACTTTAAGTTCTTCAACTTTATATGTATAAGCTAGTTTATTATTTTTTACGCTGTTACCTACGTAGAAGTTGTAATCTCCTGCTTCTAATACGTAGCATGACTTGTTGCCTGTAACGCCTGAGTCATCATATGATGCAATTCCGTTAATATCGAAAGCAATCTTTAATGTCTGGCTCTGACCCGGTGCAAGATTTTCTGTTTTCTCGTATGCGCAAAGCTGTCTTGCAGGCTGTCCCAAAGCTCCCTGTGGTGCTTCGTAGTATACCTGAACAACTTCTTTTCCTGAGAACTTATCACCTGTGTTAGTTACTTTAACTTCTAATGTGATTTTTTCATCATCTGCATCGGCTGATACTGTTTCGATATCAAATGTTGTATATGAAAGTCCGAAACCAAATTCAAATTGAACTTTTTCAGGTGCAAATGTTTCAAAATAACGATATCCTACATAAATGTCTTCTTTGTAAAGGTTTGTAAGTTCGTTGCCAAAGTTGTCATTAGCAGGATAGTCTTCAATATCATAAGCTACTGTGTCAGGTAATTTACCGCTTGGTGTAGCCTTGCCTGAAAGTGCGTCAGCTACTGCGTTTCCACCTTCCATACCGCCCTGCCATACAATAATTACTGATTTGATGTGTCCCTTAAACTGTTCTTCATCAATCCACTTAAGATCGATAATATTTGAAACGTTAAGAACTACACAAACATCTTCGAAAGCTTCTGTTATGTTCTTAAGGTTTTCTTTTTCTTCATCTGTAAGAAGATAACTTCCTACCCAGTTGGCGTTGTCCTTATCTTCTCCTGCTGTACGTCCGATAATGTATACAGCCTTGTTAGTTGATTCTGCCTGTTTCTTTGCATAATCTGCTGTGATTTCCATATCTTTCTGGAACCATGGCTCGCATGCCCAGCCACCGCCACCGTTATCAAATGGATGGTCTTTTAACCATTCCTTATAGTCTTCAACTATAGTCTTGTTAAAGTTAAGGTTGCTGTTTTCAAATCCGTCCAAAATATTTGTTGTGTATTCAACGTTTACAGCTCCTCCTGAACCTGTTCCGCTTCTGTAGTACTCAATCATTGGTCTTCCAAAAACTGAAACCTTATCCTGTTCTGTTAATGGGAGTGTGTTGTTTTCATTCTTTAATAATACTATTCCCTCGACTGCCGCTTCGCGACTTTTGTCAGCAAACCCCTCAACAGGTACCCCCCTTAAATTGTTGTCCATTGGTTTCTCCTCCTCTTATTCTCATATAGCCTATTTTTTTCATTTTTCATATTTTATACTAAAAATCACTATATCATATAATTTTTGCAATTGCTAGATTTTATGGGAGGAAAAACGTTTTTATTAAGGGCGCTTTTGTCCCCCCTTTTGTGCAATTTTTTTAGGCTTTTTGCCCCATAAAAAAGCACATCTTTGCTTGTAAAAATTTTTTTGGTTGGTTTTTTTTATGTATTTTTACTATTTATTTATGGCTATTTTTGTTAATTTTGTTTTTTGTACTTTATTGCTTTAAAGCGTTATATGTTGTAAAATTATATTACTATACTTGAATGACAGAAAGGAATGAAACAATGGGAAAATATTTTCAGGAAGAAATTGAAACTGCCTCTCGTGAAAAGATTGAACAGATTCAAACAGACGGACTTTTAGACGTGGTAAAAAGAGTATACGAGAATGTACCTTTTTACAGAAAAAAAATGGTAGAAAAAGGTGTAACACCTGACGATATAAAATCTTTAAAAGATATTTCTAAGTTGCCTTTTTTAACGAAAGACGATTTAAGAGATGCTTATCCATACGGCTTATTAGCAGTACCTCTTAAAAATTGTGTACGTATTCACTCAACTTCAGGTACAACAGGTAAGCGTGTAGTAGATTTTTATACTAAGAAAGATATTGATATGTGGGAAGATGGATGTGCCAGAGCCCTTGTGGCTGCCGGTGGAACAGATGAAGATGTAGTTCACGTAGCTTATGGATATGGTCTTTTCACAGGTGGCTTCGGACTAAACGGTGGTTCACAGAAGGTTGGTTCTTTAACACTTCCTATGTCATCAGGTAACACTGACAGACAGCTTCAGTTTATGACTGATTTGGGTTCAACTATTCTTTGTTGTACACCTAGTTACGCTTCTTATTTGGCCGAATCTATTGAAGAACGGGGAATTAAGGATCAGATCAAATTAAAAGCCGGTATTTTTGGTGCAGAGGCTTGGTCAGAAGATATGAGAGCTGATATTGAAAACAGGCTTGGCATTAAGGCTTATGATATTTATGGACTTACTGAAATTGAAGGTCCGGGTGTTGCTTTTGAATGTGAGGAACAGAATGGTATGCATATTTGCGAAGACTATTTTATTCCGGAAATTGTTGATCCTGACACACTTGAACCTGTTCCTGACGGACAGATTGGTGAATTAGTATTTACAAGTTTTGCTAAAGAAGCATTTCCACTTATCAGATACCGTACAAAAGACATTACTTATATTACAAGAGAGAAGTGTAAATGCGGACGTACTCACGCACGTATTCACAGACTTATGGGACGTTCAGACGACATGCTTATTATTAAAGGTGTTAATGTTTATCCTTCACAGATTGAGGAAGTTCTTATTAAACAGGGCATGCCTGCCAACTACCAGCTTATTGTTGACCGTGTAAACAATAGCGATACTATGGAAGTTCTGGTTGAGATGACACCTGAAATGTTCTCTGATACAGTTAGCTCAATTGAGTCTAAGGAGAAAGATATTGTTACCGCTCTTAAGAGTATGCTTGGCATTTATGCTAAGGTTAAATTAGTTGAACCAAAATCAATTACACGTTCAGAAGGAAAAGCAGTTCGTGTTATAGATAAACGTAAAATTTAGGAGGTTTTTATATGTATATTCATCAGATTTCAGTGTTCATTGAAAACAAACCGGGTAATATTGCAAACTTTACCAATTTTCTTGCCGAACACAAAATAGATATGCGTGCATTCCAGATTGCCGATTCAAGCGATTTCGGAATCATTCGTATTATTGTAGACGATCCTTTTAATACTCTTACTCTGTTAAGAGACAACGATTGGATTTGTAACCTTACACACGTTATTGGCGTTAAGCTTCCGGATGAGCCGGGCTCAATGGCTAAGGCAATGAACGTTATTGCTTCTAACGGCTACAGCGTTGATTACGTTTACGCCTTTCTTGCAAGAGGCACAGATGATGCCCTTATGGTATTCCGTGTCAAGGACGAGGATACAGACAAAGTTGCCGCATTGCTGGTAAGGAGTGGAATGAAAACAGTGGACCAGGAAGACTTGACAAAGATGTAGGAATGGAAACACTTCTTATAGACATTCTCTTTATCATCTATCATATACTTTTTGGGTATGGGGGAATGATGAAGAGAATGTCTATAAGCACGCGGCTGTCGCAGCATACGACAGCCGCTACAAATAAAAAAGAAGAGCCATCTTTTCATGCAAGCATGAAGATGGGCTCTTCTTTTTTATTTGTAGTGCAGGCACACGTTGCTTGTGTGCTTCGCGATTATTCTACTGTGTATGGCATTAATGCGATATTTCTAGCTCTCTTGATAGCTGTTGTAAGAGCTCTCTGATGTCTAGCACAGTTTCCTGTGATTCTTCTAGGAAGAATTTTTCCTCTTTCAGATACGTATCTCTTTAATGTAGCTACATCTTTATAATCGATTGCCTTGTTTTCGTTAGCACAAAATGCACAAACTTTTTTTCTTCTACGACCGCCTCTTCTTCTCATTGGAGAATCTGGTCTTTCACTCTTATTATATGGCATAACTTGACCTCCTATTTTCGTTAATGAGATTCTATTCGAATCTGTTAAAAGTTAAATGGTAAACCTGAATCATCTACACTGTCAGGAATGTTCATAAAACCGTCTCCTGCAGGTGCTGTTGGCTGTGATGCAACCGGCTGCTGTGGCTGATAGTTGTTACTATCTGCTGTAGCTTTGCTTTCTGCAAATTCCTGGTTTTCAACAACTACTTCTGTTGTGTAAACTGTCTTACCATCTTTGTCCTGATAACTGCCTGTCTGAATACGACCTTCGGCAACTATCTTAGTTCCCTGATGGAAATATTTTTCAGCAAATTCACCGCTTCTACCAAATGCTACACATCTGATAAAGTCAGCGCTCTGATCTCCATCTCTCTTAAATCTACGATCTACTGCTAATGTGTATCTCGCAATAGCCAACTGATTATCTCCTGATGTTGAATATCTAACTTCAGGGTCACGAGTCAAACGACCCATAAGAATAACTTTATTCATATTATACCTCTCTAATGTATCAAACTATGCTTCTACTGCAACAGTCATAAATCTGATAACATTTTCCATAATACGAAGCTGGCTTTCTAACTCGCTAGGAAAATCTGTGTTTTCAGTGTCAATATCGATGAAGTAATAGAATGCTTCTGACATCTTCTGGATTTCGTAAGCTAATTTCTTCTTACCAGCTTCTTCGATCTTTGTAATTGTACCACCGAACTTTTCGATAAGTGCTTTTACCTTTTCTACTTCAGCTGTTCTTCCTTCATCATCAAGTTTTGCACTAACAACAACTGTTAATTCATATTTGTTCATGCTTCTACCTCCTTTTGGTCTCTGGCCTTTTCGTTTGAAAAAGCAAGGATCATAACGAATACTCGTTATGCGTAATTAATATATATCACGAATTACTATAATATCAAAAAAAGTCCCTGTGTTCAAGGACTTTTTTTCATTTTGTGATTTTTTTCCGAAATCTTTTGGTTTTAAACAAAGCTTTCGTTTTTTTATTTACTGCAAAATCTTCTTTACGCTTTTTTCGAAAGTTTTTCTTGGAACCATTACTATACGACCGCAGCCTTTACATTTCAACTTAAAATCTGCACCTGTTCTGATAATTTCCCATTCATTAGTTCCACAAGGATGCCCTTTTTTTAATGTTACTACTGTTCCAATATTATATTCCATTAGTCTACCACTCTTCCTATTCCAACTATATGCGAAATATTATTGTAGTTAATAGTCTGTCCACCTTTTTCTACCACTTTGCCTGCACCTGCATACATAGATACATGATAGATATTTAAAGTTCTTCCCGGTGTGCTGTATTTTACTGCCGCATTGTAATCTCCGTAAAAAATTAAATCACCCGGTTTCATATCATCTATGTCAATAAAACCATAATATACTATTTGATTTTTTTCTTTTAAATAATCAAACAGGCTTGCTGCTGTCTTTGCATAAGAACCACTTCCAAGTTTCTTGTTGTAGTGCTTGTATGATTTATAGCCTTTCCAAACCAAAGCTGAACAATCATAGTATCCTTTTCTCATTCTTTTTGGCTGACTATATTTCCAATGATTAACTATGTACATAGCCCTATTTACAATCTTGTACATACCTTTTGCATATACTTCGATTCTATAAGACTTGTGAATATTTCCGATTTTTACATCAACATATGTAACTCCTGAATTTACACCTTTAACGATACCATCGCTTGAAACTGTGGCAACGCTTTCATTTCTGCTTGTAAATTCAGGAACTGTACCTGTGTCACCCAAAATAGGAAACTGTACTTTTTCACCTTTTTTTATAACTGCCTTTAAATTATTAACTGTTGGATTAACAACTGTATACCTTATGTTGAATACTTTTCCATCTACATTTGCTGTAATTGTACCCATTCCCGGTTTTGTGCCTAAAACTGCCGCTTTCTTTTCATAAGTTGTTAAAGTGGCACATTTTTTGTTTGAATTAGTCCAAGTAATAGTACTATGTTCTCCTAAACCTTTAAAAGAAATATACTGCTGTCTTTCATTGCCTAATGCTGTTCCATAAACAATTAACTTCTGGACTTCCGTTTCAGGGTTTGAAACATAAATTGTATTTGTGTATGTAACAACATTTTTGTTTTTGTATGTAACCTTTGCTGTAATGTTAACTTTGCCTTCATTTACTGCTTTCAAAGTAGCTTTAAGCTTGCTTCCACTTACTGCTGAAAGTTTTGAAACAACATCGCTATTCCCAACACTCCACTTGCATGACTTAACATTACTTTCGTCTATTCCATCTACCATAACAGTAAAATTCTGACCTTTTGCCTGGCTTACAAAACCGTTAACCTTTGTTCCGTCAGCGTTAACTTTCTTAATACTGATTCCGTTAGAATCATACAATCTGTTATTTAGATCACTTGACAAAACATTTATTGTACATTTGCTATATCCCTGTGAGGATTTCGCTGTTATTTCCGCTTTTCCCGGATTTAACGCCTCAACAGTACCTTCTTTATTGACTTTTGCTATTGAGTCATTTGAAGACATATATGAAATTTTATTAACTGACTTTGCTACAACCATACCTGTCTGGCCTTCTGTTAATGTTGTAGGATATTTCGTTATGACAACATTCTTAGAAGTATCAGGAACTGTAACCTTGCAAGTCATTGTTCTTGATTTACAAGTTGCAGTAATTGTTGCAGCTCCATAATTTACAGCTCTAATTCTACCTTTTTTTGAAACAGTAACTGCAAATTTATTAGAAGTTCTCCATTTAACTTTCGTTCTCGCTGAAACATTTTTAACTTTTATTTTTTTTCTTTTACCCTTTTCTAATGTTACTGTACTTTTAGAAATCGTAGGTGTTGCTCCATAAGCCAATTCACTTTTTAATTGAAGTCCTGAAATAATAGCCGCCATCACGATTATTATTCCAATTGTTCTCTTTAAAAATTTCATCTTTTCCTTCTTTCATTCTTTATCTGTCACATTATTTTGCTGTTTTAAAGTTCTTCTTTCTCCATTTTCCGTAAGCTGTACCGTTTGAAGTCTTTACATAACCTCTAACTCTTACGTAATATTTTTTATTTGCCTTTAACTTTTTAAATTTATAGCTAACTTTCTTAGTTGTCTTTGTTACTGCCTTCTTGAATTTTGAAGATCTAGACAACTGAAGCTGATATCCTGATACTTTTGCAATCTTTTTATAAATTACCTTGGCACTCTTCTTAGTTTTTACGATCTTTGTTATCCTTGTATTCCCAACGCTAACTTTCTGTGCTGTAGGTTTCTGAGTTGTTGCTACCTTTGCAGTTGTAGTTGGTGTTGGTGCAACTGTAGTTGTTTCTGCCACTGCCGATGTAGTTGTCTCAGTTTCTTTAACAATTTTAATCTGTCCGTCTGCTATTTCAATATTTAACTGATCCTTTACAACATCCTGACCTTCTGTATTCACCAATCCATAAGAAATTGTATATCTACCTTCCTTATCAAAAACGACTCTAATAGTTCTGTCTAAATCATTACCTGCAATAGTCATTTCCTTATTAAATCCGCTAATGTCGTACCACTCTCCGCCATCTTTGTATTCAATAGATGACACCTGATTGTCGCCTGTTACTGAAACAGTTCTTACAACCTGCTTTCCAACAATGCCTGATGCCCAGAACTCTAGCTTAAATTCCTTAGCTGTTCCTAATGTGTATGCACCTTCTACGCCATCTTTCTTCACATAAATAGCTGCGCCAAAATTGTCGTCGCCTGTGTTATCACCACCGTCTGCCCATGCAGGTATAATCATAACCACAAGCATTGCCATAATTGTCACAATACTTATTAACTTCTTGTTCATTAAATATCTCCTTCCGAACTTCTCTGTTTTTTCGCACGTTACTTTGATTATAACATATTCCTGAAGATATATTACATATTTATTACAAATTTTTCGATATTTTTTTGTTTTTACATTTTACCCCCATGCAGCCGAAAAATTTTCATGCAAACACGTTGAGAGTTCTTATTTTGCTCCGCCGCCTATTGTAAAACAAAAATCAAAACTCGCCTACGGC
>ERZ826051.486-NODE-486-length-45916-cov-3.997601_pt1 | contig 45916 bp, 49 predicted proteins | sample MGYA00519928_ERZ826051 | MGnify/ENA primary metagenome ERZ826051 (study PRJEB31778, sample SAMEA3449219) | human gut metagenome | biome: human gut; feature: human-associated habitat; material: faeces | place: United Kingdom | collected 2010/2012 ...
ACCCTGCATGGATATCGCCTCAATCGCCCTCCATTTTCTGTGCGCGGCTGTCGCCGGTTTTCTTATCATGAGCATCTTCGGCGTTCAGGCCCTGGTGGCGCTTTGCTCCTCCATCTCCCTGGCCAGACGCCGGAAGCACCAGGTCCCGGCCTTTGATCTGGCGCTGGCACTCCGCCGGATCGCCTGGCGCACGGTGATCGGCTTTCTGGGCGTGGCCGTGATTTCCGCGCTGATGATCTGGCTCACCGCCGCCCCCGGCACCTTTGGATATCTCTTCGGTATGATTTTGTCCTTTCTGAAGAATCTGAATCGGATGACGCCCAACGACCGGAAGAATCAGCGCCGGTTTGAGAAGATGTTCGCGGACTGCTACCCGTACGAGGACGAGCTAGACGGGGACGATGATTTTTGATCGGGAGAAACAACGCCCCGGAGCATTGCTCCGGGGCGTTTTCTTAATGTCCGCAGGTATCGCAATGTCCTTCGCAAGCCCGCAGTTCCTCTCCGTAGGGGATGCTGTTCCGGTCGTAGTAATCCCGGATAGCAGCCCGCACCGCCTCTTCCGCAAGGACAGAGCAGTGGAGCTTATGGGCCGGAAGGCCGTCCAGAGCCTCCACCACTGCCCGGTTGGTGAGCTGCAGGGCCTCGGAAACAGGCTTGCCCTTGATCATCTCCGTAGCCATAGAGCTGGTGGCGATGGCACTGCCGCAGCCGAAGGTGTTGAACTTTACATCGGTAATCACTTGGGTCTCCGGGTCCACCTGGATATACATCCGCATGATATCCCCGCACTTGGCGTTGCCCACCTCGCCCACGCCGTCGGCGTCGGGCAGCTTCCCCACGTTCCGGGGATGCTGGAAGTGGTCCATCACTTTATCACTATATAATGCCATAGTCATTGCATACCGTGATGCCAACTCTGCTATTAATTTTATCAGATTGTAACCGCATAAAATTAGTACTATAACTCTGATTATAGCCACTATAGTTATTGTTACAGGTGCAAATGATGTCCCTACAAGAACTGCTCCAGTTTCAATACCAAAAACTACTGGATTTTCTTTGTCCTTTATTTCGTCTCCGTTTTCTAAATCTTCTTTCAATGTGTTAATGGCTTCACCTATTCCCGTGTTTGTATCTCCCAATTCACCGAAACCATAATTTTCATCGGTAGTTTGGCTTCCAAAATATTCAAGTGCTTTACTATAAAATGTCATTCCTGTATCTAACGCCCAGTTTCCAAAGTTAACTACCATTGCTAATGCAATAAAACAAAATGCCAATCTAAGAAACATAGATTGCAATGTAGTTTTCATATCTGTTCCCATTGTTCTAAATAAGAATGTAGAAACTGCATGAAACACACAAAATACAACTATCAATACCCCGGACGCCCATGAAAAAAAATTCATAATTGTAGAAACGTTTCCATTTAGAAGTTCGTCCATTTTAGTTATAGACGGGCTAAGACTTCCATCTAGGAATCCGTGAAAAATCAATTGAATCAATCCTGCAAATATTGTGTTAAGCGTACTACAGAACACATTTAGAAAATCAGTTACTATTGTGCTCAAAATTTTTCCTCCTTGTATTTATATTTAATTTGATGCTCTCAAAATTTAAAGATTCATGGCTTTGTCTGCTAATTTATAAAAAGGCTTGGAGGTAATCCCCCAAGCCTTTCCTATTCTCTTGAGACTTACTGTATAAGTCCGCCTAAATATTTGATGAAGTTTATAATCATGAACAATACAGTACCGTCATTTAAACTGGCTATCCAAAGGAAAATTGCTCCTCCTAATGATGCTTTTGTGATACCGTTGTTTTTTTCATCGCCTTTTGATTTAAAATAAGCGAATCCTGTTGCTACAATTAAAATCCATCCCCATTTAGTCCAGAACTGGCAAATACCTTTTACCATTTCCACATCACCGTTAGTATTAAGGATGTCAGTTCCTCCTGCGACGCCATCCGACTTTGAAGAATTGCTTGACGTACCTGCATATGCAGGAATGATATTTCCTACCGTATACATCAATGAGATTACTACTAATGATAGCTTGCGTCTGGCTAAATAAACTGCACGTTCGATTTTTGTACTTAAATGCATAATATACCCTCCTTGTGACTTGATTTTGCATACTCTATGTAGATTATACCATAACTGCACCGAAAAGCAACGCAAATTCTACATAGTTTTGTCATAGGAAGGATTTGAAAAGTTCACTATTAATATCAGAATCACCTTCATCAAAATCATCCTCGAAGTCATCTTCTGATTCAGTTTCATCAAAATAATCCTTTGAATCATCTTCGTCAAGGTCTTCTTCCTTTTTATATAGAACATTCTTTTCTTTACTGTCTTCAATTCCAATTTCTTCGATTGGAATTAATACAGTGTTTCCTACGGTTTTAGGTTCACCTGTGACTATACCTTCTTTTGATAATGTACTTGCACTTGCAAATTTTATAGCCGATGCAAATGCTTTTTCGAACATAGTTGCCATTTCTTCCATGTTCTGAACGTTAACCTGTTGAGTTTTCGTAGCAGGCGATAGTGCGAGTTCTTCAAGTGTTTCTTTTGATAACACCGATACATCTTTTATTCCGTTCTGAGCCAACATTGAACATATTAACTGTGCAATTGTCTTCGCCTGTTTCCTTTCAAGCCTTGCAAGATATTCATGCGCGATTCGTTGCTGTTCATCATTTAAGTTGAATAAAATATTATGCCGTGCTGTTGTGCTTTTGCTGTTTTTGCTCATCTGCCACTCCTCCTGTCTTATGAGTTTGCGATAAGCTTTGCATATCCCCTTGCATTTGCTTTCTGGTTATTGATAAATTCATATTTGACAAATTTACCACACTCTTTAATATACTTTTTAAATAACTGCGAACCTCCACCTAAGAAAAGTGTAGGTCTTGCTTGGATAAGCATACCGTTCTGAACTAATTCATCAACAATCTTGTTAAACCATGCTTTTGCACAGTCATTCACAATTTTTTTAACTTCGTCCGAAACGTATGTTGTTTCTCCCATAAGAATGTCTTCAATATCGGTTGCCTGTAACGGCACACCTGTTCGAACATCTACTTCATTGATAATATCTTCATCCATTGCAAGCACACCGAGCGATTTTGAAGCCCCCTTGCCTTCAAGTTCATTGTTAACAACCGACAACATATCTACCGTCCAGCCACCAATATCGACCGCATTGTATGTCTTTTTCTTGGTTTTGATGATAGAATCTTCTGTTGTAGGCTTATATGTTACAACGGCTGATAAATCCTGTGGATAACAGCCAATCTTTCCTAGTTTAAAATGGAAATCATACCCCGCGAACTTGAAGTTAATATATTCAGACATTCTTGTTTCGTAATATTCGATATAATCCTTTTTGTACATCGAATAATGTGAAAGAGGTAATCCGACGCCTAAATTGACCGTATCAATAAGGCTGATTTCTCCTTGCACTCCTAATACCTTTTCTTTTTTTGACTTATCTGCCTGTGCATCTGCCTTCTTTTTAGCGTTCTGTTTTTCTGAATTAGCGATAATTTCTTTAGCGATTGCCATTAATGTAAGAATATACATATTCTCATTAGTCGCCTTATTCTTCACGTATGTAAACCTTTTAGGTGTCTGTGCGTAAAATTTTCCGTCCAGTTCTAAATACTCTTTTACACCGAATGGCACATCACTGTATTCTACGAACCCGCTTGGTGTAACTGTGTTCTGTGATTTCGTGTCGAAATTTCCAACATCTACTCCAATGTTAATACTTTTACTCATAATTGTATATTATCCTCCTTATAATGGTGTAGTAATAGTATAGTCTACATTTATTTTGATGTCAATGCCTCTATTACGTTGTAATTTTACATTTATGTGTTATAAAAAATATGTATTGCGTCGTTGATTTATAGTGATTTATTTTGTATACTAGGGATAGTTAAAGAAAGGAATAAATAAGTATATGAAAACTATATGTTTCGCACAAATGAAAGGTGGCACAGGAAAAACTACTCTTTCTTATAATATCAGTAGTTTGCTTGCCGAAAACAAAAAGGTTCTTGCAATTGATTTTGACGCTCAGTGTAATTTATCTTCAAATTTTGGGTTCAATGCCTTTGAAGAAGGAAGAAAAACAGTGGCAACGATTCTTGAAGACATAAACACAGACCCTTTGGACGTAGTGATTCCGTCTCCGATTGAAGAACTTCCAACTCTTGATTTACTTCCTTGCACTATGTATTTCTATGGAACAGAACTTGTTCTTATTAGTAGGATGTCAAGAGAATTTGCAATGAAAAGCTATATGGAACAGCACGCCGATTTTTTCAATTATTATGATTACGTTATTTTTGACACTGCTCCAAGCATGGGGATTATCAACCAGAATGCTTATGTGTGTGCTGACCACATTGTATTAGTCACAGACCCAGATTGTAATTCCGCAATGGGTGCACATGTCTTTTTAAAACTGTGGGATGATGCAAGAAAATATTCAAAGATTCCTAATAAGGTTGACGGACTCGTTCTTAATAACGTAGAACGCACACAGATTTCAGATAAGACAAGAAAATATCTAAATGAGCATCCTGTTTTATCAGCAATTAAATACAACACTGCCATTCCTCACACAACCAGATTTAAGGAATGTGCCGAGCAGAATAAGCCTATTCAATATATTAAAACTAGAAATAAAGCTACTGAAATATCAAGAAAAAAAGCAGAAAATTCTATGCTTGCTTTAATTGACGAAATGAAAGAAAGGGGAACTTTATAATGTCATTTGATAATTCTAACCGCATCAATAGAACAGTCGAACAAGAAGAAGCTTTGAGAGCAGAACGAAGAAAAAAAATGATGTTTGGTTCGTCTTCTCCTTCTCCCACTTTAATTAATCCCATGACATTTAATGTGTCCGCGGGGGACACGCAACTTGTAATTTCAGAATCACCGTCTGATGATATGATATTTGTTAATAATAAAGTTTATATGATTAGTGCAAATCTCATTGATGAACACCCAGAAAATATTGAAATGTTTTCAATGGATGATATTGATGCATTTGCAAAAGATATTGATAAGGTTGGATTTTATGGTGTAATTGTGTGCAGATTCAAACGTAAAGAAAGAAGATTCGAAATCATCGCCGGACATAGAAGATTTAGGGGATTGCGGAAAAATGATACAGAAATGATTCCGTGTATTGTAATCAATAATATGGATGACAGAGACACCTTGATATTTCTTCTGAAAGATAATATCAATAACAGAAAATGGAAACCTTTAGATTATGCTCGTGCCATTAAATTGTACATGGATAAAATTCAGCCATACGAGAGTTACCAAGGGCGTTCCCGCGATGACGTTGCAGATTTTTTTCATATAAGTGCTACAATGGTGCACCGTTATTGTGGTATTTTAAAATTGATTCCAGAATTGCAGGAATTAACAAATGACAGTAATTATCCATTTACTGCAATTACATCTGCTTCTACAATGTCTGAGGAAGAACAAAAAATTCTGTACGAAAAAATTATGGAGTTTGTTAATGGCAATCCATCATCGCCTGTCACGAGACGGCTTATAGAATCGTTGATAAAAAAAATTAGGAATGGAACAGATAACCAAAAAGTTGCTCCAAAAGCTGTTTATGTTGACGATTATATTTATAAAGTTAGAACTCAGCTTTCTAAAATTAATAAAGGCGAAAAGGTAGTAAAAGATAAAGAACAAACGCTTGCATACATACACGACCTTGAAGCTTTGATTGATGAAATAAAAAGTAAATTGTAAAGTGTCCGCGGAGGACACATTTAAGACACATGATAGTAAATATTCATGTGTCTTTTTAATTCGCAAAAGAGACTGTTATTATGCGGGAAATAAGACATATCTGAGGAGAGTTTATTAATGAATTGGATTATTAATTTGGAATGACAAAATAAAAATGCACAGAATCTTATATCTTTCATTCTGTGCATTTAACGTGTCCGCGGAGGACACGTTAAAGATAACAGGCGTGAATTCTCGGTTACTTGTTTTCGAGTGGTTCACTCGTCATCATTATTATCGGGAGTTTTGATACTTGATTTAACTGTATAAAAATAATAAGAAGCATTTGTGGCATATGTATTATCATTTAGTTGATACAATGCAGAGGAAGGAATATAAACTGCCATAGTATCATTTAAGTGAGACTTTTTACGCATTCTGTCATTATATACTCTTAAAAGTGTATCTTCATCTATTCTTAGAGTGACATATTTTCGAACTATGTGTTCTCCGCGGACACATTTAGAAATCATAATGCATTCGCCAGTATATTTCTTTACTTCACCGTCTAAATATTTCAAGCCTACATAAATAAAAAATGAACTATAAACAAGAATCGCTATAAGCATGGCTATGCAAAGTTTAAATTCTTTAGACCAGATTGCAAAAACAAAAGAAATAATAAGTGTGAAAAAACCATATTCGAGATTCTTTGTAATATTGATTCGAAGAGGTTCATCAATTTTGCAAAACTCACTCATGATATTAACTTTGTTTTCATTGTCATTATTTTTCATATAAAAGTCCTTTCATCATTATTTTGAATGTTAAGCATAATAAATAAGAAATGCAATTGCACAGAACATTAAAACAATTGTTCCAATAACTTTAAGAATCAATCCTTTGGGGATAACATCGGCTTTGATTGAAGACCGGAGTGGAACGTCATCATAGTAGCCGTCTGCGTTAGAAGTAAAGTCACTATCTTCAATCTCCATATTTTCTGTTTTCTGTTCTTGCTCAATTCTTGCTTTTTCTATTCTTTTTTGTAACCAAGATGCAGTGGAAAATTTATTTTTTTCTTCATCCTCTGAAACCGTCTCATCAATTGACGTGTTCTCCGCGGACACATTTTCTTCTTCCGGCTTTTCAATCTGCGGAAGCACTGTTTTCTTATTAACAAGCAACTCCGTAATTTCTTTTCTTCTCAATTCCTCTTCTGAAAGGACGGGTTCATCATTTTCCGGTTCATTAACTTCGGAATTAAATAAATTCTCGTCATTTTCATTTTTAAAATCATCGTATTTATCCGGTTCATCATCTGGTTGTTCGTCATTTACTATATCTTGATAAGATTCTTTTTCGAAATTATCTTGACGAACGTTTTCCGTCATATTTTCCTCTTCATTATAATCCGAATTAACATCCCTTTGCATAGCATCGTAAACAGATTCGTTGTCTTCATGGATTAGTTGAACATCTTCTTTTGGAGGGTTGAAATTCGCAGATGTATCTACCGGATGAGAGAGGGCATTAGATTCAAGCACTTTATTTAATTTATCATTGGTTGATTTTTCAGCAGTATTTTTGCTTATAGGCTTATATTTTGATTCAGTAGTCTTTGGCTGAGTTTTTTTAGGCTTTCGGATGCCAGAGGAGTTTGCGCTTACTGCCTTATATTTTGTTGTTACAGGTTTGCTGTTATCAGCTAGAACATTTGTTCTTTTTTTGTTTATATCCGTTTTACCAACAGACGCATTGCGTACAGTTGCATTGGATTTAACTATTGATTCTTTATTTTCACTATTATCAATAGCGTCCTTGATATATTTAGAGCATTCTGAACATTTACCATATTTTTTGAAGTAAGCTACGTCATACTGACCGCTACAATACGGACAAATTTTATTCATTTATACTACATCCTTTCTACGTTAATATGTATATTATACCATAGGTACACCATTTTGTATAACTCTTTATGCAAAATGAGCACAAAAAAAATAAGCTTACCTTCAAAGTAAAATAAGCTTATTTTTTGTATAAGAGACAAAAATTATCAGTAACTTCTTTCTAAGTAATTCACTTAGTCATTCGTTGAAAATGCATTATACGCTGTGCCTATTCCCTCATAAGGCAACACTAACCCTCGGCTATTAATAAATGCTGTGCGATTTTCATTATGTCGATACCATCCATCGTATAATGCTCTTACCTGCATAGACGGAGAAATCATGCGGATATAAACTCTTGTACTTTCCATAGCTGATTTGAAACTCAAAGTCTTATGTCCTAAATCGTATTTTGAATCGTATTCACATCTAATAGAATAATATTTTACCTCGTTTGGATGCTGATAGAAATAACTTGTTGACACTTTGCGGTCTGGGAAAGTAAATTCCTTTCGGCAATCATCATAAATCGCCCATCCATTTATTCCGTATAATACAGGAAATTCTACATATACAGGGCACATATGGAATTTGAATAAATCTTTACTGGAAATTTCAAATTTATCCATAATGTTTCTGCCTTGTTCTTGACCAGAGGGAGCGGAGTTAATATTAACACCATTAATTATCTCAGCGATTTCTATATCAGATAATTCTTTATGTTCATCATCAACAAGCCCATATAAATATGCCCTAGAAACATTGAAAAAATCCATCAATATCGGCACATATTTTAAACTGATTGGGCGTCTGCCGGTTTCCCATGTAGATATTGAAGATACGCTTAGGTTACAAATATCATATTTTTCATTTAAAGCTTCCACAAATTCTGTTTGTTTTAGACCCATTTTTTCTCTAAGAATAACTATTCGCATCGGTATAACGCGTTCTTTTATTGGATTTCGCATAGCTTTACTCCTTTTAATTAATATGTACATTATAACACTGCAATTGCAAAATAACAATCAAAATTTACATTTTTATAGATACGTTAAAAATATTAATGAATTAAATCAAATATCTTTAAATTTTTAAAAATATTTTTGAAAAATAACAATTTTATGTATATTTTTGTTGTTTTATTGGTGTACTTATGGTATAATATACATATGCAAAAGGAGGGACGCAGATGAGAGTAGCAGATATAGCAGTAGCTATTTCAAATAAAAACCAGAACCGAGTTTTCAATCTGTTATGTGAAAAGCATAACGTGAAACATCTACCAATAAGTAAAGTGTCATTTCCAACATATATGATGCTCTTAAGGACGCAGGATGGAATAGTAGCAATTCCGAACAATTCAAGAAAAGGGTCTTATGGAGTTGAATCATTTTATGGATGCAGTGTCTATACACTGGAAGAATTTAAGAAGAACATAATGGAAATGACGTCCGATAATAATGAGGAAGGAGAACGCAATAATGAAACATAATTATGGAAAGGTATTAGAGAAATGTTTATTTGGATTTGCATTGCTTACGGTTTTAAGCACGACACATCCAATTTCAGCATATGCAGGCGAAAAAGATGTTTCTGTGCCATTTAACAGTAATGTGCAGAACGCAACAATCACAATTAAATTAGAATCAGCCGGAGAGTATACCGGAACTTTAACATCTCCATCCGGCGATGTATATGAGTGTGCACTTGTTGATTCTACCACATTGACTTGTTCTATCGACAAAATTGTAGTGGGAGAGTGGACTTTACACATTGAAGACGAGTATCAAGACACTATTCCTAAAGTCATGGTAAGTATGAGCCAGAAGAAAATTAATGAGACTGACGTTGTAGATTCCAAAAATATTACTGTTGGGAAAGATATTGTAGGCTTAAAGACATACTTCGTTGATAATACAGTGGTTATTGAATGGACTGATGATACTATCGGAAAAGTGGCAGTGCAGGTAGTAGACCTTGATACAAATGAAACACTTGCCAATTCAAGCACAGATACTAAAAGATTTACGTGTGAATTAAAAGATACAACCAAAAAGATTTCAGTAAACATTGTTCCGTCTTCAAGTAGCAGTGTTGCAGGTGCAACTACAACCTATACTTATGATGTTGATAATAACCCAGAAGCAACCGTATCGTTCACAAATGAAGAAATCATTAATTCTGATACATATTCTGCAACAGTGACTTCCAGTAAAAATTACTCTGCCCTTGTATATGTGGACGATTCCGAAGTGATTTCAAATGAGCCAATCCCACAGGGAGAGAGTACTTTTAATATTCCAATCAACGAAGACGGACTTCACACAATCACATTTTATGTTGTAGATGAAAATGGCAATATGCGGTCTACCACCAAGAGTATCACAAAGGATAGCGTAGCACCGGAACTTGAACTTGATTCTGAATACGATAATCTTGAAACACCTGAAAGTACTTATACGATTAGCGGTAAAGTATCCGGTCAGACAACTTTTACAATCAATGATGTAGATGTAACCCCTGCAAGTGACGGTAAATTCAGCTATGAAGCATCCTTGCATGACGGTGCAAATACTTTAATCTTAACTGCAAGGGATAATGCCGGAAACGAAACATCATATACTGTTACATTAAATATGGTTGAACCAGAAAACAGTTTAAGTTTAAAGCAGATTTTAGTATATGTTGTTGTTGCAGTAGTGCTTATTATCGTATTTGTTATTCCTAAAAATAAAGGTAAAGGTAAAAAGCGTTCCTCAAAAAAGAAAAATTCTGATAGCGAAGATGATATGGATTTGAAATTAAATTCTCCGGCTGATGAAGATTCTTTAGCAAATGGATTAAAGACACCTTCAAATACAAAAAATGTTATGAAGGCATCTCGGATTGCGTTAAAAATGCCAAACTTATCAAAAAGAAAAGCAATAGAATCCAATGAACCAGAAAATAATAATGGCGCATTAGAAATTGATAACGACGCATTATCAGATTATAGCAACGCAAAAGAAAATAATCGACCAAGTGTAAAAGCAAAAAATGATTCACTATTTAAAGGGATTTCCAAAAGAGCCGAAGGATTAAAAAAAGCAAAAAGCGCAGATGATGAAAAAGGTAACTCACATAAAGGCATTCAGTTAAGTTTTAAAGGACTAGGAGTTTATGTTGCAGTTCTTGTAGCAATCACTGTCATGCTGAATTTTGTTATTTCAATTTCATCTATCAAATCCGGTTCAATGGAAACAACACTTATGACCGGAGACATTGCAGTGGGTAACAGACTTGCTTATGTAGTCAGAGAACCACAGAGAGGAGATATTATCTTCTTCCACTTCAATAATCAAGTTTACTGCAAGCGGGTAATTGGAGTAGCAGGAGACGAGATTGCTTTCAGTGACGGTTATGTATATATCAATGGAAACAGAATTGATGAGAGCGATTATCTTGGAGAAGATATTGAAACAAACTGCACGGACACATTTATTGTTCCAGACAATTGTGTATTTGTTCTTGGCGACAACAGGGAAAACTCTTATGATTCAAGATTCTTTGATACACCTTATATTTCAACAGACTCTATTATCTCAAAATGCATGTTTGATGTAAATAATTTATTCAGATAAGGGGAGAGCGGAATGGAACAAGAAAAGAAACCGATTAAAAGTAAAAGACGGATATGCGCAGAAGACGGCTGTTTAAATTCTGCTTTTACATTAAAAAAATGGTTTGTCAAAATCAGACCTTGCTACCAGATTGATAAAGTCAGATTCTCTTTTGTATTAAAAACAGAGAAACCAGATGAAAGAGGTAAAATCTCATTTGATGTCTACATGGAAATGGATACTTTTGACAACTGGTGTGATGATATACTCAATCACACCTTGGAAAAAAGAGTCAACGTTGAGAGACAGTCTCAGAGCCAGAAACCATATTACAGCTTTGTTACGGGAGAAAATGGAGGATATACCGTAGAGTTTAGTTATAGTACTCTTTCAGATGTCAACATCCACGGAAAAGGGAGACACAAAGAGAATGGTTCACCCGTCGGAAATATTTTAAATGCAAATGTTCCAGTAAACTTTGACTGGTTGCGGACAACTGCTAAATACTTTAAACGTACTTCAAAGGCTTGGTTTGAAAATATGTCTGATATAATCCTTGATTCATCAAAATCATACCGAGACGGCATTGATGATTACTATGGGGATGAAACCAATACATTTGACCGTGAGGAATCACAGAATGGCGAGCAGACCGCTTCAAACAATAACGCCGTAAATAATTCCAATAATGCAGAAAAAGTAGAAAATGAGGCGGATACAACGTCACAGGACGTTTCTAACAAACCAGAAACCAAGACTAACAATAAGACAGCTTCAACAACCCCAGAGACAACATCTGCACCTTCAACAAAGACAAATTTAAAGAAAATTAATCTCTATACCGCAAGTAGCCCGTGTGAACGAACCGCACACAAAGGAGATTATAGTTTGCAGGCAACAGAAAAGCCTTTGTTTGAAGGCATGATTGCAAATGATGCTCATTCCTTTAATGTTGTTGTAAAAGCAGACGTTATCAAGAAACTTGGAGATACATGGGTAAAATTTTTAGAAAGTGCAACGAAAACTTCCGTGAAAGCATTGATGTACTATACTACGGGAACGGAAGAAATCAAAGGAAAGACATATGATGTAGTTTACTTGCAGAATTTAGAAATGTGAACATAAAAAAAGCCCACCTGTAAAGCAATGTCATTAAGATAAGAGTCGTTCGAGGTTTTGATATTCTAAAACAACCGCAAATCTTTAAGTTAAATAATATCGAATTATGCGTTATAATATGGTATATATACAATTACTAGAAGGAGAACTCTGATGAAAATTTTTTTGAAAGAAATGAAGTTTTTTGGCTTTATAATAGTTATAATTACTTCAATTATTGCAAACGCATGTTTCTTGTATATTTTAGACAATTTCGGGTATTTCTCTTGGGCTTTTAAATGTTATGGAAATACATTAGAATTATTCCACAATATCAAAGATATTACATTTTTGAAATATTGGAAAGTAATGCTATCAGATGTAGCTGTTATAGGAAGTGGAATGATGATTTTATTTACTGTTTTCGATTGGATTCCAAACGGAATTATGTATGTATTAGGATATAAAAGTCAAAGCACAAGGTAATACCAAAGAAAATTCGTATGAATTTATACGATAGATATAATCATAAATGTGCATATTGTGGTTGTGATTTGGAATATAAAGATATGCAGGTAGACCATATAAAACCAGTCAAGTTTTATTATGAAACCATAAAAAATAATCATAAGGACGGTGTGGAAAATGCCTAGACCAAAGAAAGACGGGCGATACTTGAATCTGTATCTCGACAGAGCTTTCCGAATGTACATGAATGCTATGAATCAAAATCCAGAACAGATAATGAAAGAAAGGAGAAGTGATTGATGGGTGCTGATATCTGGATGTTTATAGAACACAAGAATCCTGCGACAAACAAATGGAATCTGGTGAAAAACTCTAAATGGAGCCATAATATGGTTCCGATTGATAGAAATAATGGTTTATTTCATATTTTGTGTGGTTATAACAAGAACGATTTTAATGAAATTTCCGTGATTTGCGAATGTAAAGGTTTACCTTTAGATATAGATAAAGAAACTGCATTTTGGTTAGAAGATTTAGCTTTTACGTCATACTTATCGTTAGAGGAAATACAAAATTTTGACTGGGATAAGGAAGTATACTATTTTGAGGAAGATTGCAAGTATTCGGAAATTGCTTGTGAATTTTATACTGAAATTATTCCTTTTATGCTATCAGTCGATACCAATTGTCAAAATGTACGTATTGTATTTGGATTAAGTTTATAAAAAAAGACTAGATTTTATAATATATAAGGAGGAAAGATAAAATATGTCAGATATATTGAATTTACTAAAAGGAATAAAACCTTTATTTAAAAGAGGAGAAACTTTTTATTATGCTAATAGAAATACAAAACAGGCAGAAAAGTGTACCGTTGTTGATTTGGTTTGTCAATACCCAATGGCGTATATAGCAAAAAACGACGCATCGGGAGAAACTTTTAAATGTTATCATGATTTTGGATGTTTTGCATCGGAGCAAGAAGCCTATGATGATGCTCAAATCGAGGAGGATAGAATAATATATTAAATCGAGCAAACATAATGATTTGTCCTGTTCTATGTGACTATCTTCAAATCGCATGGGATACCAGAAACACTAGGATGTATACTGGATAAACTCATTATTGCTATATCGGGCATCGGAAGTATCGCCTTGGTAATCTTTTTGATAACACAAATCGGATAAAAACAACCCTCCCTTTTCTCTTTTGTAGAGTTCTGGGAGGGTTACTTTTTTCTTAAAAGAGCTTAACTTAATGACATTGACCTGTAAAGCGGGCTTTTTTCTACGCTACAAGAGAATTCATAAGTTCATATTCTGTATGTAGCGTAATCAGCATCTCTGTAAGCTGTGTTGTCCTACTGTCTTCTGCGATAGTAGTAACTGCTTTCTTTAATGCTTTTTTCTGATAGAATACTGTGCATTTCGTTTTTGCACGGGTAATGCCAGTATATATCAGATTTCTTTGTAACATGGCAGTATGTGAATCCAATAATGCCATTATTACATATTTGTATTCACTACCTTGAGACTTGTGGATACTCATTGCATATGCAAGAGTTAGCTGGTCAAGTTCTCGGTAGTGATATAAAACAGTGCAGTCGGAATATTGTACTTTAAGTGACATATCATTCACTTCAACTACCTTTCCAACGTCACCGTTAACAATTTCGGCTCGGTTTTCTAACTGCATAACCGGGTCATTCAGACGGAAAATGCGTACATTTCCGTCTTTGTCTTTGTGTTTCATTCCTTTTCCTTTTGGATTAACGATTTTTTGAATTTCGTTGTTTAAAAGGTTGGAACAAACACCATTTCTCCTGTATGGAAGAAGAACCACAGTCTGCTCAAGACCATATTCTTTAACTCCTTTTACAAAGGAATCAAGAATACGTTTGACGCAGTCTTGTGATACATCTCCGTTAGGGAGAACGACAGGCTCAAAGTCATTGCCCTTCACCAAATTATCCTGTCCGTTACGGACTAATTGGATATTTTGGAAAAGAACAGAACTGTTGTCCTGTCGGAATGTATGCGTGAGCATTGTTGTAGGAATAACGAGACTCCTAATCATGTCACGCAAAACTGCGCCAATTCCAACAGAAGGAAGCTGGTCTACATCACCGACCATTACTAACCGTCTGTCTCCTTCGATGCATTTTGAAAGTGCGGAAGCTAGGTATATATCCGCCATTGAAGATTCATCACTGAATAATACCCTTTCTTGCACTTTTTTTAACTGTCCGCCACAACCAAGACCGACTTTCGTATGTCCGGTGCAGGCTTTTTCACCTGTTGACTCCGTAATACGTTTCGCCGCCTTTCCGGTTGGAGCGATATAGCCGATTGTTATTTTCTCGGCTGTCAGCTTGCGCAGAACGTAAGCTATAGCCCGGAGTACGGTTGTTTTACCTGTACCCGGTCCACCTGTCAAAATTGACAGGGAGTTGTTGACTACCATAATAACCGCATCTACTTGGTGATAGTGCAGTTTATAGCCGTTATTTTCTTCAACCTCAAACTTCGTAACAAGCTGACGGATTGTTTCTTCGTCAGTTTGTGGAGGTTTGTGGTTGACAAGCAATTCCATCATGTTGACTGCAATTGCTTTTTCTTCCATGGCAACTTCTCTTACCGTTGCCATGCCTTCATCATTTACCGCAAGCCCATAGTCTTTGAGCTGTTCGATAGAAACAGAACACTCTTTGCAAAGTTTCTTTGTCTCTTCGGCAGTCAGCCATGTGCTTCCAGTCGAAGAAAGAGCGCGGTAAACGCGCTCTTTCATTTCTTCTTTATTTATCATTCATGTTTTCCTTTCCGACGATTTTACTTACATAAGCTTTGGAAACCATTTTTATTCCATCGCTTGATGATTCACTGTAAGTTAAATCGTCTTTTTTTACTTCCTCAAGTAACTGAGGATTCTCCTTAATAAAGAGGGTAGCATTGAATTTCTCCTCTAAGTATCTGTTGTATAAGTCTGGAAATTTTTCTTCAACCTTATCAACATCAACAAGAGAAGCCTTTCTCGGCGTACCTCCGCATAAAGATACCTGCACATAATCCCCAGTCTTACCATAAGGGATAAATGCAGTTCTCGCACCATGCGATGCTTTTGCAATCGGCAATGATGCTTTTTTAATTTCCTCCTTCAATTCTTTTGCTGTCTCCGTGGCTTTCTGCAACTGTTCATGTAAATCGAACAGTTCTTCTGCTTCGAAGACATATGAAGAATCAAGGAGTTTTGTTTTTTCTTCTACCTTAAGGCTTCCGAAACGTTTTTTATAATACTGCAAAAGCAGTTCAGCGTTTCCTCTGTCTAAGGTAGGTTCGTTGCCAGATTCAACATCGGCAACGATTTCTTCTGCCATTTTGAGGATTTCTTCCTCTACTTCAAAGTCCCTGTGAACAATGAAATAGCGGAAGTCATTCTCTGTAATTCCGTATTTTACACAGATTACAGCAAATGGCACATTTTTTATTGCCATGTAATAAGCAATTTGTAAATAGTACTCAAACGGTACTATTCCTGCTTTCCACAACGGCATATTTGGTGACAAGAAATTGCACGTTTTGTATTCTACAATTCCCGTCACGCCATTTACCCGAATTGCATCATCTGGGTCAATGATAGCAAACGGGTATTTTCTCGTACCATCTGGATTTGTATATCCAGATGTGTACATACCGGTGTCGGAAATAACCTCAACTTCATCAGTAGGGTGGTCTTTTTCCCACTCATGTTGAAGTCTCATTGCCATTGCACCTTCTTCGCAGTGACCTGCAAATAAGATGTCGCCACTAGCGTCATCTTTCTGCATGTCAATGCCTTGCTTTTTCGCCACAGTTTCACTGCGGGAACGGAAAGTACTTCCTTCCTGTCCCTCGTAAAACTGCGCTAAAGCTTTCGCCTGTAACTCAGAACCTTCGTATGCAGTGCATACTTCCGTTCCTGTGCATGACGTTTTAATATAAAGCGGGTGCTGTGGATTTCTCCAATACGGAGAATGTTTTCTCCATTTCTGCGCCCAGACATCCGTACCATCTACATAGTAGGTACGGGTGTAATTATCCCACTGGTAGTCCTCACGGAACTCCATCGGGATTTTCTTAAATTCATTTGGCGTAACATTAGATGTTTTCGCCAACAGAATAGGGCGGATAATCTTCTTTCCGTCCTTTTTGATAAGTTTTTTGAGTTTCTTGGTGTCAAGTTCTGCACCAATTAACCCAAAATATCTTTCAGTAATAGTTACTTTTTTTTCTTTTGCCATGATTTTTTACCTCTTTCTTTCCGCCCATTTTCGGGCAATAAAAAAAGAGCCATGCTTTCACATGACTCTTTTTTGTTTGTTTATTTTTTTGTTTCTATGTAGATAATACCATATCTTTATGGTGTTTTCAAGGTGTTATCTACATATCTAAGTATCTATATTACAATAATGCGGATTCCATTAATCCTTGCATTATCATAATATATTTTTCTTTTAACTCAGCAGGAATTTTGTTTTTCGGATATTTCGAGATGCCTAATGCATCTGTAACTGCAATATCCAATTCCTGTTGAGTTTCTTGCAAAGGCTTTCTGCTCATATATCTAATGTCATTTGCATGACCATTGATATATAAGTCATCAATGCCTTTGCCATATCCGTCATGCCATAAAGCATACACCACTTTCATGTGCGGGTATCTTTTTTCAAGATATTCCCCCAGCTTCATGGCATGACCGAACACTCCCGTATTCGACATCATATCTGCATCATAAAAGATATAGATAGTGTCGATTCCAAGAGTTGAAAAACTGTCAAGCTGGTCGATTTCATGGTCTACACCAGACCATAATTCACCACCTTTCCAGTTTCCTACTCCTTGCACAGAGATTGCAAACAATCCTTGCTGTGCAAGTATCTCTCCTTTAAATTTTCCCTCACAGATTCCTACTGCATATTTTTTCTTCATAACAGCAGGGTAGAGGAGGTCTACGGGTGAACCCGTGCCATTCCCTCCCTTATAAAACTGAGGGTATTTAAAGACAAAGTTTGATGCGAACCAGACGTAACGAGGTTTGTCCGGTTCGTCTTTGTCTTTTCTAACTTGAACAGCTTTTATATAGCCGTCCAAGCCTCTAATTAAGATTCCAATACCTTCGTAATTTGCCATGCGAAGGCAGGAATGCTCTTTTTCATAGAAGAACCCCGGAACATTCATAAGTTCTTCTACTGAATAAGAGAATTTAATTTTTAAAGCCTTGATAAAAGCTTCTTTTTTTTCTTCAACGAGAGAGAAGAAGTCTTTTTCAATGGCTTCGTCCGACAAATGCCGGACATTTTTCAAATGATTTCTATGTTCCTCTGAAAGACCAAAGAATTCTTTCATAAAATCATAGACATCATTTTTAATTTTGATACTACACGGATTAGCTTTTGGCTTTTCCTGTGCAATATCAATTTTTTTAAATGATTTTTTTTCTCTAGGCTTTTGAGTAACAGCTTTTTTTCCCATCATGAGGTCATATTCCTCAGATGAAATAATGCCATATTCTTGAGCCACATAAAACAAGGCATCATGGTAACTAATGCCTTTATAATCAGCAACAAAGCCGACACCCGTTCCGCCCGCATCACAGCCAAAACATTTATAATAGTTTTTGCTGTCCGTGACTCTGAACGAGTTCATAGTTTTTGAACTATGAAAAGGACAAAAACCTTTATAGTGGATTCCGTCCTTTTTTAATTCTACATATTCCGACACTATTGTGTGTGTCGGTATCTGTTTGACACCATTTTTTGCTCTTTCAAAAATGGCATCTTTTTTTTCTTTTAATGTCATATTTATTCCTCCTTAAAATAAATAGGAGAGGACTATGCCCCTCCGTATCTCCTAAAAAGAGGAATAAATCCTCTTTTTAGTTTAATTGAATGGTAATTCTTCATCAATTCCGTCTGGAATATTCATGAAGCCGCCGCCAACACTGCTTGGCGTTGGTGCAGAATTGCCAGATGAAGCATTGTTTCCGCTTCCCTTGCTTTCTGCAAATTCACACTCTTCTACAACAACATCTGTTGTATATACTTTCTGACCGTCTTTATTGGTATAACTTCCTGTCTGGATACGTCCGGTTACGACAACCTTTGTTCCTTTACGAAGATACTTCTCTGCAAATTCGCCAAGCTTACCGAATGCCACACATCCGATAAAGTCGGCGGTCTGTTCGCCTTCCTTCTTAAAACGGCGGTCAACGGCAATTGAATATCTTGCGATTGCTGTTGCGTTCTCGCCCTGCGAGTATCTTACGTCAGGGTCTTTGGTCAGTCGTCCCATAAGTATAACTTTATTCATATAATTTCCTTTCTTCCCAATAATGGGATACAGAAAAAAGCGGGGAAATCATTTCACCCGCTTTTTCTGTTAGTTTATTTTTTTGTTTCTATGTATAATATACTTCAAAGTGAAGTATTTTGCAAGTATATTATACATTTTTAAGCTGTTTCCGACGCAGTTTTCTTTCTGCGTCTTTTTTCTCTCGGATTTTGTTGATTTTATCTGAGATTACTATGCTTAAGCATAGGCAGATAAAACAGACTCCGATTAATGATGCAAGCAGGAGATATACCCACCTGTGGAAATATCCCACGAAGCCTGCAATAATAAAAAACAATGATATTAAAACATAAATGGCATAAATTGCCACTTTTTTTGATTTTTTCATATTTTCTCCATTCCGTCCGTTTTTTTTACGGACATTATTTGATAATTATTAAATATCTTGGACGCGCCTGTGCTTCGTCATAAACGATTACTTCATCGTTATACAACATGCCGTAATCTTTTGAAGCGAACACAGCATCGCATCCTTTATTGTTTATAAGTTCTTTTCTGGCTCGTTTAAGCCAGCTTTCGAACTTATAAACAACAAGAGGTTTTTTGTAAGCTACCTCCATCAAGAAAAGGTATCCTTCATCACTGAATTCACTAACCCAGTGCGCACCTTTTATTGATGTGTAGCCTATGGATTTCTTTGCTCTTGGAGCAAAATATAATCCATAACCGAACATCTTGCTGTTTACAATTGTGTTTGGGTTCAATAACATACCTTTTTTCAGTATGCCCCAAACATTTCTATTACGAGTACCATGCCAATATAAATGGCAGTCTCGTTTTTGAATTTGATACTCTTTGATATATTCTTCAAATCGAGTATCTATTTTCTTGTTTGAAATGCGGTATGCGCATTTCAGTTTTCCTGCCGACTCTCTTGTGAGCAGTTTTTTAATATTTCCAATTTCCTGCTCATCGCAAGGACTAATGGAAATACCAAAAGCTTCAAGGATTGTTGGCTTTTTAATTTTTTCTTCCTGCTTTGCATCATCATCGCAAACCATAGCTGATAATACGTTAAGTAAATCATTCTCGCGAATGATTATCTTCTCGTAATCATCTGTAGATTTAGCGAGATATTCCGCGACATCTTTCATTTGCCGGGGAATAATACAAAACAGATTTTCAAGAGATTTATTGAAACTTTCAACACTGGCATTCTCAATTGCCATGTCAGAAAGTTTATCAATCTCTTTTCTTGCAGAATCGATCATGCTATGCGTCACATCCTGCTTTTTAATCGAGTAATTCTGTTCAATGCATTCATTTGCATATCTCAGAATCTTATTTACTAAAGATTCAATCTCACTATCAGAGATAGGAGAGTACTTCAAATCTTTAGACTCGGCTATGACCGACTGCAACTTTGTTATGTCGGTATAGCCTGATTTTAATTTTTTGTTTCTGAGAGCGTCCCATACGTCCATAGAATACAACCTTGTACTCATGGACGAACCATATCGCCCCCATGTTGCACGGAACTGACAACTATTTATCTGTTCCATATTAAAAATTCGATTATGGTTTTCGTCTCCGTCAACCATAATCAATTCACAATGTTTAATCATTACTCTTTCCTCCATATGAAAAGAGAGAGCAGTAGTAGCCCTCTCTTTTTTTTGAATCATTATTTTTAGTTTCTACTCCTCAACGTATGGTACGTCATGTTTGACGTAATCATAGTTAAGAAGTTTTGCAACATCGTCTGCAAAATTAACCCTCTGTGTTGGGGTTAATGCTTTCAACGTTGACTGTACTTCAATAATGTCAGCCACCATTAAGTACACGTCAAACGCTGTTGCAGACTTTGCGCCGTTTCCGTACTTCCGCAGTGCTTCTTCAAGCACTGCTTTGGATGCTTTCGCAGGCAACCAAGGATTTTCCTCGATAACCTGCTGTAAGCATCCAGCCGGAAACTTAATTTCGGTATTGCCGAGTTTTTCGACAATATCTTCCGCTTCCTGCCATAACATTGCCAAGTTTTTAAGCTTGGATTTGAATACGGCAATGGAAGCGTCACCTTCATGTCTGAGCGAAATCCCCTTTCCTACGCGGAACTTTGTTCCGTTTAATTCGTAGTATGGGAACGCTGACATGCAGGCGTTTCCGACATCAGATGTGGCATAATATACGCCACATCTGATGCTTTCAACTGTTACTCCGAAGCCTTCAAGCATCTGCTTGAAACCATCGAGGGCAATTTCGTCATTCATGTCTATCTCTACATAGAGATATTCATGGCTGACAGAACCGCCCTTGAATGTTGCTTCCGGGTGTTCCTTTTGCAGTTCCTTAAGGACTGCATTGTAGCCTTTTTCCTCAGACAGCCATACATAGCCGTCTGAGTTGCAGGCGTCTATAAATCCGTCACAGATACGGAACTTCGCACCACCTCTGTTGTGGTGGAAACCGTAGGTAAGCCAGTTTCCGCGGGTTTCCGCATCCATTGGTTCGAAGCTACGGTTTAATTCCGTGTTACGGATTAAACTTCCCGTGATACCTGCGCGGGCGCAGATACCATTAAAAGCCGTGTAGATTGACGGATAAATTTTCATTTCTCCGTCTACTGGGGTAGCTACAAACACACCCCTATCTACAACCGCAGTTTCAAAATCATCCTGCGGTACTTCCGGGCATCTTTCGTCCGGAACAAATTCTCCACGTCCGTTGACGTGAAGTAATGGCTCATTGGCAATACCAATGAGAGATGTCTCTTTGCAGAAACTACTCACATAAGAGTTTGTTTTTGCAAAGTTAAAGTAATTTTTCAAATCCTTTTCGGATTCGAAAACTACAACTGCATCTACAGTTGTAAAAAATTTTTTTGTTTCTGTTGCTTTTGTTGTCTTTGTTGCTTTTGCCATGATATTTTACCTCTTTCTTTCCGCCCATTTTCGGGCAATAAAAAAAGAGCCATGCTTTCACATGACTCTTTTTTGTTTGTTTAATTTTTTGTTTCTATGTAGATAATACCACATCTTTATGATGTTTTCAAGGTATTATCTACTTTTAGTTTTGTGGTTGCTGATAAATCAAACTTCCACTTTTGACTTTGTTTTACCATGCATTTACGCTTCCGGTTGAATGGATACATTCACAATTTGTTTGAATGCAAATTTCTTATAAATCTTAGTTTCATTTGGATTTATTCTATTTCAATCTTAATTGTTACTGTACATTTATTTGGCTTAAACATACTTTCAATAAATGCAATCTCTTCATCAAATTTATATGAACCTTCGTTTTTCTTTAACTCATCTAACCAATCAACAAGCATATGGTCAATGGTTTCATATTCAAGATGACCGCAATCATCTTTTCCTCTCCATTCTGAATCGGTATCTTTTGTATTTGCATTCATCATCTGCAATACAAGTCGTCCGTCAGGATAAAATCGGAACATATATGAATAATAATCACATATACGTGTCATGACTTCCAATTTGTCATTCCATTGATGAAAAACACCTCTTGTAAGATATTCCGTAAGATATTTTTCATTTTCATCATTGTTACCTAAAAAGTTATTTTTTAAATAGTTTTTTTTCATTCTGTAATCCATAATTTATACCACCTTTCTTTACTGTTTAACAATCATTGCATCAAGGTCTCGCTCGTAGCCGAACATTGTTTTGTATGCACCGTGTGTTAAAGGAATTTTAATCCATATCAATCCAGTGCATTCGTCAATTCGACAAATTTCTATTTCTCTTTTGACGATTTTTGATAAATGATAACCTTCGCGCATGGCTACAGTTACTTTCTGACCAACTTTATATTTCATTAATTACTTCCTCCGTTCTAAATCTGAAATTAGACTAATTGTTTTTCTTGAATTATCCGTCTTATTTCATATCCTTCTTGGTCAGTCATTAAATTTGTTCTTCTCACTTCTGTTTTCATTTTTTCCTCGCTTTCTCCCGGAATTTCCGGGTACAAAAAAAAGACAGACGCTTTCACATCTGTCTTTTTAGGTTGTTTATTATTTTTTGTTTACTATTTCATTATAACATATCTGTAGGTTTTTGTATAGGTTATTCGAAATTATAATTTTCGTTTTGTTTTCCAATTTGTATAAAGGTCTATTCTTTCATTGGTATCGTAAACCACATCCAAGGTGTTTTCTTTTATACCTTTACTATTCAAATATGCGATGAATTCAATATAATCCTCTTTATTTTTTATTTTTCTCCATATTCTTTCCGCAATATCGGCTTCATTATTATCAATCTCTGTTTTTAAATTATTAACAGTATCAGCCTTTTCACTGCTTCCTTGAATAACTTCCGTTGGTTGTTCATACTTACCCTTTATGCAAGAAATTATCCACCCTACATAGTTTTTGAGATAGTCCTGCTTGTCTGCAAGCTTAATTGCATTTTCAACTTTTTCTTCGTCTTCCTCTGCAACTCGCATGAATTCTATGATATCGTCTCTGGTTAATTTATTGTGACCAATATATGAATATACTCCATCGTTATCGGTATCAGACGCAACCTGTTCCTCGTTCATGGTATGAATAAGGTCTACCATCCTGTCCATTTCCGGCTTTGTCTTAGAAGGTTCATTTTTAGCTATATAAAATCTTATTCTTCTTACTTTTGCGCCACTGCCATATTTTAATGGCTCATATTCAAATACGATATCGCTTTTTTCTGCCAGTTCTTTTTGCGCAACATCTAATACCTGCCGTCTAAATTCGTACCAGACTTCAAAGCTCTTGTCCTTTACTACGTTATAATAGATTTCATCCCAAGATTTTCCATCCGCAATGGCTCTCTGTACGCCTGCTTCATCAGTATTTGCAAGTCCTATAGTACATTTAAGTTCACTTAACCCATATTCTTTAGTGACAACACCATTGTTGATATTTGGGTCGCTCCTGTATATTTCTTTTTTCAGAAGTTCGTACAGACGGTATGAATGTGCTTTTTCAATCTTCATCAACGTTGCAACCTCATAGGTTGTGAAATTATTCTTCAACTGATGAACAAATGGAGTCATATTCTTGTTGAAAGTAATAATAAACTGCTTATCTACATAGTCTGCATTATTTACCATTGTGAATATAGAGAAATTTCCCTTGCTGTCTTCAATTACAATCTGGTGTCCGGTCATGAGTTTTGCAGTGCGTTTTAATTTCTTGTATATATTAGTATCAGTATTTTTCCCCAATAACTGCTTGATTTCGCCCGGATACAATCTTGCTACAGGACAGCCATCTTTTATTTCTATCCTTGTAAGTGCAATTGCCATGATTTTATTTTCTAAAATAGAGGTTTTAAATTTACCGCTGATTAGAGTGTTCGATTTTCGAATCATCAAATCGGTATTCTGTTCTAATTGTTCCATAAATATGCCCCGATTCATCTTTAAGTAACGTTGACCGTAGTTTACTGACCTTATTTTAAGTAATCTCCAACGTTAATGCAAGTATTATCAAACGTGAAAAAGCATTTTTGGCACAATTTCTAAAGTTCAGTGTAATTTTAAGTATTTCAGAACGTATCTGTCATCGGATTTGTCAAAAAGCAAGTATTTTAAACCGTATCTCTCATCTTACTACGGTGTGTTTTACTTGTTTTTATTTGTTCTTACGTTCAAATCTACTTGTTTCGCGGTCATTTTTACTTATTCAGCCAACCTACGGTATAAATTACTTACGTTTAAATTTACTTGTTTCTAAGTGTACTAACTACGTTAGAATTTACTTATCCAGACGAAAATACCGCTTTTGCGCAATATCAGCTACGGTCTATTTTACTTGTTTTTCTTTTGCAACTACGTTGAAATTTACTTATTTTATAAGTTCTGAACGATTCTGTTGTAGATTCAACCGTACATGCTACAATATATTGAATACTTCTTTTCTTTTGAGTAAAATCAACCGTATCTCTTAGTCTTTTCAACCGCTTCCAGTAGTTTTTTTTTTGTTTTCCGCAAGTATGTTTGACCGCTAACAGCAGTATTCCTCAACGTTAAACATTCCCGGACAAGCCGAAAACACTAGGTTTTGTGCATTCCTAATAAATAAAATAATAAATGTTGTTGTATTACTTATTCTTTATATATTTATATATAGCATACCCGATAAGTATTTTTAACCGTAGTTATTCACTAAAAAAAGCCGTGGAATTTTCACCACGGCTTTCAAATAAGATTTTCTGCATAGAAAGAAGAGGATTTCTATGCAGATTTTTCTACAAACCCATCCGTTGTAGGAATAAGCTTTTCGCTTGCTAAAGCATAAGCTTCATTTCCTACTATACCATCCTTTGCGAGTTTTTGGATATATAACTCACGAGAACGGTAAAACTGGTTTGTGTTTAAAATCTGTTTTGCCACCTGTGCATTGTTTTGTAAAGAATCAAAAAACAGGTTGCAAAAACTGGATTTTAAATCTCCTTGGAGATGTGACAGTGTTGCCCCATAAGCTTCTAACTCATTGAGCAATGCCAGCATCTCCTTTTCTGATGTTAAACCAAGTCCATACTTATCATAATTTTTGATTATGAATGCGTACAGATGATTATGAGAAGGTAGTTTACTCATGTCTGCCACCTACTTCCTAACACCAGATATTCGTGTCGATTAGCACAATATCCTCAATCTCATACTGTGCATCGGCACTATTCATTTTTTGACAGAACTTCTGTCTTGCCCTTGACTTATCAATAGCAAGAACTTTTTGAAGTTTGTCTTCTCCATTCTTGTTGTAATGGATTACGTATAATTTCATCATAATCTGTCACCACCTTCCAAAACAGATTCAAGTATTTCCTCGTCAACGTTGTATCTGTAATACAGAACACGGACGAGGTCGTTTTTTCGTTCCTCTGCTTTCAACTGGTTCTCTCTTGCGTAACTTGCCACGCTATAGATGCCAGAGATTTTTAAGTATAGTTCCGTAAGTTCTATACTTAAACGCTCGTATTTGAAGCAGTCGTCTGCAAGCCCCCTTCTGTATAAAGGCTCGTCTGAATGCAGACGAATAGTTTCTTTTAGCTTGGAGATGGTACATTCCAAGCCTTTGATTTTGGAATCAACAATTAGTGCCTGCTGATTTGTCTCTCGTGCCATACGAGAGTAAAATTCGCAGTCCCTAACTGCCGATTTTAAGTTTCTTAATAAAGTTTCTTTAATTTTTGCCATTTTAAATTCCTCGCTTTCCGCCCATTTCCGGGCAATAAAAAAGAGCCATGCATTTTGCACGACTCTTTTTTGGGTTGAATAGTTTTTAGTTTATGGATATATTTTACCATAATTTAAAAACTATATCAATCCGCTTTCGCGGAACGAATAAAAATTTGTATATCCATTGTCATCCATTCCAATGATAATGTGGTCTACAAAGTTCAAGTCCATAACCTTTGCTAATTTGACCAATTTTTGTGTAACTTCTCTATCTGATTGCGACGGAGTTAAATCACCACTTGGGTGATTGTGACACAGTAAAAAACCTGTAGCACCACAGAGTAACAGCCTTGTTGCCACGGCTTTACTGTCTATTATGGAGGCGCTCGAACCTCCATGGCTTATCTCAAATAAGCCTAACGGTTTACATGCTGTTGACATGGCTATTATCCAACAGTGTTCTTCTGGTAGCCTGTCTGCGTGCATTTCAGCACTCATAAATTTTGCCAGAATATGAGGTGTATTAAGTTTATCATATTCCGGGTAATTTTTTACCGCTTCTTTCACAAGCATTGGTGCGCGGTCTTTGTTGTATTGCATAGTATAAGTAGTCATTCTCATAATTTTCTTCCTTTCTTCCTCTTTTGAGGCAACAAAAAAAGAGCCACGCTTTTGCATGACTCTTTTTGTTTGATTATTTTTTTAGTTTATGAATTTATTTTATCATAAACTTTTTATCATATCAAGAATTACAATGTTGAGAAATCTTGATATTTATTGATTCTTTCCAATTCTCTTCGGAGAGAACCGTCTGTGACGTACACATCTTCTGTGTCGTCAACAAAAGCACCATTTTGTGCGGTGCTGATACGGACTATATTTGCATAGTCCGCATCTTTTTTTGAATTAAATTCTTCATCTTTATAAATATGAAGAACTAAATCATAGTTTTCGCCAAACTCGAAAACTATTAGTCTTTCATCTCCTTCAAGGCTATTGCAATAATCTATAATTGTCTCGAAGGTAGGTCTGGTTAATTGGTATTCCATATTATTTTCTCCTTTCTATGCTCTGTAAACGTTCCAGTAGAAATCTTCTTTGCTGGAAATTTCGTCTGCTGACATATCAGGATTGAGCAACTGGGTATTTTTTATGAAATCATTGTATCTTTCATTGAAGTCGTCACAGTATGTGATTTCTTCCGATACAATATTTTCAGAGTTTTCATAGATATATGACGACTCGTCACTATCGTATGTTTCCAGAAACATGCTGATAGTCCTTTCGTCATTGTTATCTACAAGGTATTTTGCCAACTCTTTTCTATTGACGGCAAACTTCAACGTTCTCGTTGGATTAAATCCGTCCGTAGCGTAATCGTTGGCTATCAAATCTTCTATACCGATTTGATAAATTTTATCGTATATGGTCTTTTCAATTTCATCATATACGTTTTCTTTTGTTTCTACTGGAACTAGAAACAAAAATTCATGGCATCCATCGACGCCAGTTTTCTTGCCGATGACAAGCATTGTATTGGCAAATAACTCGCTTGAATATAAATTCAAGGCATTGTCTTTACCAATTTCAAATAGCTCGTCCATTGACATATCGCTGTCCTCTGCGTATTCCGAATCAAATTCGGAAACTAGAGCGATATAATACTTGCCGTCATACTCGGCAAGATACTCGTAGCATCCATTTCCCTCTTTGTAGAGTTCATTGTATGCTTTTAATAGAGGTTCAGGAACATCCTTCTCCTCACAATAATTTCCATTGTGGAAGAATTCTCCCGTTGCTGTACACCAATAACTAAAGTGGTTGTACAATTCCTCCTTACTTTCAAAGATATGTGCTTCTTTGTTTTTAATAGTTACTATTTTCATGTTTTCCTCACTTTCTCCCATTTCTGGGTAATAAAAAAGAGCAGGTATTTTCTACCTGCTCTTTTTGGTTGATTATTTTTTAGTTTACGGATATATTATATCACAATGTAAGTGGATTGTAAAATAAAAAAGCCATGGTATTAATGCCATAGCTTTCTTTCGTGGTTACAGTTTACATTTAGTTTTACAGATTTAATTTCTAATTGATAGCGTCTTTTAACGCTTTTCCTGCTTTGAATTTTGGAATCTTGGAAGCAGGAATAACCATTGTTTCACCGCTCTGAGGATTACGTCCGGTTCTTTCAGCTCTCTCAGAAACTTCGAATGTTCCAAATCCAACTAATTGAATTTTATCCCCCTCTCTCAATGCGTCAGATACCGTATCAGTAAAAGCATTTAATGCTCTTTCAGCATCTTTTTTGCTGATTTCAGCTTTTTCAGCAATTGTAGCTACTAATTCTGTTTTATTCATCAGACTCATGCTGCCACTAAAAACATATACAAATGTATATGCTAGATGATTCGCTACAACCTCACGGTTTGTAGTTACTGCTTCACCGTGTATGCTTTAGTGGTCACAAGCGACACACTACTCACAAGTTCTTGTACACTCCACAGTCGTTAATTCCCGACTTAGCCATCGGTACATACCTATAAATTCTTTAAATTGATTAGATATAGGTTCTCATCTAAATAGCTTTTCCTTTCTTAAAATTTTTCTTTTTGGATTTTGAGTACATTGACTCACATTTAATTTTATTCTTAATTGCTTAAAAATTTCTCCTTTCTTTGATGTATGTATATTATACCATAGGTACACCATAAAATCAACGTATTTTGTGCATAAAATGCTTTATTTGCGCACATTTTTGGGCTTTTTGGCATAAAAAAAAGAGAACCGCTTATTTAGCCAGTTCTCTCTTTTAGTTCCTACATCATTTTCAAAAGGTCTTCTTCTGAAATGATTGGAACATTTAACTCTTTTGCTTTCTTATTTTTGCCAGATGTACTTGTGACATCGTTATTGATAAGAAAGCTAGTTTTTGCAGAAACAGAACCTGAAACTTTTCCGCCAAGTTTCTCAATTTTTTCTACAAGTGTATCTCTGTTTGCAAAGTGTTCCAGTTTTCCTGTGATTACGAAAACCTTTCCACTTAAGGATGCATTACTGCTGTCTTCCGTAGGTGTCTCAACCTGTAACTCTTTCAAAAGATTGTATACTTCGGTATTGATTCCTTCCGGCATACTTGCGCCATCTTTGAATGGAATATATCTGAGATATACATTTCCCCAGTCCCACAGATTGCCTTCAAGAATTTCTCCAATTCCTTCAATCTGTGAGAAACAATGTCTGTTGGAAATATCTTTGAAGAATCTATTCACATCAGAATTGTATTCTTTTGCCAAAATTTTAGCTTGTCCCTTGGCAATATTTGGAATACCGAGTGCATTTATAAGTGAAACAAAGTCAGTATTTCTTGATACGTTCACTGCATCAATAATATTCTGATACATTATTTCACCAAAACCGTCCATTGCAACGATTTCATCCTTGAATCTATCCAGATTATAGAAATCGGAATATTCTTTAATGAATCCTTTGGCGATAAACTTTGCAATCGTTTCTTCGCTGATGCCCTTAATATTCATGCATCCTCTCTGTACGAACCGAGAAAACTTCTTAAGTTTCTTTGCAGAACAATCTGGATTTGTGCATATTAAGACAACCGTTTTGTCTTTTACTTCCTCAGTTCCATCTTCAATATCAGTTTCAATTCTGATGTCGCTGATTTTAAATGTTGTATCCGCACCGCAGACCGGGCATTTTCGAGGAATATCGAAGGTGTTAAATAATTCCTCTATGTTTTCTGGTAATTTGGTATCTGTACCTTTATCAAGGTTTTTTGCCACTTGTGGAATAATCATATTTGCCTTGTAGACGGTAATGCGATTTCCAACATGAAGTCCTTTCTGAACAAGGTATGTTACATTGTGCAGTGAAGCCCTTGAAACGGTTGTTCCTTCCAGTTCTACCGAATCGAATATGGCTACTGGATTAAGTGAGTTCAAAGAAGGACTCCACTCAACTTTGCGCAACGTTGTTTCAACTTCCTTATCCTGCCATTTAAAGGCATATCCGCGTAAAATATGTGGATGATGATTTGTACTGGATAAGGTGTCTGCATATCTTGCATCATCATATGCAGTTACCAGACCGTCAACAGGAAATTCATATTTTTCTACCTTTTCAGTCCAAAGGTTCATAGCTTCCTGTAAGTAGTCAATGTTCACTAAGTCATATGGAACTACACCGAACCCTTGTCTTTGTAGAAAACTCAACCTTCCGGCAAAGGAATCTGAAATAAATTCAGACGAATATACCAGATTGAACGCCCGCAGATGAAGTTCTCGTTTAGAAGCTTCATTTGTATCTAGCATAGTAATTGTCGCATTTGCTAGATTTCGGGCATTTTTATATTTATCATCTTCGAGTTTCAGTCGGTCAAACTCGGCATAACTCATTACGCATTCGCCTCTTACGACAAGCTTGCCTTTATATGGAATCTCCAAAGGTAACTCATTGACGATTGAGGCGTTATGTGTAACCAGATAGCCTACTTCCCCGTTATCTCCTCTGGTTGCCATTTTCTGCAATCTTCCATTCTCATAGGTTAACTGAATGGTAGAGCCATCCATTTTCCACATGAGAACGACACTGTTGCATAGTCTATCGCCCATGCCTTTTCTAATCTTCTGCTCGTACTCTGTAAAATCTTGTGTCTTATCGAGAGACAGAGCTGGAAATTCGTGGCGTTCCTCTTTTAGCCCCTTGATTTTAACAAGTGGCGCACCCACTTTCTGTGTTGGGCTGTCTGGAAGGATGATTCCAGATTCTGCTTCCATTCGCTTTAATTCATCGAACAGGCTGTCCCACTCCTTGTTCGACATTATTTCATCCTGTCCGTTATAATAAGCTTTGCTTGCTTCATTCAATCTTGCTACGATTTCATACATGTTCATCATTTTTTCCCTCGCTATCGTAATCTTTTTATTATAAGAAAAGAGCCATGTTAAAACATGACTCTTTCTGTTTGTATACTGTCTTAATTATGAGGTTATTCTATCATAATCAAAACAGCATTTCAATCAACAACCTTATTAATAAAGCTGATTAGCAACTTTTTCGATAAGGTCGATTCCTTCCTCTTCTAAATCTTGAGGAAGATATTGTCTGGTTCTTTCAAACCAGTCATCTAATTTTTCAGAAAGAGACTTCTGTTTTGTGCCACACTCCTCGGTCTTTTCCTGATAAATGGCTGATTTTTTGATGCATTCAGCCATGTTATGGCTTACGATGCACGGTGTTGCACCGTAAGCTATAGCTTCTTTTCTCTCTTCATCATTGGTAACTACCACTGCATCGTCACCATTTGATTTGAAGAATTCTTCCGCCATTTCATCAAAGGCTTTCTGTACACCATAAGCGTAGCGCAGATGTAGAAATTCTCCGTCAAATGTATCAACAGAACTTTTGATGAGTTCTGTATCGTCTGTTGAGGCGATAACATCTGACGTTGCAGATTGAAGCCCCCAGCTTGCAATTGTGCGACGGTCACGGTCTAGTTTGATTTCGCTTGGTGCAAAATCATAACCGTAACTTAAACGGTTTTCATCACATACATAAAGACCGTTTACATAAATTTTTCCCTTATATTTCGGGTCTAATAAAAGGAATCCTACTTCTTTCTGTCCTTTTATCTCGCCCTTTTCCTTTTGTAAGAAAAGATTGCTTTCAACAATCTCTTCGTACATTTCTTCGGTGATGCCTTTGATTTCAAAAACCAAATCATGGTTTTCGACAGGTCTTAATAACGAGCCTACTTTCTGAATATCAAAGGACGGAATATCAACTCCGTATCTCCGGCTTTTTATCTTACGTGCCGTCCATACTTCGTTGCAACCGAAGTTATAAATCTTCAATGAAAGTCCTTCACGGAGCAGTACTACGGTTGCGATTTTGTAACCTTCACCGTGCTGTCCGATAGTCTTTTCATTGTCTCGCTTATCGGAAACACCGATAAGCAAAGTGGATTTATCCAATTTGCCCTGCTTATTTCCAATAAGTAATGTTCCTGTGTCTGCATTATAATTGCAGAACATAGTATTTTGAGGATTTACAGTCTCCTCATCTTTTGCGTTCTGGAATATTTCCCTTACTGCCTCCACATGAGTCCATGTTGGAACATAATCCATTGAAAGTGTTAATTCGTAGTTTGACATAATTTTACCTCTGCTTTCTCCCTTTCGGGTACAAAAAAAGAGCAGGTTCTTTCACCTACTCTTTTCTTGTTTGATTATTTTATTTTGTTTACATATTATAGTATATCATCAATAGTTGCTCTTTGCAACTATCTAGATACCATATCGTTCATTTTTTAAATCTCCTCATAAAATTTTTTTGTTTCTGCCTTTTCTACTTCATACGCATGGGTTTCAGTGAACAATGTGAGTGTTATATCACCTTCGCAATATGTGAAGATTGCCATCTGTTCATCTGAATATGCATATGCAGAGTATAAGTCTACTAGTACTAAATCAAATTTGCATCTTTCTGCAAACTGAAAGCAAAGGTCGCATAACCAATGCCCTTTAAGCATATAGTTACCATTTCGGTCTTTACTTTCTTCCATAAAATTAGCATTCAAAACCTTTATAGTTTTTTCGTTAACTTTATATTTTGATAAATCTAAAGGTGCAATCTCATACTCCTTTTCAGTGCGTTTTGCACCAAGTTCTTGCACTTTTTTAAAATAATCATTTCTTGAAAGTTTTTCTTTTTCCATTGTTTTTTCCTTTCTTTAAATTTTCCAGAAAAAGGCTCTTGTTTAGACTTGCCTTTTTCTGGAAAGTATTTTGTTACCAATCCAGCATCCATGCCGTTTCTAATATTTTCACTTTGTTTTTCTCCTTTTGTCAAGCATCTTTTCACGATACTCATTAATTTGTTCCAGAGTAAGCCACTCTGGTTTGTCATAGTCTGCGAAAGATTTCCATAATTTTTCCATTTCATCGCAATGTTTCTTGATGTTCATGAAATATAGATACCCTTCGTAGGCATTCCTGTATCCCAAAAAGTAATCACAGTCACTTTTTAGTCTACCAAGAAGCCTGTAATCAGCTTCTCTTTCGTGGCGCACAAATGGATTGTCGCACGAAATTTCTTCTGTGACTCTCCGATTTGGTTCGCCACATATCTCGTCGCATTCATCTCTATATGCGCCTGTGTACAATGACAATCCATTTCTGCCATTGTTTTCGTCAAAATAGATTTTTCCGTTTTCATCCTCGTAGCATGGAACTTCCATGCTACCGCCGAAACCAATAAATTTTACTTCTAACATATTTTTCTCTTTTTTATTCTGCCATTGCTTTAGCAAAAAGCTTATCTACTTTTCGCATTTTAAAGGCATTTTCTTCTTTACTAATGGTGGAATCGTCAAAAACGATTACTACACCATCTTTTTTGAGTGCTACTGCCATTTCAAATGGATTTATCACCGGCGTATGGCACTCGTATTCAATGACAAGAAAGCGAACCTTGCCTTCTGTCATTAAATTATTTTTGTAGATTTGAAATACACGGGCTTTTTTCTCTTCGTCTGTTTCAATCCTTCCATTTAACATAACGTGTCCACCTCTAAGGTGGTTCTTGTTGAACATATTATGTCTTTCAATAACTGCAACTTCCGTTGCAGTTTCGCAGAAACGCTTGTAATAAGCTTCTGCATCTTCTCTGGTGACTTCTTTCCAGTCACCAGAGAATGTTTTAATTTCTAACATGCTCTGCCTCCTTCCCATCTCTTTACGAGATATGTATTTGAACAATAAGTTACTTCCACCCATCCTTCGGAATCGGCGGTGTACCATAATTGTTCAAATTTCAGATAATTTTCCATTTCTGGAAGATACCTGAATGGGAATTTTTCATATCCCAAATCAAACAGGACACGTCCTTTCCACCAATCGTCTGCACTTACGCCATTTCCGGCGTTGTATTGCGCAGTTTCTTCGGTGAAATTTACAACAGAAAAGTTTTGCTTTTCTGCTATCTCGAAGATTTCTTCGAGATAAAATGCTTTTGATAAGATGAAGATTGTCTCTTCATCAATCTGCTGAAACAATTTGTTCAATTGATTGATGTCAGTTAGTTCTTCTCCTACCTGTGCATCAATTAGAATCCATTCATCTTTGCCAAGAATGGATTCTAATTTTTCATCTTCCATGGGAAATGACAATTCTTTGTCATAATCCTTTGTCAGATTTCTTATTGTTGCTCTCATGTTTTACCTCGCTTTCTCCCACGTAAAAATGGGTACAAAAAAAAGACAGACACTTTCGCATCTGTCTTTTTGGTTTGTTTATTTTTTTTGTTTATACCATTATTATACAACAAGTATAACTGGTGCACAACTATTTTTCTACGATATTTACTTTTGTATTTTCATCAATAGGAATGAGAATATACTTTTTTGAATCAATCTCTCTTGTTTCTACCTGCTCTTTTAATTCTTTGCTTACGACAATATTGACATCGGAAGTATATGAGGTGTTATTGATTTTCTCAATAAGTGCATTTTTCAATTCTTCTTTTTCAATTGTCTTGGAATCCACTAAATGTGGAGAAGAAGGAAGGTCGTCTTTAAAGGTATCATCGAACTGCTTTTTGATAGCATCTGCGCTAACGGCATCTACACCACATTCTGTCAGCAGTTCCACAACATCATCTGATGTCAACGTTGGTGAAAGTTTGTGTTCGGTTTCAACGTCTTCTTCTGCTCTTTCATTCAGCTTTACTTCTAATTTACCAAGAGTATCTTCGTCTTCGTCACCAAGAACATTTTCTACGATTTCCTCAAAAGCAATTTTCTTCTCAGTATGTGTCATTTTAGCAGTCGCACCAAGTACACTTTCTGCAAGTTCCATATGAGGTTCTTTTGCATTTTTGGTGTAGAACATGACATTATCGGCATCTGTTGTCCGGTCTGTAAAGGTAGGAAACACAAATCCTGTATCCGGCGCACCTACTACCCAGTCTCTGATTCTGGCATCAATTCTGTTTTCTTCTGTCAAGTATCCGAGTGCAGGCTTTGAAAGATTTACAGGGCAGATTGCGCAAAGCAGATACTCGTACACCTCTTCTGATTCATCAAGCTTTGCATTATCAGATGTCTTTGTCATGACATCATATGCGTCATGGAATACGACAATCAAGAAATTTCCTGCATAATCATAGTTCTCAATGATGTTATCATATAGTACATCAAGCAATTCATCATTTTTCAGCTTGCTATCACGCAGACCGAATAAGAATTGTTTTTCTTCACTATAATTGCTTTTGAATGGCAAGTTAAGAATGTTGTTTCCAATTTTGCCGGAGAACACCTTCTTTGCCATTTCAAGATATTTAAAAAACACTTCATCATTCAGATTTAGAAAGTTATCATTGAAAATCGCAATTTTATTTTTATCGCCATCTACATAACAACCACTAATTCGTGTGAATGTAGCATTATCTTTTGTAAGTCTGCGTTTTAATTCCAATACATCTTTTGAGTTCATTTTTTAATTTCCTTTCTTTTTTTTGTGAAAATATATTACAGTTTGCAAATTTGCATAGTTTTTTTTGGACGTTAAAGTATAGATTTTACCTACAACAGTAGGCATTTTTGTATCCTATAACCATGTTTGGAATGTTAGAATGTGGCAATCCTGCGACAGCAGGTATTTTACAGTATTCTATAACTCGTTGTATTTCCTTCCACATCTGTTACACCCCTGCGACAGCAGGCATTTTACAGTATTCTATAACAGGGTTCTCCAAAAGCCTCAATACTTTGATTATTTGAGACTTTTGGAAACATATTTTCTAGTTCTCTAATAAATAATTAAGCCATTCCGTTCTGTAGACAACAAGTTCCTTTGAACTAAGTCCTTTTTTTATTTTTTCCATTGTCAGACTTGCTTTTCTGCATAACTGGTAAGCAGTCATTTCATCATATTCAATTCTTCCTACACTTGACCAAGGAACAATTGGAGAATCATAGCTACTGGTATCTTCCATAAACTCTTTTGGCATAAATCCATTTGCATATAGAATGAAAACATCATATAGTGTCTGGATTTCTTTGGAAGAAAGCATATCTACTTCAATGTCTTTGCCTATCATATCCGAGTGAGAGCGTCTAATTGCCTTAATAAGTTCAGTTCCGTCAATTTCCTCGTACTGTGATTTTTCTTTGTTCCATTTCAGTCGTGTTAAATGAGTATGGAGTTGCCATACTTTATCCAACCCATTGTAGAGAGGAAGTTCATCTTTCTTAAGGCAACAGCCAAGGTTTCTCCATGTAAATTCAAATACAAAATCATCTGCTTTTGAATCGTAATAAATTCTTGAAACTTTTTTCAGATATTCCATTTTTGCCTTTACGGTAGAAATACCGAATGTTGACATGAGATTAATAAAACCTGTCTTCATGCAGATATTTCTCGTATTTGTTTCTGCGACATGAAATAAGATTCCATTCTGCATGGTATCTGCACCTTCTACGGCAAGCTGTAATGGGTTTAAACTTCCACCTGCTTCTGTGTTCGGAATGGATGTATCATAATAATTAGCTAGTGCAGTAATCAGTGTATTTTCAAACTTTTTGTACACTTGATTGTCAAAAGCACTTAATTTATTCTTTCTTAAATCAGAAACTTTGTCAATGCATATTACCGCATTATTTTCAATGGCAATCTTGATGATTTTTCTGCATATTTGTCTAAGATATGTTTCTTTTAATTCTGCAACTTTCTTTTCATACTTCCAGTTTTTAGCGTCAATGTAACGCTGAGTGCCTAAAACACATAACTTCTCATAATAATCAGCATTGCCGATTGTATTGAGGTTGCCGGAAGCAATTCTCTTGTTGCCAGAATCTACAATACAATAATACAGAAGATTATCCATTCCTCGGATAACACTCATAATGTTACAACCATTTTCCCGAATATCTTCCTGTACGAGATTATTTAATGTGAACACTGATGTGTTTCCAACAACATTGGTATTCATTTTATAGGAAAGAGTAATGGAAAACTTTTCTTCTGTGTAGTGTTTGTCCTTAATATGTGGGAATGTAGACTCTTTCACGGATACCTTCTCATTATAAACAGATGCCAAAGGAGAAAGTTTATCACACTTTCCATTGTAGAAAGCACACAATTCCAAATATATCTCGCCCGGAATAGTCTTTCCTTCTGTAGTGAGTTTGTTAACAAGGATGCTACCAGCCGGATGCTTATCTTCTGCTTCAACCAATGCAGGTCTGTAGTAAATCGACGGAGAATTGTTTACTATAATGTGGTTTCCTGCTTCAAACATTGATTTCATAATGGCATTGAACCGGATGCTATAGATGTTGTGCTTCTTGTCTGCACTCTTATACATGTCTTGGCTTGTAATCATGAACATGTACAGATTTCCTTTTTCGACTGCATCATCAATTTGTTCTTTTGATACATACAAGCGGGTAACAGCAAAACATAAGCTGTCTACTTCATCTGAAAACTGCTTTAAGTTGTCATAGGCAGAGGATTCTTTTAATGAAGATAAATCATAACGTTTGAAGGAAGGATGCTTTGCAATAAATTCTTTTGCAAAGTCAATCACCTTGATAAGTTCTTCCTTTGATTTAGAATACTTCTTATTTGCATAATCTTCTGCCATCTTTTTAGAGATAGTAATTGTTTCATCTCCTATTGGAAGTTCAAATGGCTCGTCAGTCTCCTTATATTTTGCTATGGCTGATTTACTCTTCAATGTGCATTTGATAAGCATTTTTAAAAAGCCCATGCCTTTTTTTGTAGAAAGCATATTGTAGCTGTCTGCTTCATCTTCACAATCGGAAACATGAATATTTAATTTTTCCCCGTTCTTTGAAGCAGGAACAATGTAATAATAGCATCCGTCTTTTTCCAGAAGTCCTGCATCACAGTTTCCAAAAATCCCCTTATCTCCATGCATCAGATTCCACTTCTGTTCGAAATGTGTAGGGCGACCAAAACATAACTGCACGCGACGCTGTTTTGCATCAAGTTCTGTCTTTTTGGTAAGGTAGTTTCTAATCATGTTGTATGTTTTGTTGATGCCATGCTTGTCTTTATCCATTCCGGCTACATCTTCCATGAAAATCGTGTCCGCATTTGTAAGTTTGACATCAATGGAGAAAATTTTTGTAAACCGGACAACCGCCAAAACATCATCAAGATATTTTTGGATTACACCGTTTTCATCCTGCGTCGGCTTGTTGTCATTATTCCAAAATGCACATGTTGTCATTAGATGATAACTTTCTTTTTTTCTGGATTTCAGTTCTTCAAGCTTTTTAATCAACATTTCTTCTACTGTTATGTAGTCCGTCCCTGCCGACATTCGGTCTAACTCGGCTATTGTATATGAAAAATCCTTGGTAGCTTTCTCAATCTCTTTTTCATCCGCTTTAGTCAGATTTGTTTTTACCTTGCCTTTGGCATTGAAATAATCAGTCAGTAATTTATCTTTCACAGTTTTCGTGATTGCATCAGTTTTTATGGCTTCAAAATAATCCCAGCTTCCGGTAAGTCCATTTGCAATATAAGAACCACCTGCTCTGGTAACATACACTCCTTCTGTGTTATACATATCTTTTGCCAAGATGGAGGTTAAAAGTTTTGTGGTTTCAATGGTAATTTTTTCATCCAGAATTAATACAGTATTTAAGGTTTTGTTGAAATCTGACTTATTTTCAATCGTCTCAATTGTGAACATTTTCTCCCTATCCACAAGAATCTGTTTTTTCAATTTTTGCAGTTTAGGTAGCTTATTATCTGGATTACTCTGATTCCATTCGGTTATCCGTGAGTTAACTCCTCGTTTGATTAATTCTCCACTGGAATTATAAAAATCTCCAATGGTAGAGTTGTATTTGTCAATTCCGTTCTGTGATAAATATTTGCCGAACTGTGATACGTTGGTAAATGTTTCGTCATTTTCAAATCCTGTTGCTGTTTCTAAGATTTTCTCATAAAGAAGCTTATTAGCAAGAAAAGTCTCGAAATTTTCAATCACCCTGTCTGCAATAGAACCATGATTTGTGCCGTTAATGATTCTCTCATATGTTGCACGGCACTTTTTGAACATGGCTGATGATGATGCTTTCATGGAAGCAAGTGCGTCTTCATATTCATCTGTATTGAAATCTGGGACTGATTTTGCATACAGAGGCAATGCGACCTCTACATAGGATTTCTTATTCCAACCAACGTCACTGCAATTGATGTCATTATATTTAAGAAAAGATTCAATATATGCATTTAAAGCACTGTTCAAATCTTTTGCAATTTTTTCCTTTTCTTTTTCGATGCAACCCCTTATTTCCGTGCATGTTGCAGAATTATAGATTTTGTGTAAATTTTCCCAGTCACAAATACCTGCATTATTATAATTTCTTAAGAATTCCACAATAAATGTGTCTGACACTTCTTTCACCAGTACCACTTTTGCTTTTCTCTCTGAATCTTCCTTGATAACATCATGTAATTCTAAGAAGTCTCTCGTTTTTCCTACTGGAACAAGTTCAAATGTTGCGGATTTGATTGTAGAATTCAGTTTTGTATATTTATGGTACTTCATAATTTATTTTCTCCTTTACTGTGTATATTATACCATAAATATAATGTAAAGTCAATGTAGAATAGACAAAATAATGTAAGATTTCAAGGGTTAACTATTTAACAACAAAAAAAAGAGCGGATAAGAAAATATCTTACCCACTCTTTTTATTTTAGGCTTTTTCGCAGTAAAGGATTGTGCCTTTATCTGCGATTTCATTATTTTTTAAAGAACTCAAGATTTTTTCTGAGAGTTCTTTAACGACTTGTTCATCGTTAGCGTTATCTTTTTCGATAAACAAGTATTCACCCGCACCGCCTCCATAGTAATCTATAAACACATCAATGTCCAAGTTGCAAAACCCGGTATCAATGGTTTTTATACCGTACCACGAACGCTGTCTGTCCGCATCTTCTTTAATAGTGAAGTCGAGTGCGGTTAAATTATTGGCAAGAAAATATCTTGCCACTTCTTCCGGCGTACCAGAAAAACTTTCTTGCAGAGAATCGTCGTCTATCAGACCGTGTTCTTCTGCAAATTTCTTTGCATATTCGAACTTGTCTTTATCCAGATGTTCCCGAAGGTCATCTATAGTAAAGCCAGTATCGAATAATTCAATGAAGAAATCCAGTTCATCAAGCAAGTTCGCAGATGCATACTGGAATCTATCATTCAATTCAGAAGATAAATCACAGTCAGATTTATCCTCCAATAATACTATTTTGTTATTACCTATATAGGTCACAACAAATAGTAGATTATTTCCAGATGATTTTTCAAGTTTTACTTCGTAATCATCTGGAATATTTTTAATTGCGGAAAGTATGTCCGACACGTTAAACGTGTCGAACCTTCCACCTGTTATCACTACTGTAGTGTCAACAACGCCTATGTTAGACACTCCATAGCCATATCTTCTGTGGAGTTTTACTTTGGAGTTTACATCGCAGTTATATAACTGCGATTTTAACATTTTTATTTTCATATTTTTCTCTCCTTTTTTACATATATTTTTCAACAACAGACGTTTTAATTATATAATGATTTCCGCTGTCGTCTTTTCTTTCAAGGACAATTTCAGCCCTTTCGCCAACGATTACCTTGGCATTAATATAGCGGACGTTATGAAAACGTCCACCATTAAAAATTTTATTTTCAGTGTCTAAACTGTAGACACTTTTCGATTTTGTTAAAAAAACTAACATCATTCCCTCCTTAATCCGGCACGAATTATTTCAAGTTGTGCCATTCTCGTTGGATGCATAGAATCAAGAAAATCTTGTGCATCTTTTTTGTTAATATAGTAGTCTTCGTCTTCAAGCCAATAATTGACATCATCAGCGCGCATGATGACATGGTCATTAGCTACCTCGACTACTGTTCCTTTTATTATCGTTTCTCCTCCAATTTCAGAGATTGGATAATAAATTACGTCTCCAAGGGAGACTTTTTTGTTTTTCATAGTGACACCTCCTACCACATATCGTTATCGGAAAATTCGTTGATAAGGATTTCTTTTTCATTACATTCGAAATCCAGCCAATGCTTTTCTTCATAAACGATACTTTCGGCGTAATCTCTGCTTACTGGACGTTTTTCTGCGCCTCTGTAAGCAAAACCGTAGCGGTAGTAACAAGGTTTGTCAGATTTGCGAATAATCGCAATCGCCAACGCCTTGTTGAGTCGTTCCGGTTTCCCGGTACAACTCATATTGACTTTTTCTGGTAGCGGTTTGTTCATATATTCCGCTACCTTTAAATCAAAAATGAGTTTCTTTTTGTCTCTTTCTGCAACATCAATCCTTGCGGAAAGAGTTTTAATTCTTTTACAGATTTTTTCAGTTTCTTCCTTACACTCAATTATCAATTCTTCCTTGAGTGCAAGAGCACTTAAAGTGTCTCTTAATTCTTTTGGAACATTTCTTGTATTTGAAATATCCAAATTATTTTTTTTACAAAGAACTTCTCCTGTTTCTAACAGGTAGTCTCCGTTTGATAAAGGAACTACATATTTTCCTTTGTATGCGCCTTCTTTTACTTTTTTAATAATTACTTTTGTTTTTGCCATGATTTTTTCCTCTCTTTCTCCCGTTTCCGGGTACAAAAAAAGACAGACGCTTTCACATCTGTCTTTTTAGGTTGTATTATTTTTTTTGTTTATACCGATATTATACCATTAAATATCAGTATTGCAACAATTTATTATCTCACATCCAGTCCGTATTGAGACTTGATGTGATTTTTTAGTTCTTTGGTTATAATTGGGCTGTATATTGTCACCTCTTTATAACCACTCGCAACCTTTTTTGTTTCAAAACGGTATTGTTCTACTTTCAAATCAGAACCAACCCGGTATTTCCAAGCGATTCCTCTTTTCGAACAATATGTTCCGTAAATTGGAAAATTCATATGTTCCTCCTTTGTCGAATGACTGCAAATGTTTTCTTCGCAGTCCTCTGTATAAATTTCTCCATAAAGAAGTTTTTCTTTATTTCGACGAATATTTTCAACAGAATCTGTATATGAAATCAATGCAAATTCATTATCTGCCAGTAGTTGCTTACTTGCAAAATCAAGAACTAGCAAGGTTTCATTGCCGACATAATACACACATTTGTCAGTTGCTATGTCCAATGTATATATCAATTCATCAAGCAAATGGACATATTTTTTTACAAATGTATGTCCATTTAGAAAAACAGTATTGGATGTTACATGAAAACTTGAAATCCAATCCTGTAAGTATTTGCAGATGTAGATACTTTCACAGGTGTTAATACCTATTACCTGTTCTGTTAAGTATCTACATAACATTGTTTCAATAGTTTCTTCCATTCCATTCCAATGAACTCCTTCTGGAACATATGGTTTGCCATTGATATGTTCTGACAGCAACCGAATGATGCATGTAGCATCAAGAGCATTATCACTTGCTGTCTGTAATACATCAGCCACAAGCATTTCATCTAAGCCTGTAACGGATATTATTTTATCGAACAGTTCTTTATACCCGGTGGATATATCAGAATCGGCGGAAACATTTTCTATTTCCTGTTCGATATTTTTTAGTTCATTTAACACTTCTTTACCCAAAAAGCGTTCTGAACCATTTAAGCTATTCGAGTAGCTGTCATATACACCTAAAAGAGTTCCTTCTAGGTAGTATAATTCCTCGAATGCTTTTCGCCGTGCTTTTATATCATCAACAGCTAAAGCTTTTATTTCATCTTTTTTGAATTCTATTTCAAATAAAAGCTTGCGTAAGCTTCTCTTGCCCGTCGTTTTGCTGTCGGCGTAAGAAAGCCATCTCGCACTATTACCATTATAGTTCTTGGCTATGTTGCCAAGAATACGTGATTCACGAAGATTCACGTATTCTTCAATTGAAGATTTCATGTTTAATAAACATTCTGCTTCATCGAAACTAACGGCGGTCAGTTCGTCGAATACAGGATATTTTGTTCCGTCTTCAATAGTTTTAAAGTTGAGGTTTCCATAAATAGAAACTTCAAGTTTTTTGATTTTAAAACTTACTAATTTCATTATTTATTTTTCTCCTCCTTACAGGTTTCTGTTAACCTGTTTTTTTAATTCTTCTCGGACTATTTTTTGTTTCTCCTTTGACAAGTCCTCAAATTTTAAGTCCAATGCATCTAAGGCATCTTCGTAACTACATGAAATTACAGCTTCATGATTGCCAAGCTCATAAGCTACCATCTTTCTGAACTCGTCAACGTTGTCCTGCAATTTCTTATAACCTTCTTCGAGGTTTGCCGAAATTTGTGAAGCATCATTAATGATATTTTCATCTGCCACATAGCAATTACAGAATCTATTGAAGTAAGGATGTGTTTTCTTTCCTTCTTCAACATTTTTTCTGTCTTCTTCGCTAATTGCACAGATAGACACATAATCATATCTCATAATCCAGTAATTACGCAAAAAATAGTCTTTTTTACTGTAATCCTGATATGATTTTACTTCTCCCATCAATTCATTGTCCGTAAATAATTTGCTATTCAAAGTATCAATATAATACTTTCTAAGAGCGTCTTTTCCTTCTTTACGGACAAGGTAATTATGTAGAAATTGAAAATCATCTACATAGTGAATATGATGACCGTTCTTGAATACCAATACTGAATATCCAGAATTATCATCAAATTCTATGAAGTAACACTGATGCCCCTTGATTTCTAATTTTTCACAAGCCATTACTTGTGCATCTGTTTCCGTAAATTTTTTGTAATTTGCCATTTTTACTCTCGCTTTCTCCCGACTTCCGGGCAACAAAAAAAGAGCAGGTTCTTTTACCTACTCTTTTTCGTTTGTTTTATTTTTTGTTTACAGTAGAATTATACCATACAATTTACTGTAAAATCAATATTAATACACATTATTTTGTATATTAATATTGCGCAATAAAAAGCCGGGCAGGAACGAATCCTTACCCGGTTTTGTTAGTTTGATATTTTTGCTCCTTCTCCTGCTACATCTGGGTTTTTTAAACTCAGATAGTCCTTTACCAGAATCGGTACGGCGAGCGTGCCGCTCATGCATAAATCTTTTACTATGTCTTCTGCGCAGATTTTTGATACGAGTTTCGCCTCTTTTCCTGCTTCCCACAAAGCAACATTGTTTGCGTAGTAGGTAATAAAACGAATTGTTGACTCCGTCCTTTCCCTTGTAGTAACCACTCCTACAGTGTACTGTTCTGTTCCCATATTTTTTCCTCTCTTTCTGCCTTTTAAGGCAACAAAAAAAGAGCAGGCATTTTTACCTACTCTTTTTCGTTTGTTTTATTTTTTAGTTTACATACTAATTATAGCACAATCAGTTATGAAACTTCAAGACCATATTTTCTTTTAATATAGTCTTTTAATTCTTTTGTTGCCTTTGGGCTATTCAAAGTTACTTCTTTGTACCCTCCGGCAACTTTTTTCTGCACGGTTCTGTATTGCTCTACTCTAAAATCTGAGTAGATACAATAAAACCAAGATATTCCTTTTGCAGAAACGAAGTTTCCCTTTATAGGGAATTGGCTATCAATCGCTTCTGCGATAATAGTTTTTAATCCCTCTATTTCTGCACTTGTTAAATATTTTTCTTTCTTTTCTTCCGGCATGGCTGAAATGTTAATGCAATCATCCTTATACCATATCTGGAACAAATATTTGCGAGAGCCATTTTCACACTCGCATTCACAATGAAGAAAATACGGTTCACCGTTTTCTTCCTGCAATTGTCCGTCTCCTATATCCATGGAGAATGCTGTTGAATCAACCCAATACAGGTTGAAGTTCAATTCCTTTCCTCGCCATTCAATTTTTCCGAAGTCGGAATCTCCCGGCTTCATATATTTTATAATTTTCATAAATACCGCATCCTTTCTTATTAAATGAGCCACCTTAAATCAGGTTCTACTTCATTTATCATTTCCTTCCAACTACGAAAAAAATGATAAATATTGTCTTCTTTTATTTCTGTCAGCACTTTATTTTGCCAATACATATAGTGTTGGAAGAATCTGTCTGCTATTACGAAATATTTACATCCTTTTTCGTGATATTTTTTTGCTTTTTCGAAATTGTTTGTTTCTAATTTATGGTATTTTTTGTTGCAAGTGTCCCATAGTTTTCTAAAAAATTTCCATAGAATTGAGAAACTCCCCGAAATAATGGCATACAGTTTCTTTCTAAGATTAATTCTGCGTAAGCTTTTAATCATTTTGTAGAACATTCTAAATGGAATTGTTATAATACCCAGTAATAGGAATCCTATTATAAAAGGATAATCCTTAAATGTCTGGATTATCATACATTTTTCACATAGGAATTTATTGTCCCACACGTAATAGAAATCACGGTATCCATATTTAAGCTTTTCATTGTTTACTTCCTTCTTACAGCAGTCACAATTAGTTTTTATAAGTCTTGCTTTAAGCCCTTCTTGAATGGCTTTTTCCTGTTTTTTATA
>ERZ826051.487-NODE-487-length-45872-cov-7.060763_pt1 | contig 45872 bp, 33 predicted proteins | sample MGYA00519928_ERZ826051 | MGnify/ENA primary metagenome ERZ826051 (study PRJEB31778, sample SAMEA3449219) | human gut metagenome | biome: human gut; feature: human-associated habitat; material: faeces | place: United Kingdom | collected 2010/2012 ...
GATGCCAGGGTCAAAAGGTCTAAGCCCACATGAGCTTGCTCATAGGTGGGTGAAAGACCTCTTGACCCCGACCTCATTACATTTCATTTATTATATTGCGTTTTTTTTGACTTGTCCATCCCCGCGAAGCGTTTGTTATCGTATGATAACAAATCTGTGAAGCAGCGGAGAGCGTCGAAGACGCGTTTCAATACAATAGGATGTTCGCGGAGCGTACATTCTATTGTATTGCGAATGGCGCAGGTGAACGGTAACAATTTTCGATACATAAAAAAGGCGGAAGCGCCAGACACCTGACAGCTTCCGCCCGATTTTTCTATATTCTGATTGACATTCCGGACAACCGTTCCCGCCCGCCGAATGCAACAGCTGCGATTTATTTACGTCCCTGCAGCGCCTGTGCGATATCTTCTCTCATATCGATAACCGCCTGTCTGGATGCGTCCGCATAGTTAGCCGCACCAAACTGTGCATATTTTTCCTGCTGATATGCTGCAATGATGCCGCGGGAAGAGTTGACAATCGCGCCAAGTCCGTCTTCATTGAAAAAGTGCACCAGATCAGCGCCCTTGCCGCCCTGTGCGCCGTAGCCGGGCACGAGAATGTAGGACTTCGGCATCACCTTGCGCAGCGCCTTGCCCATTTCAGGATAGGTTGCGCCAACAACCGCACCAACATTGCTATATTCGCTGCCCATGCACTCGCTGCCCCATTCGGCAACCTTTTCACCGACGATTTCATACAACGGTCTGCCGTCCACCAGACGATCCTGGAACTCACCACTGCTGGGGTTGGAGGTTTTTACCAGCACAAAAATGCCCTTATTTTCTTCTTTGCAGACCTTTATGAACGGATTGATGCCGTCGGAACCCAGATACGGATTCACCGTTGCAAAATCCTCGTCAAAGGGTGCATAGCTCTTTTCTCCCACTACTACTTTTCCGAGATGGGCAACCGCATAAGCCTCAGAAGTGGAACCGATATCGCCGCGTTTTACATCGCCGATGACAACCAGACCTTTCTCTTTGCAGTATGCGACGGTCTTCTGGAATGCGATCAGACCTGCTACGCCGAACTGCTCATACATGGCGATCTGCGGCTTTACTGCCGGAATCAGATCCGCTACTGCATCCACGATGCCCTTATTGTACTGCCAGATCGCTTCTGCAGCGCCCTTTAACGTCTCGCCGTATTCCGCAAAAGCAGCTTTCTGAATCTGCTCCGGAATAAATTTCATCATCGGGTCCAGTCCGACAACGATTGGAGCATTTGTCTTTTTGATATTTGCAATTAACTGGTCAATCATATCTTTTTCTCCTTTTTGTTTTCCTGGCTTGCGTCAGTTTTCCAAGCTTCTGCTATGGTATCACATTCTGCTTCGGGCAACAAGTCCGGCGATGGGGTCTTCGATCAGTTTTTTGGAAAGTACCGCACCTGCGCCGGTCAGAAGCAGCGCCAGAATCAGAAACGCTGCGTTCGGCAGTCCAATCTGTACCCGCACCATGCCGAGCCCTTCTAAAATGACGGCATGCACCAGATAAATCTCATACGAATACCGATCCGTCCACAGCACAGCATCCGAAATCCGACCTCCGATTCCTTTCCTGCAGAACCGAAAGCCGCTGCCTGCAAGCAGTAACATGCCAAAGCACCACGACCACCAAATAAACGAATCCGTCTGCGCCCTGCCAAGGGCCAAACCCGCACCTGCTGCCGCAATCATGCCGATATAGACAAGCAACTGCGCGCCGATACGCCTTCCCGCCTGATGGATCTCCCAGACCAACATACCGAGCAGAAAATAATGCAGGTAATAAAAAATCATCATGTAATCACCGTATCCGGTTTTTACCCACAAATACCGCAGAATCAATGCCAGTACATAGCAGAAAAACGCGCTCGTACAGCCGCGGATCAGGCGCACAAAGACCGGCACAAGCAGATAAAATGCCATAAACAGGCTGATCGTCCACGTTGCGCTCAGGTTTCCCCAAAAATCATTCGGCGCAGGGATCACGCTGTTTGTCAGGAAAAAATACCGAAGCCAGTACAGGCCCTGCGGGTCTGCCGGAATATCCTTTAAAATCAGCCCGTGCAGCAGGATGTTATAAAGGATCACCCCATAATACAGCGGAAGAATCCGCACCAGACGTTTTTTATAATAGGTCAGCAGCTCTTTTTTTCCAGCCGTCGGGAGCTTTTTGTCACAGCAGGCGAGATAGCCGCTGAGGACAAAAAATAGATACACGCCCGCCGCTCCCTGATTGGCAAGCCACGCGGCTTTTCCCGTCGCTCCCAGCCTCGGTGCAAGGTGGGTGATAAACACTCCGATACAGGCAAGCGCCCTCAGAAGCTGAATGTGTTCGTATTTTTGTTTCATATTCTTCCAATGCTCTGCATCAAAAACCGGAACATTGCTGCGTAGGTTGCACCATCATAATGCAGTCCGTCTGCCTGCGTGGTATATCCGCTGCCCGCCAGAAACACATACAGATTCAGTCGTCCGATTCTGGCATCCAGCCGGTTGTTTAACTGGTTGTTAAAATATTCTACCGCCCAGTTGCGTTTTCCGTATTCGTTTTCCCCGACCGGACCGACCGAGGCGAAGTACACCGTCGCACCTTTCGATATCCAATCCTGTGCATATCGGTTAATCGTCGTAATATAATCGTTGTGTCGTGATAAATCATTGACGCCGTAATTGAGAATAATCACTGAGCCGGGCGTCACATACTGGTCGACGTCCTTTTTCGCCTGGGCGGTGGAAAGCCAGTCCACGCCACCTCCAAAGCATGCCACAAAGGCCGTACCAGGCCATGCTGCCGTTCCACCGACTGCATTCGCCATCTGTCCCGTGCGGGAGTCCCCGACGAAGATGACGTTGCCGCTGCCCGCCGGAATGGGGGCTTTCTGCTCAGCCTGCGCCTGAGCCAGTGCCGCCTGCTGTACTGCTGCCTGCTGCATTGCTGCCTGCTGCGCCAGTGCCGCCGCTGCTGCTTGGGCCTGTGCCACCTGCTGTTTCACCGCTTCCGCCTGTGCAGCAAGCGCTGCTGTCATCGCCGCATCCACGCAGACCGGCTGACAGGCTGTCTGTGTGATATAGCCGATCGCATTTCCATAGACAATCTGGTACATGTCACTTTTCCCGCTGCCGGTCTGCCCGCATACGTTGACCGTCGTGCCGGCCGGTAAAATACCAAGTGCTGCAGAGGTTTTATCCGCCTGCTGCGTCACCGTTTTTTCTTCCCCGACGACTGCTGCCATCGTAACCGGCGTCACTTTTTTCCCGGATGCTGCCTGTGCCGTCATCGATATCGACAATCCGAGACAAAGGCACAACGCCAGACAGCAGATACGGGCGATCGCGCCGCCAAAAACCGTTTTTCTGATTTTTACACGTTTCTCCATAGTCATTCCCTACATTTCTTTCTAAGCAGCCATGCGACTATACTGTCCTGTCCATGTGTGGGGCTACCGCGTCTGCAGAAATACCGCTTCCCGCTGTGCCTTTTCATCATCCGGATACAAAGCAAGGTACTGATCCATCGCAAGCTTCGCCTTGTCGTACTGCCCAAGGTATTCATACGCTACCAGTTCATTGAACATCAGCGACTGCGTCGCCGTATTGCCCTCTACTTCCAGCCCTGCCTGGAACGCTGCAAGCGCCGCTTCATAATCGCCGCCCTTTAATTTGCAAAGCCCGAGCTGATTGTACAAAGACGCGTCCGGCGTTTCGTTCTGCAGGTAGGTGTTATAGACACTCGCCGCATAATTGTAATCACCGAGTGCCTCATAGGTCTGACCGAGCAGAGACGCTGCTTCCGCACCGCCGTTTTCCTGCGCCTTTTCCAAAGAGGTACGAGCCTGCTCATAATCGCCCAGGTAGTAGCTGATTCTGCCGAGATCGAAATCCGAAATCCGCTTCCTGTCGCCGTCCAGAACATTTTCCAGATAGGATTTTCCAAGATCGTCCTGTCCGTATTTGCTGCAGCTGCAGAAAATATCAATCCGAATGTCGTAATCGTTCGGCGCAGCCTCAACCGCCTTATCGAAATCGGCTTTCGCAGCGTCCGTACTGCCCTGCTCCAGTTCCATGGTTCCTTTTAAGTACCAGGCGGTCTTTTCCCCGGGCTTCAGATCCGTGATTGCCTGATAAACATGGATCGCCTTGTCGACCTGTCCGTTCCGATAATAGGCGGTCGCCAGATAATAGTTGATGTCATAATCCATCGCATCCGGACGCGGGCTGCTCTGCCCCAGCGCCTTTTCAAAGCTCGCCGCTGCATTCTCATAATCCGTCATGCCCATGTAAGCCAGCCCCTGCCCTCTGTAAACCTGACGCATATCCTCTTTATTCAGGGCTGCCGCCTCGAAGCAGGTCAGCGCGCCCTCATAGTCCATCTGCTCCACCAGCGCAATTCCCTGCGAAAGATTGTCCTCCTTCGCAGCACCACAGCCGGTAAGGAGCGCGCACGCCAGAAGCGCCGTCGCGAACACAATGCAGATCTGTCTATCCTCTCTGTCTTTTTGTTTCTCTTTCTTCACGTTTCCTCCAGTCCGTACGCAAAGCCCCTGTATGCCGTTTTATTCCTGCACCAGAAGGATTTCATCCATGCGAACCCCGCTCTCGCCAAAGAACAGCGTCAGCTGGTTTTCCCCGCTTTCCGGAAAGCTTATCGTTACCGCACGCTCTATGATCTTGTTGTCGGTTCCGTTAAAGGTCGTCGTCTGCTGCAGGACGCCGTTGACAAAAATGGAAACCGGCAGCTGCGCAAACGGATTTTCTCCGGAATGCATTTTAAAAATCATCTGATAGCTGCCTGCTTTGGAGACGTCCAGCAGATACCCGGCGCGCACGCCCTTCTGGGTGCTCAGCTTTGTCAGATCGAGCTTTGTCTCTTTTTCTACTTTCTGGCTTGCGATCACATTTCCTGCCATCGCATCCTTTGCCGGATTGTTAATTTCTTCACATACATCAAATTCCCGATCACAGAACCGGTTCATCACCGGAGAACGCATCAGAAAATGACAGATATTCTTTGCATTTCTGACCAGCTGTCCCCTTGTGAGCCGTCCATCTGCCAGGCCCTCCATCGTGTTGTCATTTGCAGAGTTCGAAGCAGAATCCGAAACAACCATGTAAACGTCGTTCTGGGCGCGCACCATCGGAATCGTATTGCTCTGGGAGCCTTCCTCGCCTTCCTCGTTCATCTTCGCCCACCAGTCGGTCATTACCACGCCCTGGTAGCCCCAGTCTTTCCGCAAAATCGTCGTCAGCAGGTCGTAGTTGCCTGCTGTCCAGATTCCGTTGATCGGTCCGTAGGTAGACATAATGCTGTAGGCATGTCCTTCTTTTACTGCGATTTCAAAGCCCTTTAAATAGATCTCGCGCAGCGCACGTTCGGAAACAACGCCGTTTGCATCGTGCCGCTTAAATTCCTGGTTATTTCCCGCAAAGTGTTTAATCGTTCCGGTCACACCATATTTTCCCATGCCCTTTAACTGAGCTGCAGCCATCGTTCCTGCCACACAGGGGTCTTCCGAAAAATATTCAAAGTTTCTGCCGTTTAACGGATTGCGATGAATGTTCATGCCAGGCCCCAGCAGCGTATCAATCTGATTCTTGCGCAGCTCCATTCCTTCCATCTCATAAAGCTGTTCCACCAGCTCCGGATTAAAGGTGCAGGCAAGCAGTGTGCCGTTTGGCAGGGAAAAGGCGATGGTTCCGCAGTCCATACGGATTCCGGAGGGTCCATCCGAGCAGCCCGCAACCGGGATTCCAAATGCCTTTAAGGAATCCGTCACACCGCCGAATGCAGATGCAATGCCAGGTGTTGCCTTCGGAGAGCACATGCCCTCTCCCCGGACCAGGCATGCCAGATCTTCGTCCGATAACTGGGATAAAAACTGTTCCAGCGTCACCTTTTTATCACAAACATCCGCTAACTTCCAGCCCTGATCGCCGATGCAGGCCTCTGCCTCCGGGCGTTCTGTCCGGATTCTTTCTGCCAGATCGACGCTCCGCAGAGGCGCTGCCTGTTTTCCGATTTCCAGAACCGGCTCTCCGTCTGTGCCCTTTTTGCCCGTTTCGACCGGAACCAGACGCTCATATGGCTGTACCGGCGCAAGCGCCTCTTCCAGTCTGGAAACAACGTGCAGCTCGTCTAACTGCACCTCGCAAACCTTTTTCGCGCTGCGGACATCCGTTCCGACATAGATGCCATAGGCGCCAGCTTCCAGCACCCAACAGGATTTCTCCCCGGTTACGCCGCTGTCATCATAGGATGCACTCTTTTCCAGGGAAACGACGAGATTTACCTCCTCCCCCTCTCCTGGCGTAAGCAGCTGCGTCTTGTAAAAGCTGTTTAGATTCCGGACAGGCTTGCCAAGCTTTCCCTGAGGCGGGCAGACATACACCTGCACGACTTCTTTTCCGGCAGTCTTTCCGATGTTTTTAACCAAAACGGTAAGTTCTGCTTTCGTACCGTCCGTTCTTGTACTCAAAACCTCCACGGAAAAATCCGTATAAGACAGACCAAAGCCGAAGGGATAGCTTACTTTTTCCTTTGCAAAGGTTTCAAAATAACGGTAGCCAACGTAAATATCCTCTGCATACACATTGCATACAGCATCTCCAAAATTATCCGTAGACGGATAATCCGAAATATCTGCTGCGATCGTATCGCTCAGCTTACCACAGGGGTTCACTGCGCCGGTCAGAATATCTGCCGCCGCATGTCCGCCCTCCTGACCGCCCTGCCATACATACAAAACTGCCTGGGGCTGGTAGCGGTCCACCCATTTCATATCGATGATATTGCCGACGTTTAACACAACGGCAGTCCGTTTGAATGCGCTACAGACGGTTTTGATCAGCGCCTCCTCCTCTGCTGTCAGCAGATAGCTTCCCGGCTCTGCACTGTTGTCCATGTCCTCGCCTGCTGTTCTGCCCAGCACAACAACAGCAAGGTCAGAGGATGCTGCCGCTTTCTGTGCAAGCGCCTCGCTGACCGGCATTTCCTTCTGGCTCCAGGGCTCCTGCGCCCAGCCTTCTCCCATATCAAAGGGATTTTCCCGGATCCAGTCCTGATAAACCGCTTCCAGCTCTTCGTTGACAGAAATATCCCTGCATTCCTTTAAGCTATCCAGGATATTTGTCACATAGGGAGCATTTACCATACCGCCCGATCCGGTTCCGCTTTTATAATAGGTAAAGGCAATCCGTCCAAACACGGAAACTGTCTCTCCTTTTCGGATCGGAAGTGCCTCTTTCTCATTTTTTAAAAGAACACATCCCTCTGCTGCCGTCTGTCTTGCCAGGGCAGCGTACTGATCGTAATCCAGTGTAAATCTCATAATGTTTTCCTCCTTTTTTTGGTTCCTGCATATGTAAAACAGAGTCCTGCTCCGCCTGCGGCGGGCTGCACAGACAGCACATCTGTCACATTGTTTTTCGCAGCCCTTTGGGATAATGATTTTTTAAAATCCCTCCTGCCAGCTTTCCCCAGCCGAGGCTGTATCCATCTACGCAGACCAGCTGCCAGCCCTTTTCCCCGTCTTTGGAAAGCGTCATACCGTTGATCCACTGCCTTGCCTCCTGGCTGTCACCGGAAAGGTTGCAGCAATGCACTGCATCTTTGGGCGAAAGCGAAAGTGCCAGCGCATGTGCCGGTTCAAACCGCCCTTTTTTCATCGTGCCCAGATGCAGTCCCGGACGCAGCACCTTTAAGCCTTTTAAAGCCGGCATGTCCTTTGGTGCAAGATAAAGCTGGTCGCCGAACAATAAAAAAATTCCATCAAACTGCTTCTTCAGGCTTTCTCGTTCAAATTCTTTCCATGCAGCAAAATCCTTGGGCGCAATTCCTTTCTGGATTCCATACAGGCTGCGCGCCCGGTATCCCTCCGGCACTTCCCCTGTTTTTTCAAGCACCGCCAGAAAATGTCCTTCTCCATGCAGCTTATGGGGCCAGAGACGAATGGTCTTTTCCATTCCGTCCGGGACGGGCTCGGTTCCCGCCCAGTCCGGTCTGCCCGGCTCCATACCGTCATAACGGTGCGTCTCTTTTATGGAAAATTCCGGATGCCGCAAAAGGAATCGTGCAACACTGCCTTCATCCTCCTGCAGTGCAAACGTACAGGTCGAATATACCAGCCTGCCGCCTTTTTTCAGCATTGCGGCAGCTTCGTCCAGCACGCTGTCCTGCCGCTTTGCACACAGCTCCACGTTTTCGGGACTCCATTCGCTGCAGGCTTCCTCGTGCTTTCGGAACATCCCCTCACCGGAGCAGGGGGCGTCCACCAAAATTTTATCGAAATATTCCGGGAAATAAGTGGACAGTCGCTCCGGGCTTTCGTTCGTCACAACTGCATTGGTCAGTCCCATCCGCTCCACATTTTCCGAAAGAATTTTTGCCCGCGCCGGATGGATCTCATTGCAGATTAAAATACCTTTTCCCTGCATCGCAGCACCGATCTGGGTGCTTTTCCCGCCGGGGGCAGCGCACAGATCCAGCACATAATCCCCCGGCTGTACGTCCAGATATCCGACAGGCGCCATCGCGCTCGCTTCCTGAATATAATAAACACCAGCCTCGTGATATGGGTGCTTGCCCGGTGTATCCTCTTCGCTGTAATAAAAACCGTTTTTCTCCCATGCAACCGGCGTCAGATGAAACGGCGATTTTTCTGTAAATTCCTCCCGGTCCGTTTTGCGCGGATTGAGCCGCAGCGACTGATAATGACCGGATTCATAGCTCTGCAGAAATGCTTCGTATTCCTCTCCCAGCATTTCCTGCATGCGCGTCAAAAACGCGGACGGCAGATTCATAATATTCCTCACTTTAATTCATGATTTATCCTTATCATAAACCAGACGCGTAAACTGCGCAAGATTATTGTTTCCGTTCACCCGCTTCCTCTGTCTCCAAACCCGGTTCGTCCTCCGGCACTTCTTTCACCATGAATCGAATCATGTTTTCCTGAATTTTGCCCATCAGCTTTTCCATCTGCTTCTGTTCCTCGTCCGAAATACCTTCCATGCAGACGCTGTAGAGGTCTTTTTCCACGCGCAGCAGCTCTCCGGAAAGCTTCCTGCCTTCCTCTGTCAGGAGCAAGCGGTTCTTTTCTTTCTTTTCGCTGCTTTTTTCCTTTTTGTCCGCCGTGCGCTCTTTTTTCTCCGCTGTGCTTTCTATCCTGTCGGCGGGCTTTTCCTTTGCACTCTTTTCCTTAACCGGCTTTTCCGGCGCGATCAGCTTTTTGCGTTCCAGCTTCTGCATCGCAAGAAACAGCCTCGGCTGTCCGACTCCGGCGATTTCCCCGAGCCTGCGTGCGCTGTAGCAGGCGCTGCACTGGGCGAGGGCACACAGCAAAAGCGCCTCATCCAACGTCAGCATATTTTTCTGCGCCGCCAGATCCAGCTCATATTCATACAGCCTGCGGAACCGGTACTGCCCGATCACTGCGCCGTTTCCTTCCACTTCTTCCCGGGTAATCCGCCTGCGCTCTTCCCCCAGCTTCTTGCTTCCCGGAAGTACGCCGCCGTCCTTTGCCGCAGCCCATAAAAAGCTGTAGACCTGCAGCCGGATATCGGCATAATCTTTATCCTCGTAAACGTCTTTATAAAACTCGTTATAATACTCGAAAATGTTGCTCTTCATCCGCACCGTATTCGTGATGCTCGCTCCCTGGCTGACCAGGCTGCCGCGGCGCTTCAGATAATAATAAATCGGCACCTGCAGGGCAAAAAAGCTCTCCGCATGGCGGATATATTCCAGATTAAACAAAAAGTCCTCACACCAGCTGATGGAGGTATCCATCCGGATATGATATTCTTCGATGATGCTCCTGCGGTACATTTTGTTCCAGAGTACGCCGTAATAAAAATCCGCCGGATTTTCAATCATATAGGAAGCAAACTCCTGACGGCTCATCACCTTGTCCTCTTCGATGTCGCCCTTCTGCGCCAGCCTTTCCCCGGAAACCCGGTAAAAGTCGGAAATGACCATGTCGCAGTTATATTCCTCCATCGAACGCACCAGAAGCCTTGTCGCCTCCGGCACGATCCAGTCGTCGCTGTCCAAAAACTGAAGAAACGTTCCCCGCGCCAGCTCCAGTGCCTGATTTCTCGTATCCGACACGCCGGTATTTTCTTTATGGACCACACGTACCCGGCCATCCTGCTGTGCATATGCATCGCAGATTTCGCCGGATGCATCCTTACTGCCGTCATCCATCAAAAGCAGCTCAAAGTCGCGGTAATCCTGACTTAAAATGCTGTCCACACAGCGTTTCAAATATTCCTGTGCATTGTATATAGGAACAATAATGCTTACCTTCGGTTCCATACTTCCTCCTGTTTTGAATTGGTTTCCTCTGTTTTCAGATATTTCTGCTCCATATCTTTTATCCGTCTGCTGCACGGTTCATGCAGATTTTCCGGTATTCCCGCGGGGATATCTGCATCCGCCGCTTAAAAATCTGATTAAAAAATTTTATGTCTTCATAGCCGACTCTGCGGGCGATCTCCACCACCCTCAGATCACTGTCTTCCAACAGTTCGCAGCTTTTTTCGATGCGGACATTCTGGACATATTCGCGCAGCGTCACCCCGGTTTCCTGCTTAAACCGCCTGCTGATATAGGCAACGCTGTAATGCTTCTGCTCACAGAATATTCCCAGCGTCAGGCTGTCCTGATAGTTCCCGTTTACATATTCCAGCACCTCCTGCACAGACGTACTGTAGGGGCGCTCGTTTTCCGGTTCGATCAGCCCGCGCAGCGTCAGAAGCAGGATTTCCAGAAGCTTGAACCGAAGCAGCGGATAACATCCGACTTTTTGCTCCTGATATTCCAGAAGCATTTCCTGCATCAGCTGCCCTACCTGTCCATCCCGGTCGTGAAACACTCTGGCAAACTTCGCCTGCCCAAGTGACATCCGGTAATATTTTAACAGACAGCCCTGCAACAGCTGGGAAAAACTCCGGCAGCCCTGCAGTGTTTCATCCACCGTCTCCGGCAAAAACAGACAGTTGATCAGCGTCAGATTTTTACAGTTCTGAAATCCATGGAGACAGCCGTAATCCACAAAAAAATAATCGCCTGCAGAAATGGTTTTCCCTTCGTTTTCCAGCGTATGCTCCGCTGTCCCACCCGTGATGTATGCCAGCTCAAAAAAATTATGGCCGTGCATTTCAAGATCCTCCTGACAAAACGGCATCATAATGAGTTTTTCCGCTTTCCTGTTCTGATAGAACTGGAATTCTGTAATCTCCCCTCGGAACATAAAGACAAGTTCACCCCCATTTTCAGTCAAAATCAGGTGCTTTTCTTTAGGCTACTATCTGTTATCATAAAAGTCAATACGAACCAAAACAAGGAGGGTATGTTTATGATTCCAAACGCAAAATGGATTCGTCCGGCACAGACAACAGGGGACGTCTGCCCGGTCTATTCCAAACAGTTTTCTCTTTTTTCTTCTCCCAATCAGTCGTTATCTTCTGTTGCGCACGCAACACTTTCTGTTACAGCAATGGGAGTTTATGAAGCATCTTTAAATGGAAAACGCATCGGCGATTTCGTCCTTGCTCCCGGCTGGACATCCTATCGCCACCGTCTGCAGGTGCAGACCTATGATGTTACCGAGCTCCTTTCTTCGGAAAACGAACTTTCCATCCTCGTCGGAAAAGGTTGGTACCGCAGTCCGCTTGCCTGGCCCGATGAAGCGCACCGTCAGCAAAAAGCACAGATTTCAGCCGGACTGATCGCACTTTTGACGATTACCTATACAGACGGCAACACGCAGCTTCTCCCGACCGGAGCAGACTGGTCGGCATATGAAAGCAATGTCCGTTTCAGTGAAATTTATGATGGCGAGACCTACGACGCGGCATTTGATCCGTCCTCTGCTCCAATTGCAATCGAGGAATTTGACGGTCCGTCCGATACGCTGATTGCTCAACAGGGCGAAAAAATTACCGAACAGGAGCGTATCGTGCCTGCGCGGATCTTCACTACGCCCGCCGGGGAAACTGTCATCGATTTCGGTCAGGAAATTACCGGTTATGTCGAAGTTTCTTTAGACGCCCACGCAGGCGACTGTGTTGAGCTTTCCCATGCGGAAGTTCTTGACAAACACGGAAACTTTTATACAGAAAACTATCGCGCTGCCAAAGCGAAATTTTTATATTTCTGTAAAGAAGGATTCCAGACCTGGCATCCGAAGCTGACCTTCTTTGGCTTCCGGTATATCCGGATCGACCACTTTCCCGGCGGGGCGGATGCCGTCCGTCCGGACAATTTTACCGCGGTCGTCGTCTGCTCCGATTTAAAGCGCACAGGCTTTCTTTCCAGCTCCAATCCGCTGTTAAATAAGCTGTTCGACAATATCATCTGGGGACAGAAAGGCAACTTTGTCGATGTCCCGACCGACTGCCCGCAGCGCGATGAACGTCTCGGCTGGACAGGCGATGCGCAGGTATTTATCCGTACCGCCTGCTACAATTTCGATACGGAAGCATTTTACCGCAAATGGCTTTCGGATCTTGCCGCAGACCAGTATCCGGACGGTCATGTAGACCACGTCATTCCTGCCATACTCGAAAATCAAAAGACCAGCGCAGCCTGGGGCGACGCAGCCTGTGTCTGCCCGTGGGAACTTTATCTGGCATTCGGCGATGCAAACATTCTGCGCAGCCAGTTTAACAGTATGAAAAAATGGGTGGGCTATATCACCTCCTCCACCACGACCAAAAACCTCTGGACCGGAGGAGAACACTACGGCGACTGGCTCGGTCTGGATGCACCGTCCGGCAGCTACAAAGGTTCTTCTGACGAAGACTTAATCGCTTCTGCTTTTTATGCGCATTCCACGGAGCTGGTCATGAAAGCCGGTAACGTGCTTGGCGAAGATGTTTCGGAATATGAGACGCTCTATAAAAATATCGTTGCCGCTTTCCAGGAAACCTGGCCGGTTTACCACACGCAGACCGAATGCATCCTCGCCGCCCATTTCCACCTGGCAAAAGACTGTCAGGCTGCAGCAGATCAGCTTGCAAAGCTCGTTACAGACGCCGGTGTGCAGTTAAAAACCGGCTTTGTCGGAACGCCTTACCTGCTCCATGTACTTTCAGACTACGGCTATGTCTCCCTCGCCTGGTCACTTTTGCTGCGGGAAAACTATCCTTCCTGGCTTTATCCGATCACAAAAGGCGCAACGACTATCTGGGAGCACTGGGACGGTATTATGGAAAACGGCGATTTCTGGCCCCGCGACATGAATTCCTATAATCATTACGCTTACGGCGCAGTCGCTGACTGGGTATATGGAAACGCCGCCGGAATCCGTCCGCTTGACGGCTATCCCGCCTATGAAAAGATTTCTGTCTCTCCGCTTCCCGACAAACGCCTCGGCTGGCTTTCCTGCTCCTATCGCTCCCGCCATGGTCTGATCCGTTCCGACTGGAAACTGCAGGGCGATCAATGGAGATACGAAATTGAAACGCCGGTTGATGCAGTCATCACGATTGCCGGGCAGAAACATGAAGTTGCTCCCGGAACGTGGATCTTCTTCAGTGCGGTAGAATAAACAGTGAAACTCGCAGTCTGCAGCTGCGTGGAAAAAATACCCCGGGCTGGCGATCGTGTCACCGCTGCCCGGGGCAATCTTGTACTCTATTCTACGCCTTCCAACAGCTCCAGATAATTTCCCTTGTCGATATGCATCATTGAGATCTGGTTTTTGTGGCGGCGGAAGCCATACACACAGTCCACGTTGCGGATCAGGGACTGTAAGCGTTCGTCAGGCACGCAGACAATCAGCTGAAGATCCATCTGCCTGGCATATTTTAAGCAGACCGCACTTCTCTCCTGGTCCATTTTGGAAAAGGCCTCGTCCAGAAGCACCAGCTTAATTCGACTGTCGCGGTTGGTCTGCTGCATGTAAAGCATCGCAAAACCGGCAAGCAGTGCGACGTATTTCGGATTCTGACCCTCACCGCCGGAATCGCGGCCTGCCATGTCATCCACGAAATTTTCACGGATCACGTTTCCATCTGCATCCGTAACCTGCTCGTACATGGAAAAGGACAGATAATTGCGGTAATCCGCATACTGCTCCATTTCCCGACGGTGCTGCTCCAGCACCCGCTCATCGTCGTCCTTTACCGGCATGAACTTGTCTGTCAGCAGCCTGATCTTTGCTTCGTATTTCTGATAAAAGCTGTCCTCTCCAAGGGACAGCTGCCCCTCGAAGCCGTCATTGTCCAGGTTCTTGCTGTCTAACTCCGGTGCCATGAGCATGTCGTAAAACTGACCGTTTTCATTGTAGGCAGGCTCGATTTTAATCTGGTAAATACTATCAGAGAAGTTCGTCTTTTTCAACAGGCGGTTGATCTCCGCAGCGTGCCGCTTTGCCGCCTTAATGTCGCCGTGAATCGTTGCGATCACATTCTCCCGCAGGCTGCGGTAAATGAAATCGCATTGTTTTTCAAACTCTGTCCGATACTGGGGCTCAAAATCTGTCTCATACTGGGAAAGCAGCTGCTCATAACTCTCATTGGATTTCTCCGAGCCGGAAAATCCGCTGGAGGGATACTGCAGGATATAGGCGTTTCTTGCCCGGGACAGCTCTTCTGTCTGCTCCTGCTCCTTTTCACAAAGTACTTCTATCTCCGCATTTTTCTGGGCCCTGACCGCGCCGGAGGATCGTTTGGACAGCGCCTCCTGCACCATTGCGGTGATCTCCGGCTGCTGTGTATAACCGACAGACGCCTCCTTTAATGCTGCGTTTTTGGACTGCAGCTCCGTGCGGATGCGCTCCTGATTACCGGTCTGCTGTGCAATTTCATTCTGCATACCGGATATTCTCTTTTTCAGCTCGCTGCGTTTTTTTCGAAGCTCTGCTTCTTTTTCTTCCAGCTCCTTATATGCACCCATCCGCAGACTTTCGATGGTTGCTTTCGTCTCCTGTGTTTCCAAAAGCACGGCTTCCAGCTCCTGCGCTGCCCGAGAAAGGCTTTCCAGATACGCCGGCTCTTCTTTCAGGCTCTCCATCTCCCGGACCGCCTTCAGACCGTCCGCCATGCGCTTTGCTTCTTCCAGCTCTTTTTTCAGACGCTGCGCATCTACTTCATAGTCCTGCTGCCGTGCACGGGAAACCTTGCTTCCGATGCACGCGCCGACGGTATAATCCCGTTTTTTCAAATGCCGGAAAATAAAATTACTGTAGGAATAACAGTCCGGCGTCACACCGTCTTTGGCGCTTCGCAGCTCCTCCACCGTGCGGCATTTCATAATCCGTCCCAGATAGCGTTTTAAGCAGCTGTCTGCAAAGGGCTCGACCGCCCGCACAGCCTCGTATAACGAACCCTCCTCCGCCCTCGGATTGCTCTTTGTGACCGCCTCAGAATGAATCAGATCGATTTCCTCAAACTGCCCCATCTCCCGGAAGGCTTTTGCTGCATCCGCCGCGACCTTCGGCTCTGTAATCAGGCTCAGCTTCAGACGTCCCAGACGTCCTTCTACCGCATTTTTCCATTCCTCATCCTCAACATCGAACAGGTCTGCAAAAATCCACACCTTGATTGTTCTTCCATACAGTGCAGAAAGCTTCTGCTCCAGAGCAGCCCGGGCCTTTGTCAGCACCTCCGGATAGGATTTGCGGTTGTTTTTCATATCGTCCAGAAGCTTTTGCTTTTCCTTCAGGTCTTTGGACAGCTGCCGCTCCTGCTCGTGATAGGTTTCGTACTCTTCCTCGATATTCTGGCGTTCCTCTTCCAGACGGCTGCGCAGCTCCAGACACTGCGCCTGTGTCACCGGTCCGGTGCAAAATGCGCCAATCAAATTCAGCAGCCGGTTGCTGATATAGTCCGCAACGATCTCGTCGCTCTCCCATCGCCGCAGTCCCTGCAGGATTTTGCGCCACTGTGCCGCATTGTCCGCCAGCATCCGGCTTCTTTTTTCCAGCTCTTCCAGACGCTCCTGACGGCTGCCAAGGTCGCTGCTCTTTAAGTCCGCACTAACAAGGATCAGCTCGTTTTCCAGCTGGGCAGACAGGGCTTCCAGCTCTTCTTCCTGCTGCCGAAGCTCCCGCAAACGCTCCTGTGTCCGATCCTGATCCTGTAAAAGGGCGTCGATCCGGTTCTTCAAATCCTCAATGTCGATACAGCGGATCACCGCCTGCTGCTTTACGATATCCGCACGCGTCATCGTCAGCTTTTGTCCGGCTTCCCGCACTTTTTTAAGCATTCCAATCTTGTTTTCCAGCACGTCGATCTTTTCTTTGATGTCCCGGTAAGCGCCCAGCTGTTCGCTGATCGTTTCAATGGTGTCTCCCTCGCTTTTGGGGAACATGTAATCCCGGATAAACTGTCCCGTCCCGTTGGACATTTTCAGCGCGATCGCACTTTTTTCCATGGTCATAAAACGATTCCCGTCAATGTAGCCGAGGATCTGGTCATACAGCGTGCTGATATACGCCTCCCGGGACGGATAAATGCGGTTTAACTCTGCCCTGCCGCCCTTTGCCGTCTCCTTCATCCGCGTCTCTGTCAGTGCCCGGATCTCCTGGTTCGAATAAGGATAGCCCTCTGCCGTCAGATACCCGCCCTCCGGCATTTTTCCGAGATGACTGAAATAAACGAACTTTCGTATTTCAGAATCGTTTTTCCGTACTTCAAAAGCAATTCCCATGCAGACATACTGCTTTGTCCCGGTATCCTGCAGCTCCAGGACGATCTGGGAGCAGAAATCCTGTCCTTCGCGGTTTGCCGTGCCGTCCTTTTGTTCACCGCGCAGATAGCTCAACACGCTTCGTCTGTTTTTGGCGTCGTCCGCCGCTTTATTTAAAAAACTCGGAGAAAAGCTGCCGTATAAAATCACCTGGATCGCATCCATGACCGTTGATTTTCCCGAGCCGCTCTTGCCGGAAAACAGGTTCACATATTCGTGAAATTCCAGAATTTTATGGTTGATTCCGCCCCAGTTATTCAGACACATCCGGGTAAAGATCTTCTTCGCCTGTTTCACGTTCCTCTTCTCCTTCCGTCGTTTTTTCTTCTGCGTCATCCCGATAACGCTGTACCAGCTCGTTGATCGCCAAGGACGAGCAGAAAATATTCACCGTACCGTAAATATAGATCGGCGTCTGATCCTCCACGTTCAAAATCGCTCCCGGCAGCTCGATCATCTGGTGGGTTTTCATCAGATTTAGCGCAGCCTGCCAGTCCTGTGCGTTCAGTTTTCCCGGAAGCAGTCCTGTATTTCTGCCGTATTCCCGGATTTCCGCCAGGGTCGTCACCGTTGCATGCAGTCCCTCGCCCATGATTTTATCCCGGTAAATCAGCTTTAACAAAAGCAAAAGCTTTGTCGTCGTCAGGCTCATTTTTTCCATCGCTGCACCGTCGCCTGTGATCCGGAACAGATGATCCTGCGGGTCGTGCACCAGCTCACAGCCCATCACAGAAAGATAGTCCGCAATAAATTCCCGGTGCTTTAAACAGATCTGATAGCGCCCATTATCCCGGGCCGTCAGCGTCACCGGATCGTATTTTACCTGTAAAATACAGGTCTGACGAAGCAGCTCCTGTATGGTTCTTCGAATCGCCTCCACCTCGGCGGGGGTGCGTTCCTCCAGATATGAAAACATGTATCAATTCTCCGTTTCGTCTATACTAAAACCGGTGTAGGAAAAGCCGTCCTTCTGATGGATTTCCTCCTGCAGCAAAATCCGGTCTTCCTCCTGTCTGCTCTGGGTCGCCTCCTGCCAGATAAACAGAAGCTTTTCCAGATCCTCTGTCGACTGCACCGTATCCTCCAAAACCTGAAAAACTCCGTTCTTCGTATGCCGCCGTCTGAACTCCTCCAGCTGTCTGCCGGTATAGAGCGGCTTCGGGACGAAATCCGCGATTTCCGAGGACGCCTCCTCCTGCAGAGCCAGCGGTACGAACTGATTTTCCAGCCTTGGCCGACGGTTGTAAAGGCTCGCGTCCCCGACAATGGAAAACGGTGCCGTCACATACATGCTGTCCCGCAGCTCTTCCAAAAGCGCTTCTTTTTTGTCGCCGTGGTTGAGCAGACCGATCAGCTCCAGTGTGCTGTCCTCTACGCCTGCACCCTCCTGTAAAAGGTAGTGGATTCTCGCCAGCGCCCGCCGCGCAAAGACGGTTTTCAATTCGATCAGGCGGTTATACTTTTTCTCGATTAAATCAAATTCGCGCTCCACCAAAAGAACCAGCTGCGCCGCCTCTTCGCAGAATTGAATGCCGCGCTCCAGCCTTAAAAGGGCGGACGCAGACGCGCCGGATGCCAGTGCTTTTGCCTGCATGGACGCTGCATAGCTGCCTCCTGCGCTTTCTGACGGTTCGGGCGCGCTGCTGTCGCTGCCCTGTGCAGCCATAAGCATCCGTTTCTGCGCCGTCAGCCCCTCCCGGCGATTTTCATTTTCCTCCAGGATCTTCGCAATCAGCTCCTTGACCGCCTCCTTATAGCGGTAAAAACTGTCTGTCGTTGTTAAAATTGCATATTTTACGCTCTCGCGATTGTTGATCTCGTTGACCAGAACCTCCTGAATTCCGATAAAGTCCTTTCGTTTGGAAAGTTCATCGAACCACAGCCGCATGCTGTCCTGCATATTGGACAGCATCTGTCCGAGGCTTTTGGATGTGCGCAGGGCACTTTTTAAAATGCTGTTATTTTTTTCCGGATCCGAATCATAGGTGTAAAGGGCGCTGTATACAGACAGAATACTTTCCCGCTCCATGCTGTCATCCTCTTTTTCAAGACGGTCAAACAGCTCCACATACAGCCTGCTGTACTCCGGAAAGCCAATGATATAGCAGTTTAATTTTTCATCAAAATCCTTCGAAAGCCAGCCCCACTTCACAAACCTGTCCAAAACAGCGGAGGGCGAAAGCCCGGGAAAGCCTTCGTCCTCCGTTTTTTCTGTTTCATCCTCCCACCAGACCAGGTTGACCCTGGCAATCGTTTCCGCCAGAATGCTCCTGCATGCCGAATCCGTCAGCTGCGTCAGGGCATAGGCTTCCTGATCCGCCTCGTACAAAGCGGTCAGAAGCTGCATGTAATACTCCATGTTCTGGGTGCGGAACAGCTTATAAAAATCTCTCGGTATCTTCTTTTTCAGAATCATCTGTCGTGTTAAACCTCATATTCCAGTTCTCCGTCAAAGACAAACTCCGCCGGACCTGTCATAAAGATATGGTTCGTCTTTTCGTCCCATTGGATCGTCAACGCACCGCCCAGCACCTCTACGGTCACTTTCCGCCCCGTTTTGCCGTTTAAAACGCAGGCAACCGCCGTCGCACAGCAGCCTGTTCCACAGGCAAGGGTTTCACCGGTTCCGCGCTCCCAGACCCGCATTTTTACATATTCCGGGGATACGATTTCCACAAACTCGGTATTGGTGCGTCTCGGAAATCTCTCGTGATGCTCAAAATGCGGTCCGATCTGCTCCAGTGGCAAATCTGCCGTGCTGTCCACGAAAACAACGGCATGGGGATTTCCCATAGACACGCAGGTCATGCGGTATGTTTGATTCTCCACCGTGATCTCTTCATCGACGGACTGTCGGTTTTTAGAAACAACCGGAACCTCTGCCGCCGTCAGAATCGGCTCGCCCATATCCACACGAATCGCTTTTGTCACGCCGTTTTCCACCGTCAGATCCATATATTTCACTTTTCCGCCGCTGATAATGGAAAACCTTGCCCGATCGGTCAATCCTTTGTCATGGGCATATTTTGCCACGCAGCGGATGCCGTTTCCGCACATTTCCGCCCTTGTGCCGTCTGCGTTATACATCTCCATCTCAAAATCCGCTTCGTCAGAAGGATTGATAAAAATAACGCCATCGCCGCCGACCCCGAAATGACGGTCGCTGGCAAAGCGGACAAATTCCGGTTTCTTTTCCTGCGGTATATGCTCCGTAAATCCATTGACATAAACGTAATCATTCCCACAGCCCTGCATTTTTGTAAATCTGATCTTCATAAATCCTCCATACAGACATAATCTGTAAAACCCCTGCGTACACTGGAATAACAAAGTATCCGGGGGTATCGCAATGCGTTCCAAAACAAAAATTATCGTACTTCATTTAAAAGAACTGATCTATACCGGAATCCTGCTCGTTTTAGGCGTTGGACTGCTTTTTTTGCTGCTGCAGACCTTTCTGCCCAAAAAGGCAGTTCCAAAACCGGACTATGACGCAGAAACCTCCCTGTACCTGCCCGGAAAATACACCTCCACGGTTCAGCTCGGAAACGACCACGCGGATGTAGAGGTCGTCGTGGACAGCTCCGATATTCTTTCCATCCGTCTCGTCAATTTAAATCAGACTGTCACAGCCATGTATCCGCTGGTCGAACCCTGCATGGATACACTGGCGAAACAGATCTGTGAAAAACAATCCCTCGAAGGCATCACCTACCCGGACGAAAACCGCTACACGTCACAGCTTCTGCTGGAGGCGATCGACGCTGCGCTGCAAAAGGCGACATATCCCCAAACCTGACCAGCGCAGTTCGTTCGCAAAGGAAGGCTTATCCCGGCAGCTGATCCAGTTCCTTCTGCCATGCCATACGACTCGCATCCGAAGGCATCCGAAGGTCTCCCCTCGGCGATACCGCGACACTTCCGACTTTCGGTCCGTCCGGCAGGCACGAACGCTTAAACTGCTGTGCAAAGAAGCGGCGGCAAAAGGTCTTTAGCCACTTGCCGATCGTTTCTTTGCTGTAAATGCCTTCAAATGCCCTGCAGGCAAGCCGGTAGATCTTCGCCGGGCCAAAGCCACAGCGCAGCAGCTGATATAAAAAGAAATCATGGAGCTCGTAGGGGCCGACCAGATCCTCTGTTTTCTGGCTGATCTTTCCGTCCTCCGGCGGCAAAAGCTCGGGGCTTACCGGCGTGTCGAGGACATCCAGCAGCACCTCCTGCAGCACTTTTTCGCTTTCGCTGCAGGTATTCGCACAATATGCCACCAAATGGCGCACCAGCGTCTTGGGCACACCAACGTTTACGCCATACATCGACATATGATCGCCGTTATAGGTCGCCCAGCCCAGTGCAAGCTCCGACATATCCCCGGTTCCGATGACAAGTCCGTTGCTCTGGTTGGCGAGATCCATCAATACCTGAGTGCGTTCCCGCGCCTGCCCGTTTTCATAGGTTACATCGTGCTTGTCCATATCCTGACCGATATCCCGAAAATGCACCTGCACCGCCTCGCGGATGTTCACCTCGATTAACTTCGCGCCAAGGGTCTGCGCCAGCCTGCAGGCATTTTCATAGGTGCGGTTCGTCGTACCAAAGCACGGCATCGTCACCGCTAAAATATCGTTTCTGTCTTTCCCGAGCAAATCAAATGCCCGCGCCGTCACCAAAAGGGCAAGGGTCGAATCCAGACCGCCGGAAACGCCGATCACCGCCGTTTTCGCCCCCGTATGCTCGTAACGTTTTTTCAGTCCCTGCGCCTGAATCGATAGAATCTGCTCACAGCGCTCTTTTTTCAAGGTTTCATCCAACGGGACAAACGGCATCTGGGCAAACGTGCGTGTCAGCTTTGTTTCTTCTTTTTCCAAGGTAAAACCAATCCGTACACAGGTTTCTGTGTTTTCTGGCACAAATGTGCTCATTCTGCGCCGCTCGTGGCAGATTTTATGAATATCCAGCTCCGAAAAAATCGTCTCGTTTTCAAAGCGTGCAGCCTCTGCCAGCACGCTTCCGTTCTCTGCAATCATATGATGCCCGGAAAAAACGAGATCCTGAGTGGATTCTCCATCCCCCGCGCTCGCGTAGACATAGCCACACAGAAGCCGCGCGCTCGTGGCAGCAATCAGGCTCTTACGGTAGGTGTCCTTTCCGACCGTCTCGTTGGAAGCGGACAGATTGACAATCACCGTCGCGCCCGCCTTTGCCAGCGCCGTCGAGGGCGGGTCCATCACCCAGACGTCCTCGCACAGCTCACAGCCCACGACAAGCCCTTTCAGATTCCTGCAGGAAAACAATAGATTTCCGCCAAAGGGTACGGTCTGTCCCAGCACATCCACCTCGGACACTTCCCTGCTGCCTGCCGCAAAATGCCGCACCTCATAAAATTCCCCATAGTTTGGAATATTCTGCTTCGGGACAAGCCCCAGGATCCTGCCGTCCTGTACTGCTGCTGCCACATTGTAAAGCTTTCCGTCTTTTTCAAAGGGAAGCCCCACAAAGATCAGCGCATCGTGCCCTTTTGTATGCTCCAGCACCGTCTGCAGCCCTTCCAGGCTTTCTTCCAGCAGGCGTTCCTGCAAAAACAGATCCTGACAGGTATATCCGGTCAGACACAGCTCCGGCAAAACGATCAGCTTTGCACGCTGTGCATAACAGGAGTCCAGCGCCTTACAGATTTCCAGTGCATTCCAGGCAGGGTCTGCAACACGGATTTTCGGTGCAGCCGCCGCAGCCTTTAAAAAACCGTCTTTCATCGGGATTTTTTCTCCATTTTTTTCAACTCATCCACGTCAAACTTATAGGTTTTGCCGCAGAAATGACAGTTTACCTCGATCGGCTTGTCCTCGTCGATCATCTCCTGCAGTTCTTTTTTGCCGATGGAAATCAGTGCTTTTTCCACCCGTTCCTTGCTGCAGTTGCAGGTAAAGCTGCAGGGCATCCGGTCGGTAATCTCCACATCAAAGCCGTCCAGCACCCGCTCTAACAGCTGCTCCGGTGTCATTCCTTGGTCGAGCAGCGCCGTCACAGAATTGATCAGCGACAGGTTGTGCTCCAGCTTCGAAATCGTCTCTTCCTCTGCAAAGGGCATCAGCTGAATGATAAAGCCGCCTGCACAGCGCACGGTATTCGTCTTTTCCATCAAAACGCCCAGACCCACCGAAGAAGGCGTCTGCTCGGAGGTTGCAAAATACGAGGTCAGGTCATCCCCGATCTCTCCGGTCACCAGGGCCGTCTGTCCCACATAGGGTTCCTTTAAGCCGAGGTCACGGATGACAGAGAGCGTTCCCCTGCCGACCGCCCCTCCGACGTCGAGCTTGCCCTTCGCATTCGCAGGCAGGATGACGTCCGGCACCGTCGCATAGCCCTTGACCTCGCCCTTGGCGTTTGCCGTCACGGTCAGACCGCGAACCGGACCATCGCCGCGAACCTGCAGGGTTAAAAGATCGTCGTCACCCTTTAACATGCTGCCCATCATCACGCCGGCTGTCAGCAGACGTCCCAACGCCGCCGTTACTACCGGGCTGGTGTTGTGTGCCTGTCTCGCTGTCTCCACAAGCTCCTTTGTTGTCACTGCAAACGCGCGCACCTGTGCATTCGCCGCCGTCGCGCGTACCATATAATCTCCCATAGCTCCTCCATTCCTCAGGCTTACTTTACGGCAAGCCCCTGCCATTTCCACGCTGCGCTTTTCACCGCATAGCTTTTCTGCGTTGCGCAAATATTTTCATTTCTTATCCCAGATTCTTCCCGTGCTCGCGCGCGATCACATAGATCCGCTCGCTCGTCTCCGTTACGCTTCCATGCGTGTCTGCATCCAGTGCCTCGACAAAAATCAGCCCGGACTGTTCCACGAGCCGTTTCATCGTTTCCAGCGTATAGCCGCGCTGCAGATGGGTCTCCGTAAATTTGCGGAACAGGTCTTTTTGCTGTTTCACAAAAATCGTCAGATCGTATTCGTTGATCTGATCCTCCGCCGTATAATAATTTTCCCAGATAAAGCTGCAGTCCTCCCGGTTTTCCGCAATCGTGCTGTCACCGATGACTGTTTCGTATTTATAGACCGTATTAAAATCGAAGATAAAAAGCCCATTCGGGTCAAGATAGTTGTTTACCAGTTTAAAAGTTGTCAGTAAGTCGTCTTCTTCCAGTAGATAATTTAACGAGTCGCACAGACAGATCACCGCCCGGACCGTACCGTAAAGCTCAAACTCCCGCATATCCTGCTGCAAATACAAAATATTATGACCGGACTGCGCACGCTTCTCCATTGCAATGTCCAGCATGCTGTCTGACAGATCAACACCGATCATGTCGTAGCCCTGCTTTGCAAGAAGCTCCGTCATGGAGCCCGTGCCACAGCCAAGATCCAGCAGGATTCCGTCCGTGATCTGATCCTGTTTCAGGCGTCCGACTACAAACTGACACCATTCTTCATAGGGCGTTTCATCCATGAACCGATCATAAACTAACGCAAAATCCTCATACATTTCCATTCGTTATCCACGCTCCCTCTGCCGCGCAGCGGCGTTTTTCTGCATCTGTCCGCGTGCGTTCCTGTGTCTGCATGCGAACGTATTTTCCGCTGCTGCCCGCGCGTTTTCGAACATGCCGCGCCCTATTTCACCAGCTCTACCAGCACTTCGACCAGCCGCTCCATCTCCGCCTGCGTGCCGACTGTAATCCGCAGATAGTTGTCGATTCTGGGCTTTTTGAAATATCGCACATAAATTCCGGCTGTTTTCAGGTTCTCGAATAACTCCTGCGCCGGGACGGTTTTGTGCGTTGCAAAAATAAAGTTCGCCTTCGAATCCGGGAACGTAAAGCCAAGCTCTGTCAGCTTCTGCTTCGTCCATTCCCGCGTCGCCACGATTTTCCCCGTAATCTCCTGAAAATACGCACGGTCCTCTACGCATGCCTTTCCGCAGGCAATCGTCAGGCGGTTCATTGTATAGGAGTTGAAGGAAAATTTGACATCATTTAAATAGGAAATCAGCTTCTTTTGGCCGATTGCAAAGCCGATTCTCATACCCGCAAGTGCGCGCGATTTCGAAAACGTCTGCACGACGAGCAGATTTTCATACTTATCCACAAGAGGCAGGGCACTCACACCCCCGAAATCCACATAGGCCTCGTCTACAATCACAACGGAATCGGGATTTTTTGCCACGATCTCCTCGATCGTATCCAGATTCTCCATCAGACCGGTCGGTGCATTGGGGTTCGGGAAAATAATGCCGCCGTTTTCGCTCAGGTAGTCCTCTTTTTTCAGGCGGAACTTTTCATCCAGCTCAGGCGTCCGATAGGGGATGCCATACAGATCCGCCCAGACGTCGTAAAAGGAATAGGTGATGTCCGGGAACAGAATCGGCTTTTTGCTGTTAAAAAAGGTCAGAAATGCCAGCGCCAGCACATCGTCGGAGCCGACGCCCACAAACACCTGGTCTGCCGCTACCGGATGTTCCGGAACAGAAACCGCCGCTGCAATCGCTTCCCGCAGTTCAAGCGCCGCCGGATCGGGATACAGCCGCAGCTTGTCCGCTTCAAACTCCTGCAGCGCTTTTGCCACACCTGGTGCAGGCGGATACGGGCATTCATTGGTGTTTAACTTGATGATGTCAGTTCGTTTGGGCTGCTCTCCCGGTGTGTAGGGGACAACCCTGCGTACATTTGCTTCCCAGTCTGCCATGGCAGTTCCTCTCTTTCTGATGTAGTATCGCTACTCCATCTCCGCTTCTTTTAACGCTTCCTGCTCCTGCTGTGCCTTTGCAAGCTCTACAAACTCTTCCAGGCACAGGTTATTTTCCTTCATAAACTTCGCCGCCTCTTCCCCAACGTAGCGGAAATGCCAGGATTCATAGGAAATCCCGGTGATCGCCACCTTGTCCTGCGGGAAACGGAGAATGAAACCATACTCCGCAGCGTGCTCGTTTAACCAGATCGCCTCTTTGGTCGAAGCCTGCGATTTATCCAGGCCCTGATGATTTTTTCCTACGATATCCACGGCGAGACCGGTGTGATGCTCGCTCGCACCGGTGAGGGCGATTTCTTCCTTCGTCTTGAAAAAAGCGTCCTTATAGCTCATGCCGCCCCTTACGAATTTTGCGATGGAGTTGTCCATCAGCTGATCCTGCTTTTGATAATCGCGGTAAGCGGAACAAACCATCAGGGGCAGCCCTTCTTTTTTGCCGTCCGCCAGCATCATCTCAAGGGCTTTCTGAATCCGCCTGTCCACATACTTCCCATTGTCCGTCTTGGCCAGATCTACCTCAAAATCCTGCTGCAGCGGATTTTTTTCATTGACCAGCACATAGTTCCAGTCCTCCAGATCTACAGAAAATGGAATTTCCGGCAGATCCTCTTTCTCGCCGTCCTGCAGCATGACGGTCACATAGCCTTCCCGCGTTTCTTCCACTGCATTGCTGCTTTCTTCCAGCTCCTTTGTCAGATCCTCCACCTGACTCTGTGCGTTTAACAGCTCGCCGCTGGTCTGCGCCAGTTCTCCTTTTACCTTTTCATAAGACACATAAAACGAACTGGTCAGCACTCCTGCAATGACTACAAAGCCGCCTGCCAGTCCAATGAACCATTTTTTATAATTATCGTTATTCAATTTATTCGCAGTCCTTTTATCGTTTTATCTTTTTTGTCAATTCAGTATATTAGTATATTCCCAATCCGAAACGGTTACAAGCCCTAATTTTATTCCCGGTTCACTCGTCCCTTCCTGCAGGCTGATTTCATGCTCGCATGAAAATCAGCCTGCAGGAAGGGACGAAGGGAGCGCCATGTTATGAGCAAAAGGAGCTGCGAAGCAGCGCAGAGCGTCGAAGACGCGCTTTTGCGAATGGCGCGGGTGAACTTTCACAATGCGCAGGCCAAGGTTCCGCAGCTTCGAAAAAGGCTTGACACGCTCCCTCAACCTGACTATCATAAGCTGTGAACTGTAACCAAAATTTTATATCATTGCCAGGGGAGCGATTGCTGAGACTGAATATCCGCCCGGATTTCTGACCCTCATCACCTGAACCGGATAATACCGGCGTAGGGAGGCACATGTGACAGATTTTTATCTGTCCTGTTTTTCGTCCCCTCCTGTGCACACAAGGAGGTTTTTTTATGTCCAATTTTTTTGCAATCCCCATCACGGATGAATGGGGAACGACTTATCAGCTGACCACTGCCGGTTATACCGCACTGGTTGTCCTCATGCTGGCGCTTTTGCTGCTGGCCTGCTTTATCGGCAATTCTGTGAAGCAGCCTAAATTTTCCGCACGTCAGCTGGCATTTTCCGCAATGGCGATAGCTGCTGCCTTTGTCACTTCCGAAATCAAGCTGTTCCATCTGCCATTCGGCGGCTCCATCACTTTATTTTCCATGCTGTTCTTAGTCCTGATCGGCTATTGGTACGGTCTGCGTGCCGGACTGATGACCGCCATCGCCTACGGCTTTTTACAGCTGGTCAGCGATCCGTATATCATCAGCATACCGCAAATGCTCGTTGATTACATCTTCGCATTCGGTGCGCTCGGCTTATCCGGCCTGTTTTCCAAATCGAAAAACGGTCTGGTGAAGGGCTATATCGTAGGTGTACTCGGTCGTTATTTCTTCGCATTTTTATCCGGTATGATCTTCTTCGGCGCTTACGCTGCAGACTACGGCATGTCCGCACCGGTCTATTCCCTGGTTTACAACGGCATCTATCTGTCCGTGGAAGCGGTGCTGACGCTGATCATCCTCTACCTGCCTCCGGTCAAAAAGGTCATGGGACAGTTAAAAGCCATGGCGACACAGAGATAAAACGCACGCTCTGCGAGCATTTCAGATTTATAAAAAAAGAATCCGGCGCACAGTCCTATCGCTGTCTGACGCCGGATTCTTTTTTATCGTATGGAAAACTTCGTTTCCATGCGATAAGAAACACTCCGCGAGGATGCGCACTCGGCGCAAGAATGTGCCAAGGCACATTCCTTTTCACAATTCTGCAAAATTCAGAAAATCTCAATACTCCAGGTATTTTCATACCGCTTGCCTGCAGGCAGATGAACCAGGTTGGGCTGCTCGGAAAGGTCTTCGATCCTGCCCTTGCGGGAAGGAAGCGCAGACCAGGGCTCGATGCAGACATAGGGCGCATCGGTAAACGGCATATGCCAGATCCCCAGGAAATTCATCTGCGGATAGGATACGCGCACGCTTCTTGTTCCTTTTTCACTGCACAGGGTCACTGCCTTCGCCATATCAGTCAGCACGATCGCATCCTGATCGAACAGGTTGTGTGCAAGGGGCAGCTTACCGCCGTCAGATAAAATAAACTCGCTGTCCTCGCCATTTACGAAGCAGTCCTCAGAAAAGCCAACGCGGATCGGATTCCCGGGAGCTTCAAACTGTAAGCAGTAATCCTCAAATGCAAGACCTTTTTCCAGCGGAACGGCAAAGCCCGGATGACCGCCGACGCCGAAATACATCACCTTTTTGTCGTTATTTTCTACCGCAAAAGTAACATTTAATTTGTTGCCGACAAGCTCATAGGTCAGCCAGTAAACAAACGCAAATGGATACATCTCTCTCGTATTCTCGCTGTCTGTCAGCTTCAGCACCAGTCTCTGCGCCGTATGCTCTTCTACTTCCAGATCGGAAGAATTGACAAAGCCGTGGATCGGCATTTCGTAGGTCTTGCCATCCAGCATATATTTGCCCTCAGTCAGACGTGCGATATACGGAAACAGATTCAATGCGCGGTCTTTCCAGTAAGTCTCATCGCCCTGCCAGAGATATTCTGCCCCGTCCTTTGTCTGAATCGACCACAGCTCGCCGCCGTGGGAGTTTACCTGAACTTTCAGGCTGTCATTTTCCAGTGTGTAAATCATACATTCCCCTTTCCGCAGCCGATGAAAAAATCCGCTGCATCCCCTGATTCCATTTTCCCGGAGCGCAGCATCCAATTTGCCCGCGCCCCGGATTTTTTCTAAAAACGCGATACCCGTGTCCCACAGCTCCGCGTTTTTTTACTGGAATGGATTCCAGAAACGGCTGCCATCCGCAAATGTAATCGTCAGAGCAACCGCCATAAATACTACCGCAAATCCAATCGTCAGATAGTCATTTCGTACCAGCTTCTTTCCCATGTACCAGGTACGTTTTTTATTTTTACCGAAGCCCCGCAGCTCCATGGCATTGCTGACCACATCGATACGATCCATGCTGGAAAACAGCAGCGGGAAAATAATCGTGCTCATCCGCTTGATTCTCGTCCAGAGGGATGTCTTGTTGCTCATCTCGATGCCCCGCGCCTCCTGCGCATGCTTGATCTTTGTAAAATCAGACTGTACGTCCGGGATGTAGCGCAGCGCGATGGCAATGGCGTAGCCCACGTTGTAGCTGACACCCATGCGATTTAAGCTTGCCGCAAACTCGCTCGGGTTGGTCGTCACGATAAACATCAATACCACCGGCGTTACTGTCAGATACTTCAGCATAATATTAAACTGGTAAAACAGCTGTTCCTTTGTGATATTATGATTGCCAAACAGGTGTAAAAGCTCTGTTTTTGTGCCGTAGATCACAGTTCCCTGATTCGGGGAAAACAGCCACACCGCAAGCATGTTAATACATAAAAACAGCAAAATAAACTGAAATACCGTCCCGACCTGTTTCCATTCTGTATGGGAAACCTTAAAGATCACCAGACTGCAGACCAGCATGACCAGCAGCACTCTCGTGTCATAGGTCAGCATACCGGTCAGCGACCAGAGCAGGAAAAAGATCATTTTTGAAACGCCGGAAAGCCGATGGATCCAGGTATCTTTTTCACTGTACGTCAGAATTCTGCCCGCCATCCGCTCTCACCTGCCTTTCATAATAAATAAACCGCTCTGCAAAGCCGGACGCATCCCCGATGCCGCAGCGCACCGCCAGATCGTACAGCGACGTCTTTTTCAGATAAGCACGGTCTGCAACCGCTTCATCCGTCAGCACCTTTGCCGGCTTGTCGTCCGCAATCAGCTCGCCGTCCGCAATAACGATCGCACGGTCGGTATATTCCAGCATCAGATGCATATCATGTGTGATCATGATGATCGTAATGCCAAGGGTCTCATTTAAGTGCTTTAAAAATTCCATAATTTCCGTATAATGACGGTAATCCTGTCCTGCCGTCGGCTCATCCAGAATCAGGATCTCCGGATTCATGACGAGGATCGAAGCGATAGTCACACGCTTTTTCTGACCAAAGCTCAGAGCAGAAACCGGCCAGTTCCGGAAGGGATACAGACCGCAGATCTTTAACTTATCGTAAACCCGTTCCTTTACCTCTTCCTCCGGCACGCCACGGACCCGCAGTCCCAGCGCCACTTCATCAAAAATCATCGGCTTGGAAATCATCTGATTCGGGTTCTGCATGACAAGCCCGATGGCCTCGCCACGCTCCTTGATGGATTTATCCGCAATATCACTGCCATTTAACAGGATCTTACCGTGATCCGGATGGATAAAGCCGCAGATCAGATTTGACAACGTACTCTTTCCCGCGCCGTTTTTGCCGACAATTGCGAGCATTTCCCCTTTGTTAATACGGAAATGAATATCCGACAGGATCGGTTTGCCTGTAATATAGGAAAAGTCCAGATCCAACACTTCGAGGGCCGGCTTTTCCTCTCCTTGAATCTCCGGCAGGGAAACCTTCTCGAACCAGGCCCTTACCTTTTCCTGATAAGGCTCCAGATTCATCGTCTCGATATGTTGAGGATGATCCTTTGCCGCAACCTGACATCCCGCATGTTTGAGCGCCGTCACATACAGCGGCTCACGGATGCCCTCCTGAATCAGAATATCGGAGGCAAGCAGCTCGTCCGGCGTCATATCCGCTACAACCCTTCCATCCCCGATCACCACAATTCTGTCTACATCCCGGTAAAGGGCATCCTCTAACCGGTGTTCGATAATGATAACCGTCTTGTCGCGCTCCCGGCAGATCCGGTCGATCAGGTCGATAGCCCGCTTGCCGGTCGCCGGGTCAAGGTTTGCCAGCGGCTCATCAAACAGCAGGATATCCACATCATCTACCAGCACGCCTGCCATGGAAACTCTCTGCTTCTGTCCGCCGGAAAGCTCCGTCGGTGCATTACCGAGAAGGGCTTTGATATCCACAACCTCTGCCACTTCATCTACTGCACGGAACATCTCTTCCTGCTCTACGCAGTCGTTTTCCAGTGCAAAAGCAACATCTTCTGCAACCGTCAGGCCGATAAACTGGCCGTCTGTATCCTGCAGCACCGTACCGACGATTTTGGACATTCCAAAAATACCGGTTTTCGCAGGATCTTTACCGCCCACAGTCAAAGTTCCGCTGCTTTCGCCAGGGTATGAAAAAGGAACCATCCCGTTGATGCAGTGCACCAGAGTCGATTTTCCCGACCCGGACGGTCCCACGATTAAAACCTTCTCTCCGGGATTGACCGTCAGGTCAATCTCCCGGAGTGTAGGCTCTGACTGTGATCGATATTTAAAAGTATAGTTTTTAAACTCGATGATCGGAGTCATGTATCAGTCCTCTTTGGAAAGGCTTCCGGACTTTGCGCCGACCTTGGAGTAGGCAACTAACAGCAGAGTTCCCAGAATGCCGATGATAATTACATTTGCAACAAAAGCGGTCACGCCCTGTGTGAATACCTTCTTTACAGGCTCTGCATAAATTACGATGTCCAAAACCGGAGCAACCAGAATCCATGCCAGTGCGTTTGCAACAACCTGTACGATATTGAACAGGCCGATTTCCTTGCCGCCGAAGCTGCCTTCTTTTACTTTATACTTCGCAGCAAACAGGCCAACGATGATGCCGAATACAGCGTCCGGGAATACCCAGCTCCACCATACGCTTCCGTAGAATACTGCATCACCCAGTGCATGACCGATCAGACCGATGGCGCCGCCAACAACGGGACCAAAAATAGCGGAGAAAAATGCAAGTACCGCTGCGCGGGTCTGCAGAGCTGTGTTCGGGATGAAACCAACCGGGATCTGCACATTGGTTAAAACAACGAACAGTGCGGTTCCGATACCCATCGCTACGACATGCTTGATGCCAAACTTCTTATCCATGAGTAAATCCTCCTCATAAGTATTTATTTGTGGAAAACCACGTTCTTACTATAACGAATCACTCCGGATTTTTCAATCCCTTTTCTGTCTTTTCTCCCTCGTTTGCGTCTTCCAGTACAATTTCCGACGCAAGAGTGTCGATATCGGAATACCACACCCGAAATACCGCCTGCGCTGCATTCGCGTAAATATGGGGCAGTTTCGACTTCTCTTTTCCGGCGTCTTCCAGCACATTCAGGATTTCCCTCAGCACGTCCCTCGTCAGATACGATCCGCGCCAGTGAAACGTCAGGACTTTTCCTTTTTTTACCGCCTGCTGCGCGCGCTTTTTGACCTCCTCCATTTTCGTAAAGGAAAGCTTCTTTTCCTTATAATAAAAATGTCCATTGTCCGTGCACGCCGGCGCCGGCGCGATCAGCGGCTCATGGTCGCGGAACATCGCCTTATCGTCGAGGTTAAAATAATCGTAACGGCACTCGGCATCCTCCCGCGCCCCTCTGGTCAGACTATTGTCAAATGTCGCATCCAGATGATAATACTGCCCGCCGATGCGCACGATATTCCAGGTGTGGCGGTATTTGATGCCTTTTTCCGGATTGTTGCCGCAAATCGCAATCATACACCATAGCCCGAGCGCGTCGCAGAGCACCTTGACCGCCTTTGCAATTCCCTCGCAGACGCCTACGCCCTGCCCCAGCGGTCCGATGATTTCATGAGAATACGGCTTCTTTAACTTGTCATACCGTACATTTTTGCATATAAAATCGTGCACATATTTTTCTTTTTCCCACTCCGAAAGTCCCTGCGCCTGCCGTGCAAGCTTTTCCGCCCGCGATGTCAGCGCTATCTGATGCTCTTTGATTTTTCCTTTTTCAAACAGATATTCCGGCACAAAAATCAGGTTCGGGGAGTCGGGATAATATTTCCACGAAAACCCGACCGCCCAGAATATTTCCGGGTGATCCAGCCGCATCTGGAAAAAAATGTCATACAGCTCTTTTCCATCCACACGCGGCAGCTGAATCTGATCCGCCAGCTGCCGGACGCCCTGCAGCATGCCGTGATACACTGCCTGCTTCTGCCTGTCCATTTTCTGATAATAAAATTCTTCCATCTTACAGTGTAATCTCCTGTTCCAGCCCGAACGAATAGATCAGCTTTTCCTTCACGCATTTTCCAGTCAGCCGCACAAGTGCTTCCTCATAATAGTCCAGCTGAACCCGGTAGCGCAAAATCAGCTCCTTCGGGTCTTTTACCAGATCGGTCTTATAATCTGCCAGCACGATGCCGTCCTCTTCCTCCAGATAAACATCGATAATTCCCTGGATCAGCACGGTTTCATCCTCCGGAAAGTCTGTATTTAAACGGTTTGCCGAAAGTCCCAGCACAAAGGGCTGCTCCCGGTGCAGTCTGTTGCTTCGGGCAGCCTTTGCCATGCGCGCTGCAAGAGGCGTCTGTAAAAATGCCCGGATCTTGTATACATTGATCGCAGCAGCATATTCCTCCGACAGCCTTCGGTCTGCTTTGCATTCTTCGATGACCGTACGGATTTTTGCCGCCGTCCAGGTTTCCTGCCGTTCAAAGGGGAAAATCTCCAGCAGTCTGTGGTACGCACTTCCCCGTGTCGTCCCGCTCACGGTTTCTTCCTGTTCCCTGACAAACTGCGGCAGATACGGCACGACCTCTTCCTCCGGGAACAGCGTAAGCCCTTCCGCAGCTTCCTCCTGCATGCCTTCTTTTTTCAGTTCGGAAACGGTTGTTTTGACAAAAAGTCCCGCCAGGTTTTCATGTGCATAGGGCTTCTGCAGGCGCTCGCACAGCGCAAGCTCTGCCGCCTCCGGCTCTTTTCCGGCTTCCTCAAAAAGCTTCTGCCTGCTGTTGTATCCCAAGGACGCACGCACAAGCTCTGCCTGCAGCAGTTCTTCCTGCGTACAGATCTGAAGCCGACGTCCGACGGACTGCCATGCCGGAAGCACCAGATCATAATAGGAAGACGCTTCCTGCAGCCGCAGCGCCGAATAACCATACGCACCCGGCGCTGCATCTTCCTGGGGCAGCTTGTCTTCTTTGCAGGTTCCGGTCAGAATCAGCTTTTCCTCCGCACGCGTCAGCGCAACATATAGAACTCTCAGTTCTTCTCCCATACTGTCAGCATTTAATTTGCGTGCCAGCACATTTTTTTTCAGCGTCGTATGTCGGATCCGTGCTGTCGGATCCACCCAGTCGATCGCCAGTCCCAAATCCATATCCATCAGCACCGGAGCTACGCTGTCCTGCCGGTTAAAGCGTTTCGACAGTCCCGATACAAAGCATACCGGAAATTCCAACCCCTTGCTCTTGTGAATGCTCATGATCCGCACGACATCCGCGTTTTCGTCCGACGCGCCCGTTTCGCCGTAATCAATGTCATATTTTTCCAGCTGTTCCATGTACCGGATAAAATGAAACAAACCGGAATAACTCGTCTTTTCAAAGCTTTCTGCCCGCGTCAGCAGCATTTCCACGTTGATTCTGCGCTGCACACCTCCCGGCAGCGCGCTGACCGTATACAGATAGCCCGTTTCCTCCAAAAACTGCTCCATCAGCTTGTGAATCGGCAGATAGACCGCGTACTCGCGGTAGCGGTTTAAAAAGGAAAGAAAGCTGCAGCATTTTTCGCGAAGGGAGGCATCGGCACCATTGCTTCCGCTGCCATATTCTACGCTGCCTTCAACACTTTCTCCTTCTCCCGCCGCCAGCTTCACGCAGTCGTACAGGCAGCGTTTTCCCGTCTCATCCAGTGCGCGCAGCGTCGCCAGCTGCGCATCGCTGAATCCAAACAGCACCGATTTGAGTACGCCGAACAGTGGGATTTCCTGCAGCGGATTGTTCAGCACACGCAGGAAATTCAAAACCGTTTGCACCTCCGTCGCCGCAAAATACCCCGTCTTGGACGTCACAAAGACCGGAATGGCGTTTTCTTCCAGTATCTTTTTAAACGTCTCGTCCCAGCCGGATGTCGTCCGCAGCAAAATCACGATATCCTGATACCGCGCCGGGCGCAGCTGTCCGCTTTCGCTGTCCCGCACCGGGAGCTTCCCAACGATTTCGCGGATTTTTCCGGCGATCATTTTCGCTTCCAGCTCCTTCGGGTCTTCGCCCTTTTCGCCGGATATTGCAGCAATGCAAAGCTCCGGCTCGTAAGGTGAGCGGGCGATCGAGGCTTCGCAAGCCGTACTCACCGGCACAGCACTCCCCTGCTTTTCTTCTCCGCCGAGCGCTACGTCCTTTTCCCGCGCGTCCGCTGCTTCGCCATCTGCCTCCGGGAACTGCGCCGCCGGGTACAGCGCCGCATCCGCGTCGTATTCCACTCCGCCAAGCTCTCGGTGCATCAGCTGTAAAAACAGGTCATTGACGCAGTCCGTCACCTCATGGCGGCTTCGAAAGTTCTGCTTTAAGTCCACACGGACGCAGCTTCCGTCTTCTTTTTGATAGGTCGCAAATTTTTCCAAAAACAACTCCGGCCGTGCAAGACGAAATTTGTAAATGCTCTGCTTGACGTCACCTACCATAAACCGGTTAAATCGCCCGTCGTCCTCGCCGGAAATACTCTGTAAGAGAAATTCCTGCACGAGGTTGCTGTCCTGATACTCGTCAATCAGAATCTCTACGAACTGTTCCCGGTATTCCAGCGCCGTATCCGACGGCACCATCTGTCCGTTTTCCTCTTCCTTTAACAGAATCTGCAGCGCCAGATGCTCCATGTCCTCAAAGTCCAGCAGGTTCTTTTCCCGCTTTTTCTCCGTCAGTCTTTCTCCGAACAAAAGCGCCAGATCCACCAGCTCGCACAGCGCTGCGTCCGCCTGTCTGCATTCTGCAAGCCACTGCTTCGGGCCGGATACGAAATATTTTTCGGAAAGCGTCCCCAAAAGGCTTTTCACACGCTCCCGCATCGCCTTGACCAGCTCCCGCTTTTCTGCCGACACGCTGTCATCCTTTTTTGGTGCCATGCGGGCGTAGGAAATGCCCTGCACCCGCGCTGCAAGGGCTTCGAAAGCATCCTTCGCAACGGACGATTCCACTTCTGCAGGTGCCACAGACTGCTCTGATTCTGATGCTGCTTGCACCACGCTCGCCAGCTCCTGTTCCAGCCCTGCGATCAGCTCCTGATCCTGTTCCAGCGCTACAGCGTAAAAATACGGCCCATCCGGCTCCTCGCACACCTTCAGCGCAGTTTTTTCCTGCTCTTTGCATTCCTGCAGCAGGTCTGAAATTTCCTGCATCATGCCTGCAAACCACTCTGTTTTTACAAGCTCCTCAAACGTCTCCATATGATAATCCATGCGGTGCTGCCGCAGCCATTTTTCCGGAAAAGGATAGCTTCCGGAAAAGGTATATAGCCGTTCGATCAGCTCCTCCAGCCGCTTCTCCCTGCCGTCGTAGGCAAAATATTCCACGCAGTCGGTAAATTCCTGCCGTCCCAGCGCGAACTGCTCTTCCAGAAGCTCTGACAAAACCTCCTGCTTCAACAGGCGTATTTCGCCCTCGTCCGCCGTCCGAAAATCCGGATCGAGACCGATATCGTTGAAATGATTTTTGATCAGATATAAACAAAAGCTGTGGATGGTCATGATTTTCGCATTGTGGATCAGCATCAGCTGCTTTTTTATATGCTCGTTGTCCGGCTCTGCCTCTACGCGGTCGGACAGTGCCTTCGTAATTCGCTCCCGCATCTGTGCTGCCGCCGCATTCGTAAACGTTACGATCAGTAACCGGTCAATATCCACTGCCCGCGCCGAATCGCATCCTGAACCGGAGACCAGCTCTACAATCCGCTCGACCAGCACCGCCGTTTTGCCGGAGCCTGCCGCCGCCGACACCAAAATATTACAGTTTCTCAGATCAATGACCCGCTGCTGATCCTCCGTGAACTTCATTCCCATCGGCGACCTCCTTTCTGATAAGCTCCATCGCTTCGTCTTCTTTCAGGTTTTCCAGCTCGCGCATTACAAACCCGTCGATCTTTTTGTCAAATCCGCACACTTTCTGGTACGCGCAGTATTCGCAGGCGTTTCTGTTGCCCTGCTCATACGGGTCCAATGCGATTTTTCCATCCAAAATCTGCCGTCCCGCCTGCCGGATTTTCTGCTCCACAAATGCCGATACCGCCTGAAAATCCGTCTCTTCCAAAACACTCGAACGCGCCGAAAAGCTGCCGTCCTTTTTCCGTTCCAGCGGCACCACATCCGAACGCCCTAAAAAGCCCTGATCCAGCCCCTCGACAACGTCCTCCCTGGCATTCACAATGCCGGTTGTCCGCAGGGCGCGCAGCACCTGCGCATTGACCTCCTCCGCCGAAGGCTCGCCCTCCGGCATCTCAATCATCGGATCCTGCACCCGGTAATACAGCATCGCCGCCGGGACGATTTCTTTCTCCGGATGCTTTTTTCCGGCAATTTCCATCGCAGCATTCATGTATACAACAAGCTGCAGCTGCAGCCCGTAATACAGCGCTGCCAGCGAAAACTCCCTGCTGCCGGACTTATAATCCACGACCTTGACATAAACATGCTCCCGGTCTTCTTTCATATCCACACGGTCGATCCTGCCGCGCAGCCGCATTTTTTCCTGCTCAGAAAGCGCGATATTGACCGCATCCAACTCCTCCAGCACCGAAAACGAAACCTCGAACTTCTCCGGCACAAAGCTGCCTTTTTTGAGCTGATACTGCATGGCGCTTACCGTCCGTTTTAAAATCCGCTTAATCCGCTGCACGATATAGGCGTTTCTCGCGCTGTCAAACAGCACCGTGTGATGATACGTCACCGCATACGCATCCACCGCCTCGTCCACCAGCCGCTCGCCCTCTTCCTCAGTAAAATCAAACCAGTTTTTGCCGATCTCCTTTAGTTTTTCCGCAAAAATTTCCAGCACGCCGTGGTAGAGATTTCCCATGTCCACCGCTTCAAACGCGAACTCTTCCTGCTCCTTTAACTTCATGCCATAGCGCAGAAAATGGGCATAAGCGCACGCTGCAAACTGCTCCAGACGGCTGACGCTTCCGGAAATCGTCTGCCCGTAAAGCGCTGCTGCCACCGCCTTTCCAAGGGACGGCTCCTGATAGGAAAAAAATGCCGTATCCGTCAGCTGTCCGCTCCACAGCCGGTACACATCCTGCCGCTGGTAAACCCGGTACAGCGTCAGAAACTCACGCTCCGCTGTCTCATCCAACAGCCCATCTGCATAGCTTCTAAGTCCATTCGCAAGATATTCCCGTCCATCCGAAAAAGACTGCACCTGTAAAAGCATGGGTTCCAGCTCCGGCTTTTCTGTCGGAATCGTCGGAAACAGCCGCTGCACCTGCCCCACCAGAAAGCTCTTTCGCAGCGCCCTTCCTTCCAGATTCATCCGCGCCCAGGAAAGCACCAAAAGCTCGGACGGCTTTGTCATATTCAAATACAAATAAAACCGCTGAATGTACATCTGCTGCCGCGGCGACGGCGCAAGCTCCTGTCCGGAGCCGGTTAAAAATTCCCGGTCGAGGTCGGAAATAATCCCTCCGTTTCCCGCGTTGCCAGGAATATTGCCGTCATTTACACCTGCAAAAAACAGCGCCTTCACCTGTTTTAAACGCGTCCGCTCCATATCCCCCGCCACCACGCGGTCCACATTCTGGGGAATCGTGCCAACCTGCAGCTCTTCGAATCCGGCTTCCAGAAGCTTTGCAAATTCCTCTGCCGTCGTCTCCTCTTCCCCGACCAGGCTCACGATCTGATCGAGCAAATCCATCACCAGTCGGTAAATCTGCGCATACTCCCGCTCCCGCACCGGATCGCCCGCCTCTGCAAAACGCTGCTCGAAGCTTTTTAGCTTCTGCTGGATTTTACTCTGCGCGATAAACTCATACAACCCCTGTGCGTACTCCTTCGTCGTTTTGTATTTTCCATACAACGGCGCAAGCCCCAAAACCAGCCGCTCCCGCAGTGCATTCAGCTGCGCCAGCTCAGCCTTTGCGTCCAGCATATTTTCCGTCGGATACACAAACAGCGTCTCCCATTTTTTCCGCCCACGGATACCCAACGCCCGTACATAAACCTCCAGCCGATCCGTTTCCTCCGGCGCAAAATCCGCCAGACCGCTGCGCAGATAGTGGAAAACAGATTCATAGCTATAGTTCTTTACCCGTACCTGCAGTGCGCTTTTTATATACTCAATAAACGGATTCAGGGTGACGCCCCGTGTCTGATCCAGATAGACCGGAATGCCGAATGCCGCAAACTCCTGCTCGATGCAGCTTGCATATGAGGTGTAATCCCCGCAGATGACCGCGATATCCCGATAACAGTAATTCTGCTGCGTCACGAGCCGCCGGATTGCGATACAGATCTGACGCACCTCCTCCCGCAGTGTGGAGGCTTCCAGAAGACGAAGCTGCACGGGCGGCAGGCCAATCGCAGCGCTCTGCGCCGCGGACCGTTCCTGCCCGCCAGTCTCTGCACACTCCTGCACCACCATTCCGGCAGAAACGCTCTGCGTGCTCACTTCTGCAGGCGCAGGCTTCCACACGCACACCGGATAGCGGAACAGGTATTTTTCCAGATGCTGCAGCATTCCTTTTTCCGAAAACCGCGGCGAACATTTCGGTGCAATTTCAACGACGTCCGCGATGGGAATTTCTACATCCCGTGCAAGCTTTGCAAGCGTCTGTATCGTCTTTTTACTCATGGAAAAAAGCTCCTGCTCCCGGATTTCCTCCCATGGATTTTCCCCACTTCCGAGGGTAACTGTGACGATCACTTCTTTTGCCTGCTTCATCAGCTCTGCGATGACCCGGTTCTGTACCGGCGTAAAGCCCGTAAACCCGTCGAATACAATCACGCTGTCCTTCAACAGCTTCGACTGCGGCACATACGACGCCAGCACCTCCAGCGATTCCTCCGTCGTCAGATATTTTTTCTGGATGAACTGCTGAAAGCCCTCGTAAATTGTCCGCAGATCTTTTAATTTATAGTATAATTGTCCTCGTTTTTTTGAAAATTCTGTCAACTGATCCAGCTCCTGCAGACCGATTCCGTACTGCATAAACTCCGAAATTGCAGACTTCACCTCATGGATATATCCCGTCTGTCCAAGCCTGCCGCCCAACACCGGAAGCTCCCCCCTCTGTCCCGCCGCCACACGCCGGATAATCAGGCTTTTTCCCGTATCGTCCAGCATCGGAAGCCGATTTGCGCCCATCTCCTCAAAAATGCGGTGCGTCAGACGGCCGAAGCTCAGGACGTCGATATTCATAATCCCTTTCCGGTCATGCAGACTGACCAGATCCTTCTGTGTCTGCATCGTAAACTGGTCGGGCACAAGGATAAAAAAACGCCCCTCCGGTTCTCTTTCGGAACGGGCGATAATCTGCTGATCGATATAGGTGCTTTTTCCGGAGCCGGACGCACCGGTGATAAACTGCAGAGACATCGTTTTTTCCTCTCATCATTAGACTGGGATTGTTGTAGTCAAGTAGTTACAGTTCACACGTGCCATTCGCAAAAGCGCATCTTCGATACTTTCCGCTGCTCACAAAGCCACGAGTGAACTGTAGTCAAGTATATCATACTTTCCGGCGGTTTGCGAATGCCTTGCAGAACTTCCCAGAAAAGACTATGATAACAGGGAAGATCGACTGCGGTCTGCTGATTTTTCGAAGCTGCAGTCAGCTACAGATTACAGCGTTCCAAAAACGTAGCTATACAAAACTGCATAAAAAAGGGGAGACAATTTATCATGGAATTAAAAGGTAAAAAGATTTATTTTTTAGGGGACAGCATCACAGAGGGGGTCGGCGCTTCTGATGCAGAGCACTGTTATGTTTCCGTATTCGGGAAGCTTTCCGGCGCTATTGTAAAAAATTATGGCATCAGCGCAACCAGAATCGCCTGCCAGACCGAAAACCTGACGACAAAGGAGCCTGATCTTTCCTTTGTCAACCGCGTTGATTCGATGGATTCCGATGCGGACGTTGTCGTTGTTTTCGGCGGAACCAACGATTTCGGACACGGGGACGCAAAGCTCGGCACGTTTGAATCCCGCGATCCTTACACCTTTTACGGCGCAATGCACGTTTTGTGTGAAAAGCTCATCAACCGCTTTCCAAATGCAGACATCCTGTTCATGACGCCACTGCACCGCTGCAGCGAAGATGAGGTGTCAAAAGAAAACGGTCTGCCGGAGGAAACAAACCTCGCCGGATATGTTTCCATCATCCGCGAAGTTGCTGAATTTTACGGACTTCCGGTTCTCGATCTTTTCTCCACAAGCGGTTTACAGCCCAAGGTCGATATCATCAAGGAAACCTATATGCCCGACGGACTGCATCCCTCCGATGCAGGTGCACTGCGGATCGCACTGCGGCTCATGGGATTTTTGCAGACGCTGTAATAAAAAAGATGATGCAATTGCGCTCACTTTATGTTATGATAATAAGGATTGAATGATTGGCTTATCCTGCCAATTCAGCGGAGGAATGTATATATGTTATTAGATGGTAAAACAATTCTGATCACAGGTGGTACCGGCTCTTTCGGCAAATGCTTTACCCGTTATGTCATGGAGCACTCCAACCCCAAAAAGGTGATCATTTATTCCAGAGACGAATTTAAACAGTGGATGATGGAAAATGAATTCAAGGAATATGCAGACAAGCTTCGCTTCTTCATCGGCGATGTCAGAGATCAGGAGCGTCTGCGCCGCGCATTTGAAGGTGTTGATTATGTCATCCATGCAGCAGCCTTAAAACAGGTTCCCGCCTGTGAATATAACCCAAACGAAGCGATCAAGACCAACATTCACGGCGCGATGAACATCATCGAGGCAGCCCTGGACACCAATGTAAAAAAGGTCGTTGCACTTTCCACCGACAAAGCGGTAAACCCGGTCAACCTTTACGGCGGCACAAAGCTCGTCAGCGACAAGCTGTTTATCGCAGCGAACGCCTATGTCGGCAATAAGGACATCAACTTCTCGATCGTTCGCTACGGCAACGTTGCAGGAAGCCGCGGTTCGATTATCCCGTTTTTCCGCAAGCTCATCGCAGACGGACAGACAGAGCTTCCGATCACCGACCTGCGCATGACCCGTTTCTGGATCAGCCTGGAGCAGGGCGTGCAGCTGGTGATCAAAGCCCTCGAAGAAGCAAAAGGCGGCGAAACCTTTATCAGCAAAATCCCTTCCTTTAAAATTACCGACCTCGCAGAAGCGATGCTTCCCGGCTGCGGAATCAAGGAAATCGGTATCCGCCCCGGCGAAAAGCTGCATGAAATCATGGTAACAACTGAGGATTCTTTTACGACCTACGAATACGAAAAGCACTTCATCGTATATCCCCAGATGACTTGGAACAACAAGCAGCAGCCTGACATGAGCGGTCACAAGGTAGCCGAAGGCTTCTCCTACAGCTCCGACAATAATACGGAATGGCTGTCCGTAGAACAGATCCGCGAGCTGTTAAAGACTGTTAAAACTGTATAAAACAATAGAATGCACGCTCTGCGAGCATTCTATTGTCATGAATCAGAAGATCAGTGACGTATCTGCAAATCACTATAAAAACCCACTCCCGCACCCGGAATTTATCGTCCGGAGGTGCAGGAGCGGTTTTTTTATTCTCTATTTAAATACCCTGCCGATCAGGCAATCGCATTTTGATTCATCTTTGCAAGTTTTGCTGCCTGGATCGCATGCTGATCAGGCAATCACGTTCTGATTCATCTTTGCAAGTTTTGCTGCCTGATCAGCAGCAGTCAGGTTATCGATCAGCTCCTGGATGTCGCCGTCCATGATCGCATCGATTTTGTACAGTGTCAGCTTGATTCTGTGATCCGTCACACGTCCCTGAGGGAAGTTGTAGGTGCGGATTTTTTCAGAACGGTCGCCGGTTCCTACCTGACTGCGACGCAGCTCAGCTTCCTCGTCGTGGCGCTTCTGCTGTTCCAAATCATACAGCTTTGCACGCAGCACCTTCAACGCCTTGTCTTTATTTTTCAGCTGGCTCTTTTCATCCTGGCAGGAAATCACGATTCCGGTCGGGATGTGGGTCAGACGTACCGCAGAGTCCGTCGTGTTGACGCACTGACCACCGTTTCCGGATGCACGGAATACATCGAATTTACAGTCGTTCATATCGATCTGCACGTCGAAATCCTCTACCTCCGGCATAATCGCAACCGTGATCGTCGAGGTGTGGATTCTGCCGCCGCTCTCCGTCTCCGGCACACGCTGCACGCGATGCACACCGCTCTCATATTTGAGCCTCGAATACGCACCCTGACCGGAAATCATGAAGCTGACATATTTCATGCCACCGATGCCGATTTCTTCCACGTCCATCGTCTCCACCCGCCAACGCTGACGCTCTGCATAGCGCACATACATCCGATAAATTTCCGCTGCAAACAGCGCCGCCTCGTCGCCGCCCGCACCCGCACGGATTTCCACGATAACGTTTTTCTCATCGTTGGGGTCCTTGGGAAGCAGCAGGATTTTCAGCTCCTCCTCCAGCTCCGAAACACGGGTCTTTGCGCTGTTTAACTCCTCTTTTAACATTTCGCGCATATCCGGATCATTTTCCTCATCCAGCATCATCAGGCTGTCTTCGATATCCTGATTGCACTTTTTATATTCCCGATACGCCTCGACGATCGGAGTCAGATCACTCTGCTCCTTCATCAGGGCACGGAAGCGTTCCTGATTGGCTGTGACATCAGGCTCATTTAATTCGCCCATAATCTCTTCAAACCGAATCAGCAAATCCTCCAGTTTATCAAACATCTGATTTTCTCCATTCTATCTGTCAAAACGGTTACAGTTCCCCGTGTCATTCATAGCTTCGTGTTCACAGATTCTCATGCAAGCATGGAATCTGCTCACGCGAAGCCACGAGTGAACTGTAACTTACCACAACGTTCCAAATACGACTCTGTCCAGTCCGGCAAAATCCTGCACGCACTCCACTTCCCGGTAGCCTGCCTGCTCCATCAGTCGCTGTACAGCTTCTCCCTGATCATAACCGATCTCAAAAAACAGCTGCCCGCCGCCGCAGAGATGCTCCTTTGCGCCCTGTATGATTTTCCGGTAAAAATCCAGTCCGTCTGCACCGCCATCCAGCGCCTGCATCGGCTCATGCTCCCGCACCTCTTCCATCAGCGTCGGAATCACATCGGAGCAGATATAAGGCGGATTGGATACAATAATCTCAAACTTTCCCTCGACCGGCGCAAACAGATCGCCCTGCACAAACAACGCACTGCTTTCCCCCAGCTGCTCTGCATTTTTTCGCGCCACTTCCAACGCTTCCTCCGACAGGTCGGCGCCGACGCCGCTGCAATCGTTGGAATAGTGTAAAAGGCTCAGTAAAATACAGCCGGAACCCGTACAAAGATCCAGAATCCGAAATCCGTCATGAAGGTTTTTCATCACTTCTTCCACCAGAACTTCCGTATCCTGACGAGGAATCAATACATGTTCATTGACTGAAAAGGTCAGTCCCATAAACTCCTGCTCTCCGGTCAGCTGCTGCAGCGGGATATGCTCTGCGCGCTTTGCAAGCAGCTGCTCATACGCCTGCTGCTCTGTCTCTGCAACCTCGCGATCGCCGTGCACCAGCAGATCGTTACGGCTCGTATGACAGACATATTCCAGCAACAGCCGCGCATCGAGATCGGCTTCCGGGATGCCTGCTGCCGCCAGCTTTTCTTTTCCAAGAGCATAAAGGCTACGGTACTCCATCACTGCTCCCTACTTTCTTCCTCAGCTGCTTTACCTGCCTCCATACCGTCAGCCGCTTCTGCGTCCTCTGCTTCCTGCGCTTTTGCCGCCGCATCCTGCTTTTCCCAGTCCTCCACGTCGTATCCAAACGTCTCTTTCAGATACGCCTTCCAGTCAAATACCGCTTCCACAGAGGCGATCGCAACCTCGATCATCGAATCGTCCGGCTCTTTGGTTGTCAGCCTCTGCAGCCACATGCCAGGCGCAGAAATGATCCGAACGAGGAAATTGTCGCTGCGTCCAGCCAGACGAATCAGCTCATAGGAAATTCCGGCGATCACAGGAATCAAAAGAATCCGCAATCCAAGTCTCAACAGCGGGTTCTGTACCCGGATAAACAAAAACAGTACGATGCTCACCAGCATGACAAACAACAAAAAGCTCGTTCCGCAGCGCTTGTGCAGTCTGGAGCTTTTGCGGACATTTTTCACCGTCAGCTCTCTGCCGCGCTCGATGCAGTTGATACATTTATGCTCCGCGCCGTGATACATATATACGCGCCGGATATCCTTCATCGCAGAAATTCCTGCTATATATGCAACGAAAATCACGATACGCAGCACGCCTTCCACAATCGCCAGCAGCGACTCATTCAGCACATAGTGGGAAAACAGCATGCTCAGAAAATACGGTAGCACGATAAAAATTGCAACTGCCATCAGAATCGACAGCGCAACCGTTCCGCCGACTGCAATGCTTTCTGCCGCGCCGGATTTTTTCTCTTTCGTATCCGTCGCATCCGCTTTCCCATCCACGTTTTCTGTGACTGCATCCGAAACCATTTCCTTCTGCTCCGGCTTTTTGGCCTTTTTCTTCTGGTCGGCTATATTCTTCTCCGGCTCGTCTTCTTCAAAAAACTGCGCCGACCAGGTCAGTGTGCTCATGCCAAGCACCAGCGAGTCTATAAAATTAAATACACCGCGTAAAAAAGGAATCTTCGTGATCTTCTTATCGCCCCAGATTCCTTTATAATCTTCTTTTTTCAGCTCAATTTCGCCATCCGGTCTGCGCACTGCAACCGCATAGCTGTCCTGATTTTTCATCATGACACCTTCCAGAACCGCCTGCCCGCCGATTCCGCAATAGCATCTTTTTTTTCTCTTTTTTCCCATAATTGTAGTCCTTATTAAAAAGAATTCTGCACACTAAATAAGAATGCGCCTTGGCACATTCTCGCGCACTCGGCGGGTCGCGTAAGCGACATTCTACCATTCCGCCGCAGTGCGATCCTCGCGGAGCGTTTTTATCGTATAGAAACGAAGTTTC